>Ga0335071_10003448_pt1 | contig 16660 bp, 11 predicted proteins | sample Lox_Sample_15_FD_206724 | JGI IMG/M metagenome (GOLD analysis project Ga0335071, IMG submission 206724) | Soil microbial communities from Loxahatchee National Wildlife Refuge, Florida, United States - Lox_Sample_1.5 | ecosystem: Environmental > Terrestrial > Soil > Wetlands | place: USA... | reverse complement strand
TCGCTCTTCGAGATACGTCGCGGGCCGCACACCTCCTGGCCATGGCCGCGGCGGATCCAGGGACTACGGCCGGAGGCTCCGACTCTCTTCGCAACCTCCTTGGTACCTACGCTTCGACCAACCGGTGGTCAGAACTGGTGGACTCGGCTGGACTCGAGATGCGGGCTCGCCTGATAGCCGAGGCTGTGGCGCGGCCCCTACGGCAGACGATCCGCGTACGCGCGCCGGATGGGTCCGTTGTCAATCTGGCCTCCATTTTGCGCGGGAACACGTCGTTCGTCGTATTCTGGTCGCGCAATTGCGGCTTCGCGGTGCAGGCGATGCCGGGAATCGACCGCGTGAAGGACGTCGTCAAGGAAATGGGAGCCCAGACCTTGGTCCTGACCGACGAGGCCGATTCGCCCGAACTGAGGAAGTACCTCCAGGATCATGCATTCACTGCACCCGTGTACCATGACGCCTGGCGCGAAGCAGGCACAGCGTTCCAGCAAGATGGGGAGCCCTACTACTTCGTTGTCGACGCGCAAGGAACGATACGGTTCCCATACACTCAGCTTGAGCGAGTGCCCGCCGAGGTCGCGGCGCTGCAGCCCGGATCAGCGAAAGTGAGGACGGTAACTCCCTAGACACGGTCGGGAGAGTCGGCGTCTCACGCGGCGGTCTTCGCCCGTCTCCTGAAGGCCTTCACGGCCCGCCAATCGCTCGATCCGGATGCCGCAAGGCTTGCTCCTCGACGTAGCGCACGGCGGCGGCGAGATGACCCGGCCCCACGGATCGCGCGTCGTACCCCGGGGTCCACTGAAGCGGCCGGCCCACGGCATGCCCGTCGCGGTTCGCCAGCCGGGCGCTCGCGCCCTTGAGACCCTGGACCAGTCTGGGAAGGTCGTAGACGGGCGGCAGCTCCACGATCATGTGGACGTGCTCACTCACCATCCCCAACGCCAGCGGCCGGGCGCCATAGCGAATGGCTTGTTGCCTGAGAAACCGATCCAGGAAGTCTCGAACCGAGGGCGTGATGGATGGCACCCGATTCAGGGTGGTCCAAGTGAGATGCGCGTAGAGGCGGGTGCCCATCAGCCAAGAATGCGGCTCGAGGCCGGTGGATGCGGTACCAATCGGACGCGGTGGGGATCGATCGAGCGCCGTGCGGACTGGCTCGGCCTCTATGCGTCCTTCAGGACGCACTCGCGCCGAGAGCGCGCTTCAGCGCGCGGGAACGACATTCCCCTGGGGGTTGCTCAGTTTACGCGGTGACCCCATCGTCCGCGACATGGATCTGCGGCACGTTTCCGGTTCGCGCACCGCGCGCTGGCCCGCGCTCGTCACGCTCACCCTCGCCGCCCTCGTCTTCTGGCGCACCGCCTACCCGGGCGTCACCTGGTGGGACTCGGCCCAATACTCCCTCGCCGCCGGCACCCTCGGGAACCCCGGACCACCCGGCTCCCTGCTCCTCACGCTCCTCGGGTGGCCGGTCGCGCACCTGCACCTGTCCGCATCCCCCGCCCACGACCTGAATCTCCTCGCGGGCCTCCTGGCCGCCGCCACCGCGGGACTCGTCGCGGCCATCGCCCTGCGCCTGACCCGGCTCACGAGTCCCGACCCCGGCCGACACTCCAGCGTGATCGCGGGCGCCGGGATTGCGCTCGGCGGGCTCGCCTTCGCCTTCGGACCCACCCTGTGGGAATACGCGACCCAGTTCACGCCCTACGTCCTGACCGCCCTCTTTACCGCACTCCTGCTCTGGACGCTGGTCCACTGGTGGGAAGCCGCCGATGACCCGGGCGCGTGGCGGTGGCTCGCCTTGCTCGGCCTCCTGTTCGGCCTCGACGTCAGCGTCCACCGCACCAATGCCCTGCTCATCCCCGCCGCCATCGTGTGGATCCTCTGCCGGAAGCCGCGCGCGCTGATCGCTCCCAAGACGATCGCGGGAGCCACGGCCGGACTGGCCCTGGGCCTCGCCGTCCAGGTCCTCCTCATTCCGATCTCACGGATGTCGCACTCACCGCTCATCTGGGAGCGAACCCCGGGCTGGCACGAGCTCTGGAGCTACGTGTCCATCCAGCAGCTCGGGGGCGGGTTCCTGGTGCAGTTCTTCCCGCGGAAGGCCCCCTTCTGGTCGGTCCAGACCGCCGACGTCGTCCGCGTGCTCGGCGCCAACTTCTTCCATTGGAAGGGCCCCGCCGGACCGCTGGGCCTCCTGCCCGGGCTCGCGGCGCTCCTCGGGCTGGTCCTGCTGTGGCGGGGCAACCGGCGGCTCGGAATCGCGTTCACGCTGCTCCTCGCGGTCCAGGCCGTGATGACCGTGCTCTTCTTCAACATCCCCGCCCACTTCTTCCGCACGCTGGACCGCCACTACCTCCCGGTCTGCGTCACCATCGCCGTGCTCGCCGCCCGCGGTCTCGGCGGACTGCTCACGGCTGCGTTCCGCGCGTCACCTAGGCATCACCGCCTCATCCCCGTAACGGCCGGCCTCGCGGCCCTCGCGGCCGCCGGCGCGCAGCTGCTCGGCAACTGGAACGCACTGGACGCGTCCCGGCGCCACTTCGCGGCGGATTACGCCCGGAACGTGCTGCGGTCCCTGCCCCGGAACGCCATCTACTTCACCGTGGGCGACAATGACACCTTCCCCCTCCTCTACATGCAGGCGTTGGAGGAAGTCCGGCGGGATGTGACGGTCGTCAATCTGTCGGTCGCCGAAATGCCCCAGTTCGCGGGTGAGCTCCTCCGGCACGAGCCGGCGTTTCCGCTGGACCCGTCAGCCCGCGATTCGACACTGGGCCCGAAGACGATCCCGGTGGAGGGGACCGCCGCGGCACTCGGGCTCCCGGAGGGGGTGAAGCCGCCACCGGTGTTGGCGGTGAACGTCAAGCCTCAATACAGCACCCTGATGTTGCCGGCCGAGGTCACCCTGCTGGACCTGCTGCGCACCAACCGCTGGCGCCGGCCCTTGGCCTTCGCCAGCACCGGGACCCGCGCCAGTATGATCTGGCTCGCCCCCTACGGCCGATTGGATGGGCTCTACTACCGCGTTGTGCCGACGGCGGACCCGGCGCCGGACCTTCCCCTGCTCCGCGGGAACCTCCTGGCGATCGCGACCTACCGCGGCTACGCCGACTCGACCGTGCTGCTCGAGCCGGTCTCCCGGCAGATCGCCACCCTGTATTACCTGGGGTTCGGGGAGCTGCTCAAGGCAGACGCGAAAGCCGGGGACCTCCACCAGTGCCGGAGAGACGCGGACGCGCTGCTGGCCGCGATTCCGCCCGCGCGCATCGGGCTTCCGGGTGACACCCAGGATCAGCTATTGCGGGAGTGTAGCGACGGATCGAGGTAGCCTGGTCGTCCTGCTTCATGAAGCTGTCATTCGGCGGTAAGCCGCGCCGCGTACCTTGAGTCCATGTCCCTTCTCCATCTGTTAGCGGCGTTGCTGCTCACCACGGGCGCGCGCCATGACCCCGGCCGCGCCAGTCTCACGGTCACCGTGGACTCGGCCCGGCGCGAGGTCGTGGTCTCCGCAGGTCCCTTCGTGATCCCGCCCCGCCAGGCCGACACCGCGGCGATGGCGATGGACATGGATCAATCCATGCGGAACGGAGAGATCGAGGCGGGGCGATTCCCCTGGCCGGTCTCCCGCCTCTTCCGCGCGGTGGAGCTGGAAGTCACCGACTCGCTGGGACGCCCGCTGCCCCGCCGGCTGCTCCACCATCTCAACCTGATCAACTTCGACCGCCGGCAGCTCATCTATCCGATGGTGGAGCGATTCATCGGATTCGGGCAGGAGACCGAGGACATCGCGCTCCCCCGGACGGCCGGACTCCCCCTGGCGCAGGGGCAGCGGATCGGTCTCTACGTCATGTGGGACAACGGCACCGGCCACGAGCTGGACGGCATTTCGGTGCGCCTCACGTTCCACTGGCTCCCGCGCAACCAGCAGCCACCCCCCCTGACCGTCCTGCCGCTGATCGCGGACGCCCACGAAGTGGCCGGCGGGAGCGACGGATTCTCCGTCCCTCCGGGCGGGTCCGTGACCACCGTCGCCTTCACCCTTCCGCTCAGCGGGCACCTGCTGGGGGCGACGGGGCACCTGCACGATCACGGGCTGTGGGTCCGGCTGGAAGACGCGGAAACGGGCAAGGTGATCGTCACGGTCGAGGCGAAACGCGATTCGGCGGGACGCGTCCTCGGGATGGCGCGTCACCTGCTCGCGCTGCGCGGCGAAGGGCCGCACCTCCGGGCGGGACACGGGTACCGGCTCGCCGTGGCCTACGACAACCCCACCGCCGACACCCTCCGTGAGGTGATGGGGTTCCTCTACGGCGCCTTTGTCCCCGACGTGCCGGGCGACTGGCCGACCCTCGATCCGACCGACGCCGACTACCTGCGGGACCTCGCCAGCCTGGAGCCAAACCGGCCCTGAGCTTCGGCGGCGGTATCTTCAGTCAATGATCCGGCCGCTCACCCCTGAAGACGCCGCCGCCTACGTCGCCCTTCGCGCCGAGTCCCTCGCGGCGGCCCCGTTCGCCTTCGCCGCGGCACCGGAGGACGATCGTGCCGGATCGGTCGATTTCATGCGGAGCGCGTTCGCCGACCCCACGCAGCGCGCGTTCGGCGCATTCGCGCCCGGCCTGGTCGGCGCCGTCGGAGTCCACCGCGGGCGGGGCAAGGGAGCCCACAAGGCTCACGTCTGGGGGATGTACGTCCAGGCGGGGCATCGCGGGCAGGGGCTGGGACGGGAGCTGATGCGGGCGGCCATCGCCTTCGCCCGGTCCCTCCCCGGCGTGACGCACGTGCACCTCAGCGTCACCGAGCGCGCTCCCGAGGCCCGGGCGCTCTACGAGAAGCTGGGGTTCGCCATCTGGGGGACGGAGCCGTCGGCGCTCCGAATCGACGGCGTCGAGGTCGCCGAATACCACATGGTGCTGTCCCTCGGTGCCGGGTAGGGAATTCGCGTCCTTCAGGACGCACTCGCGCCGAGAGCGCGCTTCAGCGCGCGGGAAAAAACGCCCCGAACCTCCTCCCTACGGCACGGTGTCGAGCTGCACCAGGATCCGGTAGGCGCCGAGGTAGGGCTCGTTGGCGCCGAATCCGTCGCGACAGCCGTTTCGGGAGCTGGTGACGTCGATCCGGTACGGACCGGTCCTCGGCAGCTGCACCGGGCCGGATCCTTCGAGGATGGTATCCCCGGCCGTGCTCACCGCGAGCGCCACCGCCCGCGGCACGAGGGTGTCGAGCACCATGCAGACCTGTTGACTCGGATCCGCCGACGCCGTCCCCTGCACGAAGATCTCGACCTTCTGCCCGGCCGTTCCCGAAAACGTGAACCGGTCCACGTCGTCGTAGCCGTCGAGGGATTCGCCGTCGGTCACCGTGTTGAAGGCGATCGCCGGGCCGATGTGCTCCGGCGCGGTATTGACCTGGTGCACGGTGATGGTCGCCGCCACGCCCTGCCCCGGGGTGCCCGACTGCACCCGGATCACCCAGGGGTTGGACGCGGGGCCCGCGAAGGTCTGGACCCAGCGGTCGCCGGGAGGGGTGGATGCCCCGGCCACCACGAAACCGTTCTGCAGCTGATTGATGGAGTCGAGCACGGACACGAAGGCGAGCCCGCTGGCCGGCACGACCTCGACCGAATAGACCGAATCGGTGATCCCGTGAAAGAACACCGTCTGGTTCGAGTCGCCGGGCCCGAGCGTGATCGCCATGGGTTGGCCGACCTTGAGGCCCGACCCTCCCCCACCGGCCGGGGACGTCGAGTCGGTACAGGCAGCGAGGACGGCGAAGGCGGCGAGCAGGCGGAGATGAGAGCGGGTCATGGAGCCTTGTTAGTACCCCTGCGGTTCCATTCGGGCCGCTTAGAACCGCACCGTCAGCCCGCCCGTGAACACCCGTGAAGGTGGATAGAGCCCGTTGTCGATTCCATTCGGCGCGGTGGTGGGGTCCACGCCGGAGTAGCCGGTGAGCGTGAAGGCATTGCGGACATCTACGTAGAGTCGCAGCTCCTGGCCGCCCCACGGGAACGTGTACCCCACCATCACATCGTCCAGCCGGAGAAAGGACCCGTTCTCGAGGTAGTAGTCCGAGAGGAGCTGCTGGGTCCTGAACCCGGTGGTGAGTACCGACGTGCTCAAGTTGTACGGTGAGCTGCCGTCCGAGAGCTCGCGATAGTCGCCGACGTCGGACGCATCGTTGTTGTAGATGTAGTTCCCCAGCCAGGCCCGAAGCGTGAAGCCGAAGTCGAAACGGCGGTAGGTGAGCTTCGACGTGAAGCCGAAGATCCAATGAGGCGTCGGATCGTGCTCGGCGACCGTGTTGATCCCCAGCGAGCAGCCGGTCGTGTCCGCGCCCGAGGCCGTCAAGTACTCTCCCTCCACGGGCTTCCCGTTGCTGTACACCTGCCGGCACACATAGAACGAATTGACGGGTTGTCCCGGCTCGAGCACCTGGATGGTGCTCCCCACGCCTCCCGCGATGCTCCCGGTCGGGATCACTGGGGATGGCCCGGCGCCCACGAACTTCGGATTGAACCCCAGGAATGTGTTCGCGTTGTGCGAGGCATTGACGGTCGCGGTCCAGGAGATTCCCCCCGGTGACCCCGCCCGCAGCAACGCGGCTGTCAGTCCCAGCTCGAGTCCGGTGTTCTTCATGCTGCCCACGTTCGTCAGCGCGTAGTTGCCGAGCCCGACCGGGACCACGAATAAGAGGTTGTCCGTCTGTTTGTCGTACCAGTCGACCGATCCGCTGACCCGGTGGCCCGACAGACCAAAGTCGGTACCGACATCCCAGGTACGCGTGGTTTCCCACGTGAGGGACGGGTCAATTCCGTAACAACCTCCGGAGGGCGGGCACGGCTGGAAGAGCAACGGCAGGAAGCTCCCGAAGTCCTGATTGCCGGCCTTGCCCCAGGAGGCCCTGAGGAGGAGATCGGGCGTACCCTGGAAGACCCGCAGCGCCCCCGAGATCGCCGGAAACACCGCCCACTCGTTGTCGCCCGAGAACCGGGTGGAGCCGTCACGCCGCACCGATGCCGACAGAAAGTACCGGTCCCCCAGATCGTACCCGACCCTGGCGTAGGCCGACGTGAGCGCGCTCTGATCGATTTCCAAGGATGTGCTCGTCGTCCCGCCGGAGGGTGGAGTGCCGCCTGGACCCAGGCTGTTCGAGGTGAGCTGAAACACCTCGAACGCCGGGATCCGGCTTCGTGAGGACCAGTGCGCGTACCCAACCGCCGCGTCGATCCGGCCCGCCTCGGGACTGAGCGGAGGCGTGTATCCGAGCGAGACATCGACCAGTGTATTGTGAGCCTGGGGCTCGGTGCGGAAGAAACTCCCGTCGATCCCGTTCTTCGTCATGTAGTGAATGTCGTTGGCATAGAATGTCGTACGCGTTGCCTGCGTGACGTCGTAGCCGAGCGTGACGCCGGCCGAGAGGCCCACGAGCGGCCGGATCTCCGAGAAGTCATATCGCGCGGCCAGGTTGGCGAGCCCGCGGTCGGTGGTCGCCTGGTCGGTGGAGGTCCGCAGGATTTCGACGGGATTGTCGGCGGAGGTGAGGCTGTTGCCGGGCCAGTTGGCGTAGCCGGTGGCACTGGACGGGTCGAAGACCGGTTGCGTCGGTCCCATCTCCGCGGCGTTCACGAGGACGCCGCCGGGCGTGAATCCATCCGAGAGCCGCGCCCCCCGCAGGCCCGCGCGCAGGTCCAGACGGTCGTCAGCGAGGCGCTGGTGGAAGTCCGCGCCGGCCGAAATCCGCCGGGTCGAAGACCCCCCGACCACGCCATCCAGATCGGTGAACCCTGCCGACAGACGGAAGTCATTGGATGCGCCACCGCCGGACAGCGACACCCGGTGCGACTGCCCGGTGGCGGTCCGGTCGATCTGGTCGAACCAGTCCGTGGACGCGGTCCCGAGCTGGGCAAGCCCGGCGCTGTCGTACTGCGCGACGGCGGCCCGGAACTGGGTCGCGTCGAGCACCGCGGGAACCCGGGTGACCCAGGCGGCGGAAAAGGACCCGTCGTACTCCACCCGCGGCGCCCCGTGCCCCGACTTGGTGGTGATCAGCACCACGCCGTTGGAGCCCCGCCCATACATCGACGCGGTCCCGTCCTTCACGACCGTGATGCTCGCGACGTCGGCGGGATCCAGGAACTCGAGGGGATCGTTCCCGACCGTGAGCCCGCCCCCCGGGCCGAGCGGGATGCCGTCGACCACGAAGAGGGGGGCATTCGAGCCGTTGACCGAGCTCGAGCCCCGCACGCGGAGAGTGAGCACGCCGCCCGGCTGGTTGCTCTCCGTCACCTGGACTCCGGGCACGGCATTCTGGAGCAGCTGCAAGAGGCTGACGATCCCGGCGGTGTTGAAGGCGCCGGAACCGAGGGAGTCCGGTTGTGCGGCGAGCACCCCGGGGAAGAGGAGTGCGACGAGGGCAAGCTTGGCGGCCTTCACGGCCCCTACGGTGCGCAAAGTGCGCGCGGGCGGCAAGGGCCCTCCGCTCAGGACGACCCGATCAACAACCCCGTCGCGAACACCAGCGCCCCGCCGAGCCCCACCTGCAGCGCCGCCTGAAGGGGCGGCGTGTCCATGTAGCGGTGCCGGATCCACGCGATCACCGAGAGCTCCACCAGCACCACCGCCATCGCCGCGAAGAGCGCCACGTGGAAGTCCCCGATGAGGAACGGCAAGGTGTGGCCTACGCCGCCCAGCGCCGTCATCGCGCCGCAGATCGTGCCCCGGAGCCACGGGTGCCCGCGCCCGGTCAGCGTCCCGTCGTCCGAGAGCGCCTCCGCGAAGCCCATGCTGATCCCCGCCCCGACCGAAGCGGCGAGCCCCACCAGAAACGCGTCCCAGCTCTTCTGCGTCGCCACCGCCGCGGCGAACACCGGCGCCAGGGTCGACACCGAGCCGTCCATCAGCCCCGCCAGCCCGGGCTGGACGATCTGGAGCACGAACAGGCGCCGCTTGGCCTTTTCTTCCTCACGCTGAACGTTCGGCGTCAGTTCCGCCTTCGCCAGCTCCCCCGCCCGCTCCTCGTGGCCCCGCTCGGCCTGCGCCAGATCGTCGAGGAGCTTCCGGGTCGCCACGTCCCGGGTCCGCGACGCCGCGCGCTCGTAGAACTGCCGGCTCTCGACCTCCGCCGCCGCGGCCTGCTCGCGAATCACCTCCGGCCCGAACTTCTTGATGAACCAGGGCGCCCGGCGCTCCACGAACCCGCGCACGTCCTGGCGCCGGATCAGCGGGATGTGATCCCCGAACCGCTGCCGGTACCGCTCCATCAGGCTGGCCCGGTGCACCGACTCCTCCTTCCGCATCCCGTCGAGCACCGCCGCCGAGGCCGGATACTCGGCCCGCAGCCGCTCGGCGTAGTCGGCGTAGGTGCGCTCGTCCTCTTCTTCGAGGGAAATCGCGAGCGCCAAAAGCTCCTGCTCGGACAGACTGTCGAAACTCCGCATGACGGGCTCCTATTGGTCTCGCCAGGTGATCACGGATTCCCCGGAGTGGTCGAACGACACCGCGGCCGCATCGCTCGTGGCGACGGGCCTTCCATTCAGAGCGACGCCGACCGGATGCTGGAACCGCCACACGACGGTCACCTTCGCCGCCTTCCCGGTCAACCGCAGCACCCGACGCCCTCCGCTGTCACTCGTCTCCAGCCGGCGCCCCTCGAAGTCCTCGAGGCTCCGGGCCGGTCCCGGATAGACCTCGTAGATGCGACGTTCGTCCAGGCCATTCACCGCCCCGGGCACGAGGGTCATCACGTCTTCGGGAATCTCGGGAAGGATCGCGCCCGCCTTCACGTAGAGCGGCACCCGGTCGAGCGGCACGTCCACGGCGAGGTCCACCGGGCCTTGAAACGCCTTGCCGCTCCAGTAGTCGATCCAGTCCCCCGCCGGGAGATACACGTCCCGTCTGGTGCCGGGAGTAACCACCGGCGCCACGAGCAGATCGGGGCCGAACTCGTACTCGTCCGTCGCGGCGCGGGCCGCCGAGTCGAGCGGATGGAGCAGCACCAGCGCCCGCATCATCGGCATCCCGGTGCGATGACTCTCCTGCGCCGCCGCATAGCGGTACGGAAACAGACTCATGTGCAGGCGCGAGAAGCGGCGGAAGATGTCGAGCGCCTGGTCCCCGTAGTCCCAGGGGCCAAGATTGATGGCGGAGTGGACCTCCATCACCGGCGAAAAGGCCGAGAACTCGGTCCACCGGACGAACACGGTGTCATCGCCCGGAGTCCGCCGGTCCTTTTCGTAGCCGCCGAGGTCGCTGGTCCAGAGGGAAATCCCGGACAGCCCGGCGTTGAGCCCCGCGCGGACCACCGAGGGCAGTCCGTTGTCGCCGAAGTCCGCCTGGTTGTCCCCCGCCCAGATGAACGGCAGGTCGTGGCTCCCCACCGACCCGCTGCGCGAGAACAGCACGCCGTCTCCCTTCAAATCGCCGTCGATCAGCTGTTCCAGGGCCCGGTTGTAGAGCACCGAGTACCGGGTGCGCAGGTCCGGTATCGGGACGAACGAGCCTTCTCCGCCGTCGGCCTTGAACGCGTCGGCGCCGGCGCGGATGGCCTGGCGCACCTGGTCCTGCCACCAGGTGACGGCGGCGGGCTTGGTGAAGTCGATCAGTCCGCCCCGCCCCTTCCACCACCGGATGACGTACGGGTCGCCGGACGGGGCCTTGAGGAAGTATCCGCGCCGCCGGGCGTCCTCGTAGTTGGACGCCTCGGTGAGAGGGATCTTCCCGACCAGCTCGGGCTCCGAGGGCGTGAACGTCTCGCTGTCGATGAACGCGGTCAGCCAGAGGCAGAGCTTGAACCCCTGCTCGTGGATGTGCCGCACCATCGCCCCGGGGTCGGTGAACTGGAGGCGGTTGATGAGGAAGGTGTTGTAGTTCGTGGCCCACGGGCTGTCGAGCACCAGCACCGAGGCCGGCAGTCCGAGCGCGCGGTACCGATCCACGTCCTCGTAGACCGCCGCCATGTCGGGGTGCCAGTTCCGGCTCTTCCACGGCGCGAAGGCCCAGTAGGGCGGCACCTTCGCGCGGCCCACGAGCCCGGTGAAGCGCTCCAGGATTCGGGGAAATCCGGGGCCTTCGATCACGACGAGACGCAGGCGCGTGTCCCGGAACCGCACCGTGAACTCGCCGCCGTGCGTCGCCCCCAGATCGAACACCGCCTCGGCGTACGTGTCGAGCCACACGCCGTACCCCCGGAGATCCAGGAAGAACGGCATCGGGACGTACGTCCCCGTACCCTTGGGTCCCGGCGTATCGCTCGACGCGTTGACCAGAATCTTGCCCGACTGATCGAGCGCGTCGAACCGCTCGCCGAAACCGAAGACGGGCTCCTGTTCGCGGATCTCGAGCTCCCACATCACCGGTCCGGCCGCCTGCGCCGTGATCTCGGTGACGCCGTCGGAGAGGCGCCGGACGTGCACTCCCGAGTCGGCGAGCGCGCGGCCGTCGCGGCGGATCTGGTCGACGACCAGCCGGTCGGGCCGCCCGGACAGGTTCGTGAAGGGAAGCCGCACGGCACCGCCCGGGGCCTGGGCGACCAGGCCCGGAGCGATGCCCAGCATCAGAGGAAGGACGAGCCTCACGGCTACCAACGTAGCACTACTCGGCCGCGAACACCTCCGTGAGAGAGCACGTGAATCCGGGCAGGATCTCCTCGCCCGTGATGGTTCCCCCCTGCGCGATGACTTCCTCGGTCCCGTCGCATCGGTAGATCCGGCCGACGCTGCGTTGCGGCTCGAACACCCAGACGGTCTGGACACCGGCCCGGAGCCAGTCGGTGACCCGGGACAGGATCTGGATCGGCCGGGGGCCCGGAATCAGGACGTCGACCACGAGGTCGGGGGCGACATACGGAAGGCCGGCCGGCGAAGGGCTGGGAATCCGCTCCTTTCTGATGAAAGCGATGTCGGGTGTGGCGATGTCGGGTGCCGAGATGAAGCGGGCGTCGGCCCGGAAGAGCTGGCCTACCGGATTCTCCTCCAGATAGAGCGCGAGCCGGGCGAACACTCTCGACGTGATCAACTGGTGGCGGAAGCCATCGGGCTCCCGGACTCCTCGGGCCGTCACAGCGATTGCCTCCAGATATGGATGACCCGAAGGTGAACCGAGACCTTCAACGGACGGTCAACGGCGGGAATCTCCCATCGATTTCCCCGGGCTTGCGCCTCTAAAGGACAGGCCGGGGTCGGGTGCCGACCAAGCAGCACGACCCAGCCCTTCTCATTCCCCGGGCTTGCGCCCGGGGTCGGGTACTACCGAAAGAATCCCTGACCTTTAGGGCACCCGGCGTCAGGTGCTGCGGATGCTCGCCAGTGGGATCCGATCAGGGTGGCGCTCGAACTGGTGACTCAAGTAAGCAGCCACCTTGTCGAGATCCCTTGGATGGAATGTGGTGACGTAGTATCCCCGCGCCCACTTGATCGCACCGGGAACACGACGCCCCGCCCTGACCGAGGACACGGACTTTACGAGCCTCACGAAGTCGCAGACTCGTTGATCGGGCCGAAAGCTCACAATCAGATGGACGTGGTCAGCCAGCTCCGCATGGCGCAGTACTCGGATCCTGGTTCTCCGAGCCGCGCTGACCAATGCAGATCGAATGTCCGCGACCGCTGCTTGATCGACGCAGCCCGTGCGTTGCCACGTGTGCCAAGTGACGTGGGCATACATCTGAAACGCTCGATGAGACGCCACAATGGTGCGGATCCTACTTCTCGGGCATTCGCGCGTCATCATCGGATCGACGCAATGCGGGCCCGATTTACCCGACCCCGGGCGCAAGCCCGGGGAATCACAACAACCGGTCGTTATCCTCCCGGCCGTACTCTGCCCAGCCTGTCCTCTTGGGTGCGCCCAAATTGGACAACCGAGCCCGGGGAATGAGGTCGGGGATTCGTAATCTCAGGACTCAACTGACTCGGCACCCGGCGAGTTCGAAGGAGAACCGCGCCCTGCCCCCCAGGAGCCCTGACGCGCCCGGATCCGGGGCCACCTTGCCGATCACTTTGCGCGGCGCTCTATTGAGCCTGTGGCTCGAAAAACCCGGAGAGCTGGAGCCGGCAGGAAGAAGAAGCCTGCCCGGCGGCGCGGATCGCCCACCCGCACCGCCCTGGACGTCCGCGTTCTGGAGCTGATCGCCTCCGGCGCCCCCCTTCCTGAAGTTCTCGAAGCGATCGTCCTCGGCATGGAAGCCCAGGCTTCCGGCATGCGGGGCTCGGTGCTGCTGCTCGAGGACGGCGTGCGGGTCCGCCACGGCGCGGCCCCCCACCTCCCCGACTCCTGGATCCGCGTGGTGGACGGGCTCGAGATCGGTCCCAAGGAAGGCTCGTGCGGCACCGCGGCCTTCACCCGGAAGCCCGCCATCGCCAGTGACATCGCCACCGATCCCCGCTGGGTGAAGTACCGGGAGGCGGCCCTGGCCGCGGGCCTCCGGGCCTGCTGGTCGGTTCCGTTCTTCAGCGCCGACGGGCAGGTCATGGGGACGTTCGCCCAGTACTACGACCGCCGCCGGAAACCGACGGCGCAGGAGCTCCGGAACTCGAAGCACGCGGGACACCTCGCCGCCATCGCCCTGCAGCGGCACCGCAACCAGATCGCGATTCAGGAAAGCCAGCACCAGCTGGGTCTCGTCTACGACCACGTGGCGGACGTGCTGTTCGAGCTGGCCGTCGAGCCGGAGGGATACCGCTTCGTCTCCGTGAACCCGGCGTTCCTCAAGGCCACCGGCCTCCCCCGGGAGATCGTCGTCGGACGCTACGTGCACGAGGTCATCCCCGAGCCTTCGCGCTCGCTGGTGCTGCGGCGCTACGCCGAAGCGATCCGCTCCCGCGACACGGTGCGGTGGGAAGAGGTGACCGAGTATCCCACCGGCGCCCGCGTCGGAGAGGTCGCGGTGACGCCGGTGTTCGACGAACGGGGGCAACCGGCGCAGCTGATCGGATCGGTGCGCGACCTTACGGACCGGCGCCAGATGGAGAACGAGGTCCGCCAGCTGCAGAAGCTCGAAGCCATCGGGCGGCTGTCCGGCGGGATCGCCCACGACTTCAACAACATCCTGGCCGTGATCCTCGGCGTGGGCAATCTCCTGATGCGGGACATCGAGGACCCGGCGCTCAAGGCACAGCTCGAGGAAATGCTCGAAGCGGGCCGGCGCGGCGCCAAGCTCACCCGGCAGTTCCTCGCCTTCGCCCGCAAGCAGGTGCTGCAACCCCAGCCGCTCGATCTCTCCGCCACGATCCAGGAGCTCCAGCCCCTGATCTCGCGCCTCCTGCGTGCCGACATCACGCTCGACCTCCGGCTGGCCCGCGGGCTGCCGCCGGTGCTGGGCGACCCGAGCCAGATCGAACAGGTGGTGCTGAACCTGGCGGTCAACGCCCGCGACGCGATGCCGGCGGGAGGCACGCTGACCATCGAGGTCGCCGAGACGACGGTGGACGACCGCGGAGCGGAACGCCTGTCGCTGAAGCCCGGGCGCGCCGTCCAGCTGACGGTGACGGACACCGGCGAAGGCATGACCGCGGAGACCAAGCGCCGGATCTTCGAGCCCTTCTTCACCACCAAGGAGGCGGGCAAAGGCACCGGACTCGGCCTCGCCACGGTGTACGGCGTCGTCAAGCAGTCGGGGGGCGCCATCGAAGTGGACAGCGAGCCCGGGCGGGGCGCGACCTTCCGCATCCTCCTCCCGCTCGCCGCGGGAAGCGTCCCCGCATCCCGCGAGCGCGGCGACGGGCGGGACTCCTGGGGCCGGGGCCTTTCGGGCACGCGGATCCTGCTGGTGGAGGACGAACCGGCGCTCCGCTCCGCGTTCTCGCGGATGCTCGAGCGGCTCAAGTGTCAGGTCGCGGTCGCGGCCAGCGGCGCCGAAGCCCTGACCCTGGTGGAGGGCGGAACGTTCACCCCCGACCTCTTGATCACGGACACCGTGATCCCGGGGCTCTCCGGCACCGAGCTGGCCCGCCGCCTCACCGCGGCGAACCCGAAGCTCAAGGTCCTGCGGATGTCGGGATACACGGACCCGGAGATCAACCGGGCCGAGGACCGGCTCTCCCAGGGGACGTTCCTGCAGAAGCCGTTCACCATTCCCGAGCTGGCCGAAGGGGTGCAGCGGGCCCTCAACACCTGAAGGCGGGGTCCCCGGGGTTTTGATTCCGGGAGCCAATCTGCTACTCTCTAGTATGACCCAGCCGATCCCCTGGACCGCGCAGCTTGCCCCGTACGCGGGCCCCGACTTGAAGCGCAGCGTCTGGCAGCTGTCGACCGCCGCTGCCCTGTTCGTCGGCGCCTGGGCGCTCATGTACGTCAGTCTCTCCGCCGGCTACTGGCTGACCCTGCTCCTCGCCGTTCCGGCCGCGTTCTTCCTGGTCCGGCTTTTCATCATCCAGCACGACTGCGGCCATTCGGCGTTCTTCCGCTCGCGGATCGCGGCGGACACGGTCGGCACCATCATCGGCGTCCTCACACTCACGCCGTATCACTACTGGAAAAAGACCCACGCGCTCCACCACGCCACCTCCGGCAAGCTGGAACACCGGGGCTTCGGCGACATCGACACGCTGACGGTCGACGAGTATCTGTCCCGGACGCGGTGGCAGCGGTTCAAGTACCGCGTCTACCGGCACCCGGCCGTGCTCTTCGGCGTGGGGGCGATCGCGCACTTCTTCATCCGTCACCGCATCCCGACCATCGTGCCCAAGACCTGGCGCCGCGAGCGGCGCAGCATCCTCTGGACCAACGTGGGCCTCGCGGTGTTCGTCGTGGGAATGGGATCGCTCGTGGGCTTCCGGGAGTTCGCGATGGTGCAGCTGCCGGTGGCGGCGCTCTCGTGCACCATCGGGGTCTGGCTCTTCTACGTACAGCATCAGTTCGATCCGACCTACTGGGAGCGGGACGAGCACTGGTCGCCGGCCGCCGCCGCGCTCCAGGGGAGCTCCTACTACCGGCTCCCCAGGATCCTGCAGTGGGCCACCGGCAACATCGGCATTCACCACGTGCATCACCTGCAACCGCGGATCCCGAACTACCACCTGCCCCGCGTGCTGAACGATCACCCCGACCTGTCGGCGGTTCCGACGCTGACCCTCTGGGGCAGCCTCCGCTGCGTGCGCCTGGCGCTCTGGGACGAACAGCGGGGACGCCTTGTGTCCTTCGCGTTCGCCAAGAGCAGCGCCGCCCGCTAGCGCTCCGCGAAGCCGAGGCTCCGGGCCACCGGCGCGAGCGCGGCCCGGGCGGCGGGAGCCGACCGCTGCAGCATCCGGTACAACGCCGTCTGGGCATCGAACTGCACCGTCAGGTCCTCCGCCGACAGCCGACCCACCAGCTCCGTCGCCGCGGACACCGCCGCCGGGGACTGGTCGAACTCGAGGGCCTCCACGGCCCGCTCGAGGGTCCGCTCCCGGACGAGCGCGGGATTGGGATCGGCGGGTGACTCGGGCGCCCGCTCGCGCACCAGGCGGCGGTAGACGTCGGCGCCCGTCCCCAGGGCGGGATCGTTGCTCCGGGCGAGGGCCAACCGCTGGAGCAGCCCCGCCTCGAGCCGGGCGCCGTCCGCGCCCGCCAGATCGATGGCCCGGGCCGCGTACCGGAGGATCTGTACCGCTTCGATTCCCCCGATATCGTCGAAGAACCATCCGCAGGACGTGAACATCCGCAGGGCGTTCCGCTCGAGC
>Ga0335071_10003447_pt1 | contig 16661 bp, 18 predicted proteins | sample Lox_Sample_15_FD_206724 | JGI IMG/M metagenome (GOLD analysis project Ga0335071, IMG submission 206724) | Soil microbial communities from Loxahatchee National Wildlife Refuge, Florida, United States - Lox_Sample_1.5 | ecosystem: Environmental > Terrestrial > Soil > Wetlands | place: USA... | reverse complement strand
CTAGGTCGTGGACTCATAAGCGCGTGTCCACAGGCGAGTGGACGCCATGAGGACAGCGGCGAGATAATTGCGGGCCAGCTTGTCGAATCGGGTGGCGATCCGGCGGAAGTGCTTCAGCTTGTTGAAGAAGCGCTCGACCAGATTGCGCTGTCGGTAAATCTCGCGGTCCACGACGCGGCGGACGCGAACATTGCTCTGCGAGGGAATGTGGGCCGCCGCGCCGCCTGCTTCGATGAGTTCGATGATGGTGCGGGCAAAGAACCCGCGGTCGGCGACCACGTCGCGGGCCAGAGTGAGCCCTTCGATCAGTTGCGGGAACGTGGTCTTGTCGGAGGCTTGGCCTGGCGTAAGGACCAGGCGCACCGGCAGACCTTGCTGATCCACCACGGCGTGGATCTTGGTGCTCAGTCCTCCACGAGAACGGCCGATGGCGTGATCCGGGCCCCCTTTTTACCGCCGGCAGCGTGCTGGTGGGCCCGCACGATTGAGCTGTCTATCAGATGCAGGGACTTCGGCGAGCGTTGCGCCAGCGTCTCGAATACCTTGAGCCACACCCCGGCCTTGGCCCACCGATTGAACCGGTTGTAAGCCGTCGTGTACGGGCCATAGCGTTCAGGCAGGTCGCGCCACGGCGAGCCCGTCCGCAAAATGTAAAAAATGCCGTTCAGGACCCGCCGATCATCCTGGCGCGGCACGCCGCGCGGCTTGTTCGGTAGCAGCGGTGCAATCAGCGACCACTCGACGTCCGTCAGATCAAAGCGAGCCATGTTCCAAGCTCCCACCGTTTGGAAGCTTGAATCACATCTCGCCCCTCAAGGGAATCCATTTATGAGTACAGAACCTAGCCGGCGGCGCGCAGCGGCGGTTGCGGCTGCACCACGCGCGAGGCGGGAAAGCGGATGGTGACGGTCGTGCCCGCGCCCGGGGCGCTGTGCACGGCGATCGTGCCGGAGTGCGCCTCGACCATCGCCTTGACGAGCGACAGGCCGAGCCCGGTTCCCTGATATTTGCGGATGAAGCGGTTGTCGATCTGGCGGAACGGCTCGAAGGCCTTGGGGATGTCCTCTGCCTTCATGCCGATGCCGGTGTCGCGCACCTGGATCGCCAGGCCGCCGTCTTCCTCCGCGGCCGCGACGTCGACCTTGCCGCCGGACGGCGTGAACTTGATCGAGTTCGACAGCAGGTTCAGCAGGATCTGGCGCAGGAGCCGTGAATCTCCGCGCAGCAGCGGCAGATCGGGCGCGATCGTGGTCGCGATCTCGAGCCCGCCCGAGCGGGCACGAGGGGCGACGACGCGCAGGGCGGCTGCAATCGACTCCTCGACGTTGACCTCTTCCTCGGACACCTCGAGACGGCCCGCCTCGGCCTTCGAGTGATCGAGGATGTCGTTGATCACGGCCAGCAAATGATGGCCGCTCTCATGGATGGCCCTGAGATAGCCCGTGACCTTCGCCGGCTCGTTCGGGCGGATGGTCTCGTCCATCAGGAACTCGGAGAAGCCGATGATCGCGTTGAGCGGCGTGCGCAGCTCGTGGCTCATGGTGGCGAGGAACTCGGACTTGGCCTTGCTGGCCGCCTCGGCCGCGGTCTTGGCGACCAGGAGCTCCTCGTACGCGGCCTTGTAGTCGTATTGAAGCTGCAGCTTCTCGAAGCAGCGCTCGAGCGCAAGCACGGGCCCGCGCGGGTCGATCTGCTTCAGGATGTAATCGTGGGCGCCGGAGCGCAATGCCTCGATGGCCGAGCTCACGTCCGCATACGCGGTCATCATGATGAAGGTGAGGCCCGGACGTTCGTCCTTGAGCTGGGCGATCAGCCGCGTGCCGCTCATGCCGCGCAGCTGGATGTCGACCAGCGCCACCTTGGCGTCGAACGTCTTCAGGCATTCGCGCGCTTCGGCGGGCGTGCGGGCCGTCGCCAGGACGTAGCCCTGCGGCTCCAGGATGTCGCACAGCGACTCCGCGAAGTCGACGTCGTCGTCGACGATCAGCACCCGGCGCGCCAGCCGGGCGTCCGTCGCGGGTCGAACGCCGCTCTCCATTTATCTCACCGCCGCCAGCCGCTGCAGCTTGTCGATTTCGCCCAGCACGTCGACGGGATCGAAAGGCTTGGTGAGGATGGCCTCGGTCATCGGCTGAAGAAGGTCGATGGCGGCCCCATGCTCCCTGGCGCGGTTCGCCGCGATGATCGTGGGCGTCGGATACCCGGCCCAGCGCAACGCGAGATAGAGATCGAACCCGCTCAGCACCGGCAGGTGCTGATCGAGAATGACGGCGTCCGCCCGCCCCTCCATCGCGCGCTCGAGCGCCTCCTCGCCGCTATAGGCGACGTCGACGTCGTAGCCGCGGCTCGTCAGCGCCGAGCGCAGATCGCCGACCAGCGAGCGCTCCCGGCCCACGCCGATCAGGACGCGCCGGGGCTTCACCTCCTCGATGATCGGCATCATTTCGAGTGCCGCCGTCGAGCGATCGACGACGCGCAGCATGCCGGCCTGCGTCGCGTCGCGCAGGACCTGTTCGGCGCTGAACCCGGTCATCATGATGACCGCCGCCGAGGGATCGATCTTGCGCAGGCCCAGGAACGTCTGGACGCCGTTCATCCCGGGCATCTTCACGTCGACGAAGGCGACGTCGAAATGCTGCTGCCGGAAGCGGGCGATGCCGGCCTCGCCGCTGAAGGCGATGCTCACGAGATGCCCGCGCGCCTCGATCATCTCGGCCAGGCTTTCCGCGAGATCCCGGTCGTCGTCGACGATCAGGACTTGGAGAGCGCGCGTCATGTGCCCTTGCTCCCAGAGGAGCTTCGGCGCACGGGACTCGCCCGCCGTAGCTTCAGCGAAGGCTGGGTCATGCCGCCATGTCCTGCACGCGGAACAGCGGCAGCCACAGGGTCACGGTCGTGCCCTGGCCGACCGAGCTGTCGATCTGGATGTCGCCGCCGTGCTGCTCGATGATCTGCTTGACCGTCGGCAGGCCGAGGCCGATGCCGAAGCCCTTGGTGCTGAACAGCGGCTCGAAGATCTTGGGGAACACCTCGGGCGGAATTCCAGCGCCGGTGTCGGACACCACGACCTGGAAGCGCCCCGCCACGACCTTGGTCCGCACCGTGATCGAGGATTCGCGCGCCGTCCCGGGTGCCGGCATCGAGCGCCCGTCGTTGATCGCATCGCGCGCGTTGTCCAGCAGATTCACGAACACGCGCTGCAGGCGGCCCGAGTCGAAGGTGACCTCGGCGCCGGCGGCGTCGAGCTGCCGGCGCAGGGCGATGCCGGCAGGCACTTCGTAGTCGTTGAGGATCTCGACGAGCCACTCGTCGAACAGGCGCGGCGCCGCGTCGAGCTTGCGGGTGCGCGTGTAGTCGAGGAGCTCGGTGATGATCTCGTTGCAGCGGATCACGTTGCGCTCGATGCGCTTGAGGGAGCGGTCGAAATTGAGGTTGTTGGCCTTCGCCGCCTCGCCGAGCGCGAACACCGTGTTGCGAATGACCGCGAGCGGGTTGCGCAGCTCGTGGCTGACCGTCGCGGTGAGCTTGCCGAGCGTGGCCAGGCGGTTGGCGCGGGCGAGCTCCTCGGTGCGCTGGACGACCCGTTCCTCGAGCGTCACGTTGAGCTGGCGGAGCTCTTCTTCCGCCTTTTTCTGCGCGGCGTGCCGGGCCGCCAGCGCGTCGGCCATGTCGTTGAAGGCAAGGCCCAGGCGCCCGACCTCGGAGGCGGTGTCCCGGAGATTGACGCGGGCGCTTTCGTTGCCGTCGCGCCACTGGTTCGCCACCTGCAGGAGATTGTCGACCGGCCGGCGGATGAACAGGCGTCCGCCCCACCAGGCCGCATACAGCGCCAACACGAAGCCGACCAGGATCAGCCCGATCCCGAGGCGGGTCGCGTTGACGATCGGCTCCAGCGCCTCGGATTTCTCCTGGCCGGCGCTGAGGAAGAAGTCGTAGGGCGGGAGCTGCGCCGGCAGATAGCCGAAGATGCGGGTGAGGCCGTCGACGCCGGCGGCTTCCTCCCAGCCGGTCTTGTTGCCGTCCATGATGCCTTCATGGCTCTTGCGCATGTTCTTGCCGACCAGCTGCTCGGGGTGCGGCAGCCGGGCGATGATGTTGCCCTTGCGGTCGGCGATCAGGATCGATTGCGAGGGCGTCAGGCCGCGCTCCTTGAGGTGCTCCGACAGCCACTCGAGATCCAGCCCGGCAAAGACGATGCCGGCGACCTTGCCGGCGGCGTCGTAGAAGCGGTGCGCGAAATGGATGGATTTCTCGCCGGTCGCAGGGTCGGCCCAGTACAGACCGACGGCAAGCCCGTCCTTCGCCATCGCGCGTTGGAAGAATTCCTGGTCGGCGACCGACATCAGCGAGGTCTTGCCGCTCGTGCAGAACACGTTGCCTTGGGCGTCGGCGGCGCCGAGCAGGCTGTAGTTCGCATACACGGACTTGAGCGAGGACAGCAGCATGCTGCACGAATCGGCGCTCTTCGTGGTGACCTGAGGCAGCTGTGCGACGGCGATCAGGAGCTGGCGCGCGCCCTCGCGCAGCTCGCCCATCTCTTCGCCGAACTGCTTGGTGATCTGCACCACGCGATCGCGGATATCCGCCTCGCGCGACCGGCGCAGATCGAATTCGTTGTAGGCCTGGATGCCCAGCGCCGGCAGGATGGCGATGGTCACCAGGAGGAACAGCCTGACGGTCAGGCTCATCCGCTGCAGTCGCGTGACGATGGCGGTGTTCGCGGAGCCGATATTCGCACGCAGATTCTCTTGCGCCGCCCGGGCTGGCTGCACAGTCATTTTTCTATTCTCCCTCGCGTTCACTCTGAGCGGCGCTTTTGTCCGGCTTGCACAGAGTGGCCCGCGATTCTGAGCAATTCATGAATCGCGACGGTAAAACTATGGAGTGAATTTCCTAAAACTCTTTTAAACGGAATTAACGAATCGCCGCCGCGGCGCCGGCTGCTGTGGATCGTTTTCCCGCGGCCTGCCAATCGGATAGGCAATCGATCCCCCGCCGCCCGGCGCCCGTAACGGTAACCATTCGCTTCGGCCCCCACCGTATTATCGGGCGGAACGAACCGGGTCCGGCCGTGTCATTCATGACGTGACCAGGAGGTCTCACATGAACGACATGCCCGGATACGATTATGGCTCGCCCCGTGCCGCCCGGTCGCCGATCTCGCCCGACGAGCTGCGGGCCCTGGAGCAGAGCGTCGGTTGGACCGCTCACGACGCGCAGGCGCTGAACATGGCCGGGGACGTGCTCGCCGATCAGGCCGAAGCGCTGGTGGACAGCTGGCGCGCCCAGATCGCCCAGCAGCCTCACCTCGCCCGGTGGTTCTTCGGACCGGACGGAAAGGCCGATGAGGCCTACAAGGCGGCCGTGAAGAAGCGCTTCGTCCGCTGGGTGGTCGACAGCTGCACGCGGCCGCGTGACCAAGCCTGGCTCGATTATCAGGAAGAGATCGGGCTGCGCCACACGCCGGCCAAGAAGAACAAGACCGACGGCGCGCACACGCCCGATGTCGTGCCGCTGCGCTACCTGCTGGCCTTCCTCGGACCGGCGCTTCTCGGCGTGAAGCCGTTCCTTGCCAAAAAGGGCCATGCGGCCGGCGAAATCGAGGCCATGCAGCGCGCCTGGACCAAAAGCGTGCTGCTCCACGTGACCTTGTGGAGCCGCCCCTACGCGCGCGACGGGCTGTGGTGACCCGCCTTCGCTGAAGCTTCGGCGGGCGCCCGCCCCCTTTAGCTTGCGGGGCGGGGGGCCTAAGATACGGGCCTGCACGGGGGCAGGAGCGGTCATGCTGCATGGACGACGCGTCCTTCTGGTCATCGCCGGCGGGATCGCGGCCTATAAGAGCCTGGATCTCATCCGCCGGCTGAAGGAGCGCGGCTGCGCCGTACGCTGCATCCTGACCGAGGGCGGCGCCCAGTTCGTCACAGCGCTCTCCGTTGCGACCCTATCGAAGGACAAGGTGTATCGCGAGCTGTTCTCGCTGACCGATGAAAGCGAGATCGGGCATATCCGCCTCGCGCGCGAGTGCGACCTGGTGGTCGTGGCACCGGCCACCGCCGATGTCCTTGCGAAGATGGCGCACGGCCTGGCCGACGACCTCGCCTCCACCGTGCTGCTGGCGACCGACAAGCCCGTCCTGGTTGCCCCCGCCATGAACCACGTGATGTGGGGCAATGCCGCGACTGGTGCGAATCTCGACACCTTGCGGGCGCGTGGCGTGCGCGTGGTGGGGCCGGAGGCGGGCGAACTCGCCGAAGGCGAGGTCGGCATGGGCCGGATGAGCGAGCCGCTGGCGATCGTCGCGGCGATCGAGGAGTTCTTCGGCCGGCCAGGATTGCTCAAGGGCCGGCGGGCCCTCGTCACCAGCGGCCCGACCTACGAGCCGATCGATCCGGTACGCTTCATCGGCAACCGCTCCTCGGGCAAGCAGGGCCATGCGATCGCGGCCGCATTGGCCGCACTCGGCGCCGAGGCGACCCTGGTGACCGGACCGACCCACATGCCCGATCCGGAAGGGGTCAAGGTGTCGCGCATCGAGACCGCCGAAGAGATGCTCGCGGCTTGCCAATCGGCTCTGCCGGTCGACGTCGCCGTCTGTGCCGCGGCGGTGGCGGACTGGCGCGTGGCCGAGCGGCGCAACCAGAAGCTCAAGAAGAACGGCAAGCTGCCGACCATCGAGCTCGTCGAAAACCCCGACATCCTGGCCACATTGTCGGCCAAAGGCCCGCGCCGGCCGCAGCTCGTCGTCGGCTTCGCCGCCGAGACCGAGAACGTCGTCGCGAACGCCACCGCCAAGCGCAAGAAGAAGGGCTGCGACTGGATCATCGCCAACGACGTGTCGAGCGCGACCGGGACGTTCGGCGGCGATGCCAACACGGTGCACGTGGTGGATGCGCAGGGTACGGAGACCTGGCCGCGGCTGCCGAAGAGCGAGGTGGCAAGCCGCCTCGCGCAACGCATCGCCCAGCATCTGGCGCGCTGACATGGACGCGCCGCATCGTGTCAGCGTGCCGATCACGCGCCTTCCGCACGGCTCCGGGCTCGACCTGCCCGCCTATGCCACGAGTGCCGCAGCCGGGGTCGACCTGCTGGCCGCCGTGACGCAGGACACCGTCCTCGCACCCGGCGCCCGCGCCCTGATCCCGACCGGGATCGCGATCGCCCTGCCGCCGGGCTACGAGGCGCAGGTGCGGCCGCGCTCAGGCCTCGCACTCAAGAACGGCGTCACCGTGCTCAACAGCCCTGGCACCATCGACGCGGATTACCGCGGCGAGATTCGAGTGATCCTGGTCAATCTCGGCCAAGCCGATTTCACGGTGACGCGCGGCCTGCGCGTGGCACAGCTCGTCATCGCACCGGTGACGACGATCGCTTGGCGCGAGACGGCCGTCCTGCCCGACAGCCCGCGCGGCGCCGGCGGCTTCGGCTCGACCGGACATTAGCTCGAACTGGACCCGTCACCCATGGATGCCATCGCCATCTCCGCTTTCGCCGACTACGTCCTGCGCGACGCCACAATCCCCGAGCTGCCGAACCACTATCGCGGCAAGGTGCGGGACAATTACGACCTGCCGGACGGCCGCCGGATTCTCATCACCACCGACCGGCTCAGCGCCTTCGACCAGATCCTGACCGCGATCCCGCTCAAGGGCCAGGTGCTCACGCAGACGGCGCGCTTCTGGTTCGAGCGGACGCGCGACCTCTGCCCGAACCACGTGCTCGAATATCCCGATCCGAACGTGGTCGTGGGCAAGCGGCTCAATATCATGCCGGTCGAGATCGTCGTGCGCGACTACATGGCCGGCACGACGGCCACCTCGATCTGGTCGATGTACAAGGCCGGGCGGCGGGAGATGTACGGGCATCGCTTTGCCGACGGCCTGCGCGAGAACCAGAAGCTGCCGCAGACGATCGTCACGCCGACGACCAAGGCCATGGACGGCGCGCACGATACCCCCCTCACGTCGGCCGAGATCGTGAGCCAGAAGCTGCTCACCGCGGCACAATGGGAGCGCGCCTCGGCGCTCGCCCTGTCGCTGTTCGCGCGCGGCCGCGAGATCGCCCGCCGCAACGGATTGATCCTGGTCGACACCAAATACGAGTTCGGCTTCGACGAGCACGGCAACATCATTCTCGCCGACGAAATCCACACGCCCGACAGCAGCCGCTACTGGTACCTCGAAAGCTACGAGCAGCGCTTTGCGGCCGGGCAGCGGCCGGAGAGCTTCGACAAGGATTTCGTGCGCACCTGGGTGACCGCGCGCTGCGATCCGTACAAGGATCCGATCCCGGTGATCCCGCAGGAGGTGGTCCTCGAGGCCGCCAAGGTCTATGTGGACGTGTTCGAGCGCATCACCGGGACGCGCTTTGCGTTCCCCGATCCGCACGTGCCGCCGCTCGAGCGCATCCGCGGCAATCTGCGGTCCTATTTCTAGCCCCGATGCCGCTCACCGATCCGCAGTTCGAACGCTACGCGCGCCACCTGATCCTCGACGAGGTCGGCGAGGAGGGCCAGGAGAAGCTGATGGCCTCGCGCGTGCTCGTGGTGGGGGCGGGCGGGCTCGGCTCTCCGGTGCTGATGTATCTCGCCGCCGCGGGGATCGGCACGCTCGGCATCATCGACGACGACGCGGTCGATCTCTCGAACCTGCAGCGCCAGATCATCCATTCGACGGCGAATATCGGCACGGCCAAGGTCAAGAGCGCCCTCGAGAGCCTCGGCGCCATCAATCCCGAGGTGCGGGTGACGCCGCATCACCTGCGGCTGACCGCGGCCAACGCGCGCGAGATCGCCGCCGAATACGACCTCGTATGCGACGGCAGCGACAATTTCGCGACGCGCTACCTGCTCAACGACGCGTGCTATCTCGACCGCAAGCCGCTGGTCGCGGCCTCGCTGCTGCGCTTCGAGGGGCAGCTCTCGACCTTCAAGGCCTACGACGGAAAGACGCCGTGCTATCGCTGCCTGTTCCGCGAACCGCCGCCGCCCGATCTCGTGCCGCGCTGCGAGCAAGCCGGGATCCTGGGCTCGGTCGCCGGCGTGCTCGGCACCTTGCAAGCGACCGAGGCGATCAAGGAGCTCCTCGGGCTCGGCCGCTCGCTGGCCGGGCGCCTGCTGATCTATGACGCGCTCGAGGGCACCACGCGCACGATCAAGGTCCCGCGCGACCCGGCCTGCCCCTTGTGCGGCGAGCGGCCGACGATCCGGGATCTATCCGCGCACGCTTGAGCGTGCGGAACGGAGTGCATGCGCTGGATATCGGGAGCAGCCCTCGCGAGTGTGCCGGTGGCCGCGATGCTGTGGGTCGGAAGTGCCGCCGCGCAGACGCGCGCCGAATCCTGGGAGGTCTGCGCCGATGGCGGCGACCCCGACGCGAGCATCCAGGCCTGCACGAAGCTGATCAATTCCGGCAAGGAGGGCCCCGAACAGTTGGCGGGCGCCTATCTGGACCGCGGCCTGTCGTATGCGGCGAAGGATCAGTACGGGCCCGCGATAGCCGATTTCAGCGAAGCGCTGAAGCTGAACCCGGCGCTGATCTATGCCCGTGTCGCCCGCGCCGATGCCTACGGCGAGACGGGGAAGTACGATCTCGCGATGGCCGACTACAGCGAGGCCGTCCAGGAGCAACCCGGGAGTGCCGACGCGTGGAGCGGCCGCTGCTTCTACCGCGCGGTGGCGGGCCAGCTGCCCGAGGCGCTGGCGGACTGCAACGAGGCCCTGCGGCTGCGCCCCGCCTATGCGGAAACGTTCGACAGCCGCGCCTTCGTGTACCTGAAGATGAAGGACTACGACGCCGCGATCGCCGACTACGACGCCTCGCTGCGGATCGACCCCAAGATCGCCTCCTCGTTCTACGGGCGGGGCCTTGCCAAGCGCGGCAAGGGCGACGCGGCCGGCGCCAAGGCCGACATGGACAAGGCCCGGAGCATCGAGCCAGACGTGGCCACGGACTTTCAGCGCTACGGCCTCGATTAGCGGTTTAGTTTTTTTAGGCCTGGTCGTAAGTTTTCGTACTTTGCGGGTCGTCGGATTGCCCCGTAAATCTTTGGCAATGGCCAAGATTTACGTCATCCACGAGAACGACATTTGGGTCGAGCCGCTGCGCGCGGCGTTTGCCGGGCTCGGCCTGCCCTACGAGGAGTGGTTCCTCGACCGCGGCACCCTCGATCTGGGGTCGGTACCGCCCGAGGGCGTGTTCTACAACCGGATGAGCGCCTCCTCGCACACCCGCGACCATCGCTACGCGGCCGAATATACGGGTGCGGTCCTCGCCTGGCTGGAAACACACGGACGGACGGTCATCAACAACGGCAGGGCGCTGCAGCTCGAGATCAGCAAGGTCGCCCAATACGCGGCCCTGGCGAGCTACCGCATCAGGACGCCGCGCACCATCGCGGCGGTGGGCCGCGAGGAGATCGTGGCCGCGGCACGCCGGCTGCTCGAGAGCCAGAACGGCGGCGCCTTCATCACCAAGCACAACCGCGCCGGCAAAGGTCTGGGCGTGAAGCTGTTCCAGGGCATCCCTGCCCTCGAGGAGCACGTCGCGAGCGATGCGTTCGAGCCGTCGGTGGACGGCATCATGCTGCTCCAGCAATACATCCAGGCCCCGCAGCCGTTCATCACCCGGGTCGAGTTCGTGGGCGGCCGGTTCCTCTACGCGGTCCGGGTCGATACGTCGCTCGGCTTCGAGCTATGCCCCGCCGATGTGTGCCAGATCGGCGATGCGTTCTGCCCGGTGGGCGAAACCGCGCCGCAAGCCCCGCCCCCGGCGCGCTTCCAGATCATCAGGGATTTCGAGCACCCGATCCTCGAGCGCTACCGGCGCTTCCTCGCCGGCAACGGGATCGGCATCGCCGGCATCGAATTCATCGTCGACCGCGCGGGCGAGCTCTACACCTACGACGTCAACACCAACACCAACTACAACAGCGCGGCCGAAGCCGAAGCCGGACTCTACGGCATGCGCGCGATCGCGGCCTATCTCGGCGACGAGCTGGCGAAGCTGCGGGCCCGCGCGGCTTAGGGCGTCCGCGCTCAGAACATCGTGGTGATGACCCGGTCGGGCGGGTTGTGCCCGTCGATGAAGGTCTTGATGTTGACGATGACCTTCTCCCCCATCGCAATGCGGCCTTCGGTCGTGGCCGAGCCGATATGCGGCAGGAGCACGACGTTGTCGAGCTCGAGGAGCTTGGGGTCGACTTCCGGCTCGCGCGCGTAGACGTCGAGGCCGGCGCCGGCCAGCTCGCGCGCGTAGAGGGCGCGGATCAGCGCCTGCTGGTCGATCACCTCGCCGCGCGAGGTGTTGACGACGATCGCATGCGGCTTCAGGCGGCGCAGCCGGCGCGCCGAGATCAGGTGGTAGGTCGCCGGGGTGTGCGGGCAGTTCACCGACACCACGTCCATGTGGCCCAGCATCTGGTCGAGGCTCTCCCAATACGTCGCCTCGAGCTCGGCCTCGAGGGCGACGTCGGCGCGGCGGCGATTGTGATAGTGGATCGACAGGCCGAACGCGCGCGCGCGGCGCGCCACCGCCGTGCCGATCCGGCCCATGCCGACGATCCCGAGACGCTTGCCCGAGAGCCGCACGCCCAGCATCGAGGTCGGGCTCCAGCCCGTCCAGCGGCCGGACCGCACCAGCCGCTCGCCCTCGCCCAGCCGGCGGGCCACGGCGAGGATCAAGGCCATGGTCATGTCGGCCGTGTCCTCGGTCAGCACGCCCGGCGTGTTGGTCACCGTGAGGCCGCGGGCCTTGGCCGCGGCGATATCGATGTGGTCGACCCCGGTGCCGAACGAGGCGATGAGCTTGAGGTTGGGGCCGGCCGCCGAGAGGGCCGAATCGTCCAGCCGGTCGGTCACGGTCGGCACGAGGACATGCGCCTCGGCCAGGGCCGCCGTCAGCTGTGCGGCCGTAAAGGGCACGTCATCGAGGTTGAGGCGCGCGTCGAACAGCTCCATCAGGCGTGTCTCGATGACATCCGGGAGCTTGCGGGTGACGATGACGAGAGGGCGCTTGAGCGACATATTTCAACCATTTAACTATATATTGCCGCCGGTTTTCTATCACCGGGTGCCTCTTCTATAATCGCCCCGATGCATCGAGTCTGGCTGTCCTTGTTCCGCCCACGAACCCTGCTGATCGCCGTTGCGGCCGTTCTCTCGATGGCGGCACCGGCCGGCGCCCAGACCTCCGCGCAAAAAGCCTCGCCGCAAAAAGCGGCCGCGGTCGGCGGTGCCGCGTCGAGCACTGGCCTCGCCGTGCCGCGTTATGTGAGTCTGCGCTCGGATGAAGTCAATCTGCGCACGGGACCAGGCGTCCGCTACCCCGTCGACTGGGTGCTGCAGCGCCGGCACATGCCGGTCGAAATCCTGGCCGAGTTCGAGAACTGGCGCAAAATTCGCGACTTCCAGGGCACCGAGGGCTGGGTGCATGAAAGCATGCTGTCGGGGCGGCGCTACGCGATCGTGACCGGAGCGGTCCGCAGTCTGCACCGCGAGCCCAATCCCGCCGCCCCGGCGGTGGCCCGCCTCGAGCCGGGCGTGGTGGCGGAAATCCTCGACTGCCAGAAGGACTGGTGCCGGCTGGATTCCGACGGCTTCAAGGGCTGGCTGACGCGGGCGGAATTCTGGGGTGTCTATCCCAACGAGACCGTGAAATAGGGCTGGCCCCACCCCGCCGCCGGGCCTAAATACAGGCCATGACCGACACTCACAAACATACCGACTGGAAGCACGACGGCGTGCGCGTCATTCCAGCCGGCCAGCTCGACTCCAACACGCCGCAGACACCCGGCATGTCGCGCGCCGCGGCCATCAACTTCGCCCGCGTGGGCGCGCAGAAGATCTGGGCCGGCACGGTGACGATCGATGCCAATGCCAAGACCGGCGCGCATCATCACGGAGCGCTCGAAAGCGTGATCTATGTCGTGCGCGGCCGGGCGCGCATGCGCTGGGGCGACCAGCTGCAGTTCACGGCCGAGGCGGGACCGGGCGACTTCATCTACGTGCCGCCCTATGTGCCCCACCAGGAGATCAATGCGAGCACGAACGAGCGGCTCGAATGCGTGCTGGTGCGCAGCGATCAGGACCCGGTGGTGGTGAACCTCGACATCGCGCCGGCCGAGCCGCCGGAAAACGTGCCGTGGATCGACCCGATCCACCGGCATCCCTGAGCGCCTGAGTCCAAAGGAGCGCGGGGGAGGTATACCCCCCGGAAAACCGCGCAACCGCGTGCAACGGTTACTGGAAGCCTTTGACGAACCGCGCCGATTGGCACTCGGAGGCGTTGCACAGGCTATTTTCCGCAAGACCCGTGCAACGGTCCGTCACCGGTGGCCCAGGGGCTTCACGGATTTACAATGCCGGTGCGTAGCCGTAAGAGCGGCGAAACATCTCGTAGATATGTTCGGCTGCGGTACAGGTCGCGAAGCGGCGCGGATAGTCGGGCGTGACGCAGGTCGGGATCGGCTCGATCACGGCATCCGGCCGCGGGCTGTAAAAGAAGGGGACGGAATAGCGATCGCTCCCGCTTCTGTGGTTTTTCACGCGGTGCATGGTCGAGTTGTAGAGGCCGTTGGTCCAGCGCGCCATCAGATCGCCAAGGTTGACGACGAAGGTCCCCGGGCGCGGCGTGGCGCCGATCCAATCGCCGGCCACGTTGCGGACTTCGAGACCGCTGGAGTCGTCCTGGGCCAGCAGCGTGATCGCGCCCCAGTCCGTATGCGCGCCGGCGCCCATCTGGTTGAACCGGGCCGACGGCGCGTGCGGCGGATATTTCAGGAGACGCAACGTGGCCGTCGGCATGTCGAAGAACGGTTCGAACCAGTCCTCGCTGAGGTCAAGCGATAGCGCGATCAGGGTCAAAATACGATCGGCCAGCGGCCGCAACGCCGCGTGGTACGCCAGCATGTGAGTGCGGAAGTCCGGCAGGGCCGTGGGCCACTGGTTGTGACCGAAGCTGCGCCACCCGCGTTGCGCGTAGGGATGATCGTTCGGCAATTCGAGTCCGCAGTAGAACGCTTCCTTTAAGTCCGGCGGCGCCACTTCGGCATTCGGGTCCTGGCTGTCGAGCCTCTGCGCCTCGATCGGCTCATACCCAGCCGTGCTGGGGGACTTTTTCATCTCGACGTCCATCTTCGCCGCGAGCGGCAGGTCGAAAAAGCGTTTGCTCCACCGGAACTGGTCGTCGATGAGGCTCTGTGTCACGCGGTGATTCGCCACGTAGAAAAAACCCGTCTCGCGGCAGGCTCGGTGAATGTCCGCGGCCACGGCCTTTCTGTCGGCGATATCGGCGGAAAAGCTGCCGGCCAGGTCGATCACCGGGATGTCGGTCGCCGGTCGCGGCGGTGTGTAGATGATCATGGTGCTCTCCCACAGGTCTGACGCGCCGGGGCGAACCTCTATTGCACCTGCCGCTTGGCTGCATCGGGCAGGAATGCGGACGTAAAGACACTGTCAGGCGAGGGCTTCCCGGGCAACTCGAGCGCCTCGGCCAGGAAGCCGATCTCGCGCGCGAGCCGCGCCCGGTCGACGTCGCCGAACCCGTGCTCCCGCGTGTACGGCGTCACGACGAGATCGCTCAGCACGATCTTGAGACGACGCAGCTCGATCTTCTCGTCGGCCAGGCTGTTGCGCGCCTTGACCGCGGGGATGGCGCTCGCCGGATCCTTGATCGTCTCCGCGAGGCTGCGCGCCAGCGCCGCCGTGAACGCCGTCACCGCTTTGGGATTCTCGGCCGCATACGCGGCGCTGGTGATGAGCGCGCTTCCGTAGAGGTCCATGCCGTAGTCGCTGTACTTGAAGACGCGCACCTGGTCCTCGGGAACGCCGACCGATTCGAGGTTGAGCGGGCTGGTCGAAAAGAAGCCGATCACCGCGTCGACCTGGCCCGCCTTCAGGAGCGTGTCGCGGACCTGGCCGTTGACGTATTGCATGGTGGTCTGGCCGGCGTCGAACCCGTTGAGCCGCGCGAGGACAGGAAACAGACGGGTGATCGTCTCGTTGGCCAGCGCGCCGATCTTGCGACCGCGCAGATCGCCGAAGGTGCGGATGTTCTTGTCGGCGAGCGTGATCAGGCTGAACGGCGACTTGTCGTAGACCATCATGATCGCCGTCAGCGGCCGCTCCGGATGACGGGCGTTGAATTCGATCAGCGCCGAGATGTCCGCGAGCGCGAGATCATAGGCGCCGGATGCCACCTTGGTCACCGGATCGCCGGCGCCGAACCCGCGGTCGATCGTCACCGCCAGTCCCGCGTCCTTGAAATAGCCGTTGGCGTCGGCACGCAGGACATACCCGGTCGAGCCGTCGAAGACCCAGTCGGTACAGAAGCGGATGGCGGTCTCGGCGCGCGCCGGCTGTAACGTCGCGGCGGCAGCGAGACCAAGCAGCGCCCAAAACAATCTCGACATCGATACCTCCTGGGTCAGCGATCGGTTCAAATGGTCCCGTAGCGGACATTGAGCGCCGCCAGCCAGCGGCGATAGGCGACCGAGACCCGGTCCGCGCGGACGTGGAGTTCGTCTCCGAGCGCAAGCGGCAATCGGGCCGGCCGCTGGCGAATGACGATCTGGCGGTCCTGCTCGACGATGAGGTCCGTCCGCCGCCGGATGTCCTCTGCGCTGATCTCTTCGGCGAAGTTCATGGCCTGGCTGAGGCGGACCAGGCTATGGGTCTCGTCCAGCGGCTGGACGGTGATGTAGGTGGACAGTTGGTCGTCCGGCCGGCCGCGATGGGCCTGCGCGGGATCGGTGATGCGCAGACGCTTGACGAAGCACGCGGTGGTCGGTCGCATGACGCGATAGCGGTAGTCCGCCTGAACGGGAATGCCGCGCGGATCGCCAAAGGGCTGGAAGACGGAGACCTCGCTCGTGACCAGGCCGTCGGCATCTTGCGTCACGCTCAGATCAGGGACGGGCTCCGGGTTGGCCGCGACGCCGATGATGCCGCCATGCACGAACGGAAAGTGGGCCACGTCGAGAAAGTTCTCGACGGCCCGGAAGGCATTGGCGAATTCATACGGCCCCATCTGATGGACGCGGAATCGCGGGTCCGCGCATTCCGGGAAACGGGGAACGTCGTGCGGCGGCCGGCCGAGGCTAACCCACACGAAGCCGCTGCCTTCGGTCGCGAGCAGCGGGCGCGTTTTGGCGCCGGCCGGCGGCGGCCGGCCCGGCAGCGCCGGAATGTGGACGCATGCGCCCGTGCCGTCGAACTCCCAGCCATGATAAGCGCAGACCAGACGATCGCCCTTGAGCCTGCCGCACGACAGCGGCGCGCCGCGATGGGGGCATTGATCGAGCCATGCCTGCAGTCTGCCGCCCGGCCGCCACAGCACGATGGGCTCGCCCATCAACATCGTCGCGAACGGCGCATCGTCTGCGACCTCCCGGGCGAAGGCGACGGCGTGCCAGTCGTCAAGAAGCCCCTCGGCCGGCTGTCGTGGTGCAGCGCTCGCGTCGTCGCGCAGGCGCGCGGCCCCCGTGTCAGCGGGCTCGCCAGCGCCGGCGGGCGCCGGAAGGGGTCCGGCCGTCATTGGGCTGCGCGCGACTTCCACAGCCAATAGGTCTCCAGCGCGTCTGCATGGAGGGCCTCGATCCGCTCGCTGCGCAACGGTTGCGCGGCGAGGGGCCGTTGCAGATAGCGCGCGATCTTGAGGTTATCGAAG
>Ga0335071_10003446_pt1 | contig 16668 bp, 14 predicted proteins | sample Lox_Sample_15_FD_206724 | JGI IMG/M metagenome (GOLD analysis project Ga0335071, IMG submission 206724) | Soil microbial communities from Loxahatchee National Wildlife Refuge, Florida, United States - Lox_Sample_1.5 | ecosystem: Environmental > Terrestrial > Soil > Wetlands | place: USA... | reverse complement strand
CGCAGATCCTCTTAGAAGCCTTCCAGCGACACTTCACCTGCAGTGAATTTGACCTTATTGTTCCGGTCCCTGTACACCGCAAAAGGCTTTTTCACAGAGGTTTCAACCAGGCCGTGATCCTCGCGGCCGGACTGTCTGCTCGGACCGCGCTCCGCCTGGATCGGACGTCATTGACCAAAATAAAGGACACTCCGCCTCAAGTCGGGCTGCCCAAAGCCCAGAGGGTCGCGAATCTCCGCAACTCCTTCGGCGTCCAAGGTTCGATCAATATCCGCGAGAAGAGGATATTGCTGATAGACGATGTGGCCACTACGGGGACCACCATATCCGAAGCAGCAAAGGTACTTATGAAGGCCGGGGCCTCACGAGTAGACGCTCTTGTGCTGGCGCTCAGGACAGCGGACATCGTACCGTCCATATTGCCTCGCGAATCATGAAAATTTGAGAAATTGCACCCTGCTATAAATCTTGACCTTTTGTACAGCCGCGCTCTAAGAAGACATGTGGGACCCGGCGTCGCTGCTGGTATCATCGTGTGCGAAGCGAAGCAATCTCTCGTACGGCGCGCATGGCATGCGCCCAGCTGAGGGCGGACGGCGTCCGCGCCGTACAAGGACGGAGATTGCCATTCAGCGTCCCGCGGGACTTCGCTCCTCGCAATGACATGCACTGGCACGGAGGCCGGAACCTACCAAAAGGCGCCATTAACTATTCGCATTCATTTAGTTCAAAGTCTAAACAGCGTACGAGCGTTGTCTCCGAAGATCGCGTCTCGTTCGGATTTACTATATCCAGCCTCACTCAGGAGAGATCGGATCTTCGGAATTTCGGTAGAATGGTGAAACCAGGGCCAGTCTGTGCCAAAAAGGATATGGTCCGGGCCATGCATTCTCAAGAGTTCGATGAATTCGGCATTCGTCAGGGTATGAGCCGCGTTGGATGTATCCAGATAGAGGTTGGAAGCAGGGACCAAGCCATGTCTCAATTCGTCAAAATCTGCTGCCAGGCCCCCCATATGTGACCCAACAAAGTCGATTCCAGGATGGCGAACCGCAATCTCCGACAATTTAGCCGGCTTAGTTAGATGATCGTGATTGGCGCCGAAATGGATATCCGCGCGTGTGAACGTATCGAGCACCAACACAAGAGGTGTCCCAATTTCCGAGCCGCACTTCTCCAGCGCTGACAGCATAACTTCCACTTCATCGGAGATCAAATCGAACCGCTGGGAAAAGCTCGATAATTTAAACCCTACGACGCCGAGACCAAGCACCCGGCGGATTTCTTCCGAAATGCCATTCATTAATGGATGTAGCGTTGCCAGTGATCGGAGTCTTGGAAACTGTGAGGCGAAACGGATATGACGGTCATTTTCAATTCTCACTTTGGCCGGGGCCGCGGTGGGAAGCAAAAGGCAAATATCAACGCTGTTTGCAGCAGCGGATTGCTCGAGGGTCTTTGGGTCAATCCGCTCCCGCGCATACGTGCCGTCGAGTTTCAGCAATTCAACCAAAGCGTGGTTTGATGAAACATTCTCAACAATCTGGCTCGTGAAGATATGGCAGTGACTATCAACAATCATGACGCAGGTCGGCTGGACAGGTCTCCCCTTTTAAGGTGGTCGGGTCTAATAACAAACCTTTTGCAAGACAAATTTCTCGCGGTTTTGAACATATTTCACCATCAATGCCCTGTCAATGGTAACCTCATGGATGCGACCCGGGCCGAAAACGACCTCGCCGAGAACTGAACCGATGCAATGCCCCAAGTGCTATTTTGAACAATCCGATACGAACAATGAATGCCCGCGGTGCGGCGTGATCTTCTCGAGACTCAATATTGGAACCGCGCAAGATCCAAGCCGTGGAGAACGTGGCGTCGTTCAGCGGACAAATTCCAAACAGGGCAGGGACCAAGTCGAGTCACGGAATTGGCCTCAGACCGCACGGGTTGCCCCAAACATTCCCGCAGGGGGCCGCGCCTTTGGTGATGATTACGGGGAAGAAGAAATCAAATCGGAAAGCGACGCAATCTCCGAACCGCTGCGCATGTACAGAGAGGATTGGTTCGTCCTCGCGGCCGGCCTGGCAATAGCGGCCGTCGTGTTTGCCATACCAATATTGAAACACATTTTCGGCACCTTGATGGTTCTGGTGCATGAGATGGGCCATATGATATTCGGTTGGGTCTTCGGTTACCCTTCATTGCCCGCTTTTGATCTTGTGTACGGAGGAGGAATAACGCTTCATACCGCTCGTTCGACGCTGCTCTTAATAGTGGTCTATGTTCTCCTGGGTTTTCTCATCTTTTCGTTTCGCCGAAACACCAGCGCTGTGATTCTACTCGTGATAGTGACAGCCATTCATGTCCTGTTCACCGTTACGCGTCTGCACGAAATTACAATCCTTTTCATGGGGCACGGAACAGAGTTGTTGATCGCCGGGATCTTTTTCTATAGGGCGCTGAGCGGAGCCGCAGTGGTCCATTCCGTCGAGAGGCCACTTTACGCTGCAATTGCCTTCTTTATCCTGTTCTCGGACCTCAGCTTCGCTTATCGCCTTATGACCAGCCCGTTTGCAAGAGCCGAGTATGCAGATGCAAAGGGTGGGGGCCATTGGATGGATTTCAGCAGGATCGCCATTGACCAGTTACACGTGAGTTTGAGCTCCGTCGCGCTCGTCTTCTTCCTTTTTTGTTTGATCACGCTGCCCGCTGGATTTCTGGCTTTCAGATATCAGGAGCACCTTCGCGGGGCAATCACGCGGCTCGTGGCACGGCAACTTGACTGATGCCTGAGCCGGCAGATTTGGTTTTTAGCTGAGCATGTGCTGGAGCAGCATTTCAACACCCATTGCTATGAGAACTATGCCGCCCAGTCGTTCAGCCCATTTTCCCAGGTAAGTCTCCGCTCTTCGTCCCACCTGGGTCCCGACATAAGTCATTAGGAGAGCAACGACGCCTATAATCAACGCGGGTTTGGGGATTGCCACATTCAAAAGACCCAGTGAAACGCCTACAGCGAAAGCATCGACGCTGGTGGCAACAGACAGGGCCACAAGACTCCAGCCTCGTGTAGGATCATAGTCGCGCACTCGATCCTCAGGATGGCCGGATTGACGAATCATGTTCAGTCCGAGTGCTGTCAGCAATCCAAATGCTATCCAATGGTTTGCACCCGCCATGAACGTGGCGAGACCCTCTCCCCCAAACCACCCGAAAAGCGTCATCAGTGCCTGGAAAAGACCAAAATGCCACGTCAGTCGAAAGATGTGTCTGCCCGAAAGGTGCGAAAGACCGGCAGAAACGACGGCGGCCACGGCAAACGCGTCCATGCCTAATGCCAAGGCTGTTCCAAGAAGAATTATTGTTTCCACAGCTACAAATCGTGAGCTAAATTATCTTTAGATGTTTTCACAATTTAGCAACGCGTGCCCTTCTTCGTCAAGGTTTGCCGGCTGCTTGCCGGCCGCGCCGAACCATGGAGGATGGAGCCAGGAGTGGAGCAGTCCCCGAGGGACATCGGATTTACAGGACGCTCGGGCGTTTACAAAACGGAGAATTTGTCGTCTAATGCCATAACACAGATGCAATCCAGTACGAGAGAAGTCATGCATAATCACCAACATATTGCCACGCGTGCATGGGATACGCAGACCCGGCTCGCCATAGCCTTCTTTATGACAGCCGCTTTCACTGTAGCGGAAGTCGTTGGCGGCATACTGTTCAATTCCCTGGCGCTGCTTGCCGACGCGGGTCATATGTTGTCGGACATTTTGGCCCTGGGGCTCACGTGGATCGCCATGAGAATCGGTAAGCGATTGCCCACGGACCGGCTCACTTTCGGATTCAAAAGATCGGAGATCCTTGCGGCATTGTTGAATGGATTCGCTCTATGGGCGATTGTCGCGATTATTTTTTATGAAGCAGCTCATAGACTGTTGAAACCTCAGCCGGTAATCGGACTCGGTATGCTTCTAGTGGCCCTGGTCGGACTGTGCGTCAATCTGCTCATGGCGTGGCTGCTCTTCGGGAGCAGAGGAGAAAGTCTTAACATCAAATCCGCTTACATACACGTCATCTCGGACGCCCTGGGTTCTCTAGGAGCAATCGTGGGCGCCGTGGTGATTTTGACCACAGGCCTATTCTGGGTAGATCCTCTGGTCAGCGTTCTCATCGGGTTACTCATCGTTTACTCCTCTTTGGGACTGATAAAGCAGTCAATCAATATACTTATGGAGGGGGTACCGTCCGGCCTCGACGTGAGCGAAATTGAACAGGCCGTTTTGCAGCAAAATGGTGTCTGCTGTGTATACGACCTTCACGTGTGGAGCATAAGCGGAGAGAAGCCTGCTCTGAGCGCTCATGTGGTGTTGGCGGAATCGAACGTTGATAGGAATGAGGTTTTGATGGACTTGAGCAAATTGCTGAAGACCAAGTTCAACATCGACCACGCTACAATTCAAATCGAAGCCACGCATGAAATGAAGCCCGGGGCGGAAGGAATCGCATGCCGGCCTGGCACTGCATGCGGCGAATTTCGTTAGTACCCATGTTTGCCGAAAGAGAAAGATCGTCGGACAGCAGTTCGAGTGCGAACGATTCCATCCAGCAGACGGCCGACCTAGCCTCTCCTGGTACGGATGTACCTGCATTCTACATGCTGTTGGCGCTCTTGGGGGTCTTCGCTTGGCGCATCTGGTTCACAGGCCATGTGAACTTGATAGCCGACGAGTGCAGTTACTGGACGTGGTCAAGGACATTGGACTGGTCCTATTTTGATAACTCAGGGATGGTGGCCTACCTGATACGGATGTCCACATGCCTTTTCAATGAAAGCACGCCGTTCACTGTCAGGTTTCCCTTCTTGATTTTGTCAGGCCTGACCACTTTTCTGATTTACCGCGTCTGTGCGTTGCTTTTCAAAAATCAATCGCAAGCCCTTCTGTCGGCAGTCGCGTTGAATCTTACTCCTGTGGCCCTTCTGGGCGGTTCGGCCGCGATACACGATAATGTCCTACTTTTTTCTTGGGTTCTGGCGCTTTGGGCTGCGGCTCGGTTTGTGGTATCCGGTCAAGGTAAATGGTTTTATGTCATGGGCATCGCCGTAGGGTTGGCAATTCAGAGCAAATACACGGGCATACTTGCCTTACCGGTCCTTTTCATATTTCTTCTCTGGTGCAGTCCTTATCGCTCATGGCTTTTGAGAAAGGAGCCGTGGCTGGGTGTCGTCATCGCGTTGGTGTTCACTCTTCCCATAATCTGGTGGAATTGGCGCCATGAATGGGCATCGTTTTACCACATTCTATTCATCGGCTCGGGCTCAGAGTCGCTGGGGAAACGAATTACGGATGGGTTCGGATATCACCTGGCACAATTGCTGCTCGTGTCGCCGCTTGCTTACGTCGCTTTGCTGGTAGGTTCAGCCGCCGCTCTCGGGAAGAATATAGTCAGACCCGAACCTCGCGAAGTGACATTGCTCTGCTTCGGACTGCCGCTTGTATTTTTTGGAGTCCAAGCTTTTTACGGACATGTCGAGGCCAACTGGGCGTTCATCGGCTATGCCTCAACGGCGATCCTTGCAGTTCATGTGATTGCGATCAGGAGAGCACAGGGAAGCAGCGGTATATGGAAGCTGTTTGGCGGTCGCTTCGTAAAGTGGGCCCTGATTTTAGCGATGGGGCCAGTCTTGGTCGCAGTGGTCCACGCGTGGATAGGACTGCTCCCTGCTTGGGTCGAGAAACGGATTGCCAAAGAAGACAGAATAATTTGGGAAACAAGGGGATGGGCGGGACTAGGCAAGCATGTGGGCAATCTTGCAAAGCCCGACGACGTCATTGCCGCGGACAGCTATCAGTTGTGTGCACTACTGGAATTCAATGTCCCGGGACAGCCGCGGGTCAAGTATCTTGCTCCGTGGAAGAGACCAACTCAATTCGACGTTCGCGAGCCGTCTTTTGACAACCTGAAGGGTCGTAATATTCTGTTTGTCTCTCCTTCACCTCTTCAACCCTCATCTGAACATCTAAAAACTATCTATGAGAATTTTTCTCACGTGGAGCCTTTGATTTCGTACGACATCAAATATCACGGAGAAACCATACGATCTATCCACATTTACCGCGGACAGGCCTTCGATCCGTTTCAGCCCCGTCGGCTGGGGCCAAGGTCCTTGCTTTATAAAGATTATTAGGGACCACCGATCACGTTAGTGAATGATCTCTCAATATCATTTCTTCTCGGTCGGATACTTGGCTTGTTGCCACGCGTTCCAACCGCCTTTGAGAGCAAAAACCTTGTCATAGCCCTTCTTGGAAAATTCGTGTGCCACCCGGGCACTGGTGCCTTCACTAGGTCAAGCACAATAGAAGACAATCGTTTTGTCTTTTGGATACTTGGGGGCCCATTGGTCGATGCGCTTCGGATCTTCCCGAACTGACCCTTTGATCTTGGAATCGCCCATTTCCCAATCCCTGGCCGCCCGGACGTCCACGACTATGAGATCCGGATTCCCGAGCATCGCCTTAAGCTCTTCAAGTCCAATACGAGGGACCCCTTCATACTTGCTCTCACAGGCCGTCGCCATCATGACCAACCAGATCACACTGAGCACCATCAGACTTAGGGTCACGCGTCTCAAGTTCATTATTGGCTCCTTTCCTTTCGTCCACGGCTCCGACGCTCACGTGATTCCCGTGGTCATTTTTCCTCGGTAATTCGTTGCAAGTCCTGTTGAATCCGAATCGCAAAGCCTCCATCCAATGTGTATGTAGCCCCTTCGTCCTCGGAAGGCTGAGCAATGGCAACCACAGAGGGGGCTTGAGGTTCTGGCTTGCTTTCCGCCTTGGCCTTGGATTGGTCTTTGGCGGGAGTTCGGTCCTTGTTTGTGCCCAAAGGTTGTTTAGCGGCCGATCCGCCTTTTTGGTCTTCGACTTTTTCCGGTTGAGTGCCCGCTTTTGCCGCCTCATCCTTCCAACCGGCCTTCAGAATGAGGGGCGTTTCGTCCCCCTTCTTGAAAAGCGAAACCACCAGCCTGGGATGTTCGAGTTCCGGAGGCATGGGCTCATTGGGTTTGCGGACGGTCATGGACTGCCACTGCAAGTCTTTGACATCCCAAAGTATGCCGGATATAGCCCAGTTATTTATCCTCTCTTTCTTCTCGGGCTTCTCCAGGGTCCATTTGTTGTCTTTGCCCTTGGCAGCCGCCCATTGCTTCCCATCCAGCTCTATCTCCACCTTTTCAATATCCGGCGGGCTAAACAGAAGAACAGAACGGTCCCTCAGTTCCTCCGGATCTGTCCTGACGCTGCTCAGAGAGCGTCCATCCAGGACATAAACAGTGTCATGCCCTTTGATGAGGGCATATCTGTCAGGTTCGGGCTCTGAGCCGGGTTTCTTTTCCTGCGATTTGTCACCTTGGGGCTTCCCGACCAGGAAGGTGAGCTCCTTTTTTGGGCCATATAGCAATATGGTCTCTTCGGGCTTCTCCAACCCATATTCCTTGATATCCTTAAGAGGTGGGTCAATGATGGCCTTGGCCTTTAAATTGGTTATGGTCCTGAGGTCAGCATTGACCACCGAACTCTTCACTCTAAAACGGCGAGGCGTCTCCAGAAACCATTTGTCCGTGCCTTCCCGCCGTAGTTCGATTTGCTTTCCTTTTCGAGAAATGACAATTTTCTCCAAATCTTCCGGGGCGATATTGACTACCGCCTTGTCGCGAAGGTCAAAAGCGGATTTGTTGAGACTAATTTTCAGGGTGTCGGCACAAAGCAACAGTCTGGGATCGTCATCAACCCTCACATAGTAGCTTGTCTTGGCAGGATTGGATGCGCCGAAGAAAATATCAGTCTTCTTATCGGGCGTTGACACGGTGACGGTGAAATCAGGGTTATCCAGGCCGTAATCATCCCATTTTACGTCCTTCTCCAGTACCACCTTTTCTGATGTGGCATCCGTAATGGAAGCCAGGAGAGAGTCCACGGCCAACTTATCCGCTTTCGTCCTCACAGGCGCGGTGAGGACCCAGGTGTCACCCGGCTTCTGAACTTCCACCTTGCCGCGTTCCCGTGAATCCAGACCGATTTGGACGATCTTGTCCTTTTCAAGGTGAACGATTTTCTTTCCTCTGTCTTCCTGTTCCTTTTGGCCTGGTCGATACCGGATCTCAACAATGTAAAGCCATCCGGCGACAACCACCAGAATTAATAAGTATATTAAGATCTTGCCTAATTTCATTCCCGACGCCTCCAGGATCAAAGCTCTTGATTTTGCGGATCTTCCCGATTCAAGATTTGCGCCCCAAAGTTAAACACTTGCGGTACGCCTCCGATACAGGAAAACAATTAATCCGACGATAATCCAGGCCAAGGGGATGATCACAACGGGCACCGCAAGAACCAACAGAGAATCGCGATCCGTTAAGACCAGAGGCTGGGAACGAGTCGATTTTGGGCGTATCGCGATGAGGTTCTCGTCTTCCGCCAGCCAGGAGATGGAATTCATAAATAGATCACCGTTTCCCTGTAACTTGAAGAACTTGTTCGAGGCAAATTGTGAGCTGCCGGAAACTACTATGCGGCCCTTCTTCTTTTTCTTGTCGGAGGTCTCCTTGGAAGGACTATCCCCAGTCTGTTCCATCTGGCCGGCAGATTGCTCCGCAGAGGCGGACTCACCTGAGGTTTTGGCTCCCTGCACGCCGTCGGGTGGGGTGTAGGTGGACACGGCCATTACCGAAATCGGTCCTTTGGCCCCTGTCTTCTCGTCGAAGTTGGCATTCCGGGATTTGAGTTGTTCTTCGTTTATGGTCCAGGAAACCGGACTGGTCATTGCCAAATCCTGGGCTGTTATGTTCGGCCCGGCCTCATTGGAAGCATGTACTGACCGGACTTCCGGAAAAAATGACGCCACCGTGAAATTCTTGGTAATGGGGAAGTTGATATAAGTTGTGATTACCGGCATCAGATAATCGCCACCCAGGACCCGGCTCATTCGGTCGACAACAATGTCGTCTGCCGTAATGAATCCATAGTCTTTCAACAAGGCGCACAACTTCGGCGTCTGAAAGGGATTCAGCAAGACCAACAAGCTGCCTCCGCGTTTCATATAATTTCGAATCTGCTCTAATTCAGAATCCATGGGATCGGTTTTGGGACCCGCGATGACCAGAACTGTCGCGTCCTGAGGTACTTCCGGCGCTTGCATCAGTACGATTTCATCGGTTTTATAGTTCTGTTTCTCGATACTTTCCTTGGCCACGCCGAAACCGTCCGGGGCAGTGGATGAAGGGGACAGTTCCCCGTGTCCTTTCAAGAAGTAAACCTTCTTCACTTCAGTTCTCAGCAGCCTGGAAATCGCATTGGTGACGCTCTCTTCGTCCGCAGTCGAGATTCTTTCTTCCTTTGTTCCGACTTTTATGACGAGCATCGGATACGATTCTATTTTGTTCGCAACAGCAATTGCTCTGTCACGATCGGGATCAATAAAAGAATACTTCAGGTCCGGGTAGACGTCCCTGTACTGATCCAACAAGTCCCGCACCGCGTCCCGAGCGCCGAATTCCTTTGTTTCATAGAATGCAAGCACGTCCACAGGGATGTTATTTTGACGCAAGTAATCCAACACCTTGCGGCTTTGAGGCGCGAGAGTATATTGGCCTGTCTTGGTGATGTCCCATCTTTTCGGATACTGAAGAATAATGTATTGAAGGGCGACGATGATAGCCAAGAAAATGAGGATACCGGCAGCGGTTCCTCCGCCTAAAATGAGATTTCTTTTGGATTCGTAGATCTTCATTCTTATCCCCTCCACCTGTGAGTCTCCAAGGAGCGCAAGGATAGAAACAAGAAGAAAGCGGCGAACAGAACAAAAAACGAGACATCAGGTAGGGATAAGATTCCCTTGTTGAATGATTCGAGGTGCTCCAGAATCGATAATTGACGCACCACAGCCCCCGTTGATTCGCCTGCAAAAGAAGAGGTCCAACTTAATACCCAAAACAGAATGGCCGCGGCGAAAGAAATCGCGGCTGCCACGATTTGATTCTCCGTCAGAGAGGAAATGAATGTGCCCAAGGCCATGAAGCCCGCTCCCATAAGGAACAGCCCCAGGTAACCGGAGAAGATTACCCCTAAATCAGGTTCCCCCAGAAGAGCCAGCAGAATCGGAAACGAAAACGTCCCGACCAACATGATGAATAACAGCGCGAGGGCCGCGAGATATTTGCCGAAAACAAACGCCGAATCGTCGATGGGGTAGGTCAGAAGCAGTTCTATCGTTCCGGACTTCTTCTCCTCTGAGAAAAGCCGCATAGTCAACAGAGGCATAACAAACATGAGAATTATGGCCATATTCTGGACCAGAGGTCGGATGACCACGTCAGTGAGGTTTATTCGTTCAGAGAGCATCGGGTTGTTAGCAGCCTGTAGACTGATCAAGCTCATAAAAGACACATTGGCCCAGAAGAAAAAGCCGGAAATCAGGAGAAAAATCGTCATGACCGTATAAGCTATAGGCGAAACAAAGAAGTTGGCGATTTCCTTCCTGAAAATCGCAACGAATCCGTGCATCAGGCCACCTCCTTTCCTTCAGTCTCCCCGGCAGACGTGTCTTCTTCGGCTTCTTCGGTAACGAGGTCGATGAAAACGTCTTCGAGGCTTGCGTGAATGCGTCGCAATTCAAAAAGGTCCCATCCCTTTTCCGTGACCGCACGGGCTAGGGCAGGGCACAAATCCGTCTCCGCCGCAGTCTCGATGAGGGCGGCCACTTTGCCTTCGTCTGCTTCCGAAGTCAACCGCACCGAACTCACACCGCCGAAATCTGTAAGAAGCTGCTTCACTTCATGTTCCTGTGCAGCGACTACAAGCTGACAGCGTGAGAGCTTACCGTGGCTCTGAATAAGGTTTGCCGGAGTGTCTTCAGCCACGATTGTTCCCCTGTTGATAATGATCACACGGTCGCAGATCTGACTGACCTCGGGCAATATATGAGTGGAAAGGATCACTGTCCGGTTTCTGGAGAACCCCTTTATCAGTTGCCGGATTTCACGTATCTGTTTGGGATCCAGGCCGATGGTCGGCTCATCGAGTATCAGCAAGGGAGGGTCTCCTATCAAGGCCTGAGCCAAACCCACTCGCTGGCGAAACCCTTTTGAGAGTTGTCGGATGGGCCTCCCCATAACCTCGCTGATGCCGGCAGCTTCCGCCACACGATCCACTTCGTCCCGTCGTATAGCGGAAGACTCCGCCTTGGCTTGGGCCACGAATTCAAGATAGGAACGGACACGCATCCAACCATATAGCGGCACGTTTTCAGGAAGATACCCCAGCCGCTGCCGAATCTGCATTGAATCGTCACGCGCATCCAGGCCAAGTATGACCGCCTTGCCGGAGGATGCCGGAGAAAAACACGTAAGAATACGCATGGTCGTGGTTTTTCCCGCGCCGTTGGGTCCGAGAAATCCCACGATCTCTCCGGATTCGACCCGAAAAGAAACATCTTTTATCGCAGCAAGCCGCCCATAATATTTGGTAAGCTTCTCAACCTCAACCATCGGCCCTCCTCCTTGCGACACTGATCTAAAGAAAACTCTTTTTACTAATGAAACGCCGTTTGTCAAGAAGTTGTGGCCTGGTATGAGACAGCTTCCACAATGAGCTGGTGCACCTGGTCTTCCAACAATTGACCGCGTCTGCATTGTCGTGTTATGTCTCCCGTGCGGTCGCCGGGTTCCCTGGTTGCCGCCGATATCCGGCTCAAGACACCTGGAATTTAGGACGGTCGAGCATGTCACCGAACACTTCCACACAGTTATATGCCATCGGGATGATTGTTGCGGCCACGGTACTATTGGATACGGTAATGGCCTGCTCCGCTTGGGGCTCGGTGGAAACCGCAGAAGCAGAAAATGCCTTTTTTGTGGGTAGCCATCTGCTGTCCAGAGAAAACCTTTCCGGCGCCGTGGAAAACCTGGAAAAAGCCGTACAGCTCGATCCTGAAAACACAAAATATAAGCAGGTTCTCGCTGTGGCATACAACAACCTGGGACTGAAAATGATTCGCGAGGGCAACTACCGGGACGCGTTCCGCACGCTTGGTAAAGCGCTGAACATTGCTCCCGAGGACAAGGACATACGTTCCAATTTCGTCGCGTCTGCATTTCAGGCTGTCAACCTTCCTGATGACAAGATAAACAACGCTGACAAAACCGAGTTCTTACGCCGAGTACTGGAGATACAACCTGACAGTGCGGCCGCAAGAAAGGCATTGGCGGCCTTGCTCAACAATGCCGGGGTCGCCAAGGGCCGGAAAGCTGACCGCAGCGGAGAGGTTGCCACGTTGGAGGAGGCGGCCCGACTGGACCCCAACAACCTGATGATAAAGCGCAATCTCGCTACCGCTTATTACAATCTGGGCATTGATAAAGGAAAAAAGGGAGATTTCTCCCAGGAGGTGGAATTCCTGAGAAAAGCCCATAAGCTGGAATCCAAAGACAAAATGATAGTGGAAAACCTGGCTAGGGGTCTGTCGAATCTGGGCGTTCTAAAGGGCAAAGAAGGGGACACGGCATCGCAGATAACTCTTCTGAAAGAATCTTTGGAACTAGTGGCCGGAGATCCGACCACAATCAAGAACCTAGCCGCAGCCTACAACAACCGGGGGGTCGCGGAGAGCACCGGCGCGTCGTTTTCTGAACGAATAGCGATACTGGAAACATCGCTAAAGCTTGACCCGAAAAATCAGGCGACTATCAGCAACCTGACGAATCTTTTGCTGAGGGAGGCGGTGAAAGAGTTCAAAGAAGGGGCTTCGTCTCGGGCTATAGAACTTCTGGAGCGGGCCGCAAAAGCCGATGCGGGCAATAAAGCAGTGCAATTGAATCTGGCTGCTGCATACCACAATGAAGGCATTAAGCGAGGCGAGGAAGGAAAACATCAGGAAGAGATACGCCTCCTGGAGAAGGCACTGAAAGCCGCCCCTGCAAATTCCGAAATCAAAGAAGACCTGGCCATGGCATATAACGATTATGCAGTGAATCTCGGAAAGAAAGGGGATTACAGTCAGGAAGTTCTCTACTTATCGAAAGCGGCAAAATTGCTGACGGGAAACAAGGTCATCCAGGAGAATCTCGATCGGGCAAAACAGAACATGGCGGTCAATGAACCGAAAAAGGGAGTCACAACCGACAAGAAGAAGTCTGCGGAAAAATGAAGAGACTATGGGGGTCTACCCGAATTATTCGTTCGTTCCAGTCCTCAAATGCCTTTCATCAGTAACCTCAGATTGACATTTCCAGGCACTAGTAATAGAATATGGCTGCAAAAACGGACTCTTGATCGCTCTCTTAAGGTTCTTCCATGATTGCCAAATTCAGTCGTAAGGACTTTCTTGAAGCCCTTTTCGCTGACTATTACAAAGAGCACAGGGGATTTACGCTCGTAAAAAGTTTCAAGCGCGGGGATGCCAAAATGAGCACCCGCTACTTTCCGAATATTGATATTCTGGCCAAAGAACAGTACGGCGATGACAGAGATGTGTATTTTGGCATCTGTCCCAGAGAGAGGATGAAAGCCGAAAAGGAGCATATCCATTATATTGTGGCTCTTTGGGCTGACCTCGATATTGGCTCAGAAGGTCACGACGATAAGCAGATATACTTTGATGGACCGCGGGAAGCTGCCAAGGCCATCCGAAGTTTTCCCAGAGCACCTTCCATCATTGTAGAATCAGGAAGAGGAGCACACCTGTATTGGCTCCTAAGGGAGGTCACGGAAGTCAGCGATCCTGAACGACTGGAAGGGCTTCTCCGAAAAATAAACGAGTTCCTTCAATGTGATACGGACGTTAACTTGGATACGGTGCTTAGGCTGCCTGAAACCGTTAACACCAAAATTCCGTCCAGACCGGTAAACTGTGAGGTCAAATTCATCAACTCCAATTTTCGGTACACTTTGCAGGATTTTGAAAACCTCGGCCACCGAGTCGCAGGGCCTTCGCCCGGACCTGCCGCAACCCAAGCTCGGCACGCCGGTCCGCCGGGCAGCCCGTCTTTTGGCGAAAAGCCGCCGGCAGCGACGCCACTTCAGAGGGCCGCACGTCCTGAGACTTCCATCACAGACTCTCTGGTGTTGGATGAAACCATTATCGACGAACTTATCGACGATATATCCATGACCGGGACCGTGGTGACGAACGCCCCCACATCTTCAACCGGTTCAGAATCTTTTAGCCCGGAACAAGAGTCGTCAGAGTATCCGAACGGTTCGGAAGAAGAGTTGGAAGTCGTAGCACCGTTGAAGTCTGCGCCTCCGCCGGTTGCTTCTTCAACCGGACTTTTGCAACGTGTTTTCTCATCCCGCAAAGAGGTCGAGATCGCCCTGGTCGGCTCAGAAGAGAAAATTCATGGCATTCTCACCTGGAATCAAGACGGTTTGATCGGAATTGACTCGGGAGAAGACTTCTACACAATTCCTCTTTCCAGTGTTTCCTACATCAAGGCCAAAGTGCGATAATCCATCCGGGGCAAGTCGTCAATTCACATGGACCATGCCGATCTCTACGCCGGCATGGGGCTAGGGGAGAGTAGGCATGCTGAACATCATCTGGCTGTTCCTATTGGTGGGGTCTGTCGCTATGGCGCTGGTGACAGGTCATGTCAAAGAGGTTGTGGTGTCCGTAAGTGAAAGCGCGGGTTCGGCTTTCAAGTTGGCTCTCGGCTTCACCGGAATCATGGCCTTGTGGCTCGGAATAATGAAAATAGCCGACGACAGCGGGCTGATCAAGCGTTTCACATCACTAATTGCTCCCGTGATGCGTTTCCTCTTCCCTCGAATACCGGAAGGTCACCCCGCTTTGGCAAGTATGGCAATGAACATGGTGGCCAACATGTTCGGACTGAACAACGCGGCGACGCCATTGGGCATCCGAGCCATGGGAGACCTTGAAACGTTAAATCCGAAGAAAGGAACGGCCACAGATGAAATGTGCATGTTCCTGGCTATCAACACATCAAGCCTGCAACTTGTCCCGGCTGGAGCTATTGCGCTGTTGACCGCCGGCGGTTCGTCGGACCCCACCGCCATAGTATTTCCTGCTCTTCTCGCCACAATTTGTTCCACCGTGGTTGGTGTTGCCGCGGCTCGATTGCTGTCCCGCCTGCGTCGGTTCAGGCGTGATTTGGAAGAGGTGCCGGAAGATGCAAGGACTTCCTGAGTATTCAGCCATAGCGTCGAATGTGGTTTTTTTGGGCTTTCTGGTGGGAATACCACTTTACGGGTTTCTTAAGGGTGTCAAAGTCTATGAGGCTTTTGTGGAGGGCGCCAAAGAAGGCTTTGAAGTGGCGGTTCGCATAATCCCATATCTGGTGGCCATCCTTGTCGTAGTCGGGATGTTCCGGGCTTCAGGCGCCATAGACCTGATCGAGCGCGGGTTGCCGGGATTTTTCAGCTATCTAGGGCTGTCCCCAGATATCATGAGCCTGATCCTGATCAGGCCGCTCTCCGGGGCCGCCTCCTTAGGGATGCTCGGCGAGATCATCACCCGCAACGGGGCTGATTCATATCAGGCCCGGCTGGCCTCGGTGATAATCGGAAGTACGGAAACTACCCTGTATGTGATAGCAGTTTATTTCGGTGCGGTGGCTGTGACGAAGAGCCGTTATGCGCTTCACGCCGGGCTCTTAGCTGATGCCGCGGGAGCCATTGCTTCAATAATTATATGCTTGCTGATCTTCAGATGAAGGCAGGCTAGGCAAAAAACTGGCGGAGAGAGAGGGATTCGAACCCTCGGTAGAGCTTCACACCCTACACTCGCTTAGCAGGCGAGCACCTTCGGCCTCTCGGTCATCTCTCCGCAAGGCTTTCCGTTTGTTACTCTATGGCCATGTGGCCTGGATGTCAAGGGCCTTGGCGGCTCAACATCACAAGGTATAATATCTGAAACATTCTGGAGGGATCTCCTCGAAAAATCGCGATAATTTTACATCCACCTGTCCGAATCTCCTGTCGAGAAAAGTCATGGGGGCAACAATCACTAAATTATGCTTGGCCCTGGTCGTGGCCACGTACAGCAAACGGCGCTCTTCTTCCAAATCCTCTTCCGAATCCAGGGACATCGGAGATGGTATGCGGCCTTCAGCAGCCCAGATGATAATGACAGTGTGCCACTCGAGTCCCTTGGCTGAGTGAATAGTAGAGAGAACGAGGCTGTCACCCTTAAAGGCCGTTCCTGTTCCATCCTCATCAGGAGGTTCGAGCGCCATGTCATCGAGAAACCTGTTGAGACTTCTGTAGGGGACTGTAAGATCCGCCAGGTTCTCCAGGTCACGCATCCTCTTGGGATAGTTGTCGTAGCGCTCCTGTAAGAACGGATAATAATAAAGGTTTATCTGCTCGACTTTTTCCGATATCGGTCTGTTTTGATTTCTTAAATCAAGCAACAAACTGTTCAGTCGGCCGAACGCCTCCGCGAACTTCTTTTCCCTGGGTACCACAAGGGAAGGATCTTGCGGTAAGCCTCTTTCGACCAGCTCGCCAGCAAGTTTCATCGCGGTCTTCAATCCCACACCAGGCAAAAGCTTCAAAACCCTGATCCAACTCAGTCGGTCCTTCGGATTACTCACGACCTTGAGGTGGGCAATAACGTCCTTTATATGGAGGCTTTCCAGGAACTTGA
>Ga0335071_10003445_pt1 | contig 16673 bp, 15 predicted proteins | sample Lox_Sample_15_FD_206724 | JGI IMG/M metagenome (GOLD analysis project Ga0335071, IMG submission 206724) | Soil microbial communities from Loxahatchee National Wildlife Refuge, Florida, United States - Lox_Sample_1.5 | ecosystem: Environmental > Terrestrial > Soil > Wetlands | place: USA... | reverse complement strand
GCTGGTGGTCGCTCGCCCGGGCTTGGGTCGCGAACCCTGGTATCTGCTCACCAATCTCCCTGTGTATACTCCTCAGGATGCCTGGCGAATCGTTTTTGCTTATGCCCGCCGCTGGAATATCGAAATATCGCTCCGCTTCGATAAATGCGAACTCGCCTTCGAAAGCCCCCGTTTACGTAAATGGGAAACTCAAATGCGTTTGTTATTGATCGCTACCCTGGCTCATGCTTTCCTGCTCTCTTTGCTGGCTTGGGACGATCTGATCTCCACCTTACTCCATCATTGGTGCCACAGAACAGGAAAGTGGAGCCTCAAGGTCAAGGCTCCACTTTATCGCTTGCGTTCTGCTCTCAGCCGTCTTTGGCTGGCTTATCCTCCCCCCTTACTCCTTAGATTAAGTTCGGGGTGAGTCATGTATGGATTTTCTTACGTGACTGGTTTGGACCCGAAGAAGCGACCATCTTCCTTCTTGACGTGCCCGACCCCGACGATCCGACCGTCGAGATCCCGAAAGGCGAACTCGAGGCTCCCGTAAGGCGTGGTCTCGAGCGGTTGGACGATCTGCGCACCCTTCCCCTGGACCTCGTTATAAAAAGATTCCACCGTCTCGTCCGGGTAGTCCGGGACCAGGTAAGCGTCGAAGCCGGCGCCGTAGCGCTCGCGATTCGGCAAGACCTCCCCCTGATTGGCCTGCACCAAGACGATCTCCACCGCATCCCGGTATAGTGCGGCGAATTTCTCGGCCTGCTCGTAGTGTTCGACGACCCGGAATCCCAGCACCTCCCGATAATACTCGGCAGTTTTCTCGACCCGCGGGCAAACGAACACGATCGCACAGCTGCTCAGGCGTGCGGCTGTCATGGCAGGCTATTTCTCGCTGATCGTGATCGTCTGGATGGCGTCTCCGGTAAAGGTGGGATTGGTATCCGGGTCACGCAGGGTGATGCCGTTGACCACGTCCATGCCGCTGATGACCTGGCCAAAGATGGTGTAATCGCTCTCGGACAGGCTGACCGGTCCGAATGTGATGAAGAACTGGCTGCCGTTCGTATCCGGCCCGGCGTTTGCCATGGCGACCACTCCGGCCTTGTCGAATTTCAGATCATTGATCTCGTTCGGGAATTCATAACCGGGTCCACCCATGCCGGTTCCCGTCGGATCGCCGCCTTGGGCCATGAAGCCCTGCAGGACGCGGTGGAAAGTGGTTCCGTCGAAGAACTCCTGGCGGGCCAGGAAGACGAAGCTGTTGACCGTGATCGGCGCCTTGTCGGGATAAAGCTGGATGACGAATTCCCCGCCCTTGGCCATTTTGACCGTGGCGAAATACTGCTTGGTCGTATCGATCTGCATTGCCGGGGCGGAAGAATACTGTTTTACCCCGCCCTGGGCCTGTGCCGAGGCCGTCTGGATGGCATTAAGAGTAGGCGCGGCGGCTGTGGCAATGGCCTGAACCACCGGTATTGACCCGGATGAACAGGCGAGGATCGCCAGCGCCAATATAGCAGCGGAGAGGACGAACAGGAGCTTGCGAGATGCATTCATGAGGATTTGCCTTTTGATAAGATTTTGGATGGGACTACTTCGTAGTGATCGTCACGCTCTCCATCGCATCGCCAGTGAAGGTGGGATTGGTATCCGGGTCGCGCAGGGTGATGCCGTTGACCACTTCCATGCCGCTGATGACCTGGCCGAAGATGGTGTAGTTGCTCTCGGATAATCCATACGGTCCGAATGTGATGAAGAACTGGCTGCCGTTGGTGTTCGGCCCGGAGTTTGCCATGGCGACCACCCCGGCCTTATCGAACTTCAGATCATTGATCTCGTTCGGGAATTCATAACCGGGGCCGCCCATTCCGGTTCCGGTCGGGTCGCCGCCCTGGGCCATGAAGCCCTGCAGGACGCGGTGGAAAGTGGTCCCATCGAAAAATCCTTGGTTGGCCAGGAAGACGAAGCTGTTGACCGTGATTGGCGCCTTGTCGGGATAAAGCTGGATGACGAATTCCCCGCCCTTGGCCATTTTCACGGTCGCGAAGTACTGTTTGGTCGTGTCGATCAGCATGGGCGGGGCGTAGGCGTATTGCTTCGTCCCGACCAGTTGGGGTGTGCCCGAAAAAGTCCGCGTATTCTCCACGGTGGGAAGAGCGGTCGGCACTGCCGGGTGGGAAGTCGCCAGCCAGATGACGCCGGCGACGGCCAGACCGATGACCACCCAAATCGCGATTTTGATCGCCCTGTTCATGGTTCTCCGGCGATGTCGCCGGGCTTTGATAGCTTGTCTGTTTTTTGCCATAGCGATTCTCTCCATTCCTCGATCTTTGCGTTTATTTTAACGGATAATCCGGATTCGAGCCGGATCTCGCAGGATTCCCGCGGGTATCTCCAAAGGTTGGGATAGATACAGAAGCCACCCGCGTGGATGGGTGGCTTCCTGTGTTTCTGGAAAACTGGAGTATTTCTTTATTCGACCGTTACGCTCTTGGCAAGGTTGCGAGGCTGGTCGACATCCAGGCCGCGCAGGGCGGCAATGTGATAGGCCAGCAGTTGGAGCGGGATGACCGTCACGACGGGGGAGAGCAGCCAGGGACAATCCGGGACCCACAAGACGTGATCTGCCAACGAGGCAACCAGTTCGTCGCCCTCCGTGGCGACGGCAATGACCGTCCCGCCGCGTGCCTTGGCCTGCTGGATCTGGCTGACCATCTTCTCCCGCCAGGGGTCCTTGGGGGCGATGCAAACGACCGGCATGTTTTTGTCGATCAGGGCGATCGGTCCGTGCTTCATCTCGCCGGCCGGGTAGGCCTCTGCGTGGACGTAGGATATCTCCTTGAGTTTGAGGGCGCCTTCGTAGGCGATCGGCATGTTGATGCCGCGTCCCAGGTACAAACAATCCCGCACGCCTTTCAAGGAGGCGGCAACCTTTGCAATTTCCGCTTCGGTGTTCAAGACCCGGCTGACCAGGTCGGGAACCAGGCGCAAGTCATCCACCAGCGATCGGCGGGCTGCCTCGTCGAGCGTGCCGCGCAGGTCCGCCAGGAGGACTGCCAGCATGTATTGGTCCACCAGCGGCGCAGTGAAGGCTTTGGTGGATGCCACACCGATCTCCGGCCCGGTCTGCATCGAGATGGATCCATCGGCCACGCGCATGGCCTGCGAACCGACTGCGTTGACGATCGACCAGAGAAGCGCGCCCCGCTTCCGGCCTTCGTCCATCGCCGCCAGGGTATCGGCCGTCTCCCCGGATTGGCTGATCGCCAGTACGACGGTCGCCTCGTCCACGATCGGGTCGCTGTAACGGAACTCGGAGCCGATCTGGACTTCGCATGGCAGCCGGGTGATCTTCTCGACCAGGATTTTGCCGACCATCCCGGCGTAAGCAGCCGTCCCGCAGGCGGTGATGAACATCTTGTGGATCTTATGCGCTGTCCGGCTGGTCAGGTTGAGTTCCGGCAGACGGATCCGCCGCTCGCGAAAGTCGACCCGCCCTGCCATGGTCTCCGTCAAGGAACGAACCTGCTCGTGGATCTCTTTTTGCATGAAATGCTGATATTCGCCCTTTTCGGCGGCTGCCGAGTCGAAGGCAACTTCATGGACCTGCACTTCGACGGGTTCACCGGTCAGCGTTTCCACCCTGACGTTGTCACGGGTCACGACGGCCAGCTGATGCGACTCGAGAAAGATGACCTGACGAGTATGGTCCAGAATTGCGGGGATGTCGGATGCGATGAAGTTTTCGCCCTTGCCGATCCCGATCACCACCCCGCCGGCGTTGCCGATGCGGGCGCAGACGATCTTATCGGGTTCCCCGGCCGACATGAGGACGATGCCGTGGGCCCCCTGGATCTCTTGGAAGGTTCGCCGGGCGGATTCGGTCAGGTCCAGGCCTGTGGATTGATGTTTTTCTACCAGTTGGACGATCACTTCCGTATCCGTGTCGGATTGGAATTCGACGCCTTCGTCTGTCAGCTCGTCGCGCAGTTCGAGGAAATTCTCCACGATGCCGTTATGGACGACGACGGCTCGCTCGTTGGCGCTCAGGTGCGGATGGGCGTTACGGGCTGACGGCGCTCCGTGAGTCGCCCAGCGCGTGTGCCCGATCCCGGGCGCGCCGCTGACGGGTGATTTGTCCACCAACTCGACCAGGCGTGCAAGCTTACCCGCATCGCGCCGGACTTCGATCCGGCCTTTCGTTAGGATGGCCAAGCCGGCCGAGTCGTAACCGCGGTACTCGAGCCGTTTGAGGCCGTTGAGAATGATTGGCGTCGCATCCCGCGGGCCAATATAACCGACGATTCCACACATGGGATTCCTCCGATTTAGTTTCGCCATGCATACAACCAGCCCGGCCCGAGACGAATTTCCCGAAGGATCGATTCGCCCGGCAGGCAAGTTCATGCATTGGCGATCAATTGCGCCACTCTTTGCGATTTGTCCGTCCCGTTGCCGGGGCGGCGTTGTTGCAAAGTTTCTACGGAGGGAAAGAAGGCGGGGGTATGGCGACCCCGGAGGGCATCCGCTGATCATTCGATTTTCGCAGACCGGGTACCGGTCCGCTGGCTCCGCCGTGAGGCGGAGAACCCTCATCCTCGTCACCCGTTCTCCAACCAACCCAGGAGTCCGGGCCATGCGCTGCTTTCCCTGGAAATATGTCCGAGCTGTCTCACCTCCTTTCGAAAGGCTGGACGGCATTATAACGCACTTTTTTGGGGGTGTTTTGTTGATATTGTGTGAAAATACCGTCCATGCTGCTTTACAAAATGGCAGTTTTTGTTGACTATGACCGGTCGGACTGCTATGATTAACGTGGCGTTAATCTTTCAAAGCGCCCATTTTGCCTATGATAAAACGATTTTTCAAACGAATCAAGAAAGACCGGCGTGGGCAGAGCTTCCTGGAGCTGTCGGTGGTCCTCATCATCCTGGCCCTTCTGTTGGCCGGGGTGGTCGAGTTCGGTTTCCTGATGAACAGTTATTTCCATCTCTTGGATGCCGCCCGCGAATCCTCCCGCGCCGCCCTCTCCGTGGAACCCTTTAACGTAGCCAATGGTGCGACCTACGAAAGCTTTTATTACGGCGCCATCCTCCAGGCCGTCCAGATCATGGACCCGATCGTTCTCGATCCCACTCATGGGGATGATATCGTCGTTTCTGTGTTCAGTGTTGCGAATGGTTTCCCGATCCGCTACCCCCAGGATGGACACGGCGTGAGTAATCCCGATGGCTTTAGCCTGTGTGCCAATTTTAGCGGCCTGGAGTATTGGATGGATAACCAAGACCCGCCGATCCCATATGATAACTTCCCAGGATTGTTCGACCATAAAGCGGAGTGGGAAGATAGTTGTTCAGTACAGAAGACTCGGATCCGCACCTCTCAGGTGCAGACGATCCTCGCCAAGACTCCCGGCGCCCCGGCAACGGGTATGGTCATGGTGGAGATCATTTACGGGTATCCGCAGTTGTTGAAGTTGCCGGTGTTGTCCATGCTGGGAGATCCGATCCCGGTTTACGTCTATTCGGTCATGCCCCTGCCGTCGGCCGAGCCGACGCCTACGAATATCATTCCATAAGCGTATGACTAAATTGATCCGAACTGCCAAGAGAAAACTCAAGCGGATGGAGCGCGGCCAAGTGCTTTTACTGGTCACGCTTGCCATGGTTGGGATCATCGCCATCGTCGGCCTGGCATTGGATGTGGGCCTCGTCTTCATCACGGATGCCCGCCTGCGCCGCTCTGTCGATTCGGCCGCCCTGGCAGCCGCCCAGCAGGTCAGGGCCGGCTTCACCATTCCGAGCTTGAACCTTGCGGCGGAAGAGTACCTCAACTTGAATGGACTGGATACTTCATCTGTGGTCGTGTCAGTTTGCGACCCGAACAATTATGACGCTTCCAACCCATTGTGCACTGACCCGCCCCGCAAGCTGGTCCAGGTGCAGGCTTCGGCAAGCGCCCACCTGGCTTTCCTGCCGGTCATCCCCGGGATGCCGAATGCGGTTACCGTGACAGCCTCCGCCGTTTCGGAGACCGCCTCGATGGACGTCGTCCTTTTGATCGACCGGTCCGAATCGATGGCCTGGGGGCCCGACCCGGACCACAAGCTGCCTCTGACCAATCCACTTCGCGATCCGGATTATTGCAATTCCAATTCAGACGGCACGAACCTTGGCTCGTGCGAGCCGTTCAACCACGTGATCAATGCGGCCGTTTCGTTCGTAGGCAAGTTGTACTTCCCCTACGACCGGGTGGCGATCATTACTTTTGACAAGACGGTCACCCAGGTGATGACGTTCGATGACAACTGCCCAACGGCGCCCTGCACTGCCAGCTCGATCAAGAGCCGGATCGATGATCGCCTCATTCACTTGACTGTCTTTGAAGGGGATACCTCCTATGATACGGCAGGTATGACCCCTCCTGGACATAATGCCATATATCCAGACGGGAATCCCTCGCGGGGGTACGGGGATGACAACATGCAGCCTCCAGTTTATTCCCCGGACAGCAATTACAAAAGTTTCCAGTGTCCGCTGTGGGATAATCCTCCAACGCCTGCGGACAAGACCACGGAGCAGTGCACGACCACGAACACAGGCGGCGGATTGCAATTGGCCGGCAAGCAGTTCGCCGGCTCGCAAATGCGCGCCAATGCCCTTTGGGTGGTCATCCTCCTGACCGATGGGGTGGCGAATGCGGGATACGCGACCGACGGATCGGGCGCCGTGACCGGTTATTTTTGCCCGGCGGACCTTCAGAATCCCAGTGACTTTGGCGCCCATCCATTGTGCAATGATGGCGTTGCAACTACGCGGCACGCGAACGGCGATTCCGAATATGATGCAGAAGATTATGCCTACGATGGCGCGGATTTTGTCGGCAAACCCTACCCGGCTGGCCAGGGCGCCCTCATCTATTCTATTGGTTTGGGGCCGGCAGTCAACGATTACCCCCAGCCGGACGGCGTTGGGTTGGGGACCAAATTTCTGAAGTATGCGGCCGAAACGGTCGGAAACGGGAAATATTATCCTGCACCGAACGCAGGCCAGTTGACCGACATCTTCCGCCAGATCGCAGAAAACCTGGCCACCCGCCTTACGAAGTAAAGGAATATGGATATGAGAATCCATCCTCGATCGCCAACTCAGGCTCGAAAATCATTCTGGCAGGGAGCGGGCCGTTCTCAGGGCGTGGTCGAATTTGCCCTGGCGTTGCCGGTCCTGCTGGTTTTCATTTTCGCGATCATCGATTTTTCCCTGCTCTTCTCGGCGTGGATCCTCATTCAGAACATGTCCCGACAGGCGGTCCGGTATGCCGTTACAGGCGAGTTCAACACGACCTACTGCCCGGAGGATCATCCGGATTGCACGGTCGACAATAACACCGACCTGCAGACACAACTTCAGGACGCCGCCCGCCTGCAGTCCATCCACGACGAGGCAGCTCATTTTCGGGCCGGGCTGATGTTCGACCGCGATCTTTGGGATGCCCAGTACGGCAGCGGGGCAGACACATTCACCAGCAGCGATCGTGCGGCTAACCAGGATAAAGCCGGCTACTTGCAGGTGATGGTCTGTTCCGGGCGACAAACCGGAACGCCTGCCTGGAAACATAAAACGGTGGAAGGCGTGACCGGTTCATCGACCTATGGTGATTGCATCAACCCGAACACCCTCTTAACGGAAGAAGATCCCGGAGGGCCTGGCGATACTGTGGAAGTCATGGTGGACTTCAATAACCCCTTCATTACCCCGTTCCTCGAGATGTTCAGCATCATCCCGGGCGGCGGGGACATGACTTGGTGGAAGCTGGTCCACCTGGCCTCCAACCAGCGCGGGGTTGTCGAGAAATTCCGCGTTTCCCGTTTCTATACTTACTGCGCGACCTGCGGGATCGAAGTGGACACGCGTACGCCGTCCAATACCCCGACCCCGTCGATCACCGATACGCCTACGGAGACGGACACTCCTACAGACACGTCCACGCCAAGCTCGACTGCCTCACCGACGCGGACGAACACCCCGACCAAGACGTACACTCCAACGCCCAGCTCGACGTCGACCATCACGCCGTCCACGACCGCTTCTCCAACCTCGACGGCAACTCCCAACTGCAGCCAGTTCGTCTTCAGCGTCCCCTTTGCCGAAACGACATCCGGGAGTAAACCGCGATTGACGATCACGATGAAGAACAACAGCTCGGTCAGCGACTACATTACCGACCTGGATTTTGACTGGGACTGGTACCATTTTGTCGATGCCACGCAAACAGTCAACCGCATCCGTTTCGGCTCCGGTTCGATGACCTCGCTGACGCCGCTGGTCAATACAACCTCCTCCGACACCACCTGGGATCTGGGAAGCACAACTCCTTCTTCCGGCCTGTATATCAGCGCTGGGAGCCAGATGACCTTCCAGATCGATTTCAACCTGGCCAATGCCTGGCCGGCCAACGTCTTGGCGAATAACTTCGGCTTGTCTGTTACCTTGGATAACGACTGCGTCGTTACTACAACTGCCCAGCCCACCCCGACGCCTTCGACCACCTATACACCTTCGAAGACCTTTACGCCGACCAAGACTGCTTCGATTACGAACACACCAACCATCACGCAAACTCCGACGAAGACGAGCACCCCTTCCAAGACGGCAACGAACACCGCTACCGTCCCGACGGCGACGTTTACGATCACATTTACCGCCTCGTTTACGCCAAGCCGCACACCGACGCCGACGAAGAGCAGCACGCCGACGAAAACAGACACTTTTACCGTGACCTTCACGCCGTCGAAGACGTTTACTGCGACTCCGACCCCCACGAAGACAGGCACGCCGACCGTTACCCAGACCTTTACGCCGTCCGCGACCCCGACCAAGACGGCGACCGCGACCAATACGGCGACGGCGACTGCCTCTCCCACGGCCTCCCGGACGTCCACGCCGACGGGCACACCCACGCGGACGTTTACACCGACCAATACCCCCACGGCCTCTCCGTCCGCAACTCCCACCCAGAGTCCGACCCGGTCAGCTACGCCGACGCCCACCCGGACGCGTACGCCCATGCCGACGGGTACGGCTTCGCCGTCGAAGTCGCCGACGCCAAGTTGCGATGGATGTTATGGATAGTGACTGAAATGGATTGAATAATAGAGCAGGGAGGCCTGTCGACGGGACCGCAGGCCTCCCCCCATTTAAGCCTGCGCGCGGAAGTGAACATCGGTATAATTCCTGCTGAGGAGCTGGCGTGCAAAAATTATTAAGAAGATTCTTGCCTTGGCAGATTCGTTGGAAGGGGGTTTTGCTCGAGTCGGGGTTGTTTCTGGCCGCCTACACCCTCTGGTTGATCTTCCGCCCGCCCGAATCCACGAGCCGCCTGTTTATCGGCAGCCTTTCGATTCTGGCCCCGGCTGTCACGGCCGGGATCCTGATCTTTTGGTTCCTGCCTCAGATCCCTGAAAGCAGCCGTCGCGCCTGGCGTCTATTCGGACTGGGGATGATTTGCTGGTCCATCGGCAGCTTTTTACGAACTATTTTCGAAGGAATCCAGGGGGCATTATCGACTGCATTCTCCGCTGCGGATATCTTCAATTTTCTCGCCTATCCTTTGTTCCTCGCTGCCCTTTTTTCCCTGCCATTGGAAAATCGCAATACACCTGGCCGGATTCGCTTTCTCCTGGATGCCATCGTCTCATCGGGCGCGGCGGCCACCCTTGGCTGGTTGATGCTTGGGCATTCGTCCACGCCGTTGAGCATCCTGAGTCTGGCGCCGTTGGCGTATCCGCTGGCCGACTTGATTCTCCTGATGATCCTGATCAATATGTTGCTGGCCTACCGGAATGTCAGGCGAACCTTGTTATTTTGGGGCGCGGGCTGGTTCGCATTCCTGCTCTCCGATTACGTATACAGCCTTCTCATTCCCGTAAATGGATACCAGACCGGGGGACCCGAGAGTCTTGGCTGGACGATTGGGAGTTTGCTCCTTGCAATTGGAGCCGCCGTGGCGGCCGATTCTTTGCCCGAGGAACCCAGTCCCCCTGATAGCGATCTCGACCTGGGCATGCGCATCCAGAACGTGTTCCCGATCACTTTTGTTTTGGTCTTATGCTGGCTCGTCCTCGTCGATTGGCGGCTGACCGGGCGCCTCTCCCTGGTGGGTGTTTGGATGACCCTGCTGATGTCCGTTGTCCTGGTCGTGCGCTTGGGCATGCGGGCCGGGGAAGTCGAGTTGAATAAATACTGGCAACTTTTCAGCAGTCTCGCCGAACCGGCCTTTATTTGTGACGGACAGGGAAGATTCCTGCTCGAGAACCCGGCCCTCCTGCGGATCCTGCACCTCGAGGCGGGTGAAGTAACCGGGGCGCCATTGACAAGCATCTTCGAGGATCAGACGATCCCAATCGACATGCTCGCCCGCGCCTCCAAAGGGGAATATTCTTTGGAAGTCCTGCTCCGCCCCGACCGGATTCCTTATATGCTGTCTCTCAGCCCAATCCATACCGAAGGGCGGAAGATCCTGATTGCAGGGGCTGCCCATGATTTGAGCGATCAAAAACGCCAGCAGCACGAGATCCAGAAAGCCTATAACGAACTTCAGTCGGTCTACAAAAAACTCGAGGAATTAAACGCCCAGCTTGAACAGAAAGTACAGGATCGCACCCGGACCCTCAGCGAAGCTTACGAGAAGTTGGAAGAACAAAACAAGATCCTTTTTGGGCTGGACAAGCTGAAAAGCGATTTTGTTTCCATGGTCTCGCACGAACTGCGGACTCCGTTGACCAGCCTGAATGGCGGCCTGGAATTGCTCCTGACCCATAAATCCCATTCTGCCGGTGATAAGAAAACATTGAAGTTGATGAAAAACGAGGTTCAGAGGCTGACCCGCTTCGTCGAGAACATCCTCAACCTGTCTGCAATCGAAGCTGGCCGGATCAATGTCTCCCCGAAGCCGCTGTCATTGGCAGATATAATGGATCGGGTGATTCACCAGTTCAGTGTGATCGTCGGCGGCGAAACCATCCGGGTCAACCTCCCGGATGGACTCCCGAAAGTCATGGCAGACGAGGCCTTGATTCAGAGTATATTTAATCACCTGATCGACAATGCCCTGAAATATGCCCCGGGAGGCTGGATCAAGGTGGAAGCCTTTTGTGTAAAGAACAAGGTCCGGATATCCATCACGGATCAGGGTCCGGGTATTCCCGAAGAAAAACGGGCTTTGCTCTTTCAGCGTTTCCAGAGGTTGGATGCCCGGGACTCGCAATCCGTTTATGGGTATGGCTTGGGCCTCTACCTCTCTCAGAAGATGTTGAAAGCGATGCGAAGCGAACTCGTCTTTGATGCTCCGAAAGAAGGCGGGGCGCGATTTTATTTCGATCTTAAGGTGTCTCGATGAAAACGAAAATATTGCTGATCGATGACGACCTGACGCTCTTGAGTTTGCTCAGCCAGTACTTGCGGGAAAATGATTATCAGGTCTTCGAGGCCCCCAATGGACAGGCTGGACTGCGATCAGCGTACAACGAGCGGCCCGATCTGGTCCTCTTGGACGTGATGTTACCCGGCATGGATGGCTGGGAGGTCTGCGCTCGCTTGCGCGAGATGAGCAACATCCCGATCATTATGCTGACCGCCAAGGCGACCGAAGCCGACAAATTGCGCGGCTTCAGCCTAGGCGTTGACGATTATGTGACCAAACCTTTTAGTTTTGCGGAATTGGTAGCGCGCATCCAGGCTGTACTGAGTCGTATCCGTGACGAACAGAATTCCACCGGCTACGTCGCCCATGGGGAGATCGTCCTGGATCTCGAAAAGTTCCAGGCCTCGGTCGCCGGCAAGACGCTGGACCTGACCCCGACTGAATTCCGCCTGCTTGAGTCGCTGGTGCGCCGCAAAGGCAAGGTGGCTTCCGAGAAAGACCTGTTCAGGGAGGTGTGGGGTTCGACGCGTAGCGACCCGGCGCTCGTCCGGCGCTATATTTTGATGGTGCGCAAAAAGCTGGAGATTGATCCCTCGTCACCGGTCTGGGTGCGGACGGTACGAGGGTTTGGCTATCGCCTTGGGACCGGCCCGTTGAGGCCCCCGCTGGATGGTGATAAATCCAATAAAAAATAGAGCCGGCTCTATTTATAGAGTACAAATAGGATCACCACGCCGCTCAAGATCAAGAATGGCGCGTAAGGTATCGCAGTAAAGGCCTTGTATTTTTTCGAGACCAGCATAGCAATGAGAATGCCCAGGCTGGCAATCCCACCGGCGAAGACTGCAAACAAAAGACCTGCGACGATCGTCGGCCAGCCGAGGAGCAGGCCAAGGATTCCGGCCAGGTTGACGTCCCCGAAGCCCAGGGCGACTTCGTCGGGCGAGAGGTTCTTCCTCTTGACCATTCGCCTGACATACCATTCCCCGACGAAATAAAAGATCAGCATCACGCCAAAACCGAAGGCGCCTCCGATCAACGTGGTGATGACCCCGGCTACCAGCGTCGAGCGAAGGCTGTAGATGTAAATCCCGGTTCCAAGGCCCAGGACCGCGCCGGCCAGGCTGACCGGGTGGAGGATCAGGCGATACTCGACGTCAATGGTGAAAACCACGGCGAGGTAGATGATCAGGACGAGCGCCAGGGCGTATGGGAATCGCGGGCGTGGATAGATCCAGAGCAGCACCGAGATGCAGGGGATGAGGATTTGCGTGATGATCGTCCGGGCGGATCGTCCCTTCCCGCAGGATTTACAATGGCTAAAAAACAAATAGTCTGACCATCTGTAAGGCGCCTGGCACTTATGGCAGACCGGCCGGCTGAATTTCCGGGTGACCGGTAACACGTCTGCCAGATAGTTGACCAACCAGCCGGAAAGCCATCCAATCAAGAGGGGAACGATGAGAATTGGGCTCATGGGTCAATTATAGCCGATTCCTATCCCTTCCATCGGCAACATCGTGTAGCCAACAGAGCAAGCCCGGCCTACTTGGCGGAACTGCAAATTTGCCTTACAATCTCGCCTGCGCTTCTACCGCGCAGGAGGTTTTAATGGAAAAATTCCATATCGAAGGTGGGGTCCCCTTGAAAGGGGAGGTGACCCCTTCGGGGAATAAGAATGCGGCTTTGCCGATCCTGGCGGCCACGCTTTTGACCGCCGAGCCGGTCATCCTGCACAATGTGCCGAATATCCGAGATGTCAACGATATGCGCAAACTGGTCGCCAGCCTCGGGGTGAAGATCGAAGAAGTCGGCGAGCATTCCTGGAGGATCACCTCCCGGACGGTCCGGCCGGCGGATCTCGATCCGGACCTCTGTCGGCGCATCCGGGCGTCCATCCTCCTTGCAGGACCGATGCTGGCCCGAACCGGCGGATTCCACCTGCCGCCCCCTGGTGGAGATGTCATCGGCAGGCGCCGGCTCGATACTCACAATCTTGCCTTGAAGGCCCTCGGCGCCAGCCTCAAATACGCCCGCTCATCCTTCGAATTCAAGGCGAACCGCTTGAAGGGCGCCGACATCCTCTTGGACGAAGCTTCCGTCACGGCGACGGAGAATGTCGTCATGGCAGCCGTGACGGCTAAGGGCACTACGATCATTCGCAATGCCGCTTCCGAGCCGCACGTCCAGGATTTATGCATGATGTTGAACACCCTGGGGGCCTGCATCGACGGCATTGGCTCCAACATGCTGCGAATCCAGGGTGTGGATGGCTTACACGGGGGTGAATTCACCATCGGCCCGGACTATTTGGAGGTCATCAGCTTCGTGGGCGCTGCCGTGGTTACTCGCGGCGAGCTGCGCATCCGCCAGGCCGGCCCCAAATACCTGGACATGATCCGCTTCGTCTTTGGCCGCCTCGGCGTGAGTTGGGTTGTCGATGGCGAGGATATTTTGATCCCTGCCCGTCAGCGGATGAAGATCGAACCTGACCTGGGCAATGCAATTCCGGAAATCAAGACGAACGTCTGGCCGGCCTTCCCGACCGACCTGATCAGCATTGCGATTACCGTTGCCACGCAGGCCCGCGGCAGCGTCCTCTTCCACGATTGGATGTATCCCGGCCGCATGTACTTCACCGACAAGCTCGTCTCGATGGGCGCCCAGGTCGTCTTGTGCGATCCGCACCGGGTGATCGTCACCGGCCCGACCAAGCTGTACGGCGAGAAAGTGGAAAGCCCCGACATCCGGGCAGGCATGGCCCTTTTATTGGCCGCCCTGGCTGCGCCGGGAAATTCGACCATCCGAAATGTCGGGCAGATCGACCGCGGCTATGAAAAGGTGGACGAAAAATTGCGCGCCCTGGGGGCCAGGATCGAGAGGCTGCAGGAAAAGTAGGGTGTTTCGTATTTGCATGGAATTAACCAAAAAGAGACGCCTTTCTAAGCGTCTCTTTTTGGTTTTTCGGGGCCATGGACAGGTCAGGATTTGGCCTGGCTGGTTACTTCCATGAATTGGGTGACGACCTCGCGCAGCATCCGCTCGGGCAGGGCACCCACCTGACGGTGGACGATCTTTCCGCCAAAGATGAACAGCATGGTCGGGATCCCCTGGACGCCGTACTTGGTGGCCCATTCGGGATTTTCGTCCGTGTTGACTTTGGCGACGATCAGCCTGCCGGGCATTTCCTGGGCGAGTTTGTCCAGCATGGGACCGACCATTTTGCATGGTCCGCACCACGGCGCCCAGAAATCTACAATGACCGGCAGGGGGTTCTGAAGCACGGTCTTGTCGAAGGCTGCATCGGTAACATGGATTGGTTCGTTCATGGTTGCTCCTTATTCGGCACTTTCGCCGGGTTTTAGAATTTGATAATCCGAAACGATCTTGGCGCTTTTGCCAAGCATGATTCCAACCGAGCAGTATTTCTCTTCCGAAAGTTTGATGGCCTGTTCGACGTCTTTGGAGGGGATGTCCTCTCCCCACAGGATGTAGGTCAAATTAATGTCGGTCCAGATCATCGGGTAATCGGCGGCGCGTTTACCCCGGACGCGGATGCGCATGTCGGATAACTTGATGCGCTTCTTTTCGAGGATCGAGACGATGTCAATGCCTGTACAACCGGCGACCGCCACCAGGAGCAACTGCATCGGACCCACCCCGGGCTTCCCGTCCAATGTACCCATCTGAACGGTCCCTCCGGCTTCATTCTGACCGACGAAGGTCAATTCGTTCTTCCAGTCCGCAGTGATCTCGGTCCAACCTTCCGCCATGATTCCTCCGGTAAGAGAATGATTTTCTTATTATATCTTATGATGATGGAGAACGAGAAAAGTTGCATTTCGATTGACCTCGAAGCCAATCCCGACTGTTCCACCCGATTGGATGATGTATAATCTGCCCGTTATGGCTGACCTGTTTTCACGCTGGAAGGATGGATTGGCCCGTAGCAGCAAGGCGGCCTTTGGCCGGCTGGCTGGCGTTCTGGGCGCGACCGAAATTACCGGCCAGACCTGGGAGGATTTGGAGGCCTTGCTGGTACAGGCGGACCTCGGGCTCGAGACGACCGAATCGGTGTTGGATTCGCTTCGCGGGGCCGTCAGGAGTCGCGGTCTGACCCGGTCGAGCGAACTTCACCAGATCCTGCTGGAGGAATTGCGGTCCCGGCTTGGGGAAGTCCCGCCCTTGGATTTCTCCTCCCGCCCATACGTCATATTGCTGGTTGGCGTCAATGGCTCGGGAAAAACCACTTCCGCGGCCAAACTCGGCCGCCATTACGCGAATGAAGGAAAAAAGGTCCTGCTCGTGGCCGCCGATACTTTCCGCGCCGCGGCTGCCGACCAGCTCCAGGTTTGGGCGGATCGCCTCGACCTGCCTGTGGTTGCCGGTCAGATGGGCAGCGATCCCGGCGCGGTGGTCTACGATGGGATCCAGTCGGCGGCCTCCAGGGGCAGCGACCTCGTCCTGGTGGATACGGCCGGACGCCTGCACACCCGATACAATTTGATGGAGGAGCTCAAGAAAGTCCATCGGGTGGCCGCGAAAGCCCTTCCGGGAGCCCCGCACGCCGTCTGGCTGGTTTTGGATGCAACCACCGGCCAGAACGCCCTGGTTCAAGCCCGGGCTTTCAAGGAAGCCGTTGGGATCACTGGCGTCGTTCTGGCCAAGCTGGATTCGTCCGCCCGCGGCGGAATGGCCTTTGCCATCCGCCACGAGCTGGGTTTGCCAATCTTGTTCGCAGGCCTTGGGGAAAGGGCCGAGGACTTGACGCCGTTCGATCCGGATGCCTTCGTACAGGGTATCCTGGGCTCCTAGGACGGTTCAGGAGAGACGCGATGGGAGATATCGAGTCAATCATCGTCGGGATGGAAAAGGCCGCCCTGGAGCGCTGGGGGAAGGGCGATCCGTCGGGCTTTCTCGAGATTTCGGCCCCGGATGTGGTGTATTTTGATCCATACATCCCGAGGCGGATCGACGGCCTGGCTGCATTGAAGGAATACTATCAGGCTCTTTGGGGCCAGATCCACATCGATCGTTTCGAGCTGCTCAAACCGTCTGTCCAGGTCGATGGGGATCTGGCTGTGCTGACTTTCAATTACGTTTCATACCAAGGCGACGAGCCGGATCGTTGGAATTGCACGGAAGTTTATCGCCGTTCGGCCGCTGGCCAGTGGCAGATTATACAATCCCATTGGTCTTATACGGAAGTATTCAAATACAAGCTAGAAGTCAGGAAGGGATAAAGAAATGCAAGATCTCGTCGCACG
>Ga0335071_10003444_pt1 | contig 16676 bp, 15 predicted proteins | sample Lox_Sample_15_FD_206724 | JGI IMG/M metagenome (GOLD analysis project Ga0335071, IMG submission 206724) | Soil microbial communities from Loxahatchee National Wildlife Refuge, Florida, United States - Lox_Sample_1.5 | ecosystem: Environmental > Terrestrial > Soil > Wetlands | place: USA... | reverse complement strand
AGATCGTGATCAAGGAGATCAAGTTCCGGCCCAAGGTCGGCCAGCACGACTATGAGACCAAGAAGGGTCACGTTCTCCGCTTCCTGGAGCACAAGGACAAGGTGAAGGTGACGATCATGTTCCGGGGTCGCGAGATGGTCCATCCGGAGCGCGGTGAGGCGCTGCTCATGCGCCTCGCGGAAGATGTGAAGGAACACGGCGTCATCGAGTCCAAGCCCCTGCAAGACGGGCGCAACATGGTCATGATGCTCGCGCCGGTGAAGTAGCGGGAGGAGGTACGGAATGCCGAAGACCAAGACTCACAGCGCGACCAAGAAGCGCTTCCGCGTCACCGGGACTGGCAAGGTCATGCGCCGCCACGGGATGAAGAGCCACCTCCTGGAGCGCAAGACGTCCAAACGCAAGCGCGGCTTCCGCAAGATGTACGCAGTCAGCGAGGCCGATTCCAAGGGGATCAAGCGCCTGCTCGGGCTCCGCTGAGCCCACCAAGTTCGAGGAGTACTCACCATGTCTCGTGTAAAGCGAAGCGTCAGCGCGCGGAAGAAGCGCCGCAAGGTACTGGATCAGGCCAAGGGTTACCGCGCGACCAAGAACTCGAGCTACAAGAGAGCCAAGGAGCAGGTGCAGCGCAGCGGCCAGTACGCGTACCGCGACCGCCGCGTGCGCAAGCGCGAGTTCCGCAAGCTCTGGATCGTGCGCATCAACGCCGCCTCGCGTGAGAACGGCATGAGCTACAACCAGTTCATGCACGGTCTCCAGCTCGCGCAGATCGAGCTTGACCGCAAGATCCTCGCCGACCTCGCCGTGAGCGACCCGGCGTACTTCGCCTCGCTCGTCGACCAGGCCCGCGCGGCCATCGACGCGAACAAGGCCGCCTGAGGCTGGGAGGCGAGTCGCTTGGGGTTTTCGGCGCACCACTGACCAGCCCGCAGAACGCCCTCGTCAAGCGGGCGGCGTCGCTGCACCAGCGCAAGTTCCGCGACCGCGAAGGCGCCTTCCTGGCGGAAGGCGCCGACGTGGTGGCGGCTGCGCTGGCGGCCGGCTGGCGGCCACAGGCCGTCTTCCTGCGAGAAGAGGCCGCCGACGAGCTGGGCGAGCGCCTCGGCCTCACGCCGCCGCCGGCGGCCCCCGCGGCGCCGGCCGCGGAGGTCGGACCGACGCCGGCCGTGTTCGCCGTCAACGACCGTGTGGCCGCGCGCATCTCCACGCTCGAGACGCCGCCCGACGCCGTGGCCGTGCTGCCGCTGCCGGGCCGCCGGCCCATCTCGTCGCTGCTCGGACCGGCGAGAAGCCCCAAGACGGCGGCGCTGCTGCGCGACGACGGTGCGGCCGCTCCGGCCGCCGACGGCTCCGGCCTCCTCCTGGTGTACGTGGACGGCGTGCAGGACCCCGGCAACGTCGGCACGCTGATGCGCGCCGCGGCCGCCTTCGGCGCCTCGGCCGTGGTCACTTCGTCCGGCTCTGCCGACCTCTTCGGGCCCAAGACCGTGCGCGCGAGCATGGGCGCGTTGTTCGCCCTGCCCGTCTTCCCGGCGCTCCCGCTGGCCGACGTCACCGACCAGCTGCCGCAGGCGACCGTGTACGGCCTCGCCGCCCACGGGGGCACGCCGCTGAGCGCCGCAGCCCTGCGGCGGCCGGCCGTGCTCGTGGTCGGCGCGGAGCGCGCCGGGCTCTCGGCCGCGTCGCTCGCCCACGTCGGCGAGCTCGTCTCGATCCCGCTCTCGCCGGCCGCCTCGGGCGCCGTCGAGAGCCTCAACGCCGGGGTCGCCGGCGCCATCGCCCTCTACGAGTTCTCGCGCCGTCCCGCCGGCGCCGCCGAAGACCCGTCACGCCGCGCCCCCGCGGCGCAGGAAGGATGACCATGGACGACGCACACCTGCAGGAGCTGAAGCAACGAGCACCCGGCCTCGCGGCCATCTACCACACCGGCCGCGACACCATCCTGCGCGCCGCCGATCTGGCCGCGCTGGAGCAGGCGCGCGTCCAGATCCTGGGGCGCAAGAGCGCGCTCACCGAGTTCCTGCGCTCCATCCCGAGCCTGCCGGCCGAGGAGCGCCCGCTCGTGGGCAAGGGCGGCAACCTCATCCGCAAGGAGCTCGAGGATCTGGTGGGCGAGCGCGAGGCCGAGCTCAAGCGCGAAGCCCTGTCCGCGTCGCTGGCCACCGAGCGCATCGACGTCACGCTGCCCGGCCAGCCGTTCCCGCGCGGGCACGAGCACCTCATCAGCCAGACCATGCGCGAGGTCGAGGACATCTTCATCGGCCTCGGCTACCAGATCGCGGAGGGTCCCGAGGTCGAGCTCGACTACTACAACTTCACGGCGCTCAACACGCCGCCGAGCCATCCCGCGCGCTCCGCCCACGACACGTTCTGGGTCGTCGAGCAGCGCGAGACGATGCCGGAGGCGGTCGTGGACTCCGACCGCGGCGTCCTGCTGCGCACCCACACCTCTCCCGTCCAGGTGCGCGTGATGGAGCAGCAGAAGCCGCCGGTGTACATCGTCTGCCTTGGCAAGGTGTACCGGCGTGACTCTGACGCGACGCACACGCCGATGTTCCACCAAGTCGAGGGCCTCGTCGTGGACGAGGGCATCACCCTGGCCGACCTCAAAGGCACCGTCGCGCACTTCACGCGGGAGTTCTTCGGGCCGGACCGGAGCATCAGGGTCCGGCCCCACTTCTTCCCGTTCACCGAGCCCAGCATCGAGGTGGACGTGAACTGCGGCCTCTGCGGCGGCAAGGGCTGCCGCAGCTGCAAGTACTCCGGTTGGCTCGAGATCATGGGCGCCGGCATGGTCGACCCGGCCGTCTACAGCTTCGTCGACTACGACCCGGAGAAGGTCAGCGGCTTCGCCTTCGGCATGGGCGTGGAGCGCATGGCCATGCTGAAGCACGGCATCCCCGACCTGCGCCTGTTCTACGACAACGACGTCCGCTTCCTGCGGCAGTTCTGAGGAGGCGGATCAGCATGAGAGTCCCGTTCAGCTGGATCAAGGACTACGTCACCTTCGAGGGCACGGTCTCGGAGATGGCCGAGGTCCTCACCATGAGCGGCACCGAGGTGGAGGGCATCGACTGGGTCGGCGCCCCGCGCGACCCGGAGAACCTTGCGCGGTTCGTGGTCGGCAAGGTCCTGACCAAGGAGAAGCACCCCAACGCCGACAAGCTCAACCTCTGCACCGTCGAGGTGGGGGAGAAGAACGGCGGCGTGCTGCAGATCGTCTGCGGCGCCCATAACTTCAGGGCCGGCGACACCGTGCCGGTCTCGATGAGCGGCGCCGTGCTCGAGAACGGTCTCAAGCTCAAGAAGGCCAATCTGCGAGGCGTCGAGAGCAACGGCATGATCATGAGCCTGCAGGAGCTCGGCTACGAGGAGAAGAGCCCCGGCATCGAGGTGCTGCCGGACGGGTGGATCGTCGGCGAGCCGCTGCAGAGCTACCTGCCGGTGAGCGAGGCGGTCCTCGAGCTCGAGCTGACATCCAACCGCCCCGACTGCTTCAGCATCTACGGCATCGCCCGCGAGGTCGCGGCGGCGGCGCGACTGGACCTGGCGCCGCCGCCCATCGCACCTCCGGCGGCGTTCGGCGGCGCCCCGGCGGCCGAGGCCATCCAGGTCGAGATCGCCGACCCGGACCTGTGCCCGCGGTACGGCGCCACCGTCATTCGCGGCGTCAAGATGGGTGAGTCGCCGGCGTGGCTCAAGGCCCGCCTCACGCACGCAGGCATGCGGCCCATCAGCAACGTCGTCGACGTCACCAACTACGTGATGCTCGCCTACGGGCAGCCGCTGCACGCGTTCGACGCCGGCAAGATCCGCGGCGGCAAGCTCATCGCCCGCCGCGCAGCGGCCGGCGAGCAGATCGTCACACTGGACGGCGTGCAGCGCACTCTCGACGACCAGATGCTCGTCATCGCGGACGCGGAGCGGGCGCTGGTCATCGCCGGCGTGTTCGGCAGCCAGGACGCCGAGATCGACGATCACACCACCGACATCGTGCTGGAGGCGGCCAACTTCGCCGGCCCGAGCATCCTGCGCACGGAGATGCACACCGTGATCCGCAGCGAGGCCAGCAACCGGTTCGAGAAGGGCCTCGACGCCAACCTCGTGCCCGGCGCGCTCGACTTCGCCGGCCGGCTGTCCGCCGAGCTGTGCGGCGGCACGGTGGCGCCGGGCATGGTCGACGCCGGCGGCGTGCCGCCGGCGCCCACGGCCCTGAGCTTCCGGCCGACCAGGACGAACGGGTTGCTCGGCTATGGGGTCCCGGCGGTCGAGCAGGCCGGGATCCTGCGCCGGCTCGAGTGCGAGGTGGACGAGGCCGGCGACCCGGTCGCGGCCCGCGACGCGGATGCCGACGGCGTCTGGGCGGTTACGCCGCCGACGTTCCGGCCCGACCTCATCCGCGAGGTCGACCTGATCGAGGAGGTCGGGCGCATCGCCGGCTACGCCCTGGCGCCGGAGACCCTGCCGCGCCACACCACCGCCGGCGGGCTCACCAGGCCGCAGCAGGTGCGGCGCGCCGTCCGGCGCGCCCTGGCCGGCTGCGGCCTCGACGAGGTCATCACCTACAGCTTCATCGCTCCCGACGCGCTGGACCCGCTCGGTCTTGCCGAGGGCGACATCCGCCTCGATCCGGTCAGGCTCTCCAACCCCATGAGCGTCGACCAGTCGGTCCTGCGCACCATGCTGCTGCCGGGCCTGCTCAAGACGGTCAGGGACAACGTCGACCGGCTCAACGACCCGCCCAACCTGTTCGAGATCGGCAGGGTCTACCTGTGGGACGTGCCGGTGCCTGCTCCGGCGCACGCGGCCGAGCCCGGCGCGATGCTGCCACACGAGCCGGAGGCCGTGGGCATCGTCCTCTCCGGCCCGCTGGAGGCCGAGAACTGGACCGGCGCCGACCGGCCGACCGATTTCTACACGCTCAAGGGCTGCGTGGACGCGCTGCTCGCCTCTGTCGGCCTCACCGGCGAGTACGGTCCGATGGGCGACGTGGCGGCGCACTTCCCGTACCTGCACCCGGGCAAGTCGGCGGCCGTGAGCGTCGGTGGAGCTGGCGGCACCGGCGTCCTCGGCCAGTTGCGTCCGGACGTGGCCGCCGCCTACGGCGTCGACGACCTTACCGTGTACGTCGCCACGCTCAACGGCCGCTTCGTCGAGGCGGCGCTGCGGACCACTGCGTTCGAGGACCTCGGCTCCTATCCGCCGGCGTCGCAGGACCTCGCCGTCGTCGTGGGCCGAGACGTGCCGGCCGCGGCGGTCGTCGAGCAGGCTCGACGCGCCGGCGGCAAGCTGGTGCGCAGCGTGCGCGTCTTCGACGTGTACGAGGGCGATCAGGTGCCCGCCGACAAGCGCTCGCTCGCGCTGCGCGTCGTCATGCGCTCGCCCGAGCGCACGCTCGGTGAGAAGGACATCGCCGGCGTGCGCGCCAAGATCCTCAAGGCGCTCGAGCGAGAGTTCGCGGCGACCCTGCGGTAGCCGCCGCCGACAGCCTCACGCGACGAGGGGCGAGGGGGAGGGCCCAGCGGCTGCTCCCTCGCCCCTCACGTCACGGCGACGGTGACGACTGGGCGTCCCCCGTCGCCATCGAGTCACTACTCCCGAGACTCCTCGCCGCCCGCGTAGGCGCTCCACTTGGCGTCCACGCGTGCCTGCACGTCGGCGGCCTGCTCGAGCGTCATGACGCGGAAGCGCGACTGCGACTCCAGGTACTCCGTCACCGGCTTGCGCGTCCCCTTCGTCAGCGTCTTCGCCGACGCGCCCGTGAGCCGGAACTCGCCCTTCTCCACCTCGTAGAGGTCCCAGTAGCCGGTCTCCACGGCGAGCTCACCGATCCTGACGGTGTAGCGCGCCTCGTAGCCCCAACCGGGCGGGCAGGGCGTGTGGATGTGGATGTACTTGACCCCGTCGAGTGAGATCGCCTTCCTGATCTTGTCGTACAGGTCCAGCGGGTAGGCGGCCGAGGCCGTGGCCACGTAATCGATGCCGTGCGCGACCATGATGGCCGCCACATCCTTCTTCTGCTGCAGCTTGCCCTTGAAGGGGGTGTTCGCGGTGATCGCCCCTTGCGGCGTGGTGCCCGAGCGCTGCACGCCGGTGTTCATGTAGCCCTCGTTGTCGTAGCACATGAAGAGGAAGTCGTCGCCGCGCTCGGAGGCCCCCGAGAGCGACTGGATGCCGATGTCGGCCGTGCCGCCGTCGCCCGCCCAGGCGACCACGTTGATGTGCTCCTTGCCCTGGGCCTTCAGCGCCTCGAGCACGCCGGTGGCGGCCGCCGCCGTGCAGGCGAAGGTCGTGTTGAGGCTGGGCAGCTTGGTGGAGGCCACGGGGAAGAGGCCCTGCAGCACGGTGAGGCAGCTCGGCGGCACGATGACGATGGTGTCGGGACCGAGGGCCTTGGTACCGATGCGGTACGCGATGCCCAGGCCGCAGCCGGTGCAGGCGCGGTTGCCGGGGTGGACGTACTCTTCCTTGGGCAGTGAGAGGATCGTGGTCCTGGTCATGCCGACTCCTACAGTTGGATCCCGATCCAGTTGGGTTCAGGGATGCTGCCGGCGAGGCCGGAGCGGAGGGCGGCGGCGAGATCGGCGGTCTTGATCTCGCGGCCGCCGATCCCGGCGACGAGGCCCTTGACGAACGGCGCCCTGCTCTTGTCTGGGACGTGGTCGTACAGGGCCGACTTGAGGTCCGAGCACAGGGCGCCCTCGTAACCGTACGAGAGCGCCTTCTCCATGACGAGCACGCCGCGCGCGCCCTGCAGCGCGGCCGCGATGGCGGCGTCTGGGAACGGCCGGTAGAGCCGCACGCCGAGCACACCGACCTTGTGCCCCTCGGCCCGCAGCGTCTCGACGACGTCGCGCAGCTGGTAGCTGAGCGACCCCATCCCCACGACGACGTGCTCGGCGTCGTCGCAGCGGTACGGCTCCACGAGGGGAACGCCGCCGCGCCCGAAGATCTCCTGGAACGCGGCGTCGGTCTCCTCGACCACCCGCACGGCGTTGCGCAGGTCCTCCTGCAGCAAGTAGCGGATCTCCATGTAGCCGTGAGCCAGTTCGCCGTGCACGTCCGGCCGGACCTCCGGCAGTGTGACCGTGTTGAGGTTGGCCGGTGCGCTGGGGTCCAGCGCGTAGGACGGCCGGAACGGCGGCAGGAACCGCGCCACGTCCTCCTGCTCGGGGACGGCGAAGGGCATGTAGGTGTGTGAGAGGAGGTAGCCGTCATAACACACCATCACCGGGATGCTGGTGGCCTCCGCCACGCGGAACGCCTTCAAGGTGTCGTCGATGATCTGCTGGTGGTCGCACGAGTAGATCTGGATCCAGCCGGTATCGCGCTGCGAGATGGAGTCCTGGTGATCGTTCCAGATGTTCCAGGGCGCGCCTACCGCCCGGTTGGCCACGCACATGACGATGGGGAGCCGCGCGCCCGCGGCCCAGTGCACCTGCTCGTGCATGTACAGGAGCCCGTTGGCGCTGGTGGCGGTGAAGGCCCGCGCCCCGGCCGAGCTCGCGGCGATGCAGACGCCCAGGGCCGAGTGCTCGCTCTCCACCGGGACGTACCGGGCGTCCATCTCGCCCAGCTCGATGAACTCGGAGAGCTTCTCGGTCAGCGGTGTCTGCGGCGTGATGGGGTAGGCCGCCACCACCTGGGCGCCGGCCAGCTTGACGCCCAGCGCGGCCGCCACGTTGCCGGTCTCGATGACGTGCACGCCTCAGCCCTCCTCGTGCTCGTGGAAGACCGATTCGTCCACCATGGTGATGGCGTCGGTGGGGCACTCCTCGGCGCAGATGCCGCAGCCCTTGCAGTACTCGTAGTCGATCTCCGGCGGGATGGTGCGGGACACGACGCAGTCGGGGCAGTAGAGCCAGCAGGTGAAACAGGCCTCCTTGCCCCGTCTGGCCGGGGTGCAGCGGTCCAGGTCGATGACCGGGCGCTGGACCCGCCACGACCCGGTGTTGCCGCCGTCGCCCGGGCCGGGCAGGCTGTGCGACGTCTTGTAGCGGTACCCTCGAGTGCCCATCACGCGACCCCTACCGTGGTGTTCTCGTACGCGAGGCGTGCCGCCGCGGCGTTCGCCTCGGGCTTCTTGCCGGCGAACTCGGCCTCGATCTCCTCGAGCACCGCCGCGAACGGCACGAGGTCGAAGGCCCGGCACAGCACGCCGATGATGCCGGAGTTCACCCGGCCCGGCGGCAGCCCAGCCTCCACCGAGAGAGCGCCGACGTCGGCGACGGCCAGGCGCACCCCTCCGAAGTCGCAGGCCGTCACCGGCTTGGGGGTGTTGAGGACGATGAGCCCGCCCTCCTTGAGGCCTTTGGCCACGTCGACCTCCCCGAGCAGCAGGTGGTCGAGCACCACGACGACGTCGGGCGTCTCGATGGGGGAGAGGTCGTAGATCTTCTCCCGGGCGATCTTGAGGGACGAGAAGATGGGCGCTCCGCGGCGTTCCGTGCCGAACGTCGGGATCATCACCGCGCCCGTGAACCCGTTCTTGAACGCCGCCGTCGCGACGATCTTCGAGGCGGTGATGGCGCCCTGCCCGCCTCGGCCGTGCCACCGTATCTCCGTCATACGGGCTCCAGCTTGTTGCTCCGCCGCCAGACGCCCATCCGCCGAGCTTCGTCGATGAGCTCGTCGCGGAACTGCGGGTTGGCGATCCCGATCACGCGCTCGGCCCGCTCCCACGTGGACCGTCCGTGCAGGTCGGCGATGCCGTACTCGGTGACGATGTACGGCGACTGCGAGCGCGGGGCGGTGACGATGGTGCCCACATCCAGCGTGGGCACCACCCGGGAGCGCATCTCGCCGGTCTTCTTGTCGGTGTACGTGGACGACATGCAGACGAACGCCTTGCCGCCTCGGGACATGTACGCGCCGGTGGTGAAGTCGAGTTGCCCACCCGTGCCGCTGATCTGGCGCAGTCCCGACGACTCGGAGTTGATCTGGCCGAACAGGTCCACCTCGACGCAGTTGTTGATGGCCACCACGTTGTCGTTGGCGGCGATCACGGCGGGCTCGTTGGTGTAGTCCACCGGGTAGGAGGCCAGGCCGGGGTTGCGGTCCGTCCACTCGTACAGCGCCTTGCTCCCGATCGAGAACGCGAACGTCCCTTTGTCCCGGTCGATGTTCTTGCACCGGTTGGTGAGCCTGCCGGCCTCGAACAGGTCCAGGTAGGCGTCGACCAGCATCTCGGTGTGCATGCCCAGGTCCTTGAGGTCCGAGTCGCAAAGCATGCGCCCGATGGTGTCGGGCATGCCGCCGATGCCGAACTGGATGGTGGAGCCGTCCCGCATCTGCTCGACGATCAGGCGGGCGATGGTCTTGTCCACCTCGGTGGGCGCCAGCCGCGGCAGTTCCACCAGGTCCGGGCTCTCGCCCTCCACGACGAAGTCCACCTCGGAGATGTGCACGCTCTCCTCGCGGCCGCCCAGGCAGACCGGCAGCTTCTCGTTCACCTCGACGATCACCGTCTTCGCCTTCTCCACCATGGCGCGGGTGGACGAGTTGTAGAGCGAGAAGTTGAAGTAGCCGTGCTTGTCCATGGGCGGCGTGGCCAGCATGCACACGTCGACTTCCAGCGACTGGCGGTAGTGCCGCGGCTTGTTGCGATAGAGCAGGGGGATGTAGTGGACGAGCCCCTGGTCGCACAGGCGCCGGTCCAGGCCGCTGAAGTGCCAGCACATGAACGTGAACGCCTCGTTCTCGGGGTCGGCCGCCACCACGGCGAGCGGTCGCAGCGCGAGCATCCAGCGGATCTTGACGTCGCGCAGCTCGTCCTTGCGCGCGGCCAGCGCCTGGTCGAGCGCCTGCGGGATGCCGTGGCCGAAGGTGTACTCCACCCAGTCCCCGGAGCGGACCGCCTGGACGGCCTCGTCCGCGGTCCTCGTCTTGGCGCTGTACTCGTCCATCGGGTTCACGGGAGTCCGACTCCTTCACGCGTTGTCAAATCCGGGTGCCGTCCGGTGACGGCCGCGAAGGGCATCTTCTCGTATTCGCGGCCGAAACGGTAGACCGGAGGTGGGTCCCATCCGGTCGCATGCAGATGACGATACAGTCCGGATGCATAGCTTGCGTATTCAGTTCACGTCCAGTTGCATGATGCGCAACCGTCGTGTACAGTGCGTCTTCAATGAGCAGCGCGCCCACATCCGTGTCCGCCTCACAGGCCCACACCGCGGGCTTCTGGCGCTGCGCCGCCCTCCGAGCCCGACGTGCACGACGCGCGCCGGCCGGTGGGCGCCTCCTGCTCTAGAGCCTCGGCTCGACAGCTCGCAGACACCCGCGCCCTCCGCCGGCGAACGCCCGCCCTGTCCCGCGTCCACCGACGTGTACCGGAGTGCCCTGATGCTTTCTGCGACCTGTAGGCAAGTCCCGACAACCATCACCACGAACGAGACCCCGGCCGGCACCGCCGACCCGTGCGTGGCCGGCGCCGGCATCGTCGGCGGCAGCGGGTATACCGGCGCCCTGCTCGCCGAGCTGCTGCTCAGGCACCCGTCGGTCAAGCTCTCAGCCATCAGCTCCGAGACCTTCGCCGGCCAGCCGGTGCAGCAGCACCTGCCGCGGGTGCGCAGCGACCTCGCCTTCTGCAGCCAGGCCGACCTGGGCGGCGTGGACGTCGCCTTTCTCTGCACGCCGCACGGGGAGGCCGCGCCGATCGCCAAGCAGTTGCTCGACGGCGGCGTCAAGGTCATCGACCTCTCGGCCGACTTCCGGCTCGACGCGGCGACCTACGCGGCCTGGTACCAGGAGCACCCCAACCCCGAGCTGCTGCCCGGGGTGTACGGCCTGACCGAGCTGCACCGTGACGAGGTCGCCGGCGCGGACCTCGTCGCCAACCCCGGCTGCTACCCGACGGCGGCGCTGCTGGCGCTGGCGCCGCTCAAGCAGCTCGGCCTCGCCGACGTGATCATCGACGCCAAGTCCGGCGTCAGCGGCGCCGGCAAGACCCCCAGGTCCGCGACGCACTTCTGCAGCGTCGACTCCGACCTCGTCGCCTACGGCGTGCAGTCGCACCGGCACTACCCGGAGATCGCGCAGGGCATCGCCGCCGTGAGCGCCAAGGACGGCTACGGCTCGGCGCCGAGCGGTCCCGGCGTGGCGCCGGGCGGCGGCCCCGGGCCGTCGCTCACGTTCATCCCGCACCTGGTGCCGCTGCAACGGGGCATCAGCGAGACCATCTACGTCAAGACCGGCACGTGGCCGCTGCCTTCGGGCGCGGAGGTCAAGGCGCTCTACGACGAGTTCTACGTGGGTGAGACGTTCGTGGAGATCTGTGACGCACCGCCGCAGCTCAAGGACGTGGCCGGGACCAACTACTGCCGCATCTTCCCGCACGTGGACGAGCGGGCCGGGCGGATCGTCGTCATCAGCGTCATCGACAACCTGATGAAGGGGGCGTCCGGGCAGGCCGTGCAGAACATGAACGTCGTGCTCGGCCTGCCGGAGCACGAAGGGCTGGTCTGAGATGCTCCCGAAATCCCGGTTCGCGCCCGTCCCCCAGTCAGCCAAGGCGATCGGCGGCGGCCTGACCGCCCCGCAGGGGTTCCTGGCCGCCGGCGTGGCCAGCGGCGTCAAGAAGCGGGGCAAGCTCGACTTGGGCGTGCTGCTGAGCGAGCGACCGGCGGTCTCGGCGGCGACGTTCACGAGCAACGCCGCCGCCGCCGCGCCGGTGCGGCTCACACGCGAGAGCAGCGACTGCGCCCACCTGCGGGCGGTCGTTGTCAACGCAGGCAACGCCAACGCCGTCACCGGCAAGCAGGGGCTCGCGGACGCGGCGCGCATGCGGCTGCTCACGGCCAACCACCTGCGGCTGCCGGTGGAACAGGTGGCCGTGTGCTCCACCGGCCTCATCGGGGTGACCCTGCCGATGGACAAGATCGAGCCGGGCATCGCCGCCGCCGCTGCCGCCCTGCCCGGCGGCGGCGACACCAGGGCGGCCGACCACTTCGCCACCGCCATCCGGACCACCGACAAGCACCCCAAGTCGGGAGCCCTCGAGGTCACGCTGCCCGAGGGTAGGGTCAAGCTGGGGTTCGCCGCCAAGGGCTGTGGCATGATCAGCCCCAACATGGCGACGATGCTCTGCTTCGTCACCTGCGACGCCGCGATGAGCGCGGAGCACTGGACGGAGCTGCTGCACGGCGCCGTCCGGCGGTCCTTCAATCTGATCACGGTCGACGGGCAGGAGTCGACCAACGACACCGTCCTCGGCTTGTGTAACGGCGCGTCGGGCGTGCAGCCTGGGGAGGAGGGGCGCGTGCTGCTCGGCCGGGCGCTCGACGCCGCACTGCTGGCCCTCGCCGTGAGCATCGTCGCCGACGGTGAGGGCTCCACGCGGACGATGCGCCTCACCGTCACCGGCGCCTCCGATGCCGGGAAGGCGGAGGCCGTGGCCCGCGCCGTCGCCAACTCGCCGCTGGTCAAGACGGCGTTCTACGGCCGCGACCCCAACTGGGGTCGCATCATGCAGGCCATCGGCCAGGCACTCGGCCGCGAAGGTCACACGCACCTGCCGGCCGGGATCGCCTACGAGGACGTCCTGATCGTCGAGAAGGGGCAGCCCGCCGAGCTGGACGAGGTCCAACGGGCCCGGCTCATCGAGATCATGCATCAGCCCGAGATCGACCTGACGGTGGCTCTCAACGGCCCCGGCGAGCAGGCCACCGTCTATTTCAGCGACCTCACGCACGACTACGTGACCCTCAACGCGGAGTACTCGACATGACCGTACGGCATCAGAAGACCGTCAGGACGCTCCTCGAGGCGATGCCGTACATCCGCCGCTTCTGGGGCGCCACCGTCGTCCTCAAGTACGGCGGCGCGGCCATGACCTCGCCGCGCCTGCAGGAGCAGTTCGCCGAGGACGTCGTGCTCTTGCGCCTGGTCGGCATGAAGCCGATCGTGGTGCACGGCGGCGGCCCGGCCATCAGCAGTCACATGAAGAAGCTCGGCATGCAGCCGGAGTTCATCGACGGCCACCGAGTGACCGACGAGGCGACCATGGAGGTCGCCAAGATGGTCCTCGTCGGAAAGGTGAACAAGGAGATCGTCGGCCTCATCACCCGCCACGGGGGGTCGGCCGTCGGCATCTCCGGCGAGGACGGCCGACTGCTCCGGGTGTCGCCCAAGGAGCACACCGACGCCGCCGGCAACGCGGTCGACCTCGGGTACGTCGGCGACGTCGAGGAGGTCAACACGGAGGTCCTCGACCTGCTCGCCGAGGCCAACATCCCGGTCGTGGCGAGCGTCGGCGCGGACGACACCGGCGAGGCGTATAACGTCAACGCCGACACCGTCGCCGGCGAGATCGCGGCGGCCCTGCACGCCGAGAAGATCGTCTTTCTCACCGACGTGGACGGGATCTACGAGGACGACGGTGAGGACGTCATGCCGATCTCCGAGTGCGACCTCGCCTACATCGGCGCGCTCCAGGCCGCCGGCCGCATCACCGGCGGCATGGTGCCCAAGGTCGCGGCCGTCCGCAAGGCGCTCGAGGGCGGAGTGGCGAGCGCCCACATCATCGACGGCCGCGTCGAGCACGCCGTGCTGCTCGAGATCATGACCGATGCCGGCTGCGGCACCAAGGTGGTCCCGTGAGCGCCGCCGCCACGCGCGCCGCGGACCCGGCTTGCATGGATGCGCATACCTCGATGTATTCTATGCACACCTCAGGAGTGACGGGCACCACGGGCGGTGCACGTCAGGTGACCCTGGTCCGAGGAGATGTGGAGGGCATGACCCAGCGCGCGCCGATGAGCAAGACCGAGCGGCAGCGTCTCATCCAGACGGTCGTCCAGCAGCGCGAGATCGCCACCCAGCGCGAGCTGGTGGGCGCGCTCAGCGCGCTCGGCTGCGAGGTCACGCAAGCCACGGTCTCGCGCGACATCCGCGAGCTCGACCTGCAGAAGGTGCGCACGCATCTCGGGCGCGCCAAGTACGTCATGAGCGCACGTGAGCGGCCGCGTGACCCGGAGCAGGCGGCGCGGCACGTGCTGCGCGACTTCGCCCGGTCCACGGCGGTCTCGCAGCAGTTACTCGTCGTGCGCTGCGAGATCGGCACGGCAGGCACCGTCGCCCGCCAGATCGACAACCTCAACCACACCGACATCGTCGGCACCATCGCCGGCGACGACACCTTCGTGGTGATCCTCGAGTCGACCGACAAGGCGCAGGACATGAAGCGCTACGTCGATCGTCTCCGAGAGGCCTAGCGCGCAGGCACATCCCCGCGCGCACTCCATCCTCGCCCTCGAGCCGGCGGGCGTCCGCGCCCGCGCCGGCTCAGGTCTCCCTCACTCCAAGGAGCATCGACGTGACACCTGAAAGCAGTGCCCCCAACGGAACCATCGTCCTCGCCTACTCGGGCGGCCTGGACACCTCGGCCCTCGTGCCGTGGCTCAAGGAGAAGTACGGCTACGACGTCGTCGCCTGCCTCATCGACATCGGCCGCGTCAAGGACGTGCCGGGCATCATGGCCCGCGCTGAGGCCGCCGGCGCCATCGCCGCCGTCGCCATCGACGCCAAGGAGGAGTTCGCCGAGCATCACTGCCTGCCGGCGCTCATGGCCAATGCGCTCTACGAGGACAAATACCCGCTGAGCACGGCCATCGGCCGGCCGCTCATCGCCAAGAAGCTGGTCGAGACGGCCCACAAGTACGGCGCCGTGGCCGTCGCTCACGGCTGCACCGGCAAGGGCAACGACCAGGTGCGCATCGACATCGGCGTGCGCGCGCTGGACCCGAGCCTCAAGATCATCGCCCCGGCGCGGGCCGACGATTGGCCGAGCCGCGAGGAGCTGCTCGACTACGTGGCGGCCCACGACATCCCGGTCAACCTGACCAAGAAGAGCCCGTACTCCATCGACGAGAACATGTGGGGCCGCAGCAACGAGTGCGGCATGCTGGAGGACCCGTGGGTCGCCCCGCCGGAGGACGCGTTCCAGTTCGTCAAGTCCGTGGACGAGGCTCCGGACGAGCCGCAGACGGTCGTCGTCAGCTTCGAGAAGGGCAAGCCCGTCGCGCTCGACGGCGTGGAGATGGGCATGGTCGAGCTCATCGAGAAGATCGACGCCATCGGCAACACGCACGGCTTCGGCCGGGTCGACATGATCGAGAACCGGCTCGTCGGCATCAAGAGCCGCGAGGTCTACGAGGTCGCCGGCTCGCTGGCCCTCATCAAGGCGCACCAGGCCATGGAGGACCTCGTGCTCACGCGCGACCTGCTGCACTTCAAGAAGACCATCGAGAGCAAGCTCGCCGACATGATCTACGAGGGCCAGTGGTTCGACCCGCTCACCGATGCCTGCAAGGCGTTCCTCATGCAGAGCCAGGAGCGGGTCACCGGCGACGTGCGGCTCAAGTTCCATAAGGGCGGCTGCGTGGTCGAGGGCCGCAAGAGCGACTTCTCCCTGTACAGCTACAAGCTGGCGACGTACACGGACGAGGACGAGTTCTCGCACACGGCCGCCGCGGGCTTCATCGAGCTTTGGGGCCTGCCGATCGAGGTGTGGGCCAAGGTCGGCAAAGCGCACCACATGATGAAGGAGCTCGAGATGGAGGACGAGGCCGCGACCGTCTGACGGGCGTTGCGACCTGAAGGTGTGGCCCCGGGCACGGCCCGGGATCGCGCGACCCCCGGGCGCGGCCGTGCCGCCGCGCCCGCCGGGCCCGGACTCGCCGGGTGAGTCCGGGCCCGAGGGGTCGCGAAGGAGGAGCGGGCGGCCGCCGACAGGGCCGCCGCCCGCCGGCGCCCGCGGCTCGCGCCGCCCGCCGGAGGAGGTCGCCGCAGCGCGGCCGCCCGCTCGTCCTCGTCCGCGCCCGTCCGCCCGGCCCGGCGCCGCACCGCGTCGTCAACCTCTCCCGTCCTCGTCGCTCTCGCGTATGATGCCGACCATGACCCATCCGGAGCCGACAGATCCGGAACCGACCACACCGGAGGCCTTCGCATGACCGTCGCCCGCTCGGGCCGCTTCGCCGGCGAGCGCGCCCCCGCCTTCGTCGCGCTCAACAGCTCCCTGTCCCTCGACTGGCGCATGTGGCGCGAGGACATCGAAGGCTCCGTCGCCCACGCGCGGGCGCTGCGCCGCGCCGGCATCGTGAGCGCGGAGGAGCTCGAGGCGGTCGAGGCCGGCCTCGCGGCCGTCGGTCGCGAGATCGAGGCCGGGGCCTTCGTCCCCGTCGACGCCGACGAAGACGTGCACATGGCCGTCGAGCGCCGGCTCACGGAGCTGGTCGGCGACGCCGGCGCCCGCCTGCACACCGGGCGCAGCCGCAACGACCAGGTCGTCACCGACGTGCGGTTGCACCTGCGCCGCGTCACCGAACGCCAGGACGCGGCGCTCGCCTCGCTGCAGGAGCTGCTGCTGTCGCGGGCAGCGGACCACCTCGAGACGGTGCTGCCCGCGTACACCCATCTCCAGCGCGCGCAGGTCACCTCGCTGGCGCAGCACCTGCTGGCGTACTTCTGGATGCTCGACCGCGACCGCAACAGGCTCGAGGCCGCCCGCCAGGCCTGTCTGGAGCTGCCCTTGGGAGCGGGCGCAGCGGTCGGCCTCGACTTCGACCTCGACCGCAGGGCAGAGGCCACCGACCTCGGGTTCGAGCGGGTCGCCGAGAACTCGCTCGATGCGGTGGCCGACCGCGACTTCGTCGTGGACTACCTCGCGGCGGTCGCGCAGC
>Ga0335071_10003443_pt1 | contig 16678 bp, 11 predicted proteins | sample Lox_Sample_15_FD_206724 | JGI IMG/M metagenome (GOLD analysis project Ga0335071, IMG submission 206724) | Soil microbial communities from Loxahatchee National Wildlife Refuge, Florida, United States - Lox_Sample_1.5 | ecosystem: Environmental > Terrestrial > Soil > Wetlands | place: USA... | reverse complement strand
AGGGATGCAGAAGATCATGTACCGCGGCAAGAAAACCGGTCGTGCGAACGAAAGCAGCACCGTCAGAAGCAGGGGAAAGATCAGCCAGATCGAAAGAAACTGGACACGCCATTCAGTCCAGGTCTGTGCGTGTCTGAACAGGCTGCGGCCGACCGCAAACACCGCCAAAGCACATCCCGCCAAATAAAGGATCGGCCAGGCATTGGTACAGTCTCCGGAGAATTGCGCAAGATCCGAGATCCCTGGACGCTTGATCCACTTGATGGGTCCCGCTCCGGTCTTCGCCACAAAAATCAGAACAGGGGCAACGCCTGCTGCGATGATCCGCCAGTTCTTGCGCATGTCTTTGGCATTGACCATCCACAATTCGTCTGCCGGTTCTGCCTTGTCGAAATTCGTCGCATCGCCGACGCATAGCAGCGCCAGCCACTGAGCAACAATCAACAGAAGTGCATAGAAATGCGCATAGACGGCCAATATGGACGTCAGGAGATACGCTCTGTGCTTTGCGTCGGTTGGATTCTGGAGAAAAGCAACGAGAAACGCGGATGAAAGCGTGCCCAACAAAGCAAAAAGCGCATAACTCCGCGCCTCCTGCGCGTAACGAATGTGGTATGCGCTGACCGAGAACAGGGCAGTCGAAATCAGTGCAGTTCGACGGTCAAAAAGCAAACTTGCGAGCCAGTAAACGACCGGGATTGTTGCTGCCGCGATTGCGGCAGACAAGCTTCGGATAAAGAATGGACTCTGCCCGAGGTACAGCCACAGGCGCAACAAAAAGTAATACAGTGACATATTCGCTTCGCGCCACCAGAGCAAGTGAAGGAAATTTGGCCAGGTGACACGAGCAATTTCCACGCTAAAGGCTTCGTCGAACCAAAAGGGCTTGCAGGTCAGACAGATTAGCCTTAGACCAAGCCCCACAAGCGACACAAATGCGAGACCGATCCACCGCCGCGTTCCGAGCGGCTCCGTCTGTAGGGAATTCGTAACACGTTTAGAGTCATTCGAGATCGGCATGCTCGGCGCAAATGCTCACCGATCATACTATGCGGAACCCTGCCTTCCGGTCGCCCCAGGCGCGACATCGAGTTCCGATCCTGCATCTCCATTAGAATATCCGTTTAGCCGTCGAACGATTTTTCTGGGTCACAAATATGTTCAAAAAGATTCTTATCGCGAACCGCGGAGAAATTGCCGTCAGAGTAATCCGCGCCTGCCATGAGATGGGAATTGCCGCCGTGGCCGTGTATTCTGACGTCGACCGCGCCTCGCTACACGTGCGCAAGGCCGATGAAGCCTATCCCATCGGTCCTGCGGCGGCAACCCACTCTTACCTGAACATTGAGAAAATTCTGGATGTGGCGAGGCGTTCTGGCGCCGATGCCATCCATCCCGGCTACGGCTTCCTTTCGGAGAATGCAAAATTTGCACAAGCCTGCACCGATGGAGGTGTGAAATTTATCGGGCCAACCCCTGCCGCCATGGATGCGATGGGCTCGAAAACGCGAGCCCGTCAGGCGATGGAAAAAGCCGGAGTTCCATTCGTGTCCGGTACCTCTCGGGGACTCGAATCAGTCGATCAGGCGATGGAAGTTGCCGAGCGTATTGGCTACCCAGTGATGCTTAAGGCTGCGGCCGGCGGCGGCGGGAAGGGGATGCGCCTGGTTCAGGCGTCGGCTGATCTAAAGTCGGCTCTCGAGGGAGCCCGCAGTGAGGCGGAGCGTGCTTTCGGTGACGGAGAAGTTTATATCGAAAAAGCCATCATAAACCCGCGCCATATTGAGATTCAGGTGCTGGCGGATGAGCATGGCAACACCGTTTATCTGGGCGAGCGCGAGTGTTCCCTGCAGCGCCGCCACCAGAAAGTTGTCGAAGAGGCTCCGTCTCCTGTGGTGGATCCTAAGATGCGGCACAAAATGGGCGAAGTGGCTGTTCGCGTGGCGCAGACTGCAGGATATACGAACGCGGGCACCGTGGAGTTTCTCGTCGATCAGCAGAAGAACTTCTACTTTCTCGAGATGAACACGCGTCTCCAAGTGGAGCACCCTGTGACCGAACTGGTTACCGGGCTGGACTTGGTTCATCTGCAGATTCGAATTGCAAATGGCGATCCGCTACCCTTTACGCAAAAAGACGTCACGATCCGCGGTCATGCCATTGAATGTCGTATTTATGCCGAAGACCCAGACAACAACTACTTTCCAAGCCCGGGCAAGATCACACTGCTCTTATTGCCATCCGGCCCGGGAATTCGCCGCGACAGTGGGATGTACGAGGGTTGGACCGTCCCTCTGGACTACGACCCGCTTCTCGCGAAACTTATCGGCTACGGCACCGATCGCGAAATGGCAATCTCGCGTTTAACGCGAGCGCTGAACGAATACTTCGTGGGTGGCATTAAGACGAACATTTCGCTGTTTCGCAGAATCCTTCACCATCCCGATTTCCACGCAGGGAAGATCGACACAGGTTTCTTGGACCGGATGCTGAAGCAACGGGAAACGAGCGCGGACCCGGAAGCTGACGTTCAGGCCACCGAAGCTGCAGTCATCGCTGCTGGAATGTTCACCGCCCTAGGCGCGAGTGCCGCTGGTCCAAGCGAACGCGCTGCGACGGATGGCGCGCAGCCGAAGCTCACTCCTGAGTCAAACTGGAAGAAAACGGCGCGTCGGGAAGCACTGCGATGAACGGTGTTGTGAGAAAAGGTGTAGGCTCCAAGAAATGGCAATCGGCTACTGAGTACAGTTGCTCATGACTTACGAAGTCAGCATCGACGGCGAAAACTATCGTCTCGATCTCGCTCAAACCGAGGGTCACTGGTCGTGTCGTCTTGACGGCCGCGAGATCGAAGTTGACGCCGTCCTGGCACGGCCGAATGTGCTCTCGCTACGAATCGGCAATAACGCTTATGAAGTGAAATGCGAGCGCGTCGCGAATGATGTCCACATTTGGGTAGGAAGCCGGCGGTTTGCTCCGGAAGTGCGCGATCCACGCTCGTTACGCAGTCGCAGCCGCGTGATAGACGAGCACGGTCCTCGAAAACTGACGGCTCCTATGCCTGGCAAGGTTGTACGAATAATTTCAGCGCAGGGGAGTGACGTAGAGGCTGGCGCAGGCGTGTTGGTTGTAGAGGCGATGAAGATGCAGAACGAGGTGAAATCCCCAAAGAAAGGAACGATTCAGAAAATCCTCGTCACAGAAGGCGCCGCCGTTAACGCAGGAGACGTTTTGGCAATCGTCGAATAACTTTAATGCAACGCAATCTATCCGACCCTACTTCTCGATTCCGTTGTTATCCAAGACCTTCTTGGCGTAGTAGTTCTCAACCTTCGCGGAATCGCGCAAAACCTCGTAATACGCAGCTTTTAACAATTGTTCGCGGCGGTCGTGAAGTTGCGAACGGATCGCTTGTTGTACTCGCGGATCAGAGAGCTCGCGCTGTCCCGCAGGTTCCTTGGCGACGAGCTTCACAATACGAAACCCAACAGCCTGCCTCGTGGCAGGATTGACTACACCAATGATCGAGCTGTACTGCCCCGGCTTCAGCTTCATAACCGCATCTCGCGTTGCGGGATCTGTGCCCCGAAGTCCGGATTCAGGTACTGTCCCCAAGTCACCACCATTGCCTGACGTTTCCGGGTCCTCAGAGTACTTCATCGCCAAGGTTGCGAAGTCGTCACCACTATCGAGGCGGTTGGAAATCATCTGAATCTTTTTACGGGCATCGGCGTCGTTTTGCGCCTTGTCATTCTGGTTACGCGCCTGCGGGTTCGGTGTTGGAGTCACCATAATCTGCGCGAGATGATACATCGGCTCAATGAGATTGAACTCGCCCTTGTGCGCGTTGTAGTAGTCGGTAATGTCCTGATCGGTAACGTTGATCTTGGAAGAAACTTCCTTATTGATCACCTTGTCAACCGTGATTGAGCGGCGAATATCGCGCTTAAAGTCAGCCTCGGTAATCTTTTTTTCCTGAAGTCTCTTCTGAAACTCTTCCTGGGAAAATGGAGCTTTGGCCTCGTTGTATTTGCGCTCTACCTCGTCGTCTGTGGCCAGTAATCCCAATTTTTCGGCGCGCCGCATCAGAATTTCGTCATCGATCATCTGGTGCAGAATGTTGAGCCGGAGAGCAGTCGCTTGCTCACCCGTAGGTGCCTGTTGAGCGGACGCTACATTGTTGTCGTAGTACTTGTCGACGTCCGAGCGGAAAATCTTCCGGCCATCCACCGTGGCCATCACATCGCCGCCCGGTTTAGAGTTGCACCCGGAGAGTGCCGCGAAAAGAAGGAGCATCAGCAGCGCGGCCGCCGCCTCGAAACAAGATCTCGTTTTTTTCAAGGATGTTTCTCCACTTGGCAACGACAACGAACGTCCGGACGAGAATGACCTTTATCCCGCCCTATTTTACTTGGATGCAGGTATCGGGGCTGCAGGGACGTGTTCAGGTACCGGAAGTCCCGCATCCTTTAAGGCCGAGTCCAGCGCCGCACGTACTTCATCGATCGGGACCGCACCGTCAATTTTACGTCCGTTGATGAATAAAGTCGGAGTTGCGTTAACTCCAAGCTCGTCGGCTTCTTTCATAGATGCGTGTACGGCATCCTCATTCTGCGCCTTTACGCATGCCTGCAGTTTTGCCGAGTCCAGGTGGTGTTTCTGTCCTTGAAGCAACGTTATCTTGTCGAGCGCTTCAAACCGTGCGGCAGGAGTTTCTTTCTTGTCCACTTCCTGCTTGTTGGCATGGATGTAATCGGCAAAATCCCAGTAGGCATCCCCACTTTGATCGGCAAGGCAGTCCGCATCAACCGCAGCATGTACTGCCCACGGATGAATCTCTGTTAGCGGATAGTCTTTGTAGATGAACGTAACCCGATCACCATATTCCTTGAGGAGTTCCGGAAAAAGCGTCTGGTGCATTCGCGAACAGAATGGGCATTCGAAATCGTCGAAATTAACGACAACTACCCTGCCATCTTTCGCCCCTCGGGTTGGCCTGCCTTTGACATCGATTTTGCTCATCAAGTCAGCATAGGCATCTTTCGTCAGATCGAATTTCGTGACCCGCAGTAAGGTCATCCGGTCTTTGGAAATGAGAAACGTGTAGTCCTTCTGCTTTCCGTCTCCGTCGAGTTTGACGGAAACACTGTCATATCCCGGCACGTCGCTACTGGCGGTAATCGCTCCAACCGTCACCCTCACCTCGGGCGGAAGGTTGTAATAGAACCGAACCTGGTGCTCGATCTTTCGAGAAACATCAGGCGGAGCAAACTGAGCCACACAGCCCAAGCAAACCAGCAGTAGGATGAACAGGGAACGGCGCATCAGGATCACTAAAAAGGGCCTCAGTAGCATTGATTAACGTTCGATTATCTCATAGCGTAGGTCGAGCGAACCCGCATAAGGGGCTTCTCTGGCGGCCTTAGCTGATTTTTCGGAGCTGATCTGCGGGCAGAAGGGTGTTCATCGATCCAGACCGGAAGCCCTCCAGATCGAGCGTCACAAACTTGAACCCAAGCTGTTTGAAAATCGACGTGAACTGGGCAGCCATCGCAGCGGTCAGAGCGCGATCCAATTCTTCCCGGGCGATCTCGATGCGTACCATTTCGCCGTGATGGCGCACGCGAAATTGCCGGAAGCCGAGTGTGCGAAGAGCGTCTTCTCCGCGTTCTACTGATTCGAGGGCCTCACGGGTGACGGGACGGCCGTACTCAATGCGCGAAGACAGACATGCGGAAGCAGGTTTGTCCCAAACGCGCAGGCCAGCTGCATGAGCCAGTTCCCGGATGTCTTGTTTCGTCATCCCTGCTGCGAGGAGCGGTGCTGCGACATGGTGGAGTTTCGCCGCGCGCTGCCCTGGCCGGAAATCTCCCTGATCGTCAAAGTTCACGCCATACGCAATTGCGTCAAAGCTACGGCTGGAACGCATGCGCTCCATGACCGCGAACAGCTCGTCTTTGCATTGGAAGCAACGTTGCGCGTCATTGCGGATGTACTCCGGGCGGTCAAGTTCTGAGGTGTTGATCACTTCAACAGGAATGCCTTGCTCGTTAGCGAAGGCGATGGCATCTGCCAAATGCGTGCGGGCCAGGCTTGGGGAATCGGCAATTACCGCCAACATATCGGCGCCCAGTTCGCGATGAGCGGCCCAGGCCAGAAACGCGGAATCCACGCCGCCGGAATAAGCAACGAGCAGGCGTCCCAGACGGCGCAGTTCCGCTTGAAGTTGAGCGGTCTTTGCCGCGAGGCCATTTTCCGGAGCCTTCATGGATTCTATGGTACCAGCCTCTGGCGAGACATACATCAATACAAGCGTTCTTGACGTTTCAGGTTTCCGAATGAGCCGATGTTCGCCAGACTAAAGGTAAAACGGAATAGGTTTTCGTTGCGTACGTTGGCAATGGCGAATCGCCGGTACTCGAGAGTAACTCCGCAGCAATTCCAGTTGTAGGTTGTCTGCGCAGTCGCGAATTGCAGTTGGCTTGTCTCGGCGTCAAATCCCATGCTTGTGGCGGCGCTAAAGCCGTGACGCGCTAAGCCGCCATATCCGAGTGCGACGCGGAACTGCTGGAACTTGCACGTGATCTGCCGGGTACCGAGTGATGGGCCGCACTTACCTTCCTCTAGCCCCAATGGAGTTGCACTGGTCTGTGGAATTTCAAGATAGGCATCTCCTCCCCCGAAGGTAAAAGCTCCCCAGTTGTAATTCACCAGCAGGGTACTGGCATTAACGCGCGAGAGCTGAAAGTCGTAATCGAAATCCCACTCGGTGTCCGTGTGGGTTCCAGTGGCAGCCCGAAGGCGCGATACCAGAGGCGACAGGTGACGGGGTTGGGTGATAAACGCGATGCCCGTCAAATCTTCAGTAGTGGTAAAGACATTTCGCTGGCCTGGGACCAATGCCCCGCCAAAGTTTGGGTCGATAAAGTACTTCTGTGCCAGTTCCCAAGTTAGAACCTCTCGCACATTGGGCCCTACGATACAGCCGTTGCCCTCGAGGTTGTTGATGCGTCCCCAAGGTACGGTCTGTTCTGGCGCTGCTGCTCCAACCGCAAGAGCGGTCATCGGTGTTTCGCATTCCTGAATCGATGACGGCGCATGCTTCGAGTACAGCCGTGTCACGAATCCGTATTCCACTTCGTGAGTATTGCTCAAGATATCCCTCTCGTCGAAGTGAAGGACATTCCCGAAGTCGTTGACGCCCGTCACCATTCGATACCGGATTCGCGGTTCAATGACGTGCTTCCATTTCCGCTCAAGAAACTCCTTGTCAAAGACCTTCTCAAGAACCGGTGGGCGCAGCTCAACTGACGCATCGAGAGCGTGACGATTTGTGGAGCTATCGAGTACGCTTCCGCTCACAAATTGTTCGGAGTAATAAGTCTCGTGCAAGCTGAGGCCGGGCCGGAGGTCCCAGCCGTGGAGCTGTAATGGTAACGAGACTTCGGGATTGAAATCGAAGCGGCTTAACACATTATTTGTGTGGAAGCCGGGTTCGCTGCGCGAGAGCCCGGAATACGATGTATCGAAGGACCAGACGATCGGCCAATTACGGATGCGCTGATCAACGCTTGAGGCATCAAGGCTGGGTGTATGCAGGATGCGGACGGAATCGAACGCCGGCGGATTCGACAAGGCACCTGTCGAATCCGTCGTCTGAAAGAAGTTCTGATAACGCTCCACCGCTCCGCCGAAGAAATATCCATTGTGTGCATTCGACAAGAAGAGCTGCGACTTCACTTCCGAGTTGATCGCCTGGGTAAAAACTTCGTTGAATGCCAAACGGAAGATGAAAGAGCTAAGATAGTCCACATCCGACACGGCGCGAAAACCATAGAAATTTCCCTCGCCCGCGAGCCGCGCTTCCTGACCTCCTTCGCGGAGGAGTTGCGAACCAGTGGGAGTTCCCACCTGAATGCCGCTATCGATTACGCCGAAATAATTCAGGTCGATATAGGATGTGTCAGTTGGACGCGCGCGAAATTCACCCCGCTGCGATGATCCACGTTTGGAAAAATACTCGCCTCCAATCATGCCATCCATGCTGCGATTGATCGCCCAATAAAATGAATCTCCGACGATGTTGCCCTTGGTTGAGGAGCGTCCTGCCGTGGGTATGAGGAAGCCAGAGTGCCGAGCCTCACGTGCCACGGGGTGCGTTGCGTAAGGGAAATAGAAAATGGGGAATCCGTGTAGCAGAAAGTCGCTGTGATAGATGCTGGCATTGCCACCGACATCGACCACGACTCTTCGCGCCTGAAATTTCCAGTTGGGCTTGGGAAGTTCGCAGGTTGTGATGCTGCCATCGTAGACGACATAGTGATCAGAACTCGTTTTCTCGACGCGCTTTCCGGTAAAAGCGAATGGTGCTGTCGACGTCAGAATCGCCCGGCTGCCGCTGAATTTCATGCCCGTAGTGGCCGTAACGTCGTAGAACGTGCCGGTTTCGGCGATCACATTGTAGGTGCCATGGCTGGCCCGGATGTGATCGTCCGTTGGTCCACCGTCAATTCTGAAATTCCCCCCGGCAATGACTTCCCCCGTATTCGAATCGTACGTCAGTTCATCCGCACGGAGCACATAGGTTCGGTAGTGGATTTCGGCATTGCCTCGGAGTTTGTAAACATCGCCATCTTTTTCCTGCTGCAAGGCGCAGATTGTGATTGCGTTAGCGTCCTGTGAGTGCGCCTGGGTGGCACAGTCCGTATTCGACGAAGCCGCGGTGTTCTGCTCGCCCAAAGATGAATTTATCGTTGGGTCGGAGCCCGCAAGCAACTGGCTGGTTACTACTCCGTACGCGAGAAGCTGATGACAAAGAAACAGCGCCGTGATAAGGAATCTAGTGCGCAGGGTCATCGGAGGAAATTCGACTGGTAACCGGCTCCATCGAATGCTGCCTTTCGCGTGCTTGTCGTGGCATCGTGACCTTAGCACGGCACTGCCAGCAAGGAAAAGTAGCGACAAGGGCTAGGATGCGGTTGATTTTCTCCGGTTGCACACGAGAAGTAAATCGTTTATCGCTTTCATAAATGTATTCGAAGTCTGACGGAGTTTGTGGTTGCCCCATGGAGCCCCCTTCCAGCGAATTGCCAATTTCTTCTACGTTTCCGCCGCCAGAGGCGCATGACTCCCCGGAACTCTCGTCGGAATCGGCGGCTGTGAACACGAATGCTGACAGCGCAACGTGGCGGAACGAAGTTGCGGCGCGCCTGAATCGCTATCGCGCCCGGCGGAAGGCTCCTCCCCCAAGATATCCATCGCTAAAATTACCCTTTGGCGCGGTCGAGATTTCAACACGCCCTGCGGCTGCGGATACCGTTACCACGGTTTCGAATAGAGCCCTCGCTCTACAGCCAGAGTCGTTCGAGCCGGCAACCGTGGAGGAACCTCGAACTGAGGTCGCAGAAGCTGCGCCACAATCGATTTCGTCGGTTGCGCCCCATCCCACTGCGAAGATCATCGAATTCCCAAGGTTCGCCTGGGCGCCTCCAACCCCTCCACCGGATCAGTTGGCCGAACCGGTTCTTGATTTACCTCGAATCCTGGAGGTCCCCGAGACTGCCCCACCGCCGCCGGCACTCGGCGGCATCACAATCGAGCCAGTCCAGAAAGAGGAAGCCCAGAAACGCCTAGGCATTGACGCTCCCCTGCATCCGGCCCCCTTCGGCTTGCGAATCTTCGCCTTTCTGATCGACGGAACCATCGTCGGCTTTGCATCGTCGCTTTTTAGCTTGATCTTTTGGAAAGTCACAGCCATTGAACCTCCTCGGCTACAGTTAGTCGGCCTAGCCGCAGGAATTCCATGTCTCTTCTGGGCTGTCTATGACTATCTGCTGATCGTCTACTCGGGGAGCACTCCCGGATTGCGCGCGGCTCATCTTGAACTGACTCGCTTTGACGGCAGCGCTGCCAAACGATCGTTGCGGCGCTGGCGGGTGGTCGCCTCTTTCCTTTCTGCAGCTTCTTTGGGCATGGGATACGCATGGCTCTTTCTCGACGAAGATTCCCTGTGCTGGCACGACCGCATCACGCACACCTACCTGGGCCCAAAAAACCTTACTCGTCGCAACTGACTCGTTGCACGTTCCGATTTCCTGACCGTTTCCGCTCTGATACTCTTACGTACGCTATGCGCCTTTTCACCATCCTCCTCGTCCTGATTGTCAGCGCTTTTTCCCAAGACACCAGACCGGTCGCCGAACGAGTCTCGGCCCAGAATGCTCTTTTCGATGATTATTATGAGACCGAACTGCGCAATCGGCCCGAGATGGCCACGGCTTTCGGGGACTATCGGTATAACGACAAACTGAACGACTACTCGCTCGAAGCTATCGCAACGCGTCACAAGAGCGATGAGGATTTTCTGGCACGCATCCAGGCAATCCCGACGACCGGCGTTTCGGATCAGGACCAGCTCTCCCACGATCTTCTCATTCGCGTTCTTCAGCAACGGATTGCCGACTACGACTTGAAGGAATACGAGATGCCGATTACCCAGCAGTACGGCATTCACACGGGCTTGGCGGACTTGCCTTTGGCCGTCCCCTTTGATTCCGTCAAACATTACGAAGATTACATTGCAAGGCTGCATCAGGTTCCTCGCGCGTTGGCTCAAGTAACAGAAGTCTTGCGCGTAGGAATGAAAGATAAGCTGATGCCTGTCCGCTTTCTTGCAGAAAAGATCCCCGGCCAATGCGAGGGCATCATCAGAGCGAACCCCTTCTTGCTGCCCACGAAGAAATATCCCGCCAGCATTTCGGCTGAAGATCAGGCTCGTCTGACCCGCGAGATCACGGATGCAATCAATAGCGACGTCGTGCCGGCGTACAAGAAATTTGCGGAGTTCATTCGCACCGAATATGCCCCTCAGGGACGCACGACCCTGTCCATCACCTCATTGGCAAACGGCCAAAAGCGCTACGAGAATGACATCTACGGCCGTACCACGACTCACATGTCCGCTGAGGAAATCCACCAGCTCGGACTAAGAGAGATCGATCGCATCGAAGCCGAGATGACAGCGATTGCTAAAAAAGAAGGTTTCACGGATCTCGCTGCATTCCGCGAATCCGTAAAAACCAACCCAAAGTACTTTCCGACGTCGTCCGAGCAGATCCTTGACGACTTCCGCCACTACATCTCTCAGATGCAGGCGAAATTGCCCGATTTGTTCACGCTGCTTCCCAAGTCTCCCGTCACGGTGGAAGCGATCCCCGATTTCAATAAAGCAGCTGCGACCCATTATGTGACTGGCACCCCCGACGGCAAACGGCCCGGCCGGGTCGTGGTTGCCGTTTCGGATTTTGCGAAGCGCTCGCTGGTTGATGACGAGGCGATCGCTTACCACGAAGGTGTTCCCGGCCATCACATGCAGCTCTCGGTCCAGCAACAACTGGAGGGTCTGCCTAAATTCCGCCTCCATGGCCTCGGATTCAATGCCTATACAGAAGGCTGGGCACTATACGCCGAACAGCTTGGGAAGGAAGTCGGTTTCTACCAGGACCCGGTCTCCGACTACGGCCGCCTGTCGTCCGAGTTGTTCCGGGCGGTGCGATTGGTTGTCGATACGGGAATTCATGCCAAAGGCTGGAGCCGCGATCAGGTCGTGGACTTCTTCAGAAAATCGGGTGCAGTCGATGAGCCGACGATCCAGTCAGAAACCGATCGCTACATCTCATGGCCGGCACAAGCACTCAGTTATAAGCTCGGCCAATTGAAATTCCGGGAACTTCGCGAGCGCGCTCAGAAAGAACTCGGGCCGAAATTCGATATTCGTAAGTTTCACGACGAAATGCTGAACGGCGGCACTCTGCCTCTGGATCTGCTCGATGCACGCACGAACAAGTGGATCGCCGAACAGAAAGCAAAGTGACAAAAAGGCGTTCATGTTCACTGTGCCTGACTCAATCTTTGTCACTTCGACAACGCCCGCAGCGACGACGGCGGAACCTGCTGACTCATCCTGCATAGCAGATTTCGCCATTCGGAATAGATCAGCCGCTTTGCCACATGCGGTTGTTTCCCTGTGCTATCTTCTAGTTTCGCCCAATAACGATTTGGTACAAGATTCAAGCAATGGCAACTTCAGCTGAGGGAACCAGACCAGCAGTAAAGGTCTTCGTCGCCACTACGGTGATGTTGACCTTTATCTCCTTCTGGCGCGCTGCGGCCATTGTCCTTTCCGACCTGGCATCCTCCGCCTATTATGCCGGTGGCGATGCGGAAAAAGTCATCGGCAAAAGCGCTCCCTGGTTCATCCTCGCGGTCATGTTGTTCAGCTACGCGGTACGGGCTTTGTATATCGAGTCCAGCAGCATGTTTGTGCGTGGCGGTGTTTACCGTGTCGTCAAAGAGGCCATGGGCGGAACGCTTGCAAAGTTCTCAGTGTCGGCCCTTCTTTTCGATTACGTTCTCACCGGGCCAATCAGCGCTGTTTCAGCCGGTCAGTATCTTGCCGGATTTATCAAAGACATTGGCGTGTCTCTTCACCGGCCTCTGAATTTTTCCGAGGACCATTTCGCAGCGGGGCTCGCAATCATTGTCGTCATTTATTTCTGGTGGAAGAACACACAGGGCATTCACGAATCGAGCCAGAAAGCCCTTCAGATCATGATTATTACCACCGTTATGGTGGTGATTCTCCTTGTCTGGTGCACGTATGCAGTTCTGCGGGCCCCAGTTCAACTGCCCCCCAGCCCATTCCACCCGGGCATGGTTCCACTCAATAAGGAATCGCTTGGATGGTTGAACGGCACATGGCTTGAGCACCTGCATCCAACACTCCTGATGTCGCTGATTGCCTTTGTAGGATTCGGCCACTCAGTTCTGGCGATGAGCGGAGAGGAAACTCTCGCACAGGTCAATCGCGAAATCGAGCATCCTAAGCTGAAGAATCTGGAGAAGACCGGGCTCGTCATCTTCATCTACAGCCTCCTATTTACGTCCCTGGTTTCGTTCTTCGCCGTTATGATCATTCCCGACGCGAAGCGCCCGGACTACTTCGCGAACCTCATTGGTGGCATCACCGTTTACCTGCCTGGTCCTGAAGTCCCGAAGCTGCTCTTCCACGGTTTTGTGGTCCTCGTCGGTGTTCTGATCCTTGCCGGAGCGCAAAACACTTCAATTGTTGGGGCGAACGGAGTTCTGAACCGGGTAGCTGAGGATGGTGTGCTCACCTCATGGTTTCTGAAACCGCACCATCGCTACGGCACCAGTTTCCGCATCATCAATCTGATCGTTGGAATGCAGTTGTGCGTGATCTTTCTCAGCCTCGGGAACGTCTACGTCCTGGCTGCTCTTTATGCCTTCGGCGTAATTTGGAGCTTCGCGATGAAGTCCCTGGCTGTGCTGGTGCTGCGGTTCACTGAGCCCGGTAATCGGGAGTGGAAGGTGCCGGGCAACCTTCATGTCGGGGGCAGGGAAATTCCCCTCGGATTGATCCTGATCTCGACCGTGTTGTTTATCACCGCAATCGTCAACCTTTTCACCAAATACGAAGCGACAATTGCGGGCGTAATCTTCAGCGCAGTATTCTTCACCATTTTTACCTTATCGGAGCATCACGTCGCTAGAGAACGCAAAGGCAAACCGGAACAACTTGATCAATTCCGAGTCTACGGAAACCAGGAACTTGGCAGCGGCGCGATGGGCGTCCGCGCCGGGAATGTCTTGGTGGCCGTTCGCGATCCACGAAATCTTTACTATCTACGTCACGTTCTGAGCCACACCAATACGAACAAGCAAGACGTTGTGGTGATGAGCGCGCGACTCTATCATCGCGAACACAGTTTCAGCGGTAGCACCGTATTCGAAGCGAGCCAGGTTTTTGACCACTACGAGCAGGAGTTATTCACGGCAGCCGTGGCTGTCGCCGAAAAGGAAGGAAAGCCCATCTCCCTGCTTGTGGTCCCTGCGACGGATGTTTTCGAATCGATCATGGTTACCGCCCAGCGGCTTGATTCCAGCCGCGTCATCTGTGGCCTTTCGAATAAGCTTACGGCGGATGAGCAAGCGAAGCTGACCGGCGATGCCTGGGAGCGGTTGCAGGAGCCGCGTCCTCGTCTGAATCTCGAAGTATGCGCGCCCGACGGAACTATCCGTGAGTACTCATTGGGGCCGCACTCTCCCCGCATGCGCGCGCAGGACGTCGAACTCATGCACAAGCTGTGGCTGGATATTACGAAAGATCCAAAATTCGCGGGTGCGCATCACTACCACATTGTCGCTCTGGCACTAGACGAATTGCAGCGCGAACTTTCCACTGAACAGCGCGCACAACTCCTGCAGAAACTCTACGAAGAAATGGATAGTCCCAACCAGCAGTGACTTCGTCGCGCCGGCACTCCCGCGGCCGTCTCGTTTGCGACCGCAGCACCGTCTCCGAATGTAAAAAGGCCCCAGCGTCGCACTGGGGCTCTCTTTAAAGGTTTTTGCGCAACTAGGCGGGCTTCTCGCTCTTGTTGGACCCACAGCATCCTTTGCCGCATCCTTTTGCCGCCTTACGGTCGCAGCAAGTTGCCATGTTCCCCTTGCCGCATCCATCCTTGCAGCAGGACGCCGCAGTTTTGTCGCCCTTCATGCAAGACTTCGCATCCTTGCCGCCGCAGCAGGATGTAGCTTCCTTACCCGCACAGCAGGAAGCCATGTCTTTCGTATCTCCTTTACCTTGGCGCATGCAAGCGGCGTGACCGTCTTTTGCGTCAGCTGCCATCTTGCCGCAACAAGCGCACTTCGCCTTTTCTGTCGAAGTACTCTCGCTTGGCGCCGAGGGCGTGGGTTGGGTAGACGTTTGAGCAAATGAAACTACGGTGATGGCAAGAATGAGTGCAAATGCTTTGTGCTTCATAAATCGGATCTCCTAAGAATGAATTGGCTTGGGTTTTCGCCCGTGCACTGAATCTGGAGTTTTTCAGGGAATGTGTTTCTGGCGCGAGCGGAAACTCAGATAAGAAGAACAGTGTTTCGCAACAAAACAGACTCGAAGGTGACTTCATGCCGAGTCTTAGCCGAAGCTGCGAAAGACCCTCGGTAAGTCATGCTGATAACGGTTCCGGAAAAATGTGTCGAGTCCGGCCGCGAATCCACCTTCGCAACCGGCAGAGCGGGAGAACGATCGGGTGCCTGCTGCATACAGCAAGGATGCTGGTTCCCGCAAGGCATTGTCGCCGGAGGAATTGTCGCCAGCATTACCGCAATCATTAACCGGTGCGCGCGTGGACAGCAATCATGCTGATGCGCTGCCGTCTTCGCATCGGTTGAGCGCGCAGGCCGCAACGCTAAGGAAGACGCAGTTGGCGCCATGCTCCAGCAGATTGTGGAAGCAACGATCAGCGCTGCTGCGATTCTCTTCTGCATGGGCTCTGCGACCCTGTGCCAAGTCTGCCAAAGGAATCCATGCCGAGGCTGTGATTTAAATCACAAGAGGGAGTGCGCGAGCCCAGATCTACGATCCGAGAAGGTGCTTGAGTGATTCTTGCAGACTGCTGAATTGGAAGGAATAGCCGCTACTCGTCAGGACGCGAGGCTCGACTCGCTGGCTTCCCAGCAGTGCGGTCTTCCCCATCTCACCGAATCCCAGCTTAACCGCGAACGCTGGTACAGGGAATATTGCCGGTCGTGACAAAACTGAGGCGAGTGTCTTTGTAAAATCCGCATTCGTCAATGGATTTGGAGCGACCATATTGACGGGCCCGACGACGTTACTGTTCTGCAGCACGAAATGAATTGCACCAACCATATCCTGAACGTCAATCCAACTCATCCACTGACGACCACTTCCGATGCGTCCACCGACACCGAGTTTGAATGGGGTGAGCATCTTCGCCAGTGCGCCGCCTTTGGGGCTAAGCACCACTCCCGTCCGCATCAGGACGGTTCGAACACTCGCATCAATCGCAGGCCGGGCTGCTGCTTCCCATTCCACGCAAACTTCAGAAAGAAACCCGCTTCCTGGAGCGCTTTGCTCGTTCAGCAATTCATCGCCACGGTCGCCGTAATAGCCGATTGCCGAACCGCAAATGAAAACTTTCGGTTTCTGCTTCGAGCGTGAAAGCGCCCGAGCCAAACTCGACGTGCCATTCACCCGGCTGTCACGGATCTCCCGCTTCTTCGCATCGGTCCAGCGTCCTACGATGCTCTCTCCGGCAAGATGAATTACTGCGTCAAAGCCCGAGACCGCTTCGGGTGAGAGTGCCTGCATCGGGTCCCATGGAATCTGTTGCTCGTCTGCGGCTGAATACTTCGCACCCTTCCGCGCAAGTCGCGTGATCGCCGCACCGGTCGACTTTAGCGATGGAAGCAGCGCCGTACCAATAGGTCCCGATGCGCCGCTGACCAAAATCCGAGCTCCGTTGAGGTTAAGCATCAGGATAACTGTAGCAGGGTCAATCAGCTACGGCGATCATTCTCGAATTATGGAGCGGATGAATTTGATGGCCGGAAAAACCGATTCGCTATTTTTGAATATGGTGATGTGGGTACAAGCTGCGAATACAAAGACGCGTTGCCCATTAGCTTCTCCGAAACGTGTTCCACGGATCGCATCTCAACGTGTCGCGGTATGGGGGAGAGTCTCCCTCGCGGACGGGTATAATTTCCCTAGCGTCCCGGAACCCTCCGCCGGAGTCCCCCTCCTTTCTGGCGGGTATAATCCCTCATGGCGAGCTTGCGCCAACAGATC
>Ga0335071_10003441_pt1 | contig 16687 bp, 18 predicted proteins | sample Lox_Sample_15_FD_206724 | JGI IMG/M metagenome (GOLD analysis project Ga0335071, IMG submission 206724) | Soil microbial communities from Loxahatchee National Wildlife Refuge, Florida, United States - Lox_Sample_1.5 | ecosystem: Environmental > Terrestrial > Soil > Wetlands | place: USA... | reverse complement strand
CCTCCTTCGCCGTGCCGAGCGTCAGCAGCGTCATGATCTGCGTCTGCCCGCGGGTGAAGAGGCCCGAGCCGTGGGTGCGCGGCATGACCGACACCTCGACCTCGATCGGGCGGATCTCCGTCTCCGAACGGCCGTCCGGCCGCCGCTTGTCGACGGCGATCTTCGTGCGCACGAGGCTCTTGTAGATGGAGTCGCACGCCTTCTTGACGTAGCCCTTGGTCAGCGCGTCCTTCTCGCCCTCCTCGCCGCCGCCCGGGAACGGCAGCGACACCGTCTCGACGATCCGGTCGTAGAGGAGGTTGCGCTTCGCCGACTTCAGCTCCTTCGAGTCCTGCTCGGCCTCGGTGAGGGCGCGGAGCTCGGTCTCGAACTGCTCGCGCACCGCCGTCTCGGCCGCGACGGAGCGCTGCTTCTCGACGATCTGCGCGAGCGACATACGCGTCTGCAGCTCGCCGAAGACCTGCGCCTCGTCGGAGCCCATCGTCAGCTCGCCGCTCTCCTTGGCGACGATCTCCTCGACGATGGCGCCCGCCTCGCGGAGCCCTTCCGCCTGGATGCGCGTCCAGACCTCGTGGCCGTACGCAGACTCGAGCTTCTCGGTGATCGCCGGATCGAGCCACTTCGGCTTTCCGGCCTTGGCGCGGAGCTCCTCCTGCGCCTCGCAGAGCTTGACGATCTCGCGGTGGGCGATCTCGAGCGCCTCCAGGATCACGTCCTCGGGGACGCGGTTCGCGCCCGCCTCGACCATCGTCAGGCCGTCCTTCGTGCCGACGACGATCAGGTCGAGATCGGACGAGTGCTCGGTCTCCTCGAGCGTCGGGTTGACGACGAGGGTGCCGTCGAGCAGGCCCATGCGCACGGCGCCGATCGGCCCCAGGAAGGGCAGCGGCGAGATGGTCAAGGCCGCAGACACGGCGTTGATCGCGAGGATGTCGTGCGAGACGACCAGGTCGGCCGAGAAGACCGTGGCGACGCACTGCACCTCGTTGCGGTAGCCCTTCGGCCAGAGCGGCCGGACGGGGCGGTCGGTCATGCGCGCGGTCAGGATCGCCCGCTCCGTGGGGCGCCCCTCGCGCTTGAAGAAGCCGCCCGGGATCTTCCCGGCGGCGTACATCCGCTCCTCGACGTCGACGGTGAGCGGGAAGAAGTCCGCGCCCTCGCGCGCCTCCGTCCGGCCCTGCGCCGTGCCGAGGACGACGGTCTGCCCGCTCGAGACGACGACGGCGCCGTCTGCCTGCTTCGCGAGCTTCCCGGTCTCGAACCGGATCTCACGTCCGCCGATCTCGACGGACACGGAAACCGGCACCCCGGCAGGGTGCTCAGCTTCGACGATGCTCATATTCCTCTATTCCTCCACTGTTCTGTGCCCCGAAGGGCCGGTGTGAAGGGTGGAGATTGGGTCAGCGCCTCGATGTGGCGCTCGCCCAAGCTCCACCCTTCTTGGATGGTGGAGCTAGCGGCGGAGGCCGAGCTCCTTGATGAGGGCGCGATAGCCCTCGAGGTCCTTCCGCTGCAGGTAGTTCAGGAACCTGCGGCGCCGGCCGACGAGCTTGAGCAGGCCGCGACGCGAGTAGTGGTCGTGCTTGTGCGTGCGGAGGTGCTCGGTCAGCGTGTTGATCCGCTGGGTCAGCATCGCGATCTGGACCTCGGGCGAGCCCGTGTCCGTCTCGTGCTTGCCGAACTTGCCGACGTGCTCCAGCTTCTCTTCCTTGGTGAGGGTCATGGTTCTCCTCTCGGTCTCAGGTCACCCTGGTCCAAGTCGCCGCGAAGGAAGAACGCGTGACGACCGAGGCCGGGTCGGCCAGTAGGGTAGCGGATTCGTGATGGATACGCGGTTTCGGGGGGTCTGCGAGGAAGCGGCGGCGCAGTGGCAGGTGCCGGCCCTCGCCGTCGGGCGCTCGCTGGGCGGGGCCGAGGAGGTCGTCGCGCTCGGCTGCGACCCGGGAGCCCGCTTCCGGATCGCCTCGATCACGAAGCCCCTCACCGCCACCCTCGCGGTCGCCCTCCTCGGCGGGGACGAGGGCGTGCGCGTCTGGCCGGACGACGTGCGCGTCCGGCACCTGCTGTCGCACACGAGCGGCTTCGACTGCGAGCTTCCCGACGCCGACCAGCTGCGGTTCGGCGACGGCGACGACGCGCTCGAGCGCTGCGTCGCGGAGCTGCCGGGCGTCCGGCGCTGGGTCGGCTCGGAGGAGATCTGGTCGTACGCGAACACCGGCTACTGGCTCGCGGGGGCTCTGGCCGCCGAGCGGGCCGGCGAGAGCTACGAGGACGCGCTCGCACGGCACGTCCTCGAGCCGGCAGGCCTCGCCGAGACCTCGTTCGCGCCTCCCGACCTGGCGGGCACCGGCGCGGACGCATCTGCCGGCCCGTATCCGCGCGCGCGCCGCCCGTCCGGCGGGCTGACCTCGACGGTCGCCGACCTGCTCCGCTTCGGCCGCTGGCACCTCGAACGGCCGGACGGCGGGCAGCTGCGCGTCGCCCACGGCCGGCCGGTCGCCGGCGTCTACGGCCTCGGGCTGATCGGCGAGCGCGTCGGCGGGCTCGAGGTCTGGGGGCACGGCGGCTCGTGGGGCGGCTTCCAGTCGTCGCTTCTCCTCGTGCCGGAGCGGGACGCGGTCTTCGCGGGCCTGACGAACGCGAGCAACGGCTCGAAGGCGCTCCGGGCGATCGAGGACGCGTTCCTGCACGCCGCGACCGGCGCCCGCCGGCCCGACCCCGCGTTCGTGACGCTCGCGCCCGACGCCTACCGCGGCCTGACCGGCACGTATGCGAACGCCGACGGTGCGTTCGAGGTCGGCCGGCCGGACGGAAGCGACGGGCTCGTCGTCGCCTTCGCGGACGAGCAGGCGATCGGCCTTCCGCTCGACAGGCGGACGTTCCACGTGCCGGCCGGCGCGCACGTCGGCGAGCGGTTCGACTTCCCCCGCCCCGGTCTCGCCCGCTTCGCCGGCCGGCTTGCGGAGCGGCGGCCGTGATCGAGCCGGCCGTCGCCGCCGGACATGCGGCCACCGCCGACGCGGGCGCCGAGATCCTCGCCGCCGGAGGCTCGGCCGCCGACGCGGCGGTCGCCGCGAGCCTCGCCTCGTGCGTCGCCGAGACGCTGATGACCGGCCTGCTCGGCGGCGGCCACGCGATCCATCTCGACGGGCGGTCCGGCGAGGTCCGGATCCTCGACTTCTTCGTCGCGGTGCCGTCGGGCGAGGGGGCGCCGATGGAGTGGCTCGAGGTGCCGTTCGGCGAGGAGACCGTCCGCTACGCGATCGGCGCCTCGTCGTGCGCGGTGCCGGGGGTTCCGGCCGGGCTCGACGCGCTCTGGCGCGCGCACGGGCGGCTTGCCTGGGACCGGCTCGTCGAGCCGGGGCTCCGCCTCGCCCGCGGCGGCGTCCCGATGTCGCGCGCCCACGCCGCGTGCCTGCGGATGCTCGAGCCGGTGATGACGATGCGCGAGGGTGCGCGCATCTACGCGCCGGGCGGGCGGCTCCTCGACGCCGGCGGCACGGTCGCCCAGCCCGGGCTCGCGACCGCGCTCGAGCTGCTGCGCGACGAGGGCGCGCCGTCGGCGTACACCGGGTCGATCGCGCGGGCGCTGCTCGCGCTCGTCGCCGAGCGCCGCGGCACGATCGTCGCCGGCGACCTCGCGGGCTACACGGCGCGCTGGCACGCGCCGGTCGAGGCCGCGTTCCGGGGGCGGCGCGTCCTGACCCGCGGCGGCCTGAGCGGCGTGCCCGGGACGCTCGAGCGCTTCACGGCTCCGGGCGACGACGCCTTTCTCGCAGCGCTCACCGACCTGCCGGGCCCCGACGGGCACACGACGAACATCGCCGTCGTCGACGCGGACGGGAACGCCTGTGTCGTCACGACGAGCCTGGGACTCGGCTCGGGCGACTGGGTGCCCGGCCTCGACCTGCACCTGAACAGCATGCTCGGGGAGGACGAGCTGATCGTCGAGCCGCTCGTGCCCGGTGCGCGGATGGAGAGCATGATGGCGCCGACGCTCGTCTTCGACGGCGACGGCCTCGAGCTGGCGGCAGGCTCCGCCGGAGGCTCCCGGCTCCGCACGGCGCTGCTCGGCGTCGTCGCGGGCGTGCTCGACCGCGGCGACACCCCGCAGGCCGCGATCGACCGGCCACGCTTCCACCCGGCGGGCGACGTCGTGAACGCCGAGCCCGGCGTCGACGAGGCGTTCCTCGCGCGGGTCGAGGCAGGCGGCCGCCGCGTCCGGCGCTGGCCGGAGCGCCACCACTACTTCGGTGGCGTCAGCGCGATAGGCCGTGCTGGAGCTGGAGCGGACCCGCGCCGAGACGGGGCGGTTCGTCGTCCGGCGAGGCCATGACCACGGGGACCCAGCCCAGGTAGCTGCAGCGCGGACAGCCGGGGTTCCGCGACACGGTCCCCCCGGCGTTCGGCTTCTCGTATGTCGCTCCGCAGTCGAGGCAGCGGACGCGTTCCTGATCGACGTGCGGCCCGTCCATCGAAGAAAAGGACGCCGTGAGCAGGAGAAACTTGCGGACCGCAGGCGGCTCAGGCGGGCCGGGCCGCTGAACGCGTCTCTTCGACGTCGCTCGCGATCTGGGCCACCAGGTCGGCCTCGCTGGCGAAGGCCCGCTCGTCCCGGAGCCGCCGCCACAGCTCGACCACGAGACGCCGTCCGTAGAGGTCGCCCTCCCAGTCCAGCAGGTACGCCTCGACCCGCCGCTCCGTGCCCCCGTAGTGCGGGTTGATCCCGATCGAGACGGCGGCGCGCCGGTCGCCGACCGCGCCCGCGTAGATCCCGTAGGCCGGCACGAGGAGATCCGGCGGAACGCGCAGGTTCGCGGTCGGGAACCCGAGCGTCCCGCCCCGCTGGTCGCCCGAGACGACGAGCCCCTCGACCTCGAGCGGACGGCCGAGCAGCCGCGCCGCCTGCTCCATCTCGCCGGCGTGGGCGTGCTGGCGGATGCGCGTCGACGAGATCCCGGCGACGATCGGCACCTGGCGGGCGTCGAGGCCGAGCCGTCGCAGCAGCTCGAGGGTGCCCTCGCGCCGGCGGCCGAACCGGAACCCCTCGCCCGCGACCACCACCTCCGCGCCGGTGTCGAGCAGGACGCGGCGCGCGAACTCCTCCGGGTCGAGTGCCGCCACCTCGGGCGTGAACTCGACGACGAGGACGTCGTCGACGCCACACTCGGCCAGCAGCTCCAGGCGCCGCTCGAGGGTCGCCAGCAGCTCGACGCGGTTTCCGAGCACCGTCCGCGGGTGCGGGTCGAACGTGACGACGGTCGAGCGAAGCCCGGCGTCGACCGCCGCCCGCACGACCGCACGGTGGCCGAGATGGAGGCCGTCGAACGTGCCGATCGCGACCGCGCGCGGCACGCGCTCGAGCTCCTCCGGCCGGCGGGCGACGATCAAGCCGCCACCCCGCCCGGTGGCGTGTCCAGCGCGAGCACCGACTCGCGGACCGAGACGGGCACGCGGGCGAGCGCCTCCTCCGGCAGCCGGCTCAGCGCCGCACCCACGGGCAGGAGCGCCGCTTCCTCGACCGGAGCCGCCTCCTCGACCGAGAACGGCCCGACGGACGTCCGCCGCAGCGTCTGGCAGTGGCCGCCGAGCGCCTGGGCGATCGAGCGCACGTAGGTTCCGGAGCTCACGTGCAGCTCGAGCCGCACCGCCGCCGTCGTGGCGGCATCGCCGCTATACGCGATGACGTCGAGCGCATGCACGAGCGAGCGCCGCAAGGGCATCTCGACGACGACGCCCCGGCGCGCCAGCCGGTACGCGCGCTCGCCGCCGATCTTCACCGCCGAAGCGGCGGGGATCGGCAGCTCCACCTCCCCGCGGAGGGCTGCGAGCGCAGCGTCGACGTCCGCCCGCCGCGGCGCCGGATGCCGCTCGAGCAGCTCGCCCTCCGGGTCGCCGGTCGACGTCGTCGATGTCAGGTCGACGTCGGTGACGTAGCGCTTGTCCAGCCCCACAAAGCACGGAGCCAGCCTAGTTGCCGCACCGGACAACAGTACCAGCAGCCCCGTTGCAAACGGGTCGAGCGTGCCCGCGTGCCCGGTGCGGGCGCGCGTCCGGCGCCGCAGGGCCGCCACGAGCGCAAACGACGACGGCCCGGCGGGCTTGTCGACGAGCGCTATGCCGACCGGCCTAAGCGCCCTGGGCGGCAAGCACGAACTCTCGGTGGATGAAGTCGATGATCTCCGCGATCGACTCCTCCGACGAGAACCCGGCCGCCTGCCGGTGGCCGCCGCCCTCGCGCTTGCGCGCGATCGCCGACACGTCCACCTCGTCGTGGCTCGAGCGAAGCGAGATGCGGCGGGACGGGCCCTCGTCGCGCGGCGGCTCGCGGATGAGCGCCACCATCTCGGACCCTTCGACCGCGCGGAGGTAATCGATGATCCCCTCCGAGTACGGCTCTTCAGCGCCGACGTCGGCAAAGTCGTCCTTGAGCAGATACGAGACGACGAGCCGGCCGCCCTCGAAGAGGCGTGCCCGCTCCAGCGCGCGCGCGAGCAGCTTGAGCTTCGCGAACTGCACCGTCTCGTAGACGTTGCGGAAGATGCCGTGCACGTCCGCGCCCGCCTCGACGAGCTCGGCTGCGAGACGCAGCGCCTTCGGCGTCGTGTTCGTGTACTGGAACCGGCCGGTGTCGGTGACGAGCGCCACGTAGAGCGCCTCCGCAATCTGCGGCGTCAGCTCGACGCCGAGCTCGCGGAGCAGGTCCCGCACGATCTCGGCGGTCGACGAGGCGTCGGGAACGATCAGGTTGACGTCGCCGAAGCACGAGTTGTCGTGATGGTGGTCGATGTCGACCACGGTCAGCGCCCGCTCGACGATCTCGTTGCTCTCGCCGATCCGCCGCTCGTTGGCGCAGTCGACCGCGAGCAGGATCCGGTCGTCCATGTCCGGGGGGATCGTCCGCTGCAGGTCTCCGAGATCGAGGAAGCCGTACTCGCCGGGGAGCGGGCCGTCGCCGGCGAGATACATCACCGCCTCCTTCCCGAGCGAGCGGAGACCGAGCGCCGTCGCGAGCATCGAGCCGAGCGCGTCACCGTCCGGGTTCTCGTGCGTGACGACCACGAACCGGTCGTGCCCGCGGATCGTGTCGGCGACGGCCTCGAGGTCAGTTGTCTGTGTCGTCTCGGTCATCCTCAACCGATTCCGCTTCAGGGGGAAGGTCAGCCGCAAGCTCGTCGATCAGCTTCGTCATGCGGACGCCGCGCACGACCGAGTCATCGTAGGCGAACGCCAGCGTCGGCGTCCGCCGGAGGCTCAGCTCCCGGTTGATCCGAGCCTGCAGCACGCCGTGCGCCGACTGGAGGCCGTCCATCGTCGCCCGCCGCTTCCGCTCGCCGCCGAGCACCGAGACGAACACCGTCGCCTCCCTCAGATCGGGCGTGACGTCGACGCCCGTCACCGTCACCAGGCCGATCCGGGGGTCCTTGAGGTCGCCGACGGCATCGGCGATCACGGCCCGCACGGCCTCGTTGACCCTTCTCATGCGCTCGCTCACGACAGCGAACGGTAGCCCGGTCAGTCGTCGGGCGAGACGAGCAGGCGGTCGCAGCGCGCGAGCACCCAGTCCCCGGAGGCGAGCCAGCGCTCGGCGCCGTCGGCGAGCCCCTGCGCATCGTGGGCCGTTCGCCCGACGCACGCGACGGTCAGCGTCGCCCGCTGCCAGAGGTCGTGGTGGTCGACCTCCGCCACTGCCGCACCGAAGCGATTGCGAAGGTTGTCCTTGACCGAGCGGAGGTGGTGACGCTTCCCCTTGAGCGAGCCCGCCTCGGGGAAATGCAGCTCCACGGTCAGGATCGCGACGAAGCCCGAGCCCACCGCCGCATTGTCCGTCATGCTCGGCCCGTGCACCTCGCGCTCAAGCTCGCTCCGCAACACTCGACGCAGTACGCCGACATGACCGCGCGCCTCGCACGGCCCGAGCTGGAGGCGTCGCCGCTCGGGCCCCACGTGCGCTCGCTCCGGGAGGAGTCGCTCGCGGGCCACGCGTACCTGCTCGCCGACCTCGACGACGGCGCGCCGCTCGACGCCCTCGGACGGCTCGCGGCGACCAGCGAGTGCTTCGAGTACCACGCCGAGCTCGGGGGAGCCGCCGGGCCGTTCCTCCGCCCGCTCGACGCGAGCGTCGCCCCGTTCGTCCCGAGGGAGATGGCCGAAGCGCGACGCTACAAGGGCAAGACCAGCGAGGTCTTCACGCGCGTCCTGCTCAACCTGGCGCTGTTCGCGACGGGGGAGCCGCTCGGCGCGCGCCTGCGCGTGCTCGACCCGCTGGCGGGAGGCGGGACGACGCTCTTCGCGGCGCTCGCCCTCGGGCACGACGTGGCGGGAATCGAGCAGTCGCGGAAGGACGTCGAGACCACCGGCGCGTTCGTGCGCGAGTTCTGCCGTGAGGCGCGCATCCCCCACCGCGAGGAGCGGATCGCGCGCGGGCCGCGTCGCTTCACGATCACGCTCGGCCCGCGTGACGACCAGCGCCTGCTCGTGCTCGCCGAGGGCGACACGCGTGAAGCGGACGAGATCCTGCGCACGATCCCGGGCGGAGCGCGCTTCCACGCGATCGTCGGCGACCTGCCGTACGGGGTCCAGCACGACGGCGCCGCGCTCGAGCTGCTCGCCTCCGCCCTCCCCGCCTGGTCGCGGCTGCTCGCACCGGGCGGCGTGCTCGGCGTCGCCTGGGACGCGACGCGCGTGCCGCGCGCACGCGTCGTCGAGACCGTCGCCGCGCACCTCGACCCGATCGAGGAGGCGCCGTACGACGCGCTCGAGCACCGCGTCGACCGCGTGATCAAGAAGCGCGACGTGGTCGTCGCGCGAAAACGCTAGGACGCGTCGGCCGTCGGCGGCTCGTCGAGCGACGTGCGCTCGACCTCGCGCGTCTCGAAGACCTCGAAGACGTCGCCTTCGCGCAGGTCGTTGAAGCCCTCGAGCAGGATGCCGCACTCGAAGCCCTCGGTCACCTCGCGCACGTCGTCCTTGAACCGGCGCAGCTGCGCAACCGTCGTCTCGTGGATGCGCGTGCCGTCGCGGAAGATGCGGACGCTGGCGTTGCGGCGGACGACGCCGCTCGTGACCATGCAGCCCGCGATCGTGCCGAGGCGAGACACCTTGAAGAGCGCGCGCACCTCGACCTCGCCGAGGATCGCCTCGGTCTCGACCGGCGAGAGCATGCCGACGAGCGCCTGCTCGATCTCCTCGGTCAGCTGGTAGATGACGCGGTAGAGGCGGATCTCCACGCCGGCGCGCTCGGCCACGCCGCGCACCTCGGCGGACGGCCGGACGTTGAAGCCGACGATCATCGCGTTCGAGGCTGCGGCGAGGTTGACGTCGTTCTCGGTGATGCCGCCGACGCCCGTGTGGATGACGTTGACGCGCACCTCCGGGTGCTGGATCTTCGCGAGCTCCGAGACGATCGCCTCGACCGAGCCCTGCACGTCGCCCTTGATGACGATGTTCAGGTCCTGGACGGCGCCCGTGCCCATCTGCTCGAAGAGCTTGTCGAGCGACATGCCGCCGGTGCGCTGCTTCGCCATCGCCTCGCGGCGCAGCCGCTCGCCCCGCTGCTGCGCGAGCTCGCGCGCACGGCGCTCACCGTCGACCACGCGGCCCAGCTCGCCGGCGGGCGGCGGCTTGTCGAAGCCGAGGATCTCGACCGGCTCGCCGGGCTTCGCCTCCTGGATGCGCTCGCCGCGGTAGTCGTAGAGCGCGCGAACGCGGCCCCAGGCGTCGCCGGCGACGATCGCGTCGCCGACCTTCAGCGTGCCGCGGTGGATCAGCATCGTCGCCACCGGGCCGCGGCCGACGTCGAGGCGCGACTCGATGATCGGGCCGGACGCCTCCGCGTCGGGGTTCGCGCGCAGGTCGACGAGCGCGTCGCCGACGAGCAGGATGCGCTCCAGCAGGTCGTCGAGGTTCTCGCCCTGCTTGGCGGATACGCGCGCGACCTCGACGTCGCCGCCCCACTCGGCGGGCTGCAGGCCCTCCTGGGCGAGCTCGGCGAGCACGCGATCGGGGTTCGCGTCGGGCAGGTCGATCTTGTTGACGGCGACGACGATCGGCACCTCGGCGGCGCGCGCGTGCGAGATCGACTCGCGCGTCTGCGGCATCACGCCGTCGTCGGCCGCGACGACGAGCACGGCGATGTCGGTCACCTTGGCGCCGCGGGCGCGCATGGCGGTGAAGGCCTCGTGGCCCGGCGTGTCGAGGAACGTGATCTTCCGGCCGTCGATCTCGGTCTGGTAGGCGCCGATGTGCTGCGTGATGCCGCCGGCCTCGGTCGAGACGACCGACGTCTTGCGGATCGCGTCGAGCAGGGTCGTCTTGCCGTGGTCGACGTGGCCCATGATCGTGACCACCGGGGGCCGCGCCTGCAGCGTCTCCTCGGCGTCCTCGAACGCCTCCGGCTCGGCGTCGTCGTCGTCCGCATGCTTGATCGAGATCTCGCGGCCGAGCTCGGCCGCGATCAGCTCGACCTCGTCGTCGGTGAGCGACTGCGTCGCCGTCTTCATCGTCCCGAGGTTCATCAGCAGCTTGATGATCTGCGGCATCGCGACGCCGACCGCCTGCGAGAAGTCGCGCAGCGTGACGCCGGACTCGACGGTCACCGGCCCGGTCGGCTGCACGACCTCGCGCTGCTGGCGCGGGGCGCGCTCGGCCGGACGGTCGCCGGGACGCTGGCGCTGGCCGGCGCCGGGACGGCCGCCGCCGCCCTCGATGACGACGCGCCGCCGGCCCTTGGGGCCGCCGCCGCGCGGTCTGATCGGTCTGTTGGGCTTTCCGTTGGCCATGTGCGGTTATCCAGTGTAGAGACGCTCGAGTCCCGGGTCGACGCGCACGGTGCGGCGGAGGATGCGGTTGAACCCCCTCCGCGCGGTCGCGCGCTCGAAGCACCGAAGACGCCGGCAGGTGTAGACGCCGCGGCCGTCGCCGGCGCCCGGCACGAGCTCGCCCGCCTCCTGGTGGAAGCGCTGAAGCTCGTGTTGAGGCGCCTTGCGGCCGCAGCCGGCGCAGGTGCGAACCGGGTGGCTACTCGTCCTCTACCGCCCCCTCGACCTCGACCGGGATGCCCTCGTTCGGGTCGTCCTCGACGCGCTCGAGCACGTGCGAGCCGCTCTCGAGCGTCTCGTCCCCGCCCTCGACCGGCGCGTCTCCCGGGCCGGCCGGGAAGTCCTCTTCCTCGGCCTCGAGGTCCGGGTTGCCGAAGGCGGCGGCGTCCTCGGTGACCGGCTCCGGCTCGGCGGTGTCGGCGAGCGCCTCGAGCTCCGGCTCGGCCTCGGCGACGATCGCGTTGTCCTCGTCGTCGGTCTCGTGGAGCGCGAGCTCCTGGTGCGCCGGGACGCCGCAGTACTTCGAGCCGGGAAGCGCGGCGTTCGGGCAGCGCTTCCCGTTCGAGAGCACCGCCGCGCAGCGGCCGGAGAAGTCGCCCTCCTCACCGTCCTCGCCGCCGAAGGCCGCCTGCGCCTCCTGCTGGGCGAACTCGGTGTCGGAGGTGATGTCGATCTTCCAGCCGGTCAGCCGCGCAGCGAGGCGGGCGTTCATGCCCTCCTTGCCGATCGCAAGCGCGAGCTGGTCGTCCGGCACGACGACGGTCGCCTCGCGGCCCTCGTCGTCGAGGTACACCTCGCGGACGCGCGCCGGCGAGAGCGCCTTGGCGACGAACCGCGCCGGCTCGTTGTTCCACGGGATGATGTCGATCTTCTCGCCGCGGAGCTCGGACACGACCATGCGGACGCGCGAGCCGCGCGGGCCGACGCACGCGCCGACCGGGTCGACGCCCTGCGCGTGCGACTCGACCGCGATCTTCGAGCGGTAGCCCGGCTCGCGGGCGACGCCGCGGATCTCGACGAGGCCGTCGGCGATCTCCGGCACCTCGAGCTCGAACAGCGTCTTGATCAGCTCGGGGTCGCGGCGCGAGAGGATGACCTGCGGGCCTTTCGTCCCGGTGCGCACGTCGCGGATGACCGCCTTGATGCGCGAGCCCTGTTCGTAGCGCTCGCCGTCGACCTGCTCCGGGCCCGGCAGCAGCGCCTCGACCTTGCCCAGGTCGACGAGGATGTTCCGGCGGTCGCCGGTCTGCTGGACGATGCCGGTGACGACCTCTCCGACGCGGTCGATGTACTCGTCGTACATCATCTCGCGCTCGGCTTCGCGGATCCGCTGCAGGATGACCTGCTTGGCGGTCTGCGCGGCGATCCGGCCGAAGTTCTCCGGCGTCACGTCTTCGCGCTGGACCAGGTCGTCGGGGACCTGCGACCAGTCGATCTCCAGGTCGTCGTCGGCGAGCAGCGTGTGGTTCTTCTCGCCGGTCTCCTCCTCGATCCGCTCGAGCTCCTCGATCGCACGCTCGCGTGCCTCGTCGAGCAGGCGGAGCTCCAGCTCCTCCGGGAGCTCGATCGCGTACACGCGGAAGTCGCCCTGATCGTCGAGCTCGACGGTCGCGTGGCGCGAGGCGCCCGGCGTCTTCTTGTACGCGGCAAGCAGCGCGTCCTCGAGGGCGGCGACGAGCGTCCCGCTCTCGATGCCCTTCTCGCGCTCGATCTCGCGGACGGCGTCAACGATCTCCTGGCTCATCCTCTACTTCCCTTCGTCGATCAGATTGGCCCGCACGATCTGGTCGTACGGTATGTCTGCCGGACCCGTCCCGTTCTCGATCCGGAACGAGCGCTCCCCGGCGGAGGTGACCGTGCCGCGCGCCTTGCCGGTGACGGTCTTCACACGGACGGTCTGCCCGACGGCGCGCTCGAAGTGCGCCTTCGTGCGGAGGGGACGGTCGAGGCCGGGCGAGGACACCTCGACGCTGTACTCGTCGAGGTACGGGCGCAGCACGCCGGTCACCCGCTCGCAGAGCGCGTGGTCGACGCCCTGCGGGTGGTCGACGTACACGCAGAAGCGCTCCTTGCCCGTCAGCTCGAGGGCGAGGACCTCCACGCCCGGCAGGGCGCCTTCCACGGTGCGTGCGACGTCGCGCTGCAGTTCCCTCTCCTTCTCGTACGGTTGCCTCGCCACTCCGAATCGTCCCCCAAGACGAGAAATGGGCGCCGCGCGCCCATCTCGAAAAAGCCGAAATGTGGTGGCAGAAAGGTACCAGACGCAGGCGATTCGGCGCGGACGCCGGCCCCGCTCAGAGAACGATCGTGACCGGCCCGTCGTTCACGAGCTCGACCTGCATCTTGGCGCCGAAGACCCCGGTTGCGACCTCGACGCCGTGGGCGCGGAGCTCCGCCACGAAGCGCTCGTAGAGCGGCTCGGCCTTCTCGGGCCGCGCGGCACCGGCGAACGACGGCCGGTTGCCTTTCGCCGTGTCGGCGATCAGCGTGAACTGCGAGACGACGAGCGCCTGCCCGCCGGTGTCGAGCAGCGAGCGGTCGAACCTGCCGTCGTCGTTCGAGAAGATGCGCAGCCGCGCGACCTTCTCGGCGAGGCGCACGACCGCGTCTTCGCCATCGTCCTCGGCTATGCCGAGGAGCACGCACAGCCCGGGGCCGATCGCGCCGCCGGGCTCGACCGACGCACGCACGACGCGCTGGACGACCGCCTTCACTCGCCTTCGAGATCGAGGATCCGGGAGGCGTACGTCTCGGAGCCCGGCTTCATCGAGCTCGCGAGCTTGTAGTGGCCGTTCGCCTCCGTGGTCCGTCCCTGCTGCTCGAGCGCGCGTCCGAGCGCGTAGTGCGCGTAGTGGTCGGTCGGCGACAGGTCCTCCACGATCGTCCGGAACTCGCTCTCCGCGTCCTGCCAGCGGGCGAGCCGGAAGTACGCGATGCCGAGCGCCTCGCGGATCGACGCCTTCTCCGGCTCGAGCCGCTTCGCCTTCTCGAGCGGCACCGTCGCCTGCGCCGTCATCCCCTTCCGCAGCCGTTTCTGGCCCTCGCGGAACAGCTCGTACGCATCGCTCATGCCGACAGAAGCGCTTCGACCGCGTCGAGGATCGCCGCCGCGATCTTCTCCTTCGCCGCCTTCGGGACGGCGCGCTCGTCCTCGCGGGTCAGGAGCAGGACCTCGTTCTCTCCGACGTCGAACCCGATGTCGCTGCGGCCGACGTCGTTGTAGACGACGAGGTCGGCGTTCTTCGTCTCGAGCATGGCGCGCTTGCGCGCGAGCCCTTCCTCACCGTGCTCGGCGCCGAACGCGACGAGCACCTGCCCCTCGCGCTTCCGTTCGCCGAGCGTGCGCGCGATGTCCTGCGTCGGCTCGAGCTCGACCGTCCACCCGCGCTCGTCCTTCACGCGCTTCCCGGCGAGCGCCTCCGCCGGCCGGTAGTCGGCGACGGCCGCAGCGAGCAGCGCCACGTCGACGTCGGCGAGCGCGAGGGCGGCGTCCAGCATCGCCTCCGCGGTCGGCGTGGGGATCGTCTCGACCCCGTGCGGGGCGGGGACGGTCAGGTTCGCGGCGAGCAGGATGACATCGGCGCCGCGGCGGCGCGCCTCCTCGGCCAGCGCCACCCCCATGCGCCCGGACGAGCGGTTGCCGAGGAAGCGGACGCTGTCGAGCGGCTCCCGCGTCCCGCCTGCGGTCACGAGCACGCGCTTTCCCGTGAGCGCCCCCGGGGCGAGCAGCTGCGCGACGCGCGCCGCGATCTCCTCCGGCTCCGCGAGCCGGCCGACGCCCCACTCGCCCTCGGCCATCTCGCCCTCGTCGGGCCCGATCAGCTCGACCCCGCGGGCGCGAAGCGTGTCCACATTCGCACGGGTGGCGGCATTCGCCCACATCCGCGGGTTCATCGCGGGCGCAACGAGCACCGGGCCGCGATGCGCGAGCGCAGCCTCGGTGAGCACGTTGTCCGCGATGCCGTAGGCGAGCTTTGCGAGCGTGTTCGCGGTGCACGGGGCGATCACGAGCAGGTCGGCGCGCGTCAGGTGCGGATAGACGTCTTCGTCTGCGGGCCGCCGGGCCAGTGCGAGAAACGTCTCCTCGGTGACGAAGCGCTGCGCGCCGGGCGTCACCAGCGGAACGACGTCGTGGCCCTGCTTCACGAGCAGCCGCGTCAGCTCGCACGCCTTGTAGGCGGCGATCCCTCCCGTGACTCCCAGCAGGATCCGGCTCACGCCGGAAATGGTGCCTACTTCTTGGAGCCCGAGGGGTAGTCGTAGACGATCTTGCCCTCGGAGGTCTCCTCGAGGGCCATCGTCAGATAGTTCTTCGAGCGCGACTCGATCAGCGGAGGCGCGAACTCGTCGAACGTCCCCTCACCGAGCTGGTGGTGGTAGTTGTTGATCTGCCGCGCGCGCTTGGCGGCGACGATCACGAGCGCGTAGCGCGAATCCACTTGGTCGAGCAGTTCGTCGATGCGGGGATGAATCATGGTCGCGCCATGGTAGCGGCACCGTTCAACTCTCGCGCGACGATCTCGGCGAGCTCGGCGGCGGCGCGCTCGCGATCGTCGTTCACGACGACGTGGTCGAAGTCGACCGCCTCGTCGAGCTGCTCGCGCGCCTTGCGCAGGCGGTCCTCGATCACGCCCGAGCTCTCGGTCGCCCGCTCCCGCAGCCGGCGCTCGAGCTCCTCGACGGGCGCGGTGACGAACACGGTGACCGCGCCGTCGGTGCGGCGCTTCACGCGCTTCGCGCCCTCGGTCTCGAGCTCGAGCAGCGGCGCCTTGCCCTCGCCGCGCAGCCGTTCGATCTCGCTCTTGAGCGTGCCGTAGCGGTTGCCGACGAAGTCGACCCACTCGAGGAACGCGCCGTCGTCGACGCGGCGGTCGAACTCCTCGCGGTCGAGGAACCAGTAGTGGACGCCGTCCTGCTCGCCCGGGCGCTGCGGCCGCGTCGTCGCCGATACGGCGAGCGCGAGCTCGGGGAAGCGCGGCAGGACAAGCTGGATCAGCGTGCCCTTCCCGGCCCCGGAAGGCCCGGTGACCACGAAGACGGGCTTAGCGTCCGTTGAAGAGGGCAATCAGCTCGTGCCGCTGACGGTCGGAGAGGCCGCCGACCGTCTTCGACTGGCTGATGCGGCACTGGTTGAGCAGGCGGGCCGCCTTGACCCGGCCGAACTTCGGCACGGCCATCAGCATGTCGAACACCTTCGCGGTCGACACGAACTCGGGCGGCTCACTGAGGATCTGCTCGATGGAGACCGCACCGGACTTCAGGTCCTTCTTCAGCTGCGCTCGTTTGACACGGATGTCATTCGCTCGCTTCAGCGCCTCCATCCGCTGGTCGAGGGAGCGGACGGGAGCTTGAACCTGAGTCTGGGGGGGCACCATGAGCGCCGCATCCTACCAAGCTGCCAGCCGCGTGCAACTCCCTCTTCCGGGGGTCAGTTTACCGGTTTGGCAACAGCTTCGACCGCGACGCAGCACGCGTCGTCAACCGAGGCAAAACCGAGACGCTCGAGCTCGGCGTCGAGCTCGCTGCGAACGCGCGACGGTGCGTCGGGGTCCACGAACAGGACGGTGCCGAGCGCGACGTGCGTCGCACCGCACGCGACGAGCTCGAGCACGTCGCGCCCGTTCATCACGCCGCCCATGCCGACGATCGGCAGCTCGGTCGCGCGACGCGCGGCGAGCACGGCGGCGAGCGCGACGGGTTTCAGCGCCGGACCGGAGTAGCCGCCGGCGCCGCGCGCGAGCTTCGGTGCAAGCCTGTCGTCGAGCGCGACGCCGCGCAGCGTGTTGACCATGCTGACACCGTCGGCGCCCGCAGCCTCGACCGCACGGACCGTCTCGCCCATGTCCCAGGAATGCGGAGAAACCTTG
>Ga0335071_10003440_pt1 | contig 16688 bp, 8 predicted proteins | sample Lox_Sample_15_FD_206724 | JGI IMG/M metagenome (GOLD analysis project Ga0335071, IMG submission 206724) | Soil microbial communities from Loxahatchee National Wildlife Refuge, Florida, United States - Lox_Sample_1.5 | ecosystem: Environmental > Terrestrial > Soil > Wetlands | place: USA: Florida... | reverse complement strand
AACCCGGTCCTTGCGTGGGGCAGCTTGAGCAGGGAGGAGAGCAAAGCTGATCAGGATAATTAGAAGCTTCGCTCGAAGGTATGTTCCAAGATTCTCAGTTCGCAAATTGATAAGCCTCATGCCTTCTTCGCATCCAGCAAAAAATCAGGGGACGCCAGTATGACCCAACGTCCCCTTTTCGGATACTGTGACAGCGAGTAGCTCTAGAACAGAAGCTTCAGAGAAAGCTGCATGATGCGCCCCGGATTTGCGACCTTCACGACGCCGAAGGTTCCGTTATAGCTCCCATCATTGGCGAAACTCTTGTCGTCCACATTGCCGTCTGGCTGTCCAAACTGCGCGTGGTTGAAGGCGTCGAAGAGCTCCGCACGGAACTCCAGGTTCATTCCTTCCTTAATGACCGTGTCTTTCAGCAGGGCCATGTCCCAGTTATTGATGCCAGGACCGGAAAAGAACCGCCGCCGTGCATTCCCTAGAGTTCCTGGTGCTTCAGGAACAAATAACAGCGGGTTGAAATAAGGCAAGCCGGTTCGCGGATCATTTCTTTTCAGCGAGCCATCCAGAAACGTTGGTGTATCGATGGCCAGCCCAATCGCGCCCGCGCTGCTAGTGCCCAGGAACGAGTTGTCGTCGCTCTCGATCAGCGTCACCGGAAGGCCAGTGGCAAATCTGGTGATGCCGCTCAAGCGCCAACCTTTTACAAGGCGACTCGGACCGCCCAGTTTATCGAAGGGTAACTGGTAGTCGTAACTGACAACGAAATTGTGCCGACTATCGTAAGCAGACAGCGACTTCTGTCCTGGATCCAACAGGTTGATCTGCTCGCCGTATCCGGAACCATTGTCCAGAGACTTCGAATAGGTATAGCCAACCAGAAATTCCAAGGTCGAAATATGCTGGCGCAGGCTGAATTGTAGCGAGTTGTAGCTTGAAGTCCCACTGGTGATGAAGTAACCGTCGCTGGTGAAGTTATTGCCGAATGGTCCACGCGTACCGTTGATGGTGCCGCCGGTCACCGGATGGTAGGTTCCGTTCTCGCCTCCACCCTTGCAGACATTCCCGTCGGTCACCTCACTCTGCTGGCTGACGCTCAAACAGAGTGCAGGATCGCCCGGGTTGGCCTCCAACGACGCCAACAAATGGTGCCCCTGTGTTCCCACATAGCTTGCGGTCAGCAAGGTTTTGGGTCCGATCTGCCGTTCGATCGACAGCTGATATTCCTCGGTGTACGGGACGACGTTCCGATAATAAAAAGCCGGCGAGGTGCCGATTGGCAGAAAGTTCGACCAGTTAATGACGGTGTTTGTGTTCGGCTCCGGTACCGGGAAACGCTGTCCTTCCACATTTCCAGTAGCGCGGTCCACGAACGGCGTCACGAACTCAGGCGGAACCGGGCTGCCATAGAAGGCGCCAAATGGAGCGTCACCAATTTCATTGAAATTGGTCGCGCCCTCAAACGTGCTGTAGAACTTCCCCCAGCCTATCCGGATGCTGGTGTTGCCCGGACCGCCGGTGAGCGTGCGCAAAAATCCGCTGTCAGCAGACGGTGAATAGGCAAGCCCGATGCGCGGTGCAAAATTGTTGTAGCGGGTCGGAGCCAAAGTGCTTGGAATGCCAGGATCTCCGGGAAACACCCAGCCGGTCGGGGACCCCGGGAACCTGGTCGAGTTCAGGCCCGGAACCAGTGTTTCAAGCTGGCCATTCTTTTCAGACCAGGGCCTGGCCACATCCCACCGCAGTCCATAGTTCAGAGTCAGGTTCGGACGAACGCGCCAGCTATCCTGCCCGAAAAGTCCGATGTAACGCGTCCGCCCATATGAAGGATACCCCTGCCCTTGCGAATAACCTGATGGCGCTCCAATGAGGAAGTCAGCGAATTCCTGTCCCGTTTCGCCGTTTGCGCCATTCGAAAACTGGAAGTCTCCGTTTGATCCGCCGTTGTATTCCGTCATTTGGCTATAGCGGAATTGTCCACCGAAGGTGAGGGTGTGCGTGCCGATCACGCGGCTGAAATTGTCCAGAACCTGTGCGGTCGTCTCGGTGATGCCGAGAGGGCCTCCGGATGCGCCGAAGGAGAACGTGCTGAAGTGCATATTGGGCACGTGTGCATAGGCTGGGAGTGACGGCGAAATCCCCAAGGTGTCGGGGCCTTCCTGGAAACCAAGCGAAGCGGGCGTCACGTTACCGCCTCCGGTCGGCTTGTGCTGGAGGAAGAGCAAGCGCGTAAACCCGGCTCGCAACTCGTTAACAGAGGCGGACCCCAAGGCCTTCGTGTCTCCCATATTGACCACTTGCGAGCGTCCGTAATTTTCACTGCCGAAACCCGGAAGGAAGGGGTTTGGCGTATCCTGCCGAAATTGATCGAAGAAGTAGTAGCCCGTCAGCAGACCAAGATGTGAGTTGTAGTCGACGCGGCCACTGGTCTTGTTGTCGTTTAGTCGTACGGGAGCCGCGAAATTGGAGAACAGTCCATCACCGGCATTCGAAGGAGGAACAAACTGCAGCAGGTTCTTCGAAGGTGCGGAGAAAGCGGCTTGCGGAATTTGTGCGCCGGGGAATACGCAATTGGCTGACGTGCATCCTGAAAAATAGTACGGCTCGCCGGCAGTGACCGTGTAACCGAGGGCCGTCGACAACTGGTTGGCCCAGTTGGCTCCTTGCACCGCACCCGTGAGGGAACCGGCAAGCGCAGAAAAATCGCCCGTACGTTCGGCACTGGTTGGCACGGGCACCTGTCCCGTGCTGCCATTCTGTCCGATGATGACGCGGTTGCCCTGGTAATCCCCGAAGAAGAACAACTTGTCGCGGACAATCGGACCACCGAATGTCCCGCCGAATTCGTTTTGCTTGTGGTCGTCTTTGATAGGCGAGAAGTAGCGAGTCGCATCGAAAGCGCGGTTCCGCAGGAACTCAAACGCGCTCCCGTGAAAACGGTTTGTGCCCGACTTGGTGATCACGTTGATTTGACCGCCAGCGTAGTTGCCGTACTCAGCGTCGTAGTTATTGGTCACGATGCGGAACTCGGCAATCGAATCCAGATTCGGAATGACTCCGGCGCCCGAGAATGCAAACTCCTGCACTGTCGTTCCATTCAGCAGGAATCCGTTGGCCGACTCGCGTTGTCCATTCACCGACAGGTTCCCCGCGTTCAGGTCGCCCGAAACATTGTTGATGGTGAAGCCTGTGGCACTGAACTCGCCTCCCTGACCGCCAGAGAGCCCTGACGTAACAGGTGTCACGCCGGGTTGAAGAGCCAGCAGATCGGTATAGCTGCGCGTCACCAGGGGAACAGCCGTAATCGTCTGCGCCCGGATGACTTCCCCATTCTGCGTGCTTGCGGTATCCAGTTGGACGGCGTCCGCGACAACGCTCACATTCTCGGCGGCCTGGCCAACCTTCAAACTGATGTTGATGACCTTGGCGGAGTCCACGTCGAGGAGGACGCCAGCCTGGTGAAAAGCGCCAAAGCCAGACTGCTTTACGTCGATGTCGTACCGCCCCGGCGCTAAGTCTACGAAGGCGTAGAAGCCTTCAGTATTGGTCTGGCGCGTCGTGACAATGCCGGTATCGACCGCTTTCGCGGTAACGGTTGCTCCCGCCACCACAGCTCCGCTGGAATCTGTGACGAGCCCGGAAATGCCCGCTGCCACCTTCGCATAGCTCGCGGCGGTGAAAGAGAAAGCAGCGAGTAAAACCGCTGCCCCGAAATGCCGGGCTACTCCGCGGCCGAGAGGCAAGGTGGTTCCAACGCTTCTGAAGAGATCTTTAGATTTCATGATTTACCTCGCGCAGCAACTTTCGGACGTTTCGAACCCCAAATTTCTAACCGCTTATAGTGTGTGATTTATAGCAGCCATGGTTGATCATCGTCAAGATAAACATTGCTGACTTCGCAGGCACCCGCTCCCTCCCAGGACTTTAACTCAACGCGCCCTAATGCATTTGCGGCTTTATACCAAAAAAGATAGCAACAAATGCATTATTAAGGGAAAGTTACAGGCGAGCAGGGGCCGCTGAAACAAAACAAAATGCAGTCGCGCCTATGGGCCGTGACACGTGAGAAAAGAACTCTGGGCTTTCGATGAACCGGTTCATAGCGCTTAGCGAATAAGCCGATTGCGATTGTTCCAGCGAATAGCAAAGAAGACTTAGGGGCGTCCCGCTCGAATGGCGGAGCATTGGAATCCGTTTCCCGGAACAGCGATACCCTGGTGCACCGGAATGATGGCCAGCCCCCGCCCTGAAGAATTTTGCGTCACTTTCCCGGTTCCTCCGGGGCTAATCCGCGGAATTTCAGCATGGGCTCAATCGTGGGCTCGCCGCCCAACCATTCCGAATACATCTTCCCAAGTTCTTCCGTGTTGCCACGCGAAAGAACCATTTTCCGAAGGCGCTCGCCGTTCGCGCGGGTCATCCCGCCATGACTCTCGAACCATTGGAATGCCGCATGGTCGAGCATTTCGCTCCACAGGTAGGCGTAGTATCCGGCCGCATAATCGTCTTGCCAGATGTGGGCAAAGTAGCTGGACCGGTAGCGCGGAGGCACCGTATGCAGCCACAGATTTTTCTTTTTCAGCGCCTCGACTTCAAAATCGTCGACATTCTTCAGCGTAGCCTCTGCCGGAAGCGTGTGCCATTGCATGTCGAGTTCGGCCGCCGCCACGATTTCCGTAAAGTCATATCCCTGGTTGAATTTCGACGCCTTCTCCACCTTCGCAACCAGCTCGGCGGGCATCGCCGCGCCAGTCTGGTAGTGCTTCGCGTAATGCTGGAATACCGCTGGATAGTCCGCCCAGTTCTCGTTGAATTGCGACGGGAACTCGACAAAGTCGCGCGCAGTTTGCGATCCCGACAAGCTCGGGTACATCGTGTCGGCGAACATGCCGTGCAGCGCGTGACCCATTTCATGGAACATGGTGGTAACGTCGCTGAAGCTGATCAGGGCCGGCTGACCGGCCGCGGGCTTCTGGAAATTCGCGACGTTGTAGACCACGGGCAAAGTGCCGAGCAGCCTGGATTGATTGACGAAGACGTCCATCCACGCGCCGCCCTTCTTGCTGTCCCGCTTGAAATAGTCGCAATAGAAGATTGCAAGCTGTTTTCCGTCGGCATCGAACACATCAAACACGCGGACGTCCGGGTGATACACCGGAATGTCATGCCGCTCTTTGAACGTAATCCCATAGAGCTGGTTCGCGGCATAAAACACACCATTCTGCAGGACATTATCGAGTTCGAAGTAAGGCTTAATCTGGTCTTCGTCGAGATCGTATTTCGCCTTGCGCACCTGCTCGGCATAGAAGTCCCAGTCCCAAGGCTCCAGGGCGAATCCACCATGTTGCGCATCGATGAGCGCCTGGATGTCTTTCCCTTCCGCAGCGGCCCTCGCCGTTGCGCCGGGCACGAGCGTATCCATAAAGCGGATCGCGGCTTCCGGGGTTTTCGCCATCTGGTCCTGCAACTTCCACGCGGCATAGTTGGGAAATCCGAGCAGCTTCGCCTTCTGCGCACGCAGCTGCGCCATCCGGGCAACCGTCTGCCGAGTGTCGTTCGATCCCCCGCGCTCCGCCCGGCTCCAGGAATTCTCGAAAATCGCCTGCCGCGTCCCACGCTGGGACAGTGATACCAAATCCGGCTGCTGCGTGGTGTTCTGCAAGGGGATCACGTAGCCTTCGATCTTCCGATCCTTAGCGGCCTCAGCCGCACCCTTCAGCCGCGAATCGCTCAGCCCGGCCAACGCACTCTTGTCCGACGTGACGTAGGCCGCAGCGTTGGCCGCGGCCAGCAACTTGCTCGCGAATGCCGCGGAAAGCGTCGATTCCTCTTCATTCAGCTTCTTCAACTCAGCCTTATCTGCATCCGAAAGATTTGCACCGGCATGGACAAACTCCCGATAGTAGTACTCCACCAGGCGCAGCGACTCCGCGTCGAGCTTCAGCCTCTCACGCTGGGTGTAAAGGGTCTTCACGCGATGGAATAGCTTCGAGTCGAGAAAGATGGCATCTTTGTGCGCAGCCAGTTTCGGCGCTTCGATCTCCTGCACCTTCTCTAACGCAGGAGTCAGGTTGGCCTGGGCGATGGCGTTGAAAACCAGATTCACGCGATTGAAGAGCTGCCCCGATTTCTCGAGCGCAGCCAGCGTGTTCTCGAAGGTTGGCGCTTCCGGATTTTCCGCAATGGCGCGCACCTCCTCGCGCTGCCGGGCCATGCCGGCCTCGAGTGCGGGTTGATAATCGCTGTCCTTGATCCGGTCGAATGGCGGAGCCTGCAACGGCAAGCTGCTGGCCGCATAAAACGGGTTGTTGGGCCCGAACGGCGTGGACTTCGGCGCAGCGTCATTCGATTGCAGTTGGGAGCCGACACTGGCGATTAGAATTGCGGTTTTCAAGATAGTCCTGATTCCCTTCTTCACGATCCTCATATTTGGATTCCTCTTGCCGGGCTAATGATTGTAACGAAGATGTGATTCTTGCTGCATATCTCGTGGAAGCCCTCCTGTCGCCGATTTCATTCGCACATAGTAAAGTGGTAGTACACAGACAACCGGGAAGGGTACGCATTGAGTTCCAGCATTCGCAACATCGCAATCATCGCGCACGTGGACCATGGCAAGACCACCCTGGTCGATGCCATGCTCAAGCAAAGCGGCACATTCCGCGCCAACGAAGCTGTCGCCGAGCGCGTCATGGATTCGAATGAGTTGGAGCGCGAACGCGGCATCACCATCCTCGCTAAAAACACCGCGATCTTCTATCACGATGTAAAAATCAACATCGTCGACACGCCCGGCCATAGCGATTTCGGGGGCGAGGTCGAACGCGCGCTGAAGATGGTCGACGGAGTCATGCTGCTCGTGGACGCCAGCGAGGGGCCTCTTCCCCAAACCCGCTACGTGCTGGGCAAGGCGCTCGAAGCCAAGCTGCCCCCGATTGTCGTTATCAATAAGATCGACCGTGCCGATGCGCGCCCGCAGGAAGTTCTCAACGAGATCTACGATCTGTTCATCGATCTCGACGCCAAAGAAGAGCAGCTCGATTTTCCCGTCCTTTACACGAACGCGAAAACGGGCATTGCTTCTGCCGACATGAAGGTAAGTGGAGAGGATCTTCGTCCGCTGTTCGAAGCCATCCTCCAGACCATTCCGCATCCGAAAGGCGACCTCTCGGGCCCACTCCAAATTCTCGTCGCCAACCTCGATTACAGCGACTATCTGGGACGCCTGGCCATCGCCCGCGTGTTCAATGGGAAGATGTTTACCGGGGAAGAAGTTGCCATCGCCAAGCTGGATGGCTCACTGCAAAAAACTAAGATCACCAAGCTCTTCTCTTTCGCGGGCCTGAAGCGAACCGACATCACCGAGACGGAACTTGGCGACATCGTGGCCGTCGCCGGCGTAGAGGGCATTACCATCGGCGAGACAATCACCGATGTTGAAGTTCCCGCTCCGCTGCCGCCCATTGCCATTGACGAGCCCACGATTGCAATGCTGTTCACGGTGAACACTTCTCCGTTTGCTGGAAAGGACGGCACCTACGTCACCTCCCGCAACCTGCGCGAACGCCTTGAGAAAGAGCTGCTCACCAATGTCTCTCTGCGTGTTGAAGAGACCGGCTCAACCGACTCGTTCAAAGTGCTGGGCCGAGGCGAACTGCAACTTTCCATCCTGATCGAGATGATGCGCCGGGAAGGCTACGAACTTATGGTAGGCAAGCCGGAGATCGTCACCAAACGCATTGACGGCAAGCTGATGGAGCCGGTCGAGCACCTCACCATCGACGTTCCCGAAGAATTCGTCGGCGTGGTCATGGAGCAACTCGGATCCCGCAAGGGCGAAGTCACTAACATGCACAATCACGGTTACGGCCGCGTGCGCATCGAATTTCGCGTGCCCAGCCGGGGACTGATCGGGCTGCGCAGCCAGCTGCTCACCGACACGCGCGGAACGATTGTGATGAATTCCCTCTTCGACGGGTACACCGAGTGGCAAGGCGAGATCCCGCATCGTCTCACCGGCGCGCTCATCGCTGATCGGGCCGGCACCTCGACCGCATACGCGCTGTGGGGTCTTCAGGAACGAGGCGAACTTTTTGTGGGTCCCGGGATTGAGCTCTATGAGGGTATGATTATCGGGGAAAACGCCAAGGACAACGACCTTGACGTCAACGCCGTCCGCGAGAAGAAGCTGACGAACATGCGGGCCTCGACTGCCGACGAAGCGATCCGCCTGGTTCCCTTCCGGGCGCTGAACCTGGAGCAGGCGATCGAGTTCATCGCCGAGGATGAGTTTGTCGAGGTCACCCCCAAGTCGCTTCGCCTTCGCAAAAAAGTTCTGCAGGCGAACAAGCGCAAGAAGAGCGCGCTGGCGGCCGTGGAAGAATCGTGAAGAAGCAAGCTCATCCCGAAGCAGAAGCCAATAAGAAGTTCCGCATGTTTCTCGTCCCTTGCAGTTGTGGGACGACATTCGCCGTTTCCGAACAGTACGATCATCACGGAACCCCATGGAGCCGATTCCTGATCTGTCCGGGCTGCGGTAAGCGGCACGATCCCAAAAACCGCCTGCTGCAGATCGGATTTCATCCCGAAGGTTACTGGAAAGTCGACGACTGTTGAGGCGCATGTAGCGCCGCCTCGGCTCTCCGGCCCACCGCCCCTTGCCCAACCCTGATTTGTGCGCCCAGCGACGGGCCCATCAATTTGACAAGCGTTTTTTGGGAAACCTGCTATACTTCGTGCCGCATTTGACTGTTCGCAGCTCCGGTTTCGATTTTCAGGAACGGCCCTCCCGACCTGCCAAGTCTGCCGAATTGAGCTTGCACTCCCGACAGCTCAATGCAGGGGCTGACCCGTGAAAAATATCTTTGTGGGGAATCTCAGCTTCAATACTAATGAAGATGAGCTGCGCCAGGCTTTCGAAGCCTACGGACAGGTCGAACGCGTAAGCATTCTGACCGATCGCGATACCGGACGTTCACGCGGATTCGGATTCGTCGAAATGAACAACAACGATGACGGCGAGAAAGCGATCGCCGGCCTCAACGGCTCGCAACTGGGCGGTCGCACCATCAACGTCAATGAAGCGCGCCCGAAAGCGGAGCGTGTCGGCGGCGGTGGCGGTGGCGGTCGCGAACGCGGTGGACGCGCCTCTCGAGACCGCTGGTAGAAAACCAGTCATCGGCAACTGGCTGCCCGTTAACATCGGATCCTCGCAGTCGCTTCCCGTGCTGCTTGTTTAGCCCGCAACCCTCGCATGTCCGTCCTAGACAAACATGCCTGCGCCTCCTCGTGTAAAAACAGGAATCCCCTGGGAAGGGTCGAACCCCGCGAAGATTGACGAAGTACATTCGTCGCAGGTACTCAACGCGAAAACAGAGAATCTATCCAGTTCCCAGTCGACAGACCCACGTGGGCTCTGCCCTCTGTCACGTTTTCCTTCGCGACCGCACTATTCGGAAGCGAGGAATCCTTGGTCACTTTACCGGAACGTCCGTTCTACCAATTCACCTATCATGACGACACTCCAGCCTGTTTCGCCGACATCGAACTCTGGGCCAAACTCCAGGGAGGAACTGGCACAAAAATCCTGGTGCTGGGCGGAAATGGCCGCCTTCAGACCAATGGCGCGGGTCTGTTGCCTCGCATCCAGCGGGACCGTAACTGGGTGGACCCCGAAGTTCGCCTGTTCGATTTCGTAGCTGGCCGGGGTGCCACCTTTCCTCTATACGCCTCCACCTACAAGCTGGATTGGGACCGTCCCGCGCCCTTCGCCGAAAACGGCGCACAGAAATTCAGCGACACCGATAAGTTCCTGGACTCTCTCGTGAGCCTCTATCGCTCTCTCTCGACCTTTACTCAATCTCCCTTGAAGTTTCGCTTGTACCGCGTCGGGTCGCCGCCCGTAAACACCAAAGCGTCAGGAATTTTCCTTCAACTCGAGGAAGCGCTCGATAAGGCTAACGGAAACTTCCTCCTCGACCCCAACGCGCCCGACATGAATCAGGAGTTTGAGGACGAACGCCTCTTGCCCGGACGCCGTATGCTTTGGGCCTTAAGTGGCCTGATCCCGGTGGGGGCCAGAACTTCAGGCCGGCACACGCCCGGCAGCATGGCAGCCGCTTATCTTCAGATGCTCCAGCGCATCGCATCCACCAAGTCGTCGTTGCAGCTCGGGAAAATCCTGAAGGCCATGGCCCATGCCATTCCACATGGGCTCTCAAAAGATGAGGGCATCATCAACGAACTCGAGGACTGGGCCTTGGCCGGTTTGCTGATCTTTGTCGCCGGACTCAACGCTTTTGGGTACGTCTTCGACAATTTCGACGAACCGGAAGATCCCATGATGCAAATCCTGGCTATCAGCATGGTATTGCCCAAGCCATGATTCCAGGTGAAATTGCCCCGAGATGCGCCTCGATAAGCGACTGGCTTGTATAATGGCCGCAGCAGTGCGCCCGTAGCTCAGACTGGATAGAGCGATTGCCTCCGGAGCAATAGGTCGGGAGTTCGAATCTCTCCGGGCGCACCACTTCTTCTTCTCAACTTCATTGCACCAAACTTACTCCGCCAAACTGGTCTGGCGCTTTCCCGAAAAAGGGGATACGCTTGGGTCCGCTACTGAGGATGAACTCGCTCGCAACCCCTGAAAAATAGGCCCTGCGTGCAGGCCAGGCGGGCGAGACTTTGAGGCTGGTGATGAGAATCCATAGGCGTTCCGGCAGCCAATCCGTGCGCCCTCGTCAACGATGCGCTCGTATCATCGCTTGCCTTTCGCTCATGTTTCTCTGCGGTTCTTCTCAGTTGGGTGCATCGCAGTCAGAGCCAGCGGCCGCTGCGAATAACACCGCTTCCGCCAACACTCCGCAGGTGGACCATCCCTCGGCGGAGATCACGACGCGCGATGAAGCTACAACCTTTAAGGTTCACGTCAACCTGGTCCTGCTGCGGGTGGTTGTTCACGATTCCAAGGGTCAAGCGGTCGGGAATCTCCACAAGGACGACTTTCTTCTATTCGACAATCGCAAGCCGCAGGTGATTACACAATTTTCGCCGGAGCAGCCGGGAGCACCCCGCGCCATCGCGACCGAGAACAATGAAAGCTCCGTTTCTCCGGAACAACCCGCCCCAGTCGCCGTGGGCGCCATACCACAGAGCTTTATCGCCTACCTGTTCGATGACGTGCATCTCGAGTTCGCCGATCTCGCGCGGGCACGAGAAGCAGCCGTCAAGCACCTATCCGCCCTACGTCCCACCGATCGGGTTGCTATCTTCACCACCTCCGGGCAAAACACGCTTGATTTCACTGACGACCGCCTGAAACTTCAGCAGGCCCTTCTTACTCTTCAGCCCAGGCCCATAACGCGTGGCGGCGTTGCCGGCTGCTTCACACTCACCTATTACATGGCGAAGCTGATCGAGGACCAGCATGATCCCGAGGCTCTGCAGGTCGCTGCCATGGACGCCCTCGCCTGCGACTTTCAGAACGATCGCAAGTTTGCATCGGCGGCGCAGCAGGAGGCCGAAGCCCTTGCCCGTCAGATGCTGTCCGAGGGTAATCACGAGAGCCACGTCGCTCTTACAGTGATTGACAACCTCGTCCGCCGCCTTTCGGTGATGCCGGGACAACGCAGCATTGTTCTCGTCTCTCCAGGATTTCTTACGCCTGAACTCGAGTTCGAATACAGCTCAGCCATCGATCACGCTGTACGCTCGCAGGTCACCATAGGAGCGCTCGATGCTCGCGGACTCTATGTCGTCCCGCCCGGCGGCGACATCGCCAATCCGTCGACCGGAACCAGCGCCCTTTCGGCAGGCTTACGCCAGCAGTACGCCATGTCCGAGGCCTCGGCCGACGCCGACATTCTGCAAATCCTGAGTGACGCGACCGGAGGTACGTTTTTTCACAACAATAATGATCTCGTCGAGGGATTTCGCCAGGTCGCATCCACTCCGGAATATTCGTATGTTCTCGGCTTTTCTCCGGCCAATCTCAAGCTCGACGGCCGCTTTCATTCGCTCAAAGTCACCCTGAAGAATCCAGAACATTTCACGATCCAGGCACGGCGAGGCTACTTCGCGCCGAAGCACGAGGCCGATCCGGCGCAGGAAGCGAAACAGGAGATCGAAGACGCCCTCTTCTCCCAGGAAGAGATGCACAGCCTTCCTGTTCAACTGCACACGCAGTTCTTCAAGTCGAGCGACGTCGATGCGAAACTTACCGTACTGGCCCACATCGACGTACGGCAGCTTCGTCTGCGAAAGGCTGAAGGACGCAACAGCAACGAACTCACCGTGGTCTCGGCTCTGTTCAACGGAAACGGGAACTTGCTGCAGGGGATCCAGAAAACCGTCACCATGCATTTGAAAGACGAAACGTTGGAAAGAAAGATGGGCTCGGGAATTACGCTGCGCACCAGCTTCGACGTGAAGCCCGGGAACTACCTGGTGCGCCTGGTCGTGCGCGATGCGGAAGCGCAGTTGCTCTCGGCAGAGAGCGGTGCGGTTCGCATTCCCTGAACCCTGAGCGGAGGTAATTATGTGGTCAGATCGACAGCTGCTTCGAACCGGGAAGACACTTCTGGCTGCCTTAGCGATCACGCTTCTGGCAACGCAATCGGGCGCGCAGCAGGCATCCGAGCCTGCAGCCTCAGCGCCGACCATCAAAGCGGAAACGCGCCTCGTCCTTGTCGATACGGTTGTCACCGACAAGAAAGGCAACTACCTGCGCGATCTCACCGCTAAGGATTTCAAGATCTGGGAAGACAACAAGGAACAGCCCATCACCAGCTTCGCATTCGAGGATGAGTCCGGGGCGGCCACGGCGCAAAAGCATTATCTCGTCCTCTTCTTCGACAACTCGACGCTCGAAGTGGGCGATCAGGCCCGGGCACGCGATGCGGCCGCAAAGTTCATCGATGCGAATGCCGGACCGAACCGCGTCATGGCGATCGTGAATTTCGGCGGGACGATGCAGATCGCGCAGAACTTTACCGCCGATGCGGGTCGACTGAAGCAGGTGGTCAGCCAGATGAAAACTTCGGCGGTCTCTGCCAACGCGGGCGTACAGGTGGCATCCATCGGCATGCCGGCGGACGCGGGTTATCCCAGCCTCGGCAATCCTGAGGCCGAGTTCGGCGTGCAGACCATGATGCTCGCTCTGCGGAGCCTGGCGAAGAACCTGTCGACGGTTCCCGGCCGCAAAACGCTCATCCTGCTCACAGCCGGATTTCCGCTGAATCAGGAACGCTACTCGGAAGTCACGGCTGTGGTCGACGCCTGCAATAAGGCCAACGTGGCTATCTACCCGGTTGACGTGCGGGGCCTCGTTGCCAAAGCCGATCCGATCGGGCGGCCCCAGATTCGCAGCCCGCGGCTGATTCCGGCTTCCCTCAGTTCTCGCACTGTGCCCGGTTCTAGCCATTTCTATCCCTATTTCCTCCTTACCGGCTTTCTGCCTGAACCCTTTCAGCGTGTGGGCGGAGGTGGCGGAGGAGGGGGAGGCGGCGGTGGTGGTGGCGGCCACGGCGGAGGGGGTGGAGGTGGCGGCGGGGGCGGCGGGGGCCACGGCGGAGGTACTGGAGGAGGGGGCGGTAGTGGAGGTGGAAAAGGTGGAGGCGGCGGAACTGGCGGTGGCGGCAAAGGCGGGGGCGGCGGAACCGGAGGAGGCGGGGGGCGTGGGGGTGGTGGGAGTGTGCCCGTTTCCAGCGGATTGAACCCGGGCGTCCTCAATCCCTACAACCAGTCGCGCCAGATCGTTCCCCAATTTCCGGAGAGCGCATCGACCAATCAGGCCGTCCTTTACCAGCTGGCCGATGGCACGGGCGGCTTTGTCATCCTGAACACCAACGACTTGCTCGGCGGACTCGAGCGGATTGGCAAGGATCAGTCCCAGTACTACACGCTGGGTTACAAGCCTTCCGAATCGCCGGAGGGAAGCTGTCACACGCTGCGCGTGAAAGTGGACCGCGGCGGCAGCCAGGTGCGGGCTCGCAGCGGATACTGCAACGTGAAGCCGCGCGATCTGCTGGCGGGAAACGCTCTCGAAAAAGACCTCGAGACTCGCGCCACCAGCGAAATGCCGGGGAACGTGAACGTCTCGGTCAATCTTCCCTTCTTCTATACCGCGGCGAATACCGCCCGCGTGATTCTTGCCATGGACATTCCTCCGAACGCCATCAAGTTCGAGAAGGAGAATGGCAAGCAGCACTCGGCCGTCAACGTCCTTGGGATCGCCTACCGCCCCGACAACACGATCGCGGCTCGTTTCAGCGACACGGTCAATCTCGACTTTCAGGACAAAAAGGATCTGCAGAATTTCGAGAATCGGCCTTATCACTACGAGAACCAATTCGATCTCGCGTCGGGCCAGTACAACCTGAGAATCGTCTTCAGTTGCCGGAACGAGAGCTTCGGGAAAGCCGTCGTGCCGGTGGCCATCGATCCGTACGACGGGAAGCAATTCAGCATGAGCTCTCTCGTGCTGAGCAACAACATCCACGCGGCGGCTGATATGGGCTCGGATCTGGATGCGGCGCTGCTCGAAGACAAGAAACCGCTGGTCTTCCGCGGCATGGAGATCGTCCCCTCGGCCACGGACCACTTCAAGATGGCGGACAATGCCGCCGTCTATCTCGAGCTTTACGCACCAGGGCTGCTCACCCCCGATCCTCCGAAGATTGGACTAGAGATGCGCATCACGGACCGCAAGAGCGGACAGCAGAAGGTGGACATTGGAGTCCGAGACACGGCAAGTTCGATCCAGCCGGGGAATCCGGTGATGCCGATCGCCTTGAAGCTGCCGCTCAATCAGTTGACGCCCGGCTCGTACAAAGTGGAGCTGAAGGGAGTGGACTCGCAGGGGCACGTGACCGCATTCCGGGGCGCGGATTTCGACGTGGAGTAGAAACTGAGCGCTAGCGGAAGGCATCGTGAAACGAAGTAGAGATGCGATGCACTATTCGGCAGCAGAGCCCGGCTGTAGGCAGGAACCGTGACCACGTCTGTGCCGCAACAGTTATCGTAATTCGGGTTGTCGAAGGATACGTCAAACATCTAAGGACCGACCCACTATGTCCCGATATGTCAATCCGCCCCTGTTTTCGGATCTCTTTCATGATCCACCGGTCGAGCCGCTTCTCGCATCTACTCTCATCGGGTTTGAAACCGGCCAAGCGGATCCGGAGCCTGCCCACATCGGTTGGTTGCAGGGGGATGTCAAAACTCTGCTGAATTCGCGCTCCGGATGTTGGGTCGATCTGATCGGGCATGCCAGCCGGCTAGGAAGCTCGGATGCCAACTTCGACCTTTCCCGGCGTCGCACCCAAAGAGTCGCCAACTACATCCTGCAAACTCTCAGTAACAAGAACACGGACATCTTTCACTCCATGCCACGCGGCAGTTCCGGCAGCGGGTCTGTCAAAACAGACAATTCAGCACGATTTCGCAGTGTCGAGGTCCTGATTCATGGACCTGAGGCTCCCAAGCCGCAACCAACGGTTGTGACGGAACAGCGAGCAGACACCCGGCGAACGGTGCAGGTCACGACCGTCACGCACGAACCTGGCGAGCCCGGTCTTAACGAAGGGATTACGAAACTCCCCTGGGCAATCAAAAAAATCGCTGAGCAAAGCGCCGCCGACAAGAAAAGGATTGCGGATCACCCTTTGGAAGAAGGCGATCCCGATTTTGGTACCGAATCAAACCGCAGCGTGACCTCGGTCGATCACAACTTCACGTTGCTGAGAGTTGATGTCGAGGTACTCTATGAGGTCCTTCCCGTCGAGCAACATATCGGTTATTACACAACCTCAACTCGGATTACACGTGACTACACATATCACTATGGTGTCGGCGTTCCGGGTCAGAAGGTGGCTGTGCATCGAAAGAGAACCGCGAAACTGAACAAGGTAAGTCCACCCACCGTGGCGGAAACGTCTTTCTTTGCCGATCAACCTTCCAGTTACCTGAACCCGTAGCGCACGGCGACAACACTCCGCTGTGCTCCCGTGGGCTTTTCACGTTGCCTCAACGTGACGCAAATCACTGAAACACGTACCATTCCGCGCCTAGCCTTCTTCCAGTGCAGTGTCAGAGGCTGAAATAACCCCGGTAAGCGTACCTTCCTTCAGCCATTCATCCTCTAGCTCGCCTGCATGATTTTCGCGAGGAGGTTCTGATATGAGAGTTGCCGCACGGATTCTTATCCCATTTACATTCTGCACCTTGGTCTTCGCGCAGTTTCCACCTCAGTTGAAGAATGTTGTCGTCATCGTGCAGGAGAACCGTACTCCCGACAACCTCTTCCATTTCTTGCGGCCGCACTGCCCGATCCTCGCGGGTGCTACCGGCTATGCCGCATGCACCCCCACCACCGTTACCACACAGTGTTACAACATCTCCGATTGCGGCTTATCGAACCAATCGGGAACAGTCGTGGCAGTTCCATTCAAGGGTGTGACCTTGTCTGGAAGTCCCGACCCCTCACACAACCATGCGGCCTTCGAGTTGATGTGTGACCCAGACTCGTCTTTTAAATGTCGCAATGATGGGGCGTGGCAGACCGCAGCCACCAATGTTGCCTACTCCTACGTGCTGAACCCGCAGGTAACGAACTTCGACGGCTCTACTGGACATTTGCTCGATCCCTACGTGACCCTTGCCAAGCAATATGGCTGGGCGAACTTCATGTACCAGAC
>Ga0335071_10003439_pt1 | contig 16689 bp, 15 predicted proteins | sample Lox_Sample_15_FD_206724 | JGI IMG/M metagenome (GOLD analysis project Ga0335071, IMG submission 206724) | Soil microbial communities from Loxahatchee National Wildlife Refuge, Florida, United States - Lox_Sample_1.5 | ecosystem: Environmental > Terrestrial > Soil > Wetlands | place: USA... | reverse complement strand
TCAGGGGTGCCGGTCATGACGAGGTCTCCGGGCAGCAGCGTCATGGCGTGCGAGATGAACGCGACCAGCTCGCGCACGTCGAAGATGAGGTTGCTCGTCCGCGAGTCCTGCAGCGTCTCGCCGTTGAGGCGCTGCACCACGCGCAGGTCGCCGGCGTCGCCCAGCTCCGCGACGGACACGATGCCGGGACCGATGGGGCAGAAGGTGTCCTGGCTCTTGCCCCGGAACCACTGCCGGTCGCCGAACTGCAGGTCGCGGGCGCTGACGTCGTTGCCGCACAGGTAGCCGTGCACGACGTCCAGGGCGTCGTCGGCCGGGACGTTGTGCGCCTCACGGCCGATGACGACACACAGCTCTGCCTCGGCGTCCACGTGCCCGATGCCGGCCGGGACCAGGATGTCCTCGCCGTCCCCGATCAGCGCATTGGCGAACTTGGCGAACAGCATGGGGTTGGCCGGCAGCCTGGCGCCCTGCTCGGCGGCGTGGTCGGTGTAGTTGAGACCCACGCAGACGATCTTGGGCTCAGTGCGCCCGAACCGGGCCTGCCAATCCTCGCGCCAGTCGTACATGGACGTCCTCCATGGGCGGGTCGCTGCCGTGCGTGCCCATGGTATAGCCGGTGAACCTGCGGCGCACCGCCAGTTGATTCGCCGGCGGAGGTCAATGCGAAAGGGCGGGCGCGGCGCTTCCGCGCCGCGCCCGCCCCGGATGCGCCGGCCGCCGCCCCCCGACGGCGCCGGCGCGGCCCGACCCTCGGTCAGGCGGCCGCCGTCACTTACCCGGACGGACGGCCATGTTGTGGTACACCTGCTCCATGTCCTCGCGCGTGTACTTGCGCGGGTTGTTGGCCCAGAGCCGCGCCTGGGTCAGGGCGCCCTCCACGAGGTCGGGGATGGCCGACTCGGGGATGTCCACGTCGCTCAGGTACTGCGGCACGTTCAGGTCGTCGGCGAGCAGGCGCAGCGCGGCGACCGTCTTGTCCGCGGCCTCGCGGTCGGAGAGGCCGCTCATGTTCTCGCCCATCGCCTCGCCGACCTGGCGCATCCAGCGCAGGCAGGCAAGCTTGTTGAAGTCCATGGCCCACGGCAGGACCATCGTGTTGGCCACGCCGTGCGGTACGTGGAACATGCCGCCGATGGGATACGACAGGGCGTGCACGGCGCCGACGCCCGCGTTGCCGAAGGCGATGCCGCCCATCATGGAGCCCATCGCCATGGCGTCGCGGGCCCACATGTTGCTGCCGTCGTAGACGGCGGTGCGGATGCTCTGGCTGATGAGCTTGATGCCCTCATAGGCCAGCGAGTCGGTGTGCATGGTGGCGTTCACCGAGATGTACGCCTCGATGTTGTGGATGAGGGCGTCCATGCCGCTGGCGGCGGTGACGTGCGGCGGGCAGCTGACGGTGAGCTGCGGGTCGATGAGCGCGACGTTCGGCATGAGGAACGGGCTGACGAGGCCCTGCTTCACGTTGAGCTTCTCGTTCGCGAAGATGGCGATGGCGGTGCACTCGGAGCCGGTGCCGGCGGTGGTCGGGATGGCGATGATCGGCAGGCCCTTCTTCTTGACCTGGTCGATGCCGACGTAGTCGTACACGGTGTCGCCGGTGTTCGGGAGCACCGCAGCGGCCTTGGCGACGTCGATCGGCGAGCCGCCGCCGAAGCCGACGATGAGGTCGTAGCCGCCCTTCTCCACGATCCGGACGATCTCTTCGATCGTGCTCATCGGCGGCTCGGGCACGGCCTTGTCGTAGAAGTCGACCTCGAGGCCGGCCTGGACCAGCGGCGTCTCCACGTCGACGCACATGCCGCAGTCGCTCACGCCCTGGTCGGTGATGACGAGCACCTTGGTGCCGTTGAGCTTCTTGGCCTCGATCCCCAGCTGGTCGACGGCGCCGACGCCGGTGATGAGGGTCTTGGGCTGCCGGTGGATGCGCATCTTGCGCTGCACCAGCCGCATCTCGGGCACAGTGCCGCTGGCCGACGAGATGATGCGCGGTTCGGGTTCGTTGTGGACGTGCTCCATGGCTACTCAGCTCTCCTTGGTGAGCGGTTGGCGGGGCAGGCGGCCGGCCCCGTACACCGTGGCCGCCTCCTCCCGGATCTGGTCGCGGAACGCCGGGTCGGCGATCTCGATGAGCGCCTCTGCGCGCTCGCGCAGCCCGAGGCCGCGCAGGTGCGCGACCCCGTGCTCGGTGACGATGTAATCGACGTCGGCGCGCATGGTGGTCACCGCGGTGCCGGGTGCCAGCGCCGCGACGATGCGGCTCACGGCGCCCTTCTTGGCCGTGGACGGGAGCGCGATGATGGCCTTGCCGTCGCGGCTGCGGGCGGCGCCGCGGACGAAGTCGACCTGGCCGCCGATGCCGGTGAACTGCGCGGCGCCCATGGAGTCGGCCACCACCTGGCCCATCAGGTCGACCTGGATGGCCGAGTTGATGGCGACCACGCGCTCGTTCTGGCCGATGACGTAGGGGTCGTTGACGATGTTCACCGGCAGCATGTTGACCACGGGGTTGTCGTCGACGAAGTCGTACAGCCGCCGCGTGCCCATGAGGAAGGTGGCCACCATCTTGCCGGGGTGGTACGTCTTGTGCGCGTTCGTGATCACGCCCTCGTTGTAGAGGTCGACGACGCCCTCGCTGAACATCTCGCTGTGGATGCCGAGATCGTTCTTCTCGTGCAGGAACAGCAGCACCGCGTCGGGGATGCCGCCGATGCCGAGCTGCAGGCAGGAGCCGTCCTCGACGAGACCGGCGATGTGCTTGCCGATGGCCTCCTCCACGGGGCCGATCCTCGGCGGCTGCAGCTCGATGATGTCCGTGTCGCTCTCGACCACCACGTCGATGTCCGAGACATGGATGAACGAGTCGCCGTGGGTGCGCGGCATCTTGGGATTGACCTGGGCGATCACGGTCTTGGCCACCTGTGCGGCCGGCTTGGTGTAGTCGACCGAGATGCCGAACGAGCAGAAACCGTGCTTGTCGGGCGGGGAGACCTGCGCCAGCACCACGTCCGGCGGCAGGTAGCCCTCGCAGAACAGCTTGGGGATCTCGTGGAAGAACACGGGGATGTAGTCGCCGCGACCGTCCTTGACGGCCTCGCGCGAGGAGGCGCCGACGAACAACGACTTGTGGTAGAAGCTGTCGGCGTACTCCGGCCTGCAGTACTCGCCCTTGCCCATGGCGACCATGTGGTTGATCTCGACGTGCTCGAGCTCGCCCGCCCGGGCCACGAGCGCGTCGACGAGGTCGAGCGGCTCGCCGCAGGCGTGGGCGAACACCACACGGTCGCCGGACTTGACGCGCCTGAGCGCCTCGGCGGCCGTCGTGCGTTTGGCGGCGTAGTCGGTCTTCCAGTCCATCCCCTTACTCCTTGAGCTTGCGCGTCACGGTCGGGGCGAGCTCGGGGGACGGCGTGGGCACGCCGTCGACGAGCTCGCCGGCCACCACGACGACGGGTGGTCCGTCGGGGCCGGCGGGGGCGCCCTTCGCGCCCGCTCCGGCCTGCCCGTACAGCTGCGCAGCGGGCTCTTCAAGCGGTGTTCCGTCGGCGCACCGCTTATCGCCCGCGACGACGAGCCGATGGTCAGAGGCGCACGCCCGCGGGCAGCCGCTCACGTGCACGGTCGACCCCTCGGGTACCTCGGGGTCGTCGACGGGCAAGCCGGCGGCGACGGCCTCACGGTCGATGTGCGGGTTGCAGCCCCCGCAGTACACGACCTTCACGCGCGTCTCCGCCGGCCCGCCCTCGGTCATCGTCAGTTCGAGACCGCCGTCGGCGCCTTCACCTTGCTCTTGTCCCAGGCCTTGCCGACCTCGGCGATGGCCTTGGCCAGCTCCTTCTTGTGGTTCAGGTTGGACTGGCGGGCGATCATGATGCGCTGCGCCTGCGGCGAGCCGGCGCCGTGCATGGACTCGGTGCGGTAGCCCACGGCGCCGGCGCCGATGGTGAGGTTCTCGATGAGGCGCAGCACGCGCATGCGGTCGATGGTCGGCGTGTCGCACTGGCCGACGAGGAACTTCTCGACGATGGGGCCGATCTTCTCGTCGGCCAGGTCCTGCGCCGACGGCATGGTGACCATGAGGCCGCCGGCGATGTCCTCGGCCAGGCGCGCGATCTCGTACGGGAACCGGGTGACGTTCTGCTTGCAGACGTTGGCCAGCAGAAGGTCGATCTGGTAGTTGCCGGCCGGCATCTCGACGCCCTCGTAGGAGCAGGCCAGCCCGCAGCTGAAGAGCGTCTCGTTGAGATGCGTCATCTCGATGAGCTTGTCTTTGATGTGGCTCGCCTTGGCGGCGCCGTTGTAGTCGGCGGCCAGGGCGGCGGCGCCGATGAGCACGTCGCCGACGCCGACCTTGCAGCCGCCGTAGCTCTGGCGATGGAAGCCGGCGAACCGCTCGACCAGCGCGCCGCTGAACTCGATCTCGCCGCACATGTACACACGGTCCCAGGGCACGAAGACGTCGTCGAAGACCATGAGGGCCTCCTGGCCGCCGTAGCGCATGTTGCCGACGTCCAGGTCCGTCTCCTCGTACTTGCGCGTGTCGCAGCTCTGGCGGCCGTAGATGTAGTACACGCCTTCGGTGTTGGCGGGGCAGCTGAAGCTGACGGCGAAGTCCTCGTCGCCCTCGCGCATGGCGACCGTGGGCATGACGATGATCTCGTGCGAGTTGCAGGCGCCCGTCTGGTGCGCCTTGGCACCGCGCACGACGATACCGTCGTCACGCTTCTCGACCACGTGGACGTACACGTCCGGGTCGGGCTGCTGATGGGGCGCCAGGGAGCGGTCGCCCTTGGGGTCGGTCATGGCGCCGTCGGCCACGAGATCCTCGTCCTGCAGGTACTGCACGTACTTCTTGAAGCGCTCGTGGTAGTCGGTGCCTCTGGCCTGGTCGAGCTCCCAGGTGACGGAGTAGAGCGCGTTGATGGCGTCCATGCCCACGCAGCGCTGGAAGCACGAGCCGGTCCTCTGGCCCAGCAGGCGCTGCATCTTGACCTTCTTCGCGAGGTCCTCCGTGGACTGGTGGATGTGCGCGAAGCGGTTGACCTTCTTGCCGGTGAGGTGGCTGGTGGCCAGCATGAGGTCCTCGTACTCCGGCATGGCCGCGAGCTCGTACGTCGTCGCGATGCAGTTGATGCTCGGACGGATGAGCGGGTGGTTGACGTAGTCGTCGATCTTCTCGCCGAAGAGATAGATCTGCAGGTGCAGATCGGCGAGGCTCTGGACGAACTCCTCGGGCGTTCTGAGAGCCATGCGGTGCACTCCTTCCTCGCGCCCTCGGGTGCGCGGGCGCTGGGCTGGCCTGCCGGGCGCGGGCGCGCGCACGTGGGTGCGGGAGCGCTCGCGCGTTGATTCGGTACGGCGGGGGCGGAAGGGCCGGGCGGGGGGTCCTGGCCGCCTCTCGTGTCTGACTCTAGGGTAGCGGCCGGACGAAGTCAAAGAAGTCGAACGGAAAGCCCAACAGGAGGCGTCGTCTTGTACAAGATGGCGCACGTGAGGAGGCCGGGAGTGGCGGGTTCGGAAGCACGCGCCAGCCGGTCCCGGCCGACGCGGCAACGCCCGGTTCCCGACCAATCGGACGACTGATTTGCCACTGTGTACCATCTGGCCCACCTCCTGGCTCCAAGTTTGGCCCAGATGGCGACTGACTCGTGCACGGGCAGGGCGTATGCTCCGGGCGCCCTGCGCCCGCTGTGACACGGTCGCGCGGGGCGTGCGCCGCGAGCCGTGGGCGCAGCGATCCAGCACTCAATGCCTACGTGGAGGGCAGCACTACATGAGCGCATTCGTCGACGAATACATGGCCTGGCTCAAGGCCAAGAACCCGGCCGAGGCCGAGTTCCACCAGGCCGCGATGGAAGTGGCCGAGTCCCTCGAGGTCGTCCTCGACCGGAACCCCGTCTACCGCGAGAACAAGATCCTCGAGCGCATCTCCGAGCCCGAGCGCGTGGTCATGTTCCGCGTCCCGTGGGTCGACAGCAAGGGCGAGGTCCAGGTCAACCGCGGGTTCCGCATCGAGATGAACAGCGCCATCGGCCCCTACAAGGGCGGCCTGCGCTTCCATCCCACCGTCTACCTCGGCCTGCTCAAGTTCCTGGCTTTCGAGCAGGTGTTCAAGAACTCCCTCACGACGCTCCCCATGGGCGGCGGCAAGGGCGGCTCGGACTTCGACCCCAAGGGCAAGAGCGACCTCGATGTGATGCGCTTCTGCCAAGCGTTCATGACCGAGCTCCAGCGCCACATCGGGCAGTTCACCGACGTGCCGGCCGGCGACATCGGCGTTGGCGGCCGTGAGATCGGCTTCATGTTCGGCCAGTACAAGAAGGTCCGCAACGAGTTCGTCGGCGTGCTCACCGGCAAGGGCCTCAACTGGGGCGGCTCGCTGATCCGTCCCGAGGCGACCGGCTACGGCTCGGTCTACTTCGCCGCCGAGATGCTCACCACCCGCGGTGAGACCCTCGAGGGCAAGACCTGCCTCGTCAGCGGCTCCGGCAACGTGGCCCAGTACACCATCGAGAAGATCCTCGACCTCGGCGGCAAGGCCGTGACCTGCTCCGACTCGGGCGGCTACATCTACGACGAGGCCGGCATCGATCGCGAGAAGCTCGCCTTCCTGCTCGAGCTCAAGAACGTCAGGCGCGGCCGCATCAGCGAGTACGCCGACAAGTTCAAGAGCGCCGTCTACACGCCGGTCGACAAGGCCGCCGACCACAACCCGCTGTGGGACCACAAGGCCGAGTGCGCCTTCCCGAGCGCGACCCAGAACGAGATCAACGCCGTCGACGCGCAGAACCTGCTGAACAACGGCGTGTACGTGGTCTCCGAGGGCGCCAACATGCCGACCGTCCCCGAGGGCGTCAACCTCTTCGTCGAGAAGGGCATCCTCTACGGTCCCGGCAAGGCCGCCAACGCCGGCGGCGTGGCCACCTCCGGCCTCGAGATGTCGCAGAACAGCCTGCGGCTCTCGTGGACGCGTGAAGAGGTCGACGCCCGCCTGCACGGCATCATGAAGGCCATCCACAAGCAGTGCGTCGACGCCTCCGAGGCGTACGGCATGAAGGGCAACTATGTGGCGGGCGCCAACATCGCCGGCTTCGTCAAGGTCGCCGACTCCATGCTCGACCAGGGCGTCGTCTGAGCCCGCACAGGGTAGCAACGACGCGAGGAACACGTACAGACTGAGCATCCTCCGCCGCGGCAGCGGCGGACCGAAAGGAGCGGCGAGGCATGATGAAGAAGATCGAGTGCTACATCCAGCCGTACAACCTCGACGCCGTGGCCGAGGCCCTGGCGGTCGAGGGCGTGGTCGGCATGTCGGTCGGCGAGGTCAAGGGCTTCGGCGTCCAGAAGGGGTTCACGCGCGGCGAGGACGTCAAGCCGCATGAGTACCGCTTCCATCCCAAGATGAAGGTCGAGATGGTCGTGCTCGAGAAGGACGTCGAGCGCATCGTCAACGCGATCATCACCTCGCTCAAGAGCAATCAGATCGGCGAGGGCAAGATCTTCGTGCTCCCGATCGACGACGCCGTGCGCACGCGCACCGGCGAGCGCGGCCGCGACGCGATCATGTGAGCCGCGCGCGGCCGCGAGGCCGCGCACCTGGTGAGACGCGAGGGGCCCGGCGACGGCCGGGCCCCTCGCGCGTACGCGGACGGGGCGGCCTCGCGGCCGTCCCGTCTATCAGCCCCTCACGGCCGCGCCCGCCGCCTGCGGGCGGCGCGGCCACGCTCGCGAACTCGTCAGGCGAGCTCGAACTCCTTGAGGAAGTCGGCCTTGGAGCGTGCGCCGATCACCTTCTTGGCCGGTTCGCCGTCCTTGAACAGGATGATCGTCGGGATGCTCATGATGCCGTACTTCTGTGCTGTCGACGGGTTCTCGTCCACGTTGACCTTGCCCACGGTGACCGTGTCGCCGTGCTCCTGTGCGATCTCGTCGATCACCGGGCCCACCATGCGGCACGGGCCGCACCACGGCGCCCAGAAGTCCACGATGATCGAGCCGGCGGCGATCTCGCCGTCGAACGTCGCGTCGGTCAGGGTCTTCACTTCAGCCACGAGGTTCCTCCTTGGCGCGGCAGGACTGGCCCTGCCCGTTTTGTCGTGATTCTCTCACAGGCTCTCGAGCACGCGGTCGAGCCTGTCCTGTACCTGGGTGGCGATGGGAACGAGGTCGTCGTTGCCGACCATCCCGAGCATCGCACCGGCGTTGACGGCCGTGACCCGCGTGCCACGGTCGGTCGCGTACACGACGACGTTGCAGGGGAGCAGAACGCCGAGGTCTGGCTCTACCTGGAGTGCGGCGTGTGCCAGCCTGGGATTGCAGGCCCCGAGGATGACGTGCTGGGGCACGTCGACGCCGAGCTTCTCGCTCATGGTCTTCTTGACGTCGATCTCGGTGATGATGCCGAAGCCTTCTGCCTTGAGCGCCTCGACGACGCGCGGCAGCGCGGACTCGTAGGGCTCATCGAGATAGCGGCCGACGCCGTACTCCACGCTCTCCATGGCGTACCTCCTCGCGGGGTGGGGGACCGCCGCCCTTCTACCCAGGGGGGTATCGAACCATGCCTCGCGGTCACCACGCGGTGCTCTGCGGGGTAGATGCCCGCGGGCCGGATGCGCCAATCGCCGTGGCGGCCGGCCGAGGCGCCGGAGTGGTGCGGCCGCCGGCGTCGCACGTGGCCGGACCCTCGCCCGCTCGGCCGCCGAACGAGGCCGGACCCTCGCCCGGGTCATGGTCGTTCGGGTATCATTTCAAGTTCATGGCCGCCGCCCGGAGGCGGGGGCGGCCGGCACGCCGGCGACGAGGAGAGAAGACTGCCGTGAGAAGCGACGAGATCAAGCGCGGCGTGGCGCGCGCGCCGCACCGTTCCCTGCTGCGCGCCCTGGCCGTCACCGACGCCGAGATGGAACGTCCGTTCGTCGGCGTCGTCAACTCGTTCAGCGAGGTCGTCCCCGGCCACATGCACCTGCGCACCATCGTCGAGGCGGTCAAGGCCGGCGTGCGCATGGGCGGCGGCGTGCCGTTCGAGTTCGGGGTCATGGGCATCTGCGACGGCATCGCCATGAACCACCGCGGCATGCTGTACTCGCTGCCCAGCCGCGAACTCATCGCCGACACCGTCGAGTCCATGACCATCGCGCACGCCTTCGACGCGCTCGTGCTGGTGCCGTGCTGCGACAAGATCGTGCCCGGCATGCTCATGGCCGCCATGCGGCTCAACGTGCCGGCCATCATGATCGGCGGCGGCCCTATGCTGGCCGGCAAGCTCGGCGAGCGCACGCTCGACCTCAACAGCGTGTTCGAGGCGGTGGGCCAGCACCAGGCCGGCACCATCGACGACGAGGGGCTCAAGGCCGTGGAGTGCGGCGCCTGCCCCACGTGCGGCAGTTGCTCCGGCATGTTCACCGCCAACTCCATGAACTGCCTCGCCGAGGTCACCGGCATGGCGCTGCCCGGCAACGGCACCATCCCGGCGGTGTACAGCGAGCGCATCCGGCTCGCCAAGGAGGCAGGCGCCCAGGTGATGGAGGTGCTGGCCGAAGATCTCAAGCCGCGCGATATCTTCACCGAGAAGGCCGTGGCCAACGCCCTCGCCGCCGACGCCAGCCTGGGCTGCAGTACCAACACCGTGCTGCACCTGGCGGCCATCGCCACCGAGGCGGGCCACGCCTTCGACCTGAACCAGATCAATGAAGTGGCAGCCAGGGTGCCGCACATCTGCAAGATCGCCCCGGCCGGCACGCACCACATGGAAGACCTGTACCACGCCGGCGGCATCCAGGCGGTCATGAACCGCCTCATCGCCGCCGGCCTCATGGACGGCAGCGCGCTCAGCGTGACCGGCGGCACGGTCGGTGAGGCGGTCGCGGACGCGCGCGTGCTCGACGACTCGGTCATCCGGCCCATCGACGACCCGTGGCACGCCACGGGCGGCCTCGCGGTGCTCTTCGGCAACCTCGCTCCCAGCGGCGCCGTGGTGAAGGAGGGCGCCGTGGCCGACGAGATGTTGCGGCACCGCGGCCCCGCTCGCGTGTTCGAGAGCGAGGCCGAGGCCGTGGCCGCCATCGCCGCGCGCGACATCGCCGACGGCTCCGTCGTCGTCATCCGCGGCGAGGGTCCCAAGGGTGCGCCGGGCATGCCCGAGATGCTCAGCGCGACGTCCATGCTGGCCGGCCAGGGCCGGGACAAGGACGTCGCCCTCATCACCGACGGCCGTTTCAGCGGCGCCACGCGTGGCGCCGCCATCGGCCACGTCTCGCCCGAGGCCCACGCCGGCGGCCCCATCGCCGCCGTGCGCGACGGTGACACGATCAGCATCGACATCCCCGCTCGCATGCTCACGCTTGAGCTCTCCGAAGAGGAGATCGCGCGGCGGCTCGCCGACTGGCAGCCAGCGCCGCGCGACGGCGTAACCGGCTATCTGGCCCGTTACGTCCGTCTTGTCTCCGGTGCGGAGAAGGGAGCTGTGCTGCAATGACTCCAGACAAACGCATGAAGGGCTCGCGAGCCCTCGTCGCCGCCCTCGAGGACGAGGGCTGCGACGTCATCTTCGGGTTCCCCGGGGGCGTCGCGATCCCCTTCTACGACGCCCTGTACGACGCGAAGGGCCTGCGCCACGTGCTCGTGCGCCACGAACAGGGGGCCGCGCACGCGGCCGACGGCTACGCCCGCGCGACCGGCAAGGTGGGCGTGTGCACCGCCACCAGCGGTCCGGGCGCCACCAACCTCGTCACCGGCATCGCCACGGCGTACCTGGATTCGACGCCGCTGGTCGCCATCACCTGGCAGGTGCGCAGCGACCTCATCGGCACCGACGCGTTCCAGGAGGCCGACATCACCGGCATCACGCTGCCGATCGTCAAGCACTCGTACCTCGTGAAGGACACGGCCGACCTGGCGCGCACCGTGCACGAGGCGTTCCACATCGCCTCCACCGGCCGGCAGGGCCCCGTGGTCATCGACATCCCGGTCGACATCGCCCACGGCGAGATCGCCTACCATCGGCAGGAGACGCTCGACCTTCCCGGCTACAAGCCCACGGTGCGCGGCCACATCAAACAGATCCGCGCGGCCGCCAGGGCCATCAACGAGGCGGAGCGCCCGGTGCTGTACCTCGGCGGCGGCGTGATCAGCGCCGACGCCGCCCCCGAGATCTTCAAGCTGGCGGAGCTGCGCAAGCTCCCGGTGGCCACCACGCTCATGGCGCTCGGTGCGTTCCCCGAGACCCATGAGCTCAGCATGGGCATGCTCGGCATGCACGGGACGGTGACGGCCAACTACGCCGTGCACGAATGCGACCTGCTCATCAACATGGGCGCGCGCTTCGACGACCGCGTGACCGGCAAGCTCAAGGCGTTCGCGCCGCACGCCAAGGTCATCCACGCCGACGTGGACCCGGCGGAGATCGGCAAGAACGTGGCTCCGCTCATCCCCATCGTCGGGGACGTCAAGCATGTGGCCGGCGCGCTCTGCAAGGAGCTCGAAGGTCTGGAGTGGTCGCCCGAGCGCACGCAGGCCTGGCTCGGGCGCATCGCGGAGCGCAAGAAGGAGTACCCGCTCCACTACGAGGACCCCGAGGACGGCAAGCTCGCGCCGCAGTTCGTCATCCAGGAGATCGACCGCGTCACCGGCCACGACGCCGTGATCTGCACCGACGTCGGCCAGCATCAGATGTGGGCGACGCAGTGGTACACGTACATCCGCCCGCGACAGTTCATCAGCTCGGGCGGGCTGGGCACCATGGGCTTCGGACTGCCGGCCGCCATCGGCGCCAAGATCGGCCGGCCGGACGCCACCGTCATCGACATCAGCGGCGACGGCGGCTTCCAGATGACCATGCAGGAGCTGGCCACCGCGATGAGTGACGACGTGCCCGTGGTGGTCGCGATCCTCAACAACGGCTACCTGGGCATGGTCCGCCAGTGGCAGGACCTCTTCTGGAACAAGCGGTACTCGTTCACCAACGTCGAGGTGCAGCCGGACTTCAAGCTGCTCGCGGAGGCGTTCGGCGCCGTGGGCCTGCGAGCCACGGAGAAGGACGAGATCGAGCCGGCTCTGCGCGAGGCCATCTCCTGCGGCAAGCCGGCGGTGATCGACTTCCGCACGTCCGCCGAGGAGAACGTCTACCCGATGGTCCCCGCCGGCCAGGAGATCACCGAGATGATCGGAGGCTCGCCGAAGAGGGGGAGGAAGTCGTGAAGCACACGCTGTCCATCCTCGTCGAGAACAAGCCCGGCGTGCTGACGCGTGTCGCCGGGCTCTTCGCGCGCCGCGGCTTCAACATCGAGAGCCTCGCCGTCGGCCTCAGCGAAGACCCGAGGCTGAGCCGCATCACCATCGTCATCGACGGCGACGAGCACCCGGTGGACCAGGTCACCAAGCAGCTGCACAAGCTCATCAACGTGCTCAAGATCCGCGACCTCGACCCCGGCGGCCAGGTCTCGGCCGAGCTGCTGCTCGTGCGCGTGGCCGGCGAGGGCGAGAAGCGTACCGAGGCGCTGCAGATCGCCGAGATCTTCAACGCCAAGATCGTCGACGTGGACCGGCGACAGCTCACGCTCCGGGTGGTCGGCACCAACGACAAGCTCGAGGCGCTGCTGGAGTTGCTGCAGCCGCTCGGCGTGCTCGAGGTGGTGCGCACGGGGACCGTGGCGCTCGGCCGGGGGCGCGGCGGCTGACGCCGCCGTCCGCCCGGCCCTGACATGGCCGGCCTGATCCGCCGCGCGCCCGCGCGCCGTCCCGGAGCGGACGGCGCGCGGGCGTTGCTGCTCATCGCCTGCTCGGCGCTGCTTTGCATCCTCGTTGTGGGTTGCGGCGGATCCTCTGGAGCAGCGTCCTCGTCATCCGTCGCGGCCGGTGACGCAGCGCTCGCCCGCCTGTTCCACGACCACGCCTCCGGAGTGGAAGTACAGGGCGCCGGCACGGTGGTCCGCCTCCTGCCGGACGATGTGGAAGGCGGCCGGCATCAGCGGTTCATCCTCCAACTGGCGTCGGGGCAGACCGTGCTGGTCGCCCACAACATCGACGTGGCGCCGCGGGTCGACGGGCTGGCGGTAGGAGACCGCGTCGCCTTCCGTGGCGTGTACGAGTGGAATGCCCAGGGCGGGGTCGTGCACTGGACGCACCGTGACCCCTCCGGCGAGCACGCTGCCGGGTGGCTGCGGCATGGCGCGCGCATCTTCCAGTGAGCCGCGCGGGTCCCTGTGCGGCGCGGGCGTGCCGCCTCCGCGCGTGCGGGCTGCGGGCGCGCATCCGGCGGGGGGATCGAGGCGGCCGCGTCGTGCTTGACGCCGACCGTCGAGGGCCGACTTGTCGACAGGGGCCCGGGCGCGTGGGGGGGCGTCACGTGGCAGGCCGCTGGAGCACGCCGCAGTGTGAGCGACCGGCAAGGTCGCTCGGTGACCGCACCGTCGGCGGGTTGGCGCCCCTCGTCCGCGGGCACGTCCTCTGGAGAGACGAACCGCGCCGGCGCGCGCCGGCCTTCCTGAGGAGAGCCCGATGATCGACGAGACGCGCATCCGCGACTGGCTGGCGGCCTACCGCCAGGCCTGGACCACGGACGACCCAGGCGAGATCGCGCGGTTGTTCACCGACGACGTGCAGTACTTCACCGCCCCCTATCGCGAGGCGCTGGCCGGTGTCGGCGCAGTGACGGAGTTCTGGCTGGGCGAAGGCGAGTCGCAGGTGCCCTGGTCGTTCGAGTACCAGGTGCTCGCGCAGGAGGGCGACCGCTTCGTGGTGCGCGCGGTGACCACGTATCCCGAGGGCACGAGCGACGATGAGGGCGCCGTCGTGTTCCACAACCTGTGGCTGGTGACGTTGGACGGCGACCGCGCCAGCGAGTTCGTCGAGTACTTCATGCTGGTGCCCGCCGGGGAGGCCGGCGCTGGACGCTGAGGCCGGCCGGAGGATCGTGGCGCGCCGGCTGCGCGCGCAGCGCCTGACCGGCGCGCCCTGCGCCACGCCCGAGGAGGCCGTCGGCCGGCTCCTCGGGGTTCAGGCGCAGGACTTCGCGCCCGCGAAATGGGCGGTCGGGCGGCGCGTGGCGGGCGCCACGGACGCGAACGTCGGGGAGGCGTTCGCCGCCGGTCGCATCCTGCGCACGCACGTGCTCCGCCCGACGTGGCACTTCGTGCTGCCGGCCGACGTGCGCTGGCTGCTCACGGCCACGGCGCCGCGCATCCTCGCGCGCGACGCGCGCCGGTACGCCGAGCTGGGGCTGGACGGCGCGACGCTGCGCCGTGCGGCGGACGTGTTCACGGAGGCTCTGCGCGGCGGCGCCTTGACGCGCGCGGAACTGGCCGGCGCGCTCGCCGAGGCCGGCATCTCGACCGAGGACCAACGGATGCCGTACCTGCTGATGAACGCCGAGCTGGACGCGCGTATCTGCAGCGGCCCTCCCCGCGGCAGGCAGCAGACGTACATGCTCTTCGCGGAACGTGTCCCGGAGACGCCGGTCCTCTCTCGCGCCGAGGCGCTCGGCGAGCTCGCGGCGCGCTTCTTCGCCGGCCACGGGCCGGCCACTGCCAAGGACCTCGCCTGGTGGGCGAGTCTGACCTTGGCCGAGGTACGGACCGGTCTCGAGCGCGCCGGCGAGCGTCTGCGGCGCGAGGCTTGCGCCGGCCTGGTGTTCTGGTCCGGCGCCGACGGTCCCTCCGCGGACCCACCTGCTGCCGCTCCGGATCCGCCCGCGGCCGTTACGCCGTGTGCCGTCTCGGCGCCGGTCGTCCATCTCGTCCAGGGCTACGACGAGTGCGTGATGGGCTACGGCGAGACCAGGTACCTGCTCGCCCGGCCGGGCTCGACCTGGGTGGCCGCGACCCCGCCCGTCGGCAGGCTCGTCATCCTGCTCGACGGCCGCGTCGGCGGCTTCTGGCGACGCACCCTGAGCAAGGACCGCGTCCTCGTGGAGGCGGAGCTGATCGACTCGTGGGACGGCAAAGCGCGCGAGGCCCTCGCCGTCGAGGCGGACCGGTTCGGCCGCTTCCTCGGCCTGCCCGCCGAGGTCGTCATCGCGGGCTGACCGGCCGGCGAGAGCTGCATGAGTCCACGTCGCGATCCGATCGGACAGCCGGCGCAGGGTCGAGGCGGGGCGCGCCGGCGCGGGCCCACGTTGCCGCCGCCCGCGCCTCCCGGTAAAGTCTTAGCTTCCGAGTACACCCGGCCCGGCCTTCCCGGGCCGTCCACACAAGGAGACACACATGTACTACGACAAGGACGCCGACCTCTCCCTGATCCAGAGCAAGACCGTCGCCATCGTCGGGTTCGGCAGCCAGGGTCACGCCCACGCGCAGAACCTGCGCGACAGCGGCGTCAAGGTCGTGGTCAGCGAGCTCAAGGGCACGCCCAACGGCGAGCGCGCCGAGAAGGCGGGCTTCGAGATCCTCAGCGCCGCCGAGGCCACGAAGCAGGCCGACGTCATCATGATGCTGGTGCCCGACCAGACACAGGCCGCCGTGTACCGGAACGACGTCTCACCCAACCTCAAGGACGGCGCGACCCTCATGTTCGCCCACGGCTTCAACATCCACTTCGGCCAGATCGTGCCGCCGGCCACAGTGGACGTGAGCATGGTCGCCCCCAAGGGCCCCGGCCACCTCGTCCGGCGTCAGTACGAGGAGGGCAAGGGCGTGCCGGTGCTGGTGGCCGTGTACCAGGACGCCAGCGGCAAGGCCAGGGAGCAGGCGCTGGCGTACGCGAGCGCCCTCGGCGGCCTGCGCGCCGGCGGTCTCGAGACCACGTTCGCCGAAGAGACCGAGACCGACCTCTTCGGCGAGCAGGCCGTGCTCTGCGGCGGCTGTACAGAGCTGGTCACCGCCGGCTTCGACACGCTCGTGGAGGCCGGCTACCAGCCGGAGATCGCCTACTTCGAGTGCCTGCACGAGCTCAAGCTCATCGTCGACCTGATGTGGGAGAAGGGCATCGCCGGCATGCGCTACAGCATCAGCGACACCGCCGAGTACGGCGACCTGACCCGCGGCCCGCGAGTGATCGACGAGGACGTGCGCGACACCATGCGTGAGCTGCTCGCCGAGATCCAGAGCGGGGAGTTCGCGCGCGAGTGGATCCTCGAGAACCAGGCCAACCGGCCCGTCTACAATGCGCTCAAGCGTCAGGGCAGAGAGCATCTCATCGAGACCGTGGGCAAGGAGCTCCGCGGCATGATGAGCTGGATCGACGAGGGCGGCCTCGACATCGACGTCTGAGCCGCCCGGACCGCCGCAGCGGACAGCCCCGCGACGAGCGCGGTGCACGGGCCTGTCGCCGAGGGCGGGGCGTCGCGCAGCAAGCCACGACCCCTGGGGGGACGAAACATGACCGCGACTCGCAACGTGCTGGTGCTCGGCGACCTCGCGCCCGAGGGCGTCTCGCGTCTGCGCGACGCCGGCCTGACGGTCGAGGTGCGCCCGGAGCCTGGCGCGATCGACCCCAGTGCCCTGCGCGGTCGCGAGGCGCTGGTGGTCGCGCCGGGCGCTCCGGTCACGGCGAGTATGCTCGCCGAGGGGAGCGCCCTCCTCGTGATCGGCTGCGCCGGCGTGGATACCGGCGCGATCGACGTCGTCGAAGCGACGCGGCGCGGCATCCTGGTCGTGCACGCGCCGGACAGCGCGCTCCTCTCCGAGGCGGAGCACGCGCTGGCGCTCGTGCTGGCGGTCGCCCGCGATCTGGCCGGCGCCGACGCCGCGCTGC
>Ga0335071_10003438_pt1 | contig 16692 bp, 17 predicted proteins | sample Lox_Sample_15_FD_206724 | JGI IMG/M metagenome (GOLD analysis project Ga0335071, IMG submission 206724) | Soil microbial communities from Loxahatchee National Wildlife Refuge, Florida, United States - Lox_Sample_1.5 | ecosystem: Environmental > Terrestrial > Soil > Wetlands | place: USA... | reverse complement strand
TCTGAATAGCGGGAGCGCCTTCGATTTTCCGCGCCGCCGCAAGCACCGTTGCACCACCGGCCGCCTTCATTACGTCGCGCCGCGTCAAGTCCTTTTCCTGGGCCATATGTGTTCCTTGCTGATGGGATTGGGTTCGATTTTCCAGTGTATCCATTCACCTGGGGTATCCACAACGAGCGGGTAGGGCTGGCATAACTGCGCTATGCTCGTCTCTTATGGCGCGTAAGGCGGCGGTATTCGGCTGTTCCGGGCAACTGGGCGTGGAGCTGGTTCGAGAACTGCGAGAACGCGGCTACGAAGTAACGGGCTGGGATCGTGCCGCAATGGATATCACCGACGGACAAAAAGTCGAGCGAGTCCTCGCGGATCTCGATCCGCAAGTGGTTTTCAACGCTGCCGCCTACAACCAGGTGGATGTGGCGGAGAAAGAGCCACAAGCAGCGTATATCGCCAACGCCCTGGGCGTGCGTAACCTGGCTTTGGCCTGCCGTCAAACGGACGCGCAGCTCGTTCACTTCTCCACCGATTACGTTTTCGACGGGACCGCGAACCGTCCGTACGTCGAGGAAGATGTACCTCACCCGCTCGGTGCGTACGCCGTATCGAAACTCGCCGGCGAGCTCTACGCGCAGGCCTATCTCGATCGATCGCTAATCGTGCGGACTTGCGGCGTTTTCGGCCCCGCCGGGCTCAGGACCAACCGCGGTAATTTCGTCGAATTGATGTTGCGCCTCGCCGCTGGCGGGCAGCCCATTCGCGTGGTCGAAGATCACATCGCGTCGCCCACTTATGCGCCGCTTCTGGCGGCGCGCACCATCGACTTGGCGGAGAAGAACCTGCGCGGCGTATTCCACATCGGCGGCGGAACGCCCATTTCCTGGTTTAACTTCTCCAAGCTGATCTTCGAGACCGCGGGATTGAAACCGTCGCTCCAGCCGACTACCGAACGCGAGTATCGCACCGCCGCAAGGCGCCCGAAGTACTCTGCCCTCTCCAACCAGAAGATGGAGCGTTCCGGTTTGGCGCCCATGCCGCCGCTTGCAGCATGTCTCGGAACGTACCTGGCCGCGCGCGAAAAGCTCCTCAGCGCCGCCAGGCTCTAGCCGGGTTTTTGTATACTTGTAGGCAATAATGCTGCGCCGGCTCGGTGTCGTTGGACTTGTGCAGTATGTTTGTCTGGCTGCAGGACCATCGTTCGAGAACACCGTCCAGCCGTTCCTCAAATCCAATTGCGTGCTTTGCCATAACGCGAAAATGAAGGTTGGTGGCTTGGCGCTTGACGGCTATTCGGATTCCAAAACCGCTCTTCAGAATCGCGAGGTTTGGGAAAAGGTAGTGCAGAAGCTGCGTACCGGCCAAATGCCGCCGAAAGGCCTGCCCACACCACCGTCCGACCAGGTAACGCAAGTCACCCAGTGGTTTGACGAGCAGTTTGCCCGGCTCGATCGGGAAATGAAGCCCGACCCGGGCCGTGTGACCGCGCGGCGCCTCAATCGCGTCGAATATAACAACACTATCCGCGATCTCGTCGGCGTTGATTTCAAGCCGGCCGCCGATTTCCCCGCGGACGACTCCGGTTACGGCTTCGATAACATCGGCGACGTACTTTCACTGTCACCCGTCCTGATGGAGAAATACCTGGCCGCCGCCGAGAAAATCGCGCGCCGGGCCATAGTGGCCGATCCGCCTCCCAAGCCCACACGAGAACGCATCGAACACCAGCCGGTGCCGCCCGAAGAGCAACCCGCACAGGATCTCGACGCCAAGCATGAGTTCCCCGTCGAAGGCGACTACGACATTCGCGGATTCGTCAGCGGACGGCATAATGCGGAGCTCATCACGCTGTGGCTGGATGGCAAGGAGATCAAGACTTTTCCCATCACCACCGACGACGAGGCGCCGCGCGTGGGCGAATCGCGACTGCACCTGACTGCCGGGGAACATGAGGTGAAAGCCACCCTGCTGCACGACGATTCGCGGCCCGATTCCCAGCCGGACCCTGACGACGGCAAGGTTGACGAGAAGAACAAGCGGCGCAGTCGCGAACCTTACGTCGATCGCTTTGAGATCAACGGCCCCTACAACCCGCACGCGCGCCCGCTTACTGAGAGCCACAAACACATCTTTATCTGCGGGCACGCTCCCGGCCAGCACAAACCCGAGTGCGCGCGCCTTATCGTGGCGGAACTCGCCCGCCGCGCCTACCGCCGTCCGGTCACTAATGCCGAAGTCAATAGCCTCGTACATTTCGTCAACATGGCGCAGCAAAACGGAGATTCCTTCGAACAGGGCGTGCGTGTGGCCCTCGAAGCCATACTGGTCTCGCCGCACTTCCTGTTCCGTATCGAGAGCGATCCCGATCCCAACAATCCCGCCGTTTCACACCGCGTTGACGATTACGAGCTGGCTTCGCGCCTCTCGTATTTCCTGTGGAGCAGCATGCCCGACGAGAAGCTGTTCCATTTGGCTGCTGAACACAAGCTGCGCAAACCGGAGGTGCTCGAATCCGAAGTTCGGCGCATGCTCCTCGATCCCAAATCCGTCGCTCTAGTTGATAATTTCGCCGGCCAATGGCTGGAGCTGCGGAACCTCGACAGCGTGAAGCCCGATCCGGATCGCTTCCCCAACTTCGACGAAAGCCTCCGGCAGGCCATGAAGCAGGAGACGCGCCTGTTTTTCGAAGCGGTGATTCATGAAGATCGCAGCATTCTCGATTTCATCGACGGCAAATTCACCTACCTCAACGAACGCCTGGCCAAGCATTATGGAATTCCGGGGATTACCGGTCCGGAGTTTCGCCGCGTCGAGCTCACCGGCGACGAGCGCTCGGGCATCCTGACGCAGGCGAGCGTGCTGACCGTGTCGTCGTATCCCACGAGGACTTCGCCTGTGCTGCGCGGCAAGTGGGTGCTGGAGAATTTTCTGAATGATCCTCCGCCGCCTCCGCCGCCCGGAGTGGCAAATTTGGATGAGGCCGCGATCGGCACCACCATCTCCATGCGCCAGCAGCTGGAGCAGCACCGCGCCAACCCCGCCTGCGCCACCTGCCACAATCGCATGGACCCCCTGGGTTTTGGCCTGGAAAACTACGATGCCGTGGGCCACTGGCGCTCGCAGGATGGAAAGTTCCCTGTCGACGCCGCCGGTACTCTGCCGGGTGGGCGCTCGTTCCACACCCCGTTGGAACTGAAAGCGATTCTGAAAACCGATCGCGACGCCTTCGCCCGCTGCGTTACCGAAAAAATGCTCACTTACGCGCTCGGCCGTGGCCTGGAACGTTACGATAAACCTGCTGTAAACTTAATTTGTAGCCGATTGGCTGCCAACGATTACCGTTTCTCCCGGTTGATCCTGGAAATTGTGAATAGCCTGCCTTTCCAGATGCGCCACGGGGAGGCTCCAAGTCGCGGGCCGCAACAGGTTGCAACGATCGCTGGGGGAAAACCGTGATCACTGGCAAGCACATTGCGAGGCGTAGTTTCCTGCGTGGCGTAGGCACAGCCATCGCTCTGCCGTTTCTGGATGCAATGACGCCCGCTTTCGGGGCGAGCCGTATCGGCGCCGTGAATGCACCACGCCGTATGGCCTTTGTTTACGTGCCCAACGGCATCATCATGAAGGATTGGACCCCGGCCGCCGAGGGCTCCACGTTCGACTTCACGCGCATTTTGAAGCCGCTCGAGCCGCATCGCCAGAATCTGATGGTGCTCTCCGGCCTCACGCAGAATACGGGCCGCGCGCTGGGCGATGGGCCGGGCGATCATGCCCGGGCTGCCGCCAGTTTCCTCACCGGCATCCATCCGAAGAAAACGTCGGGCGCCGATATCTCGCTCGGGGTTTCGATCGATCAGATCGCCGCCCAGAAGGTTGGCAGCGCCACGCGCTTTGCGTCGCTCGAATTGGGCTGCGAAGACGGCCGGCTGGTGGGCAACTGCGATTCCGGCTATAGCTGCGCTTATAGCAATAGTATTTCCTGGCGCACCAGCACCACGCCGCTTCCGCCGGAAGTCAATCCGCGCGCGGTTTTTGAACGGCTGTTTGGCGACGCGAGTGAAACGCCCGAAGTTCGCGCCAAGAGGCTGGCTTACAACAAGAGCATCCTGGATTTCGTTCTGGACGATACGCAAAAGCTGAAAGGTGACTTGGGCAGAACCGATCGCCGCAAGCTCGACGAGTATCTCGATGCGGTGCGGGAGATCGAACGCCGTATCGAGCAGGCCGAGCACGACCACACCCAATTCACGCCGAACATGGAAAAGCCCGAGGGCGTTCCCATCGAATTCGCGGATCATGTCCGTCTGATGTTCGACCTGATGACTCTCGCGTTCCAGGCCGATCTGACGCGCATCTCCACCTTCATGATCTGCCGCGAAGGCAGCACGCGCACGTACCGTGAAATCGGCGTTTCCGACGCCCATCATCCGCTCACCCACCACCGCAACAACCCCGAGTGGATCGAAAAGGTCACCAAGATCAACTGCTTCCACCTGGAGCAGTTCGCCTATTTCGTCAACAAGCTGAAGTCCACCCCGGATGGTGACGGTACGCTGCTCGACCGCATGATGGTCGTCTACGGCAGCGGCCTATCGGACGGCAACCAGCACACCCACAACGAACTCCCCGTCGTGCTGGCCGGCGCGGGCAATGGCGCTTTGCGGCCCGGGCGCCACGTGCGTTATCCAAAAGAAACGCCCATGAACAACCTGTACGTGGCCATGCTCGACCACATGGGCGTGCCTCCCGAAAAAATCGGCGACAGCACCGGCGAACTGGAACATTTGACGGATCTGTAAGACCTCCCTAGGGATTTGCTAGACTCATTCTAGGAGATCTCTATGCCCACACTTTACGTGGAGAATGTCCCGAACGATCTCTACCAAGCTCTCCGCGAGCGTGCGGACAAGCATCGCAAATCGATGGCGGCCGAGGTGCTATCTCTGCTCGAGGAGAACGTGCCCACAGCCGCCGAACTCAAACGCCGCAAGGCGTCCTTTCGCCGGATCCTGCAGATCAGAAAGGCTGCCAAAACGGGCGCTTTCCCTACCGCTGAGGAAATGCAGCGAGAGGACCGGGCCCGGTGACGGCCGTGGTTGCGGATGCCAGCGTGCTGTTCAAATGTTTCTTTCCGCAAGAACCGCTTGCGGAGTGCGCTATTGAGCTCCTGCAGCGCAATGCAGCCGGCGAACTCCGCGTAGTCGTTCCAGATCTCTTCTGGCCGGAATTCGGCAACATTCTCTGGAAAGCCGTGCGTCTGGGCCGCTGTTCTCACGAATCCGCAGTCGCGTCGATCTCTGAAATGCGGACGCAAGGCCTGGCGACGCTTGCTTCCTACGAACTGATCCACGACGCCTTCGCCATCGCCACGCGATTCCAACGTTCCATGTACGACAGCGTATATGTTGCACTCGCCGTTTCTCTTCGAACGCATCTCGTGACTGCTGACGAGCGCCTCGCCAACGCTCTCGCGTCGTATTTGCCCGTCAAATGGCTCGGGGCGGCGTAGGTTCAGTCAGACTCTTTGTGTAGAATCAAGACTCCTCCATGATCCCTTCGTCCGCCGTCGAAACCCGCCTCACGTTCGTGCAATGGGTCGTCCTCGGATTGTTGGTCATTTCAATCGGCGTCAACTACATTGACCGCGGCACCCTGGCCGTCGCCTCGCCATTCCTGATCGCGGAACTGCACCTCACCAAGACCCAACTTGGCGCGCTCTTCTCCACGTTCTTTTGGACATACGCCCTCTTTCAGCTCGTCGCCGGATGGCTGGTCGATCGGCACGATGTTCGCACCGTACTCGGCATTGGATTCCTCATCTGGTCCGCCGCGACGTTACTCACCGGACTGGCAAATTCCTTTGCCGCGATTTTCGTCCTGCGCCTGCTGCTCGGTATGGGCGAATCCGTTGCGTACCCATCCTATTCGCGCATCCTTGCCGGCAGTTTTCCCGAGCGCCACCGCGGCACGGCAAACGCGCTGATCGATGCCGGTTCCAAATGCGGTCCTGCGCTTGGCGTGTTTATCGGCGGCCTGGTAGTTGGCCAATTCGGATGGAGGACGCTGTTTCTCATACTTGGATTCGGGGGCTTGCTGTGGCTGATCCCCTGGGCCATCTGGGGCCCACATCCGGCAACCGTGACGTTACCGCGCAAGGGGGATTGCCCCGGCGTTCTTGAGATTCTCGGCAAGCGCAGCGCGTGGGGAACGTTTCTCGGCCTCTTCTGCGTCAACTATGCCTGGTACTTTCTAGTTTTCTGGCTGCCGCCGTACCTCGTCATGGAGCGGCACTTCAGCGCCAACATGATGGCTGTGTTCGGCTCCATGCCATTCTGGGGCCTGGCATTGTCGTCAGCTCTGAGCGGGTGGGCATCCGACCGCTGGATTGCCCGCGGCGGCAGCCCCACGCGCGTGCGCAAAACCTTCATGGCGGCCGGCATGCTCCTCAGCACCATGATTCTTTCCGCCGCCCTCGTTCGCGACGCAACCACTTCGATGGTGCTGCTGGTCATCACCAGCCTTTGCTTCGGTCTGTTCACCTCGAACTTGTGGGCCATCACGCAAACGCTCGCCGGTCCTCAAGCCGCCGGCAAGTGGACGGGCTGGCAAAACATGTTCGGAAATTTCGCCGGCATCTTCGGCCCCTGGTTCACTGGAAAGATCGTCGACGCCACCGGCCAGTTTCTGCTGGCGTTTGTGGCCGTCTGCGCAGCCCTTGTCATCGGCGCTTTCGCCTTTACGGTGATTGTCGGCGAGCTAAAGCCCGTCAAGTGGCGTTCTTGCTGACCGCCGCGCTCACCTCTCTGCGCAGATGTGTTTTAAATTCCTGCTACCATCCGTAGTTGGCCCGCGCGTGCGTGCCTTTCTATGGCGAAGTTCAAACCGGTCCGTCCGAAAAAAAGCAAAACTCCCCAAGTGCAAGGCGGCTTGCCTTGCGTCATTCTGGTCTTCGTGGGGATTGCGATCCTGTTCGTGCTCATGTACCTGGTGGTCAAATATGCGAACGGATAACCGGCGGCTCGATCAAATGCGGCCGGTTGAGATTCAGACCGGCTACCTGAAGACAGCAGAGGGCTCCGCGTTGATCAGCGTGGGCAATACGCGCGTGCTCTGCGCCGCTTCCATCGAAGACGGCGTACCGCAGTTCTTGCGCGGCACTGGCAAAGGCTGGGTCACTGCAGAATATGCTATGCTGCCCCGCGCCACGCTCAAACGCACACCGCGCGAGGTTACGAAGGGCAAACCGTCCGGCCGTACTCACGAAATCCAGCGTCTCATCGGCCGCTCATTGCGCGCCATTGTCGATCTCGATGCGCTCGGCGAGCGCTCGGTTCTCGTCGATTGCGACGTCATTCAAGCCGATGGCGGCACGCGCACCGCTTCCATCACGGGCGCATATGTGGCTCTGGCCATTGCGGTCGGCCAGTTGGTGCAGTTCGGCACTTTGAAGAAAACGCCATTGCTCGATTCTGTTGCCGCCACCAGTGTCGGCATCGTTGGCGGCGAGCCGATGATCGACCTGGACTATGAAGAGGATTCGCGCGCCGACGTCGACATGAACCTGGTCATGACCGGCGCGGGCAAATTTGTCGAAGTGCAGGCCACTGCCGAGCATCATCCATTTGACGACGCTCAGTTGAGCCGTCTCATCGAGCTGACGCGCGGTGGAATTCGCGAGCTTGTCGAACTGCAAAAACAGGCGATTCAAAAGCGGTGATGGTTTATTGCGCCACGGGCAATCCCGGGAAGCTGCGCGAATTCCGGCTGGCTGCCCAGAAGTTTGCTATCGACATTCAGGAACTGCCCGCCCTCGCCGAGCTTGCCCCGTGTGAAGAAACCGGCCGCAATTTCCAGGACAACGCCATCCTGAAAGCCAAATACTATGGGGCGCATGCCCCCGGCCTACTCTTCGCGGATGATTCGGGCCTCGAGGTAGACGCCCTCGACGGTGCGCCCGGCGTGATCTCCGCGCGCTACGCCGGCCCGGGCGCCACGGATGCGTTGAACAATGCCTTGCTTCTCGGGAATATGCGTGGACGTGAGGACCGCCGTGCGCGCTTCGTGTGCGTCATCGCCCTAGCCGATCACGGCAAGTTGATTCGCACGTTTCGAGGCACCGTGGAAGGCGAATTATTGAACGAGGCACACGGCGACGCCGGCTTCGGTTACGACCCGCTCTTCTACTACCCGCCCTATGGCCGCGCTTTCGGCGAAGTTTCCGTCGAAGAAAAGATGGCCGTGAGCCACCGCGGAAAAGCGCTCACGGCGCTATTTCGTTACCTCTCTGACTCCCCGGCCAAACGCGTCGTGTAGGGGCCGGACGTGTCCGGCCCTCTTACGCTAATGCTTCGTGGTCTTCAGCTTCTCGCGCTGCTCGCGCAATACGGCTTTGCGGCTCAGCTTGATCTTGTTGCCTTCCATCGCGAGGACCTTCACCAGAATCTGGTCGCCTTCCTTCAGCTCGTCCCGCACTTCCTTGATGCGGTTCTCGGCGATCTCGCTGATGTGCAGCAGGCCGTCGGTGCCCGGGAAAATCTCGACGAACGCGCCGAAGTCCACCAGCCGCACCACCTTGCCCAGATACGTCTTGCCCACCTCGGCAACTGCCGTGATGTCGGAGATGATCTGGATGGCCTTGTTCGCGGAGGCTTCATCGGCCGACGCAATGTGAATGGTGCCATCGTCGGACACGTCGATCTTCACACCCGTCTGCTCGATAATGCCGCGAATCACCTTGCCGCCAGGCCCGATGACGTCACGGATCTTATCGGTCGCGATGTTCATGGTGTAGATACGGGGCGCGTATTGCGAGAGCGCCGCGCGCGGTGCCGCCAGCGCCTCCTGCATTTTGTCCAATATGAACAGCCGGCCACGGCGTGCTTGCTCCAACGCCTCTTTCATAATCGCGGCGCTGATGTTCGGCACCTTGATGTCCATCTGGAGGGCGGTGATGCCTTCGCGCGTGCCCGCGACCTTGAAATCCATATCGCCGTAGTGGTCTTCGGCGCCCGCGATATCGGTCAGGATGGCGTATTTCTCGCCCTCCTTCACCAGGCCCATGGCCACGCCGCCTACTGCCGCACCCATCGGCACGCCGGCGTCCATCAGCGCAAGGCTCGCTCCGCAAACCGAAGCCATGGAGCTTGAACCATTGGATTCCAGAATGTCGCTCACTACGCGCAGCGTGTACGGAAACACCGTTTCATCAGGGATCAACGTCAGAATGGACTTCTCGGCCAGTGCTCCGTGGCCGATCTCACGCCGGCCTGGACCACGCATGAAACCAACTTCACCCACGCTGAACGGCGGAAAGTTGTAGTGCAGCATGAAACGCTTGGAGGCCTCGCCCGGTTCGAGCAGCTCGATGCGCTGCTCATCGTCCTTGGTGCCGAGTGTGACCGTAACTAGAGCTTGCGTCTCGCCGCGCGTAAAAATTGCCGACCCGTGCGTACGCGCCAGCACGCTCGTTTCGATGGTGATCGGCCGAATCTCGTCGAAGGCGCGGCCATCGGGCCGCCGGCGATCATCGAGCATCTGGTCGCGGAAAATCCGCTCTTTGAGAGTATCGTAGAGCTTTGCCGCTTCTTCGCGCTCTTCTTCGGGAAGACTCTCCGTCACCCGCTTCTTGATTTCCGCAACCTTCGCGTAGCTCTCGAGCTTCGGATACTTCTGCGTGTTCAGGGCATCCGTGAGTTCCGTACGCGCTTGCTTCTCGATCTGCTTGTACAGGGCGTCGTTGATGACGGGCGGCGTGAAGATCCGCTTCGGCTTGCCGGCTACTTTCACCATCTCGCAGATCACACCGGCGATCTTACGGCAGCACTCGTGTCCGTATTCGATGGCCTTGACGGCATCGGCCTCTGAAACCTGCTGCCCGCCCGCTTCCACCATGACGATGCCTTCCGCGGTACCGGCCACCATGATGTTCAGCTTCGACTCGCGGGCTTCGGTATACGACGGGTTAGCCACGCATTGGCCATTCACCAGGCCTACGCGGACACCGCCCAGAATATGGGCAAATGGGATATCGGAAATGGCTAGAGCCGCTCCCGCGCCCACCACCGCAAGCGATGCGGGGTCCTGCTCGGGATCCGCCGACAGCACCATGGCGATGATCTGGGTTTCGTTCAAATATCCTTCAGGGAAGAGCGGACGCACAGGCCGGTCGATCAACCGACTGGTCAAAACTTCTTTCTCCGAGGGCCGGCCTTCACGTTTGATGAAACCGCCCGGAATCTTGCCGGCGGCATAAGTGTATTCACGGTAATCCACCGTGAGCGGAAAGAAGCCGGCACCGGGCTTGGCTTCCTCGTTCGAACACGCCGTCACCAGAACGGCGGAGTCTCCGGAGCGGACTACGACCGCTCCATTCGCCTGGCGGGCAATCCTGCCCGTCTCCAGCGTGATTTTACGTCCGTCTAAATCTACTTCAAATGTATGCATCTTATAGTTCTCCCCGGCTGGGCTTTATACCTCAACCGGGTATCAATTTTGAGATTGGAGCGTGACAGAACTTCTGGCGGGCTGCGAATCGATCCGGGAGCGAAACGTTTCACTCCCCTTAACGAGCGCTCTCTAGTGGCGGATGCCGAGCTTTTGCAGAACGGCCTTATAGCGTTCGGGGCTGGTGTTCTTTAGATACGTCAGAAGCCTGCGGCGCTTGGCAACCATCATTAACAAACCTCTGCGCGAGGCGTGGTCTTTCTTATGCGCCTTGAAATGTTCTGTGAGTTGGGCGATCTGCCCGCTCAGGAGAGCAATCTGTACTTCCGGAGAACCCGTGTCCGACTTGTGGGTCTGATTCTTGGCAAGAATCTGCCGTTTTGCTTCTATCGCCAATGCCATTCTAGAGCTTACAGCTCCTTGTCTTCTCTTTATCTCGTTTTGATACGCTTAATAGAATACCACAACACGGTTACAGCCGCGCCTGTTAAATTCTGTCAGTACACCCGGAAGCAGAAAACCACGTTCGAGTCCCGAGGCGAGATGGAATATTCGCCATTGGGCAATCCTTGGTTCACTTCCAGTTTGTACAGGTCGTCGCCCACCTTTGTGACCGTGCTGATCACCGGCTTTGCCGCCGGCTTGCCCTTGTGGGACAGCAATACCTCGCGATTGCCGTTCTTGCTCTCCAACTTGTAGATTTCCAGTTGATCCGGATTGATTTTGTCCGCGCGGATGATAAATATCGGGCTCGCCAAGGGCGTTGCTGCCGAAGACGAAGCGCCGGCGATGATCGCAATATGGTCGCCTTTGCGGTTCTCATCCTTGGCCTCGCCGGCCTCGGTGGGCGTGAGATTATCCGCGTGAACCAGGTACGGCAGATCGGCCTTCTCCGGCTGCGGCCCGGTGTACTTTTGGCCTAACAAAGACCCGGAGCAAATCGCTAAAAGCGCAAGTCTTCGCAACATTTGTTTCTGATTTTATCTGTTTGCGAGCCACGGCTCCAGATCCTGGCTCGTAAAATCGCGAATCGCCAGATCGACGCCCGGAAGCACGTCGTGGGTTGTCATTACCCCCACTACCGCCATCCGGGCAGCGCGTGCCGCTTCGATGCCGGGCAAAGAATCCTCGAAAACTACGCAATCAGCAGGCCGGACGCCGAGCAGTTCGGCTGCCCGTAAGTAAATGTCGGGATGAGGCTTGGGGTTCGCCACCTGATGCCCGTCGACCAGGACCCGGAAGTAGGGCCGCAGACCCGCTTCCTCCACCAGAAACTCAACGTTTTCCGGCTCCGCGTTGCTGGCCATGCCGATGGGTTCGCTGCGATGCCGCACGAGAAAGTCCCTCACACCCGGAACCAGTGCTTCGTTCAGTGCCGGCCGGATCATCTCACGGTACAGCCGCTCTTTAGCGGCTCCATGGGCATGCACCTCCGCGTCTGAAAGATGATCGCCGAAGAAATCGCGCACGATATCATCGTTGCGTTTACCATACATGCGCTGCTGCATGGCCTCGTCGGTCTCAATGCCGTGGCGCCGGTTGTATTCGGCCCATGCCACGCGATGCCACCGGTTGGAATCGACAATCACACCATCCATATCCAGAATGAGAGCCAGTTTACGCGCCAAGTTCGCCATCCATCCAGTTCAGATAATTTCGCGCTCCATCGACGACCGGCATCGCAATCACTTCGGGAACTTCATAGGAATGCAGTTTCTCGATCGCCACTCGCAATACGTCGAAACGTTCACGCGACGATTTGATCAGCAGCAGAAATTCCGGCGAATCCTCGATCTTCCCCTGCCAGCGATAGAAACTCCGCACCGACGGAATCACGTTCACGCACGCCGCCAGGCGGTCGTTCACAAGGGCGCGCGCGATTTTCTCCGCCTCTTCGGAGCTCGATGCCGTGCTAAACACAACTATTTTGTCGGTCATATGTGAATTTGGCTAAGTTGGGGCTTCATCCGATGGTACTATTTATTTTTTCGGCCTTTTTATGCGCTCTTCGATTGCAAAGGTTGGCTATGCCGTGGCGGTGCTGGTTGCCGCCAGCTACGCATTAGTCACGTTGCGCGGACCGCAGGGCGTCCCCGCACTCATCGAGAAGCAGAAACAGATCCGCACACTCGAGCGCGAGAATGCGGACTTGGCGCGTGAAATCGAAGCGCGGCGTGAGCGCATTAAGCGCCTGCGAGAAGACGAATCTGCCCAGGAACTGGAGATTCGCCAGCGCCTGAAGTTAGTTCGCCCAGGCGAGAAGGTGTTCATCCTACAGGATCCCGTTGCCCCGAAGAATCCCCCTGCCCAGCCGTAGATCGTTCCTCACGTTAGTTCTTTTCGTGAGCGCCGCCGCACGCGCGCAGCAGATTCCAACCCGTTCCGATTCGATCGTGGTCACCGGAACCTGGGAACCCGTGCAGGTAGACGACCTCGACCGCTCGGTAAGTGTGCTGCCCGTTGCGAGCGAGGAGCTGCTGCTGAATAGCTGGGTGGATGTGCTGCGCCTCGATCCATCGGTCGATCTGCAGGAGCGTGCGCCCAACGGCGTGCAAACCGACGTATCCATTCGCGGCGGAAGCTTCGGCCAGACGCTGGTGCTCGTGAACGGCATCCGCGTCAACGATCCGCAAAGCGGTCATCACGACATGGACTTGCCGATCCCGCCGGATGGCATCGCGCGCGTCGAAGTTCTGCAAGGCTCCGGTTCGACGCTCTATGGGTCGGATGCAGTCGGCGGCGTGATCAACGTGATCACGAATATTCCGGAAGTGTCGGAATTCCATCTACGGCTGGCCGCCGGCAACTTCGGCGTGAATCAGGAGCGTGGATCGCTCTCCCTGGTGGAAGGCGGAGTGGACGAGCAACTCACCTTTTCGCGCGACTTTTCCAGCGGCTTCATGCCGGATCGCGATTACCGCAACCTGGCTCTTTCTTCGAGCACGCACTGGATGACGTCACTGGGCGCGAGCAACGTGACGCTCGGTTGGGACGACCGTCCCTTCGGCGCTGACGGGTTCTATGGCGACTATCCATCCTGGGAGGACACCAAGACCTGGTTCGGCTCTTTTCAGCAGGCTCTCGGACCGGACACGGAAGCCTCGTTCTCATATCGTCACCACAGCGACCTGTACGTTTTATTTCGTGATGATCCGGAGATTTATACCAATCATCATGCAGACCAAAGCTATGTGGCATCGCTACGTCACAACCAGAAGATTTCCACCAACGTCAGCTTGCACTACGGCGCGGAATTCTTTCGCGACACGCTGGTAAGCAATAACCTCGGCAATCATCAACGCGACTACGGCGCCGGATACTTGTCGATCGATGTGCGGGCGCTCAAGCGATTTTCTTTCTCGGCGGGAATCCGCGAGAACGTTCTGGGAACGGGCGAGGTGGAAAGCTCGCCTTCGGTTACCGGCGGCGTCTGGCTGAATTCGAAGTTGAAGCTGCGAGCGAGCGCCAGCCACGCCTTCCGCCTGCCGAGCTACACCGACCTGTTCTATCACGATCCCGCTAATCTCGGGAATCCCAACCTGCGGCCGGAGCGGGCATGGGATTACGAAGGCGGCCTGAATTGGACGCCAACACAGCGGCTGCGTGCCGACCTCAGCGTCTTCCAACTTCGCGAGCGTGACGGCATCGATTACGTGCGCAGCTCACCCACGGCGCTCTGGGCCGCGGCCAATATCGATCAATTGCAGTTCACGGGAGTGGAAGCTTCCGTGGATACGCGTCTTTCGAACGCGCAGAATCTGGCGGTACGGTTCACCGCCCTGCACGGCGCGGAGGCGGAGTTTCAGGATCTATCGACGAAGTATTCGTTCAACTATCCGTCGGAATCAGCGGTGGTCGAGTGGCGCGGGAACTTTGCCCACGGATTTCTGGCGCGCACGCGCATCGGCACGTTGAACCGGCGCGGGGAGGGTGCCTACGCACTTTGGGATTTCTACGGCGGATGGGGCGAGCATTCGGTCAAGCCTTTCCTGCAGCTCACCAATATCACGTCAACGCATTACTATGAGCTTCCCGGCCTCGTTATGCCCACGCGCGCGGTGGTCGGCGGCGTGGAGTGGTCGATGCGGTGGAAGTAACGTCCTAGCTCTTGTAATACCAATCCAGAATCCGGACATCGATTCCGGTTCCCGCCAGCCCGTTCTTAAACACCTTCAAGTCGGAACCACGGTAGTGATACGGATAGACGATTTTCGGGTGAAAAGCGCGGACGGCCTCGGCTGCCTCCTCAGGCGGCATGGTGTACGGCAGGTTCATGCAGACGAAGGCCACATCGATGTTTTTGAGCGCGCGCATTTCCGGAATCCCCTCCGTGTCACCGGAAAAGTAGAATCGCTTATCGCCATAAGTCACGACGTAGCCGTTGCCGCGGCCTTTGTCGTGAAATAACTTGCCGGGCTCCGGCCCGCGCTTGAGGTTGTACATGGGGATGGCTTCAATGGTGAAGGGATCCTCGCGCACGGTTTCGCCGTTGCGAATCACAACGGCGGTTTTGACGGTCTCGGCCACTGCCGCCGGCGCGAGGATCTTTGTGCCGGATTTCGAGATCTTCGGCAGAATCCTGGGGTCCATGTGGTCACCGTGAATGTCTGTGATCAGGATCAAGTCCGCGGCAGGCAGCCCCTTGAAATTGCCACCGCTGACGGGGTCGAGATAAACTACTTTCCCTCCTGCTTCGATGACCAGGCTCGCGTGCTGAATGGGAGTAATCTTCAGCGTTCCGGCAGCCGTATCGAATTCCTGTACGGGCCGTTGAGCGAACGCCAAACCGGCAAGTAACAATAGTGCGGACGCTAGCTTCATAGAAGCAGATTTTATCGCACGGCAGGGAGACGAGCGCTGCCCGCCGGCCATTCAGGCATGCCATGCTGAAAATAGATGGCTGTCCTGTTAAGTGGCTTTGCTCTTCGTAAATCGTTTGGCGCGCGAGTCCTATTCGAGAATCTGTCGTTGAATCTTTCCGAGGGGGAACGGACGGGTCTGATCGGGCCGAATGGCAGCGGCAAAACCACGTTGCTGGAGATTCTGGCCGGAAAGGAGCCGCCCGACGCCGGGACGCGGGCGTTGCGCAAGCAGACCAGGCTGGCCTATGTCCCGCAAGACTCTTTGTTCGGGCCGAATGACACCGTCGGCTCCGTACTGCGAGCGGCGTTAGACGAAGCTCTTCTGGACGAAGAAGAGAAGAGAGTTCGCGCCGAGGTAATGCTTGGCCGAGCCGGTTTCGATTCATCGGCTACGGCCGCCGAGGCGCTTTCCGGCGGCTGGAAAAAACGACTTGCCATCGCGGCGGCGCTCGTGACCGCGCCGGACGTACTGCTTCTGGACGAGCCGACCAATCACCTGGACCTGGAAGGCATCCTGTGGCTCGAGACCGCGGTCCAGGCCGCGAATGCGTGTCTGGTGGTGACGCACGACCGGTATTTTCTGGAAAACGTCGCCACGCAAATGGTGGAGGTGAATGCCATCTATCCGCAGAGCGCGTTCCAAGTGAAGGGGAATTACAGCGAGTTTCTCGAGCGGCGCGAAGAGTTTCTCGAGGCGCAGGCCAAGCAGAAGGAGTCGCTGGCGACAAAGGTGCGGCGCGAGGTGGAGTGGCTGCGGCGAGGGCCCAAGGCGAGGACGGGCAAGTCGCGGGCGCGCATCGATTCGGCGGGGCGGCTTATCGAGGAACTTTCGGCGGTCAACGCACGCAGCCGCACGGCCACGGCACAAATTGACTTCACGGCGTCGGACCGGAAGACCAAGCGGTTGATCGAAGCCGACGGCATTGGGAAGACGCTCGGCGGTCGCAGGCTGTTTCAGAATCTGAGCCTGACTCTTGCGCCGGGTGTTCGCGTCGGTCTGGTGGGAGCGAACGGGAGTGGAAAGACCACACTGTTGAAGATCCTCGAGGGAGTCGAAGCGCCCGATGAAGGAACCGTGACGCGTGCGGACAAGCTGCAAATAGTGAGCTTCGCGCAAGATCGCGGCGCGCATTTGGATCTGGAAATCAGCCTGCGACGAACGTTGTGTCCCGACGGCGACTCGGTGATTTATCGCGGACGGCCGATCCATGTGGCGGGATGGGCGAAACGGTTTCTTTTTCGGGATGAACAGCTCGATATGCCTGTGTCGCGGCTGTCGGGCGGCGAGCGTGCACGGGTAATGATCGCGCGGCTGATGCTGGCGCCGGCGGATGTGCTGTTACTCGACGAACCGACGAACGATCTGGATATTCCGACTCTCGAGGTGCTCGAG
>Ga0335071_10003437_pt1 | contig 16700 bp, 9 predicted proteins | sample Lox_Sample_15_FD_206724 | JGI IMG/M metagenome (GOLD analysis project Ga0335071, IMG submission 206724) | Soil microbial communities from Loxahatchee National Wildlife Refuge, Florida, United States - Lox_Sample_1.5 | ecosystem: Environmental > Terrestrial > Soil > Wetlands | place: USA: Florida... | reverse complement strand
CCCCTCGCTCGCGACGAGGTACTCCGCAAGGACCACCTCCGCGATGTTCCCCTTCTGCGTGTTGGGATTTGCCGGATACACGGACCGACCGGCCACGCCCTGACGTTCCAGCGCCTTGTTCAAGGTCGCGATCCGCCGCCTCTTGGCCGTATCCGCATGATGCCGCGCAAGTGCTCCGCGAAGGAACTCAACGACGTTCGCGCGTGCCCCCGCTCGCTCGCTGAGGATTCGGTGATGTCGCTTCGACTCAGTCTGCCCGTCGGCACCGTCGAGGATGGCCCCGAACTTTGCCGGCGCTTGCGGATGTGGTCGGAGTATCCGAACGGTTGACATGGCGTCGGAGCGAGAGCCTACGCGGATGTGCTCGGTGCGGAAAGGCCACCGTGCACGCGCCCGTCGCCGATGGCGCACCCGCGCCGCAGTTCAACTACCCATCGGGACGGGAGCGAAGTTCCGAGGGCCGGGCCGGGGTGCGGGTCTGCCCGGACCGCGCGCTCATGTCACCGGTTGTCGACCGCTCGCCGCGAGATCATGGGCGGGCCTCCACATGGCAGTCCGTCGGCCGTGGCCGGCGCCTTCGCGAGGCCCGCACCAACGACGGCCTCAGGAGCCCCGCCGCATGACCGCACCCCAGAACGCACCCCGAGGCCCAGAAACACAAAGGCCGTCATCGCGATTCCTTTGCGATGACGGCCATTTACTGAGTCGGGGAGACAGGATTTGAACCTGCGACCCCTTGGTCCCGAACCAAGTGCTCTACCAGACTGAGCCACTCCCCGATGGAGCGAGCCGCCTGTACTGCGCCCCGGGCCTCGGGAGGGCCAGGGCCGGCGTAAGGTCGCGTATCTACTGAACGCGCCGCCGGGTGTCAAGCGCGGACTGAGTGAGCCGCGCCGCCCTTACGCGGAGACGCTGGGCCGGACGGCTACCGGGAGCAAGCCGCTTCGACGTCGGCGATCTCCTTGGGGACGGCCTCGGTGAGGTTGACTGGTCCACGTTCCCCCACGAGTACGTCGTCCTCGATGCGCACCCCGATGCCGCGCAGCCCGGCGGGGACGGCCTCGTCGGGGCCGATGTAGATGCCGGGCTCTATCGTCACCACCATCCCGGGCGCGAGGACGCGGGGCTGCCCACCGGGCGAGTAGTCACCAACGTCATGGGTGTCCATGCCCAGCCAGTGGCTTGTGCGGTGCATGTAGAACCGCCGGAAGGACTTGTCGGCGATCCGCTCCTCGACGGTTCCCTGCAATAGCCCAAGGCCGATGAAGCCCTCGGTGAGCTGGCGCACGACCTGGTCGTGCACGGCATCGAGCGTGACGCCGGGCTGGATGGCGGCGACTGCCGCCTTCTGCGCCGCCAGGCACAGCGAGTAGACGTCGCGCTGTGGGGCGGTGAACTCGCCGGACACGGGGAAGGTGCGGGTGACGTCGGCGCCGTACCACTCGAACTCGCCCCCGGCGTCGACCAGGCACAGCTCCCCATCGCGGAGGATGGCGTCACCGGCGGCGTAGTGGAGAACGGTGGTGTTGTCGCCTGCGGCCACGATGGTTCCGAAGGCGGGCCCGCTGCCGCCGCGCCGGCGGAACGCGTACTCGATCTCGGCCTGGACCTGGTGCTCTCGCCTGCCGTCGATGCCGTCCCGCATGGCCGCCAGGTGCCCCTCGGCGGTGAGGTCAGCTGCGCGGCGGATCTTGGCCAGCTCGTCGGGCGCCTTGACCAGCCGGAGCTCGTGGAGGATGCGCCCGCTGTCGACGATGGCCTCGGGGGCCCGCTTGCCAGTGCGAGCGGCGGCGCGAAGCTCGACCAGCAGCCGCGAGACCCGCTGGTCCCAGGTCCCGTCCCAGCCGATGCGGAACCACAAGGTGGTCGCCCCGTCGAGCAGGTCGGGCAGCTTGGCGTCCATCTCGCCGACCACGAAGGCCTCGTCGGCCAGGTAGACGTCCTTCGCCCCCTCCACCCCGGCCCGCCGGCCGGTCCAGATCTCCTTCTCCCGGTCCCGGGGTCGCACGAAGAGGGTCAGCTTCCGCTCCCCGCCCTTCGCCCGGAACACTGCGCAGCCCAGTGGCTCGTCGAGCCCCACTGCCCAGGCGTGGTCGGAGTCCTGGCGGAAGGCAAATTCGGAGTCGGCGTTGCGGATCTTCTCGCTGGCCGCGGGCAGGAGCAGCACGCCGCCGCCGCGGCGCTCCATCTCCTCGAAGATGCGGGCCCGCCGAGCACGGTAGATGTCGGCCTCGAAGGTCATCGCCTCTCCTCTCTGGTTGGGGTCCCGTCCCTCACGGCGCCCGCCCCGGCCACCTCCCGCCGCACCAGGCCTCGAAGGAGGCTCGGGCGGAGGCGCTCGCCTCCGGGTTGGGCTCGATCCACAGGGTGTCGAGCGGCGGGTCGGCCAGGATCACCTCCACCGGCACCAGCTCGTCGCGGCGGAAGACGGTGAGCGCCAGCCTCCCGCCAGGGCCGAGCTGGCACAACCGATCCCACAGCCCAACTCGGTCCAGCCGGAAGCCGTCCTCGGCCACGATCTCGTCCCCGCCCTGCAGGCCGGCGGCCCAGGCCGGGCCACCCTCCCGCACTCCCTGCACCACCAGCTTGGGCCCGGGGGCGAGCGTCGCCCCCAGCCAGCCCGCGGGCGGGCCGGGCTCGTCGGGCGCGGGCGTGCCGCCCTTGTCGTCGAGGCCCGCGGCCGAGCGCCGCCCCACCCGCAGCCCCACCTGCTCCAGCGCCAGCTCCAGGGGCTCGGTGCCACGTACCCAGCGGTCGAAGAACGCTCGGGCCGGGCCCTCGCCCAGCACCTGGGCCACCGCCCGCTCCACGCCGTCCTCGGCCAAGCCGCCCGCCGGCTGGCGCGCGTGCAGCGTCCGGACCAACACGTCCAGCGAGCTGCCGGCCCGCCGCAGCGCCAGGTCGAGCGCCAGCGCCACCAGCTCGCCCTTCAGGTAGTAGGACACGGCGCTGTTGGGGGTGTTCTCGTCGGGGCGGTAGAGCTTCACCCAGGCGAGGAAGCTCGCCTCCTCCAGGCTCGTCTTGGCGGCGCCGGGAGTCCGGGCCAACGCGGTGAGCGAGCGCCCTAGGGCGCGCAGGTAGCTCTTCGGCTCGGAGAGCCCCGCCCGCACCAGCGCCAACCCGTCGTAGTAGGAGGTCACGCCCTCGAACCACCACAGGAGCCGCGTGTACTGCTCGCGGGAGTAGTCGTAGGGGGTGAGGGCGGCCGGGCGGAGCCGCTTCACGTTCCATAGGTGGAAGAACTCGTGGGCCACGAGGGCTAACGTCTCCTCGTAGGTCTCGCGCGGGAAGAAGGCGTTCCGGGCAACGTCCAGCGTCGTGGACCGGGCGTGCTCGAGCCCACCCCGGCGGGCGTCGGCGAGGTGGACGATGAAGAGGTAGCGCTCGTAGGGTAGGCCACCGAACAGCCGGGCGAACGTCTCCACGATGCGCCGCACGTCGTCGGTGAAGCGATCCTCGTCCAGATGGCCGCGACCCCACAGCGCCAGCTCGTGCGCCTTGCCCGCCGCCTGGAAGCGGAGCAGACGGTGGCGCCCGATCTCCAGCGGCGAGTCGACCAGCTCGTCGTAGTCGCGGGCCTGGAAGCGCCTCGGCCCTCCCTCGAGCGCGGTCGACACCTCCCATCCCTCTGGCGGCACCACCTCCAGCTCGCAGGGCTCGCCCTGCCGTCCGGCGGCGTAGGGGAGCGCGGCCGCGGCGTTGACGTAGCCGTGGGTGTCGTCGAGGTGGCAGGTGCGGACGGTGAGCTCGTTGGCGTAGAGGCGGTAGCGGACCACCATCGAGGGGGCGCCGCCGGAGGCGACCGAGAAGCGGTGCTTGTCGATGCGGATGACCGGCAGTGGGTGCCCGGCCCCGTCCTCGGCCCTGAGCCCCTCGACATGGCGCGCGAACTCCCGGACCAGGTAGCTGCCGGGCGTCCAGACCGGGAAGCACAGCTCGGCGGCTGCGCCCGGCCGTGCCAGCGTTGCCTCGATATGGAACAGGTGCGAGGCCGGCTCGGGCATCGAGAGGCAGTAGCGCATGCGGCAACTATCTAGCCCGAAGTGGCGCCCGGAGGGGGGGTACTTCTGGTAGCTTCGCCACACGGGACCTCCCTTGAGCGAGACACCGGCGCAAGACGGCGAGCCCCCCCGGGGCGAGGCCCAGGCACCCTTCTTGCGGCTCTACCTGCTGGGGCGCTTCGAGGTGGTCCGGCAGGACGCCCCCATCCCCGCCCACGCCTGGCGGCGGCGGCGCCCCGCCGACCTCTTGCGCCTGGTGGCCCTTGCCCCGGGGCGCGTCCTCTCCCGGGAGCGCGTAGTCGAGACGCTCTGGCCGGACAAGGACCCGGCCAGCGGGGCCAACAACCTGCACCGGGCCCTCTACGACTTGCGGCAGGTCCTGGGCGGACGCTGGGTGGACATCGAGCGCGGCCAGGTGGCTCTCGATTCCGCCGCCTGGGTCGACGTCGACGCCTTCCTCCTGGCGGCCGCGGCCGGCACGCTCCCGCGCCTGGCCGAAGCGGTGACCCTCTACCGCGGCGAGCTGGCCCCGGGGAGCCCCGAGCCCTGGCTGGCAGAGCGGCGCGCCGAGCTCCGCCGCACCTTCGTCGACGCCGCCCTCCCGCTGGCCCGGGCGGCGGCCGAGGCGGGGGACCTGGCCGCCGGCGTCCCGCTGGCGCGCCGGCTGGTGGACGTGGACTCGCTCGGCGAGGAAGGGCACCGGCTCCTGGTGCGGCTGCTGGCGCTCTCCGGGCGCCGGGCCGAGGCGCTGCGCGCATGCGACGCCTGCGAGGGCGCCCTCCGCGCGGCCGGGCGCGGGCCGCCCTCGGAGGAGCTGCGCGCCCTCCGCCTGGCGGTGCAGCAGGGGGCGCTGGGACCGGTGGAGGGCCGGCAGGCCGTCGATGGTGCCCGGCGCGCCGCGCGGAGGCTGCTCGGAACGCCCGACCCCCCGCCGGTGCGGGGCCGGAACGCCATGCTCCTGGCGCTCGAGTCGCTGGTGGAGCGCGGCGCGGGGATGCTGGTGGTGCTGGGCGAGCGCGGCGCCGGCAAGACGCGGCTCGCCCTGGAGGGCGCGCGCTTCGCGCAGGGCCGGGGCGCGGCCGTCCTCTCGGCCACTGCCACCGCCTTCCCCGGCTCGCCCTACGGCGTCTTCGTCGACCTGTTCCGCCAGGAGCGCGGCGACGCCGGCCTCGACCCGCTGGCCACCGAGCACGCCACCTCCACCGAGGTCGCCCGCCTGCGCATCCACCAGGCGGTGGTGACCGGCCTGCAGGAGATCGCCGGCGGCCGACCGGTCTTCCTCATCCTCGACGACCTGCATGCCGCCGACGAGTCGTCCCTGAGCCTCCTGCACTATTTGGCGGCGCGCGCGGCCGAGCTGCGCCTCATGGTGGTGGCCACCTGCCGCGACGACGAGATCCACGGCGGCACGCCCATCCAGACGGCGCTCTCCCACCTCGACTCCGCCCGACTGGCCCGGGGCCTCAGGCTCCCGCGTCTCTCCCTGGCCGGCACCCGCGAGCAGGTGACCGACCTGCTCGGCGTGCCGCCCGGGGAGCCGCTGCTGGCCCAGATCTACCGCGCAACCGACGGGTCGCCCTTCCTGGTCGAGGAGGCGGTCCGCGCCCACCGGGAGTTCCAGCAGGTGCCGGCCGATCCGTTGACGGCGCTGCGGGCCCGGGTCGCCCGGCTGGGTCCGCGGGCCGAGGCGCTCCTGGCGGCGGCGGCGGTGGCCGGTCGGCGCTTCGACTTCGACCTGGTGCGCCCGGCCAGCGGGCTCGCCGCCCAGGATGCGGTGCGGACGCTCGAGGAATGCCTGGCGGCGGGGGTGGTGGACGAGGACGGCAACGGCTACCTCTTCCGCCACGACCTGGTGCGCGACGCGCTCTACGACGCCCTGCCGGCCGGGCGGCGCGGCGCGCTGCACGCCACCCTGGCCGACCTGCTGGAGGGCGGGCCGCTCGCCGCCGAGCATCCCGAGGTGCTGGCCCGCCACCGGCGGCTGGCCGGCCAGGGCGACCGCGCCCTCCGCCACCTGGTGGCGGCCGGTCACCGGGCCGCGGATCGGGCCTGCCTGTCCGAGGCGCTGGGGTTCTATGGCGAGGCGCTGGAGCTCGCCCCGCGGCTGCCCGCCGACGCCCCGCTGCAGCGCGAGCTCCTCGACGCCGCCGGGCGGACGCAGCTGGCGCTGGGCGAGCTGGCCGGCGCGGCGCGGAGCTTCGGACATGCGGCCGGGATCCAGGACGCCGAGGGACAGCCCGGCGAGCCAGGGACACGGGCCGGCACGCTTCGCCTGGCGGCCACCTCGCTGGCCGCCAGTGGCGACCTGCCCGGCGCCATCGCCCACATCGAGGAGGGGCTCGCCGCGGCGGGCGACCAGGCGGGAGACGAGCGAGCCGCGCTCCTGCTCCTCCTCGGCCAGCTCCTCTTCCACCAGGGCCATGCCGACCAGGCTGTCGGCGCCGGCGCGGCCTGCGCCGAGGCGGCCGAGCGCGTCGGCGATCACGAGCTCGGCGCCCTCGGGCGCGACCTGGCGGCCCTCGCGTCCGGGCGCGCCACCGAGGAGGCCCCGCAGCCGGGGCCGGGCCACGCCCCGGAGCCGGGGGCGGCCGAGCCGCCCCTGGAGGTCCACCTGTCGTTGTGGGACGGGGACCTGCTCGGCGATCGGGCCAGCGCCGAGCTGGCGCAGGCCGCGGCCGCCGTCACGGAGCGGGCGCGCCGCCGCCACCTCCCCGAGGCCATCGCCTCCGGGCTCTACGGCGAGGGCATCGCCGCCCTGGCCGCCAGCCAGCTGGAGGCGGCCGAGCTCCTCCTTCGCGAGGCGCAGCGCCGCTTCGGGGGTGCCAACTCGGCGACCGGGGAGGCGCTGACCCGCCTGCGGCTGGCCACCTTGTACATCGTGCTCGGCCGGCTGGAGGAGGCGGACCGGCTGCTGGGCGAGGCGGTGCTCCTGGCGGAGCGCGGTTTGCTGCGGCGTCACCTGATCACCCGCATCCACGCGGCCGAGGTCCGCCAACGGCTAGCGACCGGGCGCCCCGGGGAGGCCGAGGCGGCGGCCCGCGAGGCCAGCGAGAGCGCGGCCCGCCATGGCGAGTGCGTGATCTGCGACGCGGCCTTCCGGCCGGAGGTGATCCGGACGGCGCTGGCCTTCGGCCGGCTGGAGGAGGCCGAGCTGGAGGCCCGCGCCCTGGAGGACATCGCCCGGCAGCGCGGTGGGCGGGGCCTGCTGGCGCTGGCCCGCTTCTCCCGCGCCCGGGTGCTGGCCGGCCGCGGCCGCGTCGAGGACGCGCTGGTCTCGCTGGCCCAGGCACGGGCGGGCTTCTTGGCCGGCGGGATGCGCTACGAGGCGGCCCGCACCACTCGGCTCGAGGCCAGGCTGCGCGGAAGCCTTCCCGAAGCCTGGCGAGCGCTGGACGCGCTGGTGCGTGTGGACGCGGACGCCTGAGACCGGCGACCGGACGGGCTCGCCGGATGCAGAGCCGGGTCGCCGCCTGCTAAGCTCGCCCCATGGATCCGTACGGCCTGCGCCGCGTGGTCACTCCCCGCGGGGTGCTCCCCCAGCGCGCCGAGGTGGTCGACCCGGCACTACCGCTGGGCGAGGACGAGCTCTCCATCTCGGTGGATGCGCTCAACGTGGACGCCGCCAGCTTCCGCCAGATCGAGGCGGCCTCCGGAGGCGACCCGGGCCACATCGCCGAGGAGGTCCTGCGCATCGTCGGCGCGCGGGGCAAGCTGCACAATCCGGTGACCGGCTCGGGTGGGATGCTGGTCGGCCGCGTGCGAGCCGTAGGACCGGCCCATCCGGCCGCAGGCAGCCTCCGGCCGGGTGAGCGCATCGCCACCCTGGTGTCGCTCAGCCTCACCCCGCTCCGGATCGACCGGATTCGCGGCGTACGCCCGGAGGCGGAGCGGGTCGACTGCGAGGGCGAGGCCATCCTGTTCGCGACGGGGCTCTGGGCCCGGCTCCCCGCCGACCTGCCCGAGGCGCTGGCTCTGGCGGCCCTGGACGTGTGCGGCGCCCCGGCGCTGGCCGCCCGCCACCTCGCTCCTGGCCAGCGGGTGCTGGTCCTCGGCGCCGGCAAGTCGGGCGCGCTGGTGGCGGCGCAGGCGCGGGCCTCCCTGGGGCGCTCCGGGGCGCTGGTGCTGGCCGACCGTGCCGCCGCGGCGCTCGACGCGCTGGCCGGGCTAGGCGCCGACGCCCGCCTGGAGCTCGACGCCACCGACCCGCTCGCCGGCCTCGTCGCCGCGGAGCGTGCCGGCGGGCCGTTCGACGTGGTGGTGAACTGCACCAGCCTTCCGGGTACCGAGATGGCCTCGCTGCTCGCCGTCCGCGAGCGCGGCACGGTGATCTTCTTCTCCATGGCCACCAGCTTCACGGCCGCCGCGCTCGGCGCCGAGGGCGTGGGGAAGGACGCCACCCTGCTCATCGGCAACGGCTACGTTCCCGGCCACGCCGAGCTGGCGCTGGGCCTCATCCGGGGGAACCCCGCGCTCCGCGCCTACTTCGAGGCGCGCTTCGGGAGGGCGGGGGCGTGACCCTGCGGGTCGGCATCCTGGCCTACCAGAAGGTGGAGGTCCTCGACCTGGCCGGGCCGTTTGAGGTTTTCTCCACCGCCAACCGGGTGGCGAGCCGACGCACGCCCGGGAAGCCAGCGCCGTTCTCCGTCTGGGTCGTGGCCGAGGGCGCCGGGCCGGTGAGGGCGCGCGGGGGGCTGACGCTCCTGCCCGACTTCACCACCGCCAACCACCCTCCCCTCGACGTGCTCCTCGTGCCGGGCGGCGTGCACGAGCCCCAGCTCGAGAATCCCGGGCTGATCGCCTGGATCGCCCGGCAGGGCCTCGCCGCGGAGCTGGTCGCCTCGGTGTGCACCGGTGCCTTCCTCCTCGCCCGCGCCGGGCTCCTGGCCGGAGTGGAGGTCACCACCCACTTCGAGGACTGCGCCGATCTCCGGCGAGCCTTCCCCGACCTCCGGGTGCTCGAGGGGGTGCGCTGGGTCGAGCGAGGCCGCATCCTCACCTCGGCGGGCATCAGCGCCGGGGTAGACATGAGCCTGCGCATCGTGGCGCGGCTCGCCGGCCAGGACCTGGCCGAGCGGACCGCCCGCCAGATGGACTACGAGTGGCGGCAGCGGGCCGACGCCGGCCAGGAGAAGTAGGGGCCGGCAGGCCTGGAACCGCACGGATCCCGGGAGGCGCGGGGATTTCCGAGGGGCCAGCGCCGACGTGGCGACCCGTCCGCCCGCCCCCGGGCCAGGTAGGGCCGCCCGGGCTCGAACCGGGACGCCGCTCGCGCGGCAGGCGGTTTTAAGCCGCCCGCGTCTACCGTTCCGCCACGGCCCCGGTCGCATCCTACCCCCTCCCGACTCCGACCCGACTGCCTTCACCAGGGCGACGAGCCGGCCTCATCCCGCGGGATGAGGGACGAGGGGGGACGAGTGAACCGCATGGTTCCCCGCGCACCGTCGGCACGGGGACACCGAACGGCGCCCCCCTGCCGCTGTCTGGTCGACCCATCGATGCGAGCGACGGGTGCGTGGCGCGGCGCCGGGAACGCTCACCCGGGAGCGGGCTCCGCCGTCGTGCCGGGGCGAGGGTGGTCTCCGCGCGGAGGCGCGCCGGGCGCTCCGACCTCGACCGGGCTCAACTCGCGCAAGGCTGCTGCAGCCGCCTTCGTATGGTGGCGGCGATCTGCGCTGCGCTGAGCCCGAACTGGGCGCACAGCCGCTCGTAGGTCGCCGAATGGAAGAACCTGGGGAAGCCTTCGCTGCTCAGCGTGTTGATCGCCTCCAGGTTGTCGAGGCGCATCCCGCCTCGACCGGCCAGCAGGAGCTTGCCCAGGGCGGACCAGATGATGCCGTTGTTCTGCTCCGCCACCACCAGCAGCCTCCCCGAGTTGACCAGATCGGTGAGCCTCCTGCGGTCGATCGAGGGCATGTCCACAACTCCGACCGGGATGCCCTCTGCCTCGAGCAGCTTCGCCGCGGCCAGGGCCTCGTGTACCCCCCGCCCGCTGGAGACGATGGTCGCCTTGTCTCGGGCGCCCTCTCTCAGGGGATAGGCCGTGCCGAATTCGAAGCGGAAGCCGCCCGGGTGGATGACCGGCGAGGGAGCCCTCATGACCCGGAGGTAGACGAGCCCTCGGTCGCCCTCCATGACCCACTTCATGATGCCGAGCAGCTGGTTGGGGCAGCTCACGTCGATGATCTTCAGGTGGGCGATCTCGCCGAAGACCAGCCCATCATCGTTTCCCATGTGGGTCGCACCGTTGGTCCGGGTCTCGAAGTTCGAGGCCGTCGCCAGGAAGGTCAGGTCGAGCCCGTGACCACTCGCCAACCAGCCATCCTCGCGGGCCATCGCCTCCATCCGCTCCTGGTACCCGACGGCGATCCGGCGCAGGACCTTCCAGTCGAAGAAGGGACAGAAGGTGCTCACCCAAGCATTGAAGCCGAGGGCAGCGTAGGCCTCACCGATGGCCATCATGTTCGCCTCGGCGACGCCCACGTTCAGGGCACGCTCGGAGTCGACCCAGGCCACGCCCTGCTCCAGCCCGCTGGTGGTGGACAGATCCGCGTCGATGCTCACCACCCGGGGATCGCGGGCGAACACTTTCATCGCCTGGGAGACGATCGCCGAGGGTGCGTGCTCCTTCTTCGGGTCAATGACGGGAAGCTGATCGCCGTCATAGTGAATCTTCTTCTCGCGTGGCTTCGCTCGGTGGATGCGCGGGCCACGGACCACCGCCCGAACCTCGCCCTTCCCGGCCTGGTCCGCCGGGATCTCGAGGTTCATCGACTCGGCGAAGGTGGCCAGGTCCCTCCGGGCCTCCTTCGCCTCGGTATGTTCCGACAGGGAGGCCCAGAACCGCAGGAACTCCGCGCTTCTCTCCTGCCGCAGCCGCCTCTGCGACTCGAGCTCCTGTGCCGAGAGCGAGTCGGGGATCTCCACCTTGTGGCTGATCAGGAAGCTGGAGAAGCCCCCAAAGCCCTTGCTCGTATGGCTGACGATGGCCGTCGGGCGCCCATCCCGCGGGCCGTACTTGAACTCGCGGAGGGCTTCGACGATGGGACCGTACTGCGTACCGTCGAGATCGAGGACCCGCCAGCCGAAGCTGGCCAACCTCTGGTCGAGCCGGCCCGAGGGCACGACCAGCTGGCGCGGGTTGTCGAGCTGACCCTCGTTGGCGTCCACGATGAGGCACAGGTTGTCCAGCCTCTTGAAGGGGGAGTACTGGATGGCCTCCCAGGGGAGACCTTCCTGCAGCTCGCCATCGCCCACGAGGGTGAACACGTCGAAGCGCTTCTGGCGGTGGCCGGCCAGGGCCAAGCCCTGGGCGACGAGCACGCCCTGACCCAGGGGACCGGTAGCGAAGTGCACCCCGGGCAAGAGCGGCCCGGGGTGACCGTTCAGCACGCTCTCACCCGAGCGGGAGTTCTTGAGCGCCCCGCGGTCGAAGTAGCCGAGGTCGGCGTAGATGCTCGCCATGGAGGCCACGGCGTGGCCCTTGCTCAGGACGAACATGTCCTGGCCGACCCGGGTCGGGTCGGCGACGTCGAACCGCATGAATCCGCCATAGTGGATGGCCACCAAGGGGACGATCGCCGAGAAGGCCCCGCCGGCGTGGATGCCCTTGTCCACGGAATCCCGCGCCTGCTCCAGGGTGAGGATTCGGATGTCCGAGTCCTTCACCTCGAGGAGCTTGATCAGCCCTTCCCTCACCAACTCGGCTCGACCCTGATGTGGGCTGGCATGGCTCGTCATGTCCTCAACCCTCTCCCGCTCCGCGATGGATTGTCCCGCTGCCCCAGGCCCAACGTCGCCCTCGCAGGCGGTACCCGCCGGCGCCCCGGGCCGTCACAGGCCCGGCCGTGCTGAGGCCCGCCCAACCCCCGCGCCCTCACGACCCGGCTCGAGGGCCAGAGCGCCCAGCACGGGTCACATGGTCATTCCCCCGTCTATCGAGAGGATGGCGCCGGTGCAAAAGGTGGCGTCGATCAGATAGATGATCCCGTCGGCGATCTCCTCCGGAGTCCCGAAGCGTGCCATGGGCTGCCGTGCCATGAACTCCCTTCGCTTCGCTTCCGGATCGGGGAACCTCGCGAGCCGTGAATCCAGCGACGGCGTCCAGGTGGTCCCCGGGCAGACGCAGTTCACCCGCACCCCGCTCTCGATGAGATCCGCCGCCATGGCACGGGTCATGGACAGGACAGCCCCCTTGGAGGCGGTGTAGGCCAAGCGATCCTTCACGCCCTTCAAGGCGACCGACGAGGATGTGTTGACGATGACGCCCTTGCGGCTGATGAGGTGCGGAAGCGCCGACGAGGAGAGCAGGAAGACGCTCCGAACGTTCACCGCCATGGTCCTGTCCCAGTCGTCGATGCTGGTCGTCGCCGCAGTTCCCGGAAGCACGACGCCCGCGTTGTTGACGAGGATGTCGACCCCGCCGAAGGTCCCCGCCGTCTCCGCCACCACGCGCACTGCGGTTCCTTCCTCCGCCGCGTCGCCGCCCACGAAGATGGCCCTCCCGCCGGCCGCTCGGATTCGATTGGCGGTTGTCGCCCCCGAATCGGTGCGTGAATTGCAGCACACCGCGACGCCCATGGCGCCTAGCTTCAACGCCAGAGCTTCGCCGATTCCCTTCCCCGCGCCGGTCACAATGGCCGCCCTATCGATCATGATCACCTCCTCCTGCGGCGGCTTCTACGGCTCCGCGGAGCGCCGGCTCCACGTTGGGAGCGTGCTCCCGCTGACCGCCGGAGACGAGCGTGTGGGATTCGGCGACCACCGAGGCGTCGGCATGCGTCGTCGAGGGCGTACCGATCCAGGGATGTTCGTCACTTTGATACCCAGCCGCAGTCGACCAGCAGATCCGTTCCGGTGATAAAGGACGCGGCGTCGCTGGCCAGGAAGTAGATGGCCTCCGCGATCTCTTCCGGTTCGGCCCAGCGGTCAAAGGCCTGCTCGTGCTCCCGCAACCTCTTCACCTCTTCGAAGGGCATGCCGGTCCTGGTGGATTCCAGCTGAATGTCGCTGCGGAGCATGGGCGTATCCACCGAGCCGGGGCTGACGGAGTTCACCCTGATGTTGTACTTGGCCAGTTCCCAGGCCACCGCCCGGGTGAAGGCGATGATGGCGCCCTTGGTGGAGCCGTAGATGGCGTGCTCCGTCTGTCCAACGTGCCCCGAAACGGAGCCCATGTTGACGATGGCGCCGCGCTTCTGCCGCTTCATGATGGGCATGACGTACTTCGTGAAGAGGAAGTGGCCGCCGATGTTGATGTGCGTCACATTCACGAAGTCTTCCCAGGTGGTTTCGTCGAGTGGCTTCACCACCACGATGCCGGCGTTGCAGTTGAGCACGTCCACCCGGCCCCACTCTCTCTCCACCCGGGCGACCATGGTCTTGACATCCTCTTCGTTTCCGACGTCGCCCCGGTAGTCGATGCAGCTCACGCCGAGCCTGCGTATCTGGTCGCCCACCTCGTGGATGCCCGCGCCCCGGGCGATGATGGCCACGTTGTAGCCGTTCCGGGCGAACTTGACGGCCGCCGCCCGGCCGATGCCCACGGATGATCCGGTAACGATCGCCACCTTCGTGTCAACCATCGCAGTCCTCCATCGGTGGAACCACTGTCACGACGCGCCTGCAGCTTCCGCATCGCGAGAGAGGAGATGCATTCACGTTCTCGGAGGTCAGTGGCCGGCGCTGCCGGAGGCGGACCGCCTCTGGGGAAGGCCGCAGAGTTCCCTGGCGATATCCGGCGTTGCCACCTCGCGCCCGAGGGAGCGCGAAATGACCGCGATTTCCTTTACCAATTCCCAGGTCTGGGCGATTGCGCCATTCTGGAGATACGGCCAATCCTCGGTGCCCACCCGGACGTTGTCTCCGTGGGTGATGGCCGCCACCAAGATGTCCATCTGCTCCTGGCACATGATGCTCACGGTGATGACGCAGTCCTTGGGCATCAGGCTCTTGCGGTAGAGGTACTCCTGTACCGTGGGGGGCGACCAGGTGCCGCCGGGCCAGCCGAGGAAGAAAGTGGTGATGTACGGTGGATCCAGGAGTCCCTTCTCGATCAGCCGGTTGAGGTTCCAGATCGATCCCGGGTGCCAGATTTCCCACTCGGGTTTGACGCCGTACGTCCGGCAGGCCACTGCGTACTCCTCGAGTTCCTTCAGGGGGTGGAGCACGTCGCAGGTGACCTGGGTGAACGCTTCGGCGTGGTGGTTCGCGATGATCGACACCATGTCGGACCGATTCTCGAAGAGTTCGATCCGGTCCTTCAGCGGGATGCTGGACATCCCGCTCTGCACGACGATGTCGCTCCTGGCCCGCAGGCCATTGATCACCTCGGACCACTGGCCCTCGGCGTGCGTGTGCAGGATGCTCGCCCCGGCCTCGCGGCAGCGGACTGCTTCGGCGATGATCTCGGGCGCCTTCGTTGGGTACTTCACGCTAGGGTTGAGCCAGCAGATGTTCGGCGTCGCCACGATCACCAACGGTTTACGTTTGTCGCTCATTGCGCGCTCCTTGCGTGTGCTTCCGCCCCGGGCTTCTAGGTCCGCATGATGCTCTTGGGCATGGTGGTCATCTTGCGGCAGCCGTCTTTGGTCACCCTGTAGCAGTCCTCCACGCCGATGAGAGCGCCCTTGTAAGGTTCCCAGGCTTCGATCTCGAAGACCATGTTCACCTCGAACGGCTGGTCCAGCTGCCCGAGGGCGCCGAAGATGTGCTGATCCTCGCACTGGAGCCCGATGGAATGGCCGATGGAGAAGGCGATGCCGTTGGGGACCGTCTTCTTGTACCAGGCGGTGGCCTCTTCGCTCAGGGCCTTCATGTTCACCCCCGGCTTGATCCGCACCTCGAAGTAGCGCTGGAGCTCCAGCAGCCCTTGGATGAGCTTGTCCGCCTCGGGATCGGCGTCGCCGACCACCACCTCCTGGTTGATGTCCGCCACGTAGCCTTTGTAGACAGCGCCGAAGTCCAGGCGGACGATTTCACCGCGTTTCACCGCCCTGCCGGTGCCGGGGGCCTCGGGATCCGAGTCGCCAATGGTCATGGTGAGGTGGTCCCAGTCGTCAGCGCCGTGCTTGAGCAGGGAGTCCCGTCCTATCCTGAGCAGCTCCAGATCCGTGACGCCCTCTCTCACCGCGGCGATGGTGTCCTTGAGCGCGGCCTCGGTGATGTCCGCCGCCTTCTGGAGGTACTCGATCTCCAGGGGCGTCTTCACCAGACGCATATCGAGGAAGGCCCGATCCGCCGTGACCACCGTCATGCCGCCGTCTTCCGCGAGGGCGTCCAGGAGGAATTTGGGCGCCGTGGACTCGATGCCCACCTTCTTGCCCGAAAGACCCCACTTGCGGATCTTCGAGCGCAGCGCCCGGCCCACGTCGGCCTGGCTTTCGATTCCCACCAGGTCGTGGAACCAGCTGAACCGGTCGGTGCTCTTGAACACGTTCCAGTGAATGACCGTGCCGTCACCCTCGCGGCGGATCATGGCCAAGTTGGGATACTGGTTGTTCAAGGCCAGGAGGATGGGATTCGCGGAGCAGTGCAGAAGGGGCATGCCGCTCAGGTAGTACACGTTCACCGGCGAGGCCGCGATGAGGAGGTCCAGATCGTAACGATCCATCACCGCGGCGGCCTTCTTCGCGCTGAATCCAATGGGTTCCACCTTCCTCACCTCCGTTAGATTCTTGTTGATCGGGATCGCCGGGGCCAGGCGTTCGAGGATGCGCTCCCGGCAAAGCCCACGGTCCGCGAGCTCTTCCACCTCGCCGATCTCCACGGGACGGTTTTCGATTGCCGAGAGGTAGCCGGCCAGTATGGCCGTGATGGCGTTCATGGACTGGTTCGGCGTGAACTCGGGTTCCCTACCTTCCAGGATGCTTCGGGCGAAGTGCTCATCCTCTTCCCTGGCGGAGATGGTGTAGTACTCGGGGAAGGGGGCGTGGTCGACTTCGGGCTCCACCCACTTCTGTTGATCCTCGCCCATGCGCTCGTCGAAGGAGCAGAACCGCACGGGCCTATTCCAGGCGTGGTTCTCGAAGACGCTGCCCTTGGTGCCGAAGATCTCCAGGCTGTTGTAGGGGACGGTCATCTGGGTGAAGCTGACCATGATGTCCGCGATGGTCCCGTCTTCGTACTCGGCGATGGCGATGGCGTTGTCCTCGGCCTTTTCGGGCAGGTTGATAGCCTGCTTCGACAGGTTGGCCGTGATCCGCTTCACCTTCGAGCCGATGATGTACTCGATGGTCGCGAACTTGTGGGCCGCCATGTCCATGAGGGCGCCGCCGCCGGCCTTGATGGGATCGCCCTTCCAGAAGCCGCTCGTCGAAAGGCCGGCCACCTCGTTGACGCCCTCGTAGGCCCGGATCATCCGCACCGCGCCGATGAGGCCCTTCTGCACGATGTCGTGCACGCACACGTGGGCCGGCAGGAAGCGGTGGTTCTCGGCGACCATGAACTTCACCCCCGCGTCCTTGCACGCCGCGATCATGCGACGGCAGCCTTCCACGGTGGTGCCCATGGGTTTCTCGCAGAGGACGTGCTTGCCCGCCTTGGCCGCCTTTACGACCAGTTCATCGTGGTAGGCGTGGGGAACCAGCACCAGCACCGCGTCGATGTCCGCCGCCAGCATCTCCTCCAGGGTCTTGTACGGAACGAGAGTCCCCTCGGTGTAGCGCTGGGCCATCTTGCGGGCCTTCTTGTAGTCCGTGTCGT
>Ga0335071_10003436_pt1 | contig 16705 bp, 14 predicted proteins | sample Lox_Sample_15_FD_206724 | JGI IMG/M metagenome (GOLD analysis project Ga0335071, IMG submission 206724) | Soil microbial communities from Loxahatchee National Wildlife Refuge, Florida, United States - Lox_Sample_1.5 | ecosystem: Environmental > Terrestrial > Soil > Wetlands | place: USA... | reverse complement strand
GCACCAGATCCCTCGGAGTCACGCTCGTCGCCGCCGGCGCCGCGCTGTGGGGCATGGACGCCTGGATTCGCGCGCCGCTTGCGAAGTCGACCTCCGCGGCCACGATCGTCTTCGGCGAGCACGTCGTGCTCGTCCTGCTCACGCTGCCGTTCCTGGCCGGCGCGCTCCGCGCGCTCTTCCGGCTCGGACCGCGCTTCATCGCGGCAGGCGTCGTGATCGGCGCAGGCTCGTCGGCGATCGCGACGCTGCTCTTCACGCAGGCGTTCCTCGGCGGCGACTACGTCACCCCGGTCGTCTTGCAGAAGATCCAGCCCGTCGTTGCGGTGATCGGCGCGAGCGTCATCCTCGGCGAGCGGATGCGCCCGCGCTTCTGGCTGTACCTCGTTCCGGCGCTCGCCGGCGTCTGGCTGATCGGCGTCCCGCATCCCTTCGACCCGTCCGCGCACGGACTGAAGACGACGCTGTACTCGCTCGGCGCCGCGGTGCTGTGGGCGCTCGGGACCGTGCTCGGCAGGTACCTCTCGCGTGAGATGCGGTTCGAGCACGTGGCGACCGTTCGCTTCGCGTTCGGGCTTCCCGCCGCGGCGATCGCGCTGCTCGTCCTCGGCGCGCCCGCCTTCGCGTCGGCGCACGACACCTTCTACATCGGCCTGCTGGCGTTCGTCACCGGGTTCGTCGCGCTCGGGCTCTACTACTACGGCCTGCAGTCGACCCCGGCCGTGGCGGCGACGATCGCCGAGCTGGCGTTCCCGATCGCGGCGATCCTCGTCGGCTACTTCAAGTTCGGCCAGTCGCTCACGGGGTGGCAGTGGGTGGGCGTGGCCGTGACGACCGCCGTCGTCGCACTGCTCCCGTCCGGCGGCGTCGACGAGGTCGACGAGCCGGAGCACGTCCCCGTGGTCGTCGGCGTCTAGCCGCTACGGCGCGACGTCCAGCTGCACGCGCGCGACGCCGCCGGCGACGGCGGCGTCGGAGACCGCGCGGGCGACGGCCGGCGCGACGCTGCGGTCGAAGACGCTCGGGACGATGTAGTCGGCGGAGAGCTCGTCCGGCGGGATGACCTCGGCGATCGCGCGCGCGGCGGCGATCTGCATCTCGTGGGTGATCGTCCGCGCGCGCACGTCGAGCGCGCCGCGGAAGACGCCCGGGAAGGCGAGCACGTTGTTGATCTGGTTCGGGTAGTCCGACCGGCCCGTCGCGATCACCGAGGCGACGTCCTCCACCACCTCGGGGTCGATCTCCGGCTGCGGATTTGCGAGCGCGAATACGATCGCCCCCGGCGCCATCGCGGCGATCCCGGCCCGGCTGACCGCGCCGGGCACCGACACGCCGATGAACACGTCCGCACCGGCGAGCATCTCGTCGGCCGCCCCCTGGAGGCGCTCGGGGTTGGTCAGCGCCGCGTACTCCCGCTTCGCGGCGTCGAGCCCGGGGCGGCCGTCGTAGAGGGCGCCGTGCTCGTCGCAGCCGACGATGCTCGTCGCGCCGGCTGCGAGCAGCACCTTCGTCACGGCGGTTCCGGCCGCGCCGCAGCCGGTCGTCACGATCCGGACGTCGCCGAGCTCCTTCCCCGCCACCTTCAGCGCGTTCAGCAGCGCTGCGAGCACGACGATCGCGGTCCCGTGCTGGTCGTCGTGGAAGACCGGGATGTCGAGCTCCTCCTGCAGCCGCGACTCGACCTCGAAGCAGCGCGGCGCGGCGATGTCCTCGAGGTTGATCCCGCCGAAGCCGGGCGCGATCGCCTTGACGGCGGCGACGATCTCGTCGGGATCCTGCGTCGCCAGGCAGATCGGGAAGGCGTCGACGCCTCCGAACTCCTTGAACAGCATGGCCTTGCCCTCCATCACGGGCAGCGCCGCCTCGGGGCCGATGTCGCCCAGCCCGAGCACGGCCGATCCGTCGGTGACGACGGCGACCATGTGCTGCTTCGTCGTCAGCGTCCAGACCTTCGCCGGATCGTCGGCGATCGCGCGCGACACGCGCGCGACGCCGGGGGTGTACGCCATCGAGAGGTCGTCGCGGGTCTTGACCGGGTTGCGCGGGACGATCTCGATCTTGCCGCCGAGGTGCATCAGGAACGTGCGATCGGAGACGTGCAGCACCTCGATCCCGTCGAGGTCGCTCACCGCGGCCACGACCTCGTCGAGGTGGTTCGCGTCGGCGGCGAGCACGGTCACGTCGCGCACCTTCGTCGTGCGCTCGACGCGGACGATGTCGATCGCGCCGAGGGAGGCGCCGGCCTCGCCGACGGCGGCCGCGAAGCGCGCGAACGTCCCCGGGGAGTCGTCCAGCCGCACCCGGACGGTCGCGCTGAAGGAGGCGGACGTGTGCATGCCGCTACGGTAGCCCTCGAAGCCGGCAAGCCATCGGGGAAAACTACGGCGACGTGAGGGTGACGATCTGCGATGTGGGGCCGCGCGACGGTCTCCAGAACGAGCCGGAGGCGCTGCCGCCCGCGGTGCGGGCCGAGCTCGTCTCCCGCCTCGCCGCGGCGCGGGTGCCGCGGATCGAGGCGGTGTCGTTCGTCCGCGACGACCTCGTCCCGCAGATGGCCGGGGCGGAGGAGGTCGTTGCAGCCGCGGGCGGCGGCGGCGCCGAGCTCGCCGGGCTCGTGCTCAACGAGCGCGGCTACGAGCGGCTCGCGGCGACGACGCTCGACCGCGTCAACTGCACGCTCGCCGCGACCGAGTCCTTCAACCGGCGGAACGGGAACGCGTCCCTCGAGCAGGCCGTCGAGCGCGTACGAGCGATCGCCGCGGCGTCGCCGCTGCCGGTGACCGTGACCGTGTCGTGCTCGTTCGGCTGCCCGTTCGAGGGGGAGGTCGACCCGGGCGCGGTCGCCGCGCTCTGTGAGCGGCTCGCCGGTGCGGACGAGCTCGTCCTCGCCGACACGATCGGCGTGGCGACGCCGCGGCGCGTGCGGCGGCTCGTCGAGCGCGTCTCGATCCTCGGCCCGCCGGTCGGCGCGCATCTGCACGACACGCGCAATCAGGGCTACGCGGCGGCGTGGGGCGCGCTCGAGGGCGGCGCGAGCGTGCTCGACGCCTCGGTCGGCGGCCTCGGCGGCTGCCCCTTCTCGCCGGATGCGACCGGCAACGTCGCCACCGAGGATCTCGTGTGGCAGCTCGAGCGCGACGGCGTCGCGACGGGCGTGGACGCCGGCGCCCTCTGCGAGGTCTCGCGCTGGCTGGAGGGGCTCCTGGGGCGGAGGCTCGAGGGGCGGCTCTACCGGGCCGCGCCCTGGCCGAGCTAGTAACAGACTGTTACAAGCTCCGGGTCGCGGCCCACGCGGCGAACCACTCGACCCACGCCTCCTGATCGGCGGTCTCGACCGCCTCCGGGCGGTACGCGGCGCGCACCCACGCGACGGCGTCCCCGGCCGGGACGCCCGCGAGGACGGCCATGCACGCGAGCACCGTGCCCGTCCGGCCCCTGCCGCCGATGCAGCCGACCTCGACGAGCCCGTCCTGCGCCCGCGCGAAGGCGTCCGCGATCTGCCGCGCCGCCGCCTCGCGGTCCGCGGGTAGGCCGAAGTCGGGCCACTCGACCAGGTCGGACGGCCAGGTCGGGGCCCAGTGCGCGTCCAGGTAGAGCCCGTAGATGCGCTCGGGGTCGTCCTCGCGCCGCTCGGCGAGCGGCGACGCCTGCACACGCGTGCCGTCCGGGAACGTGACGATCGCCACGGACTGATCCTACGACTGCGGGTCGCCCGCATCGGTGGAGATGCCGATGCGCCCCGTTGCCCGGCGGCCCATGCTCCCGGTGCCTTTGAAAGGAGTGGCGATGACGCTCGCCCCAACATCTGCGCACCCGGACCGTGGCGTGCACGGCTTCGGCTGGGTGCTCCTCCTCGCCGCGTTCGTCCTCGGCGGCGTCGCGGTGGCCCTGGTCTACGAGTTCGGCGGCTCGTCGAGCTCGACGCTCAACGGCTCGGGCGTTCCCGCCGTCGAGACCCGGAACGTGCCCGCGTTCCACGCCGTCGAGCTCGCGGGCGCCAACAACGTTGCGATCCACGTGGGCGGCACGCAGCAGGTCGTCGTGCGTGCCGACCAGAACCTGATCGGCCGGGTCACGACCGAGGTGCGCTCGGGCACGCTCGTCGTCGGCAACAAGCCGGGGAGCTACGCCACCAAGGCGCCGACGGGCGTCGAGATCACGGTTCCGTCGCTCTCCGCGCTGACGCTCAGCGGCAGCGGGAACATCGTCGTCGACGGCATCGACGCGCAGAGCCTCACCGTGAACCTGCCCGGCAGCGGCACGCTCAACGGCAGCGGAACCGTGACGCGGCTCGAGGTCACGATCGGCGGCTCGGGCTCCGTGCAGTTCGCGGGCGTGACCGCGCGGGACGGGCACGCGGTCGTGAGCGGCTCCGGGACGATCTTCCTGAACGTGACCGGGAGCCTCGACGCCTCCGTGTCCGGGTCGGGCTCGGTCATCTACGCGGGCAGCCCGCAGACCGTGACGAAGAGCGTCACCGGATCGGGGTCGATCGTCGGAGGCTAGCGCCGCGGGATCAGGAAGCTGCGCTCGAACTCGCAGACGACCTCGTCGCGCTGGTTGACGCCGCGGGTGCGGACCTCGACGATCCCGTCGGCGGGACGCGAAGCGGAGAGGCGCGCCGACAGCACCTCCGTCTCCGAGCGCAGCGTGTCGCCGACGAAGACCGGGTGGGGGAGGCGGATCTCCTTCCAGCCGAGGTTGACGCCGCCGGCCTCGGTCGTGTCGCGCACCGAGAGGCCGAGCACGAGCGCGAGCGTGAACGTGGAGTTGACGAGCGGCCGGCCCCATTCGCTCGCGCGCGCCGCCTCCTCGTTGAAGTGCAGCTCGTTCGTGTTCATCGCGAGCATCGTGAAGAGGAGGTTGTCCGCCTCGGTGACGGTGCGCGCGACCGACGAGCGGTACACGTCGCCGACGGTGAAGTCCTCGAATCGCTTCATGCCGAGCACCTACGCTAACGGCGTGAACCGGCTCGCGCAGGAGACCTCCCCCTACCTGCTCCAGCACGCCGCGAACCCCGTCGACTGGTACCCGTGGGGCGAGGAGGCGCTCGCCCGCGCCCGTGCCGAGGACCGGCCGGTGCTGCTCTCGATCGGCTACGCGGCCTGCCACTGGTGCCACGTGATGGAGCGCGAGTCGTTCGAGGATGCGCTCACCGCGCGCGTGATGAACGACAACTTCGTCTGCGTCAAGGTCGACCGCGAGGAGCGGCCCGACGTGGACTCCGTCTACATGGACGCGGTGGTTGCGCTGACCGGCAGCGGCGGCTGGCCGATGACCGTGTTCCTGACGCCCGAGGGCGAGCCGTTCTTCGGCGGCACGTACTTCCCGCCCGAGCCCCGGCACGGGCTGCCCGCGTTCAAGCAGGTGCTGCTCGCGGTCGCCGAGGCGTGGCGCGACAAGCGCGACGAGCTGCACCGCTCGAGCGCGAACCTCGTCGAGCACCTTCGCTCGGCCTCGCTGCTCGAGCCGTCGCCCGATCCGCTCGACGCGACGATCCTCGACCGCGCGCAGGAGAACCTGGGCGCGCTCTTCGACCCCGTGTGGGGCGGGTTCGGGCGCGCGCCGAAGTTCCCGCCCGCGCCGGTGCTCGAATTCCTGCTGCGGCGCGGCGAGCAGGAGATGACGCGGCGCACGCTCGACGCGATGGCGGCCGGCGGGATGCACGACCTCGTCGGCGGCGGCTTCCACCGCTACTCGGTCGACACGAAGTGGCTCGTGCCGCACTTCGAGAAGATGCTCTACGACAACGCGCTGCTCGCGTCCGTCTACCTGCACGCGGCGAAGCGCCTCGGCGACGAGCGCTACCGGGAGGTCGCCGACCGGACGCTCGACTACGCGCTCCGCGAGCTCGCGCTCGACGGCGGCGGCTTCGCGTCGGCGCAGGACGCCGACACGGACGGGGTCGAGGGGCTCACCTTCACCTGGGCGCCCGGCGAGGGCGCGCCCGAGGAGCTCTTCGAGGAGTTCGAGCACGGCCGCTTCGTCCTCCGTGGCGCGCTCGACGACGACACGCGCGCGCGGCTGCTCGCGATCCGCGAAGCGCGGCCGCAGCCGCTCCGCGACGACAAGGCGATCGCCTCCTGGAACGGCCTCATGCTCGCCGCACTCGCCCAGGGCGGCCGCGTCGAGCCCGCGACCCGCCTGGCGGAGTTCCTGCTCGGCCCGCTCTCGGGGCCGGACGGGCGCCTGCACCGCACCTGGCGCGACGGCGTCGCCAAGGGCACCGGCTACCTGGAGGACTACGCCGACGTCGCCTACGGCCTGATGGAGCTCCACGTGGCGGGCGGGGACCCGCGCTTCCTCCGCGAGGCGCACCGGCTCGCGCTGCTCGCCGTCGACCTCTTCGCCGACGACGAACGCGGGGGGTTCTTCCAGGCGCCCGCCGGAGGCGAGCAGCTCGTCGCGCGCAAGAAGGAGTTCGACGACCACCCGACGCCCAGCGGCAACGCGATGCTCGCCTACGTGCTGCTCCGGCTCGCCCGCATCTGGGGCGACGACGCGCTCGAGCAGCGCGGCGTCTCGGCGCTCCGGGTCGTGCGCGACGCGCTCGGCCGCGCGCCGGCGTCGTTCGGCTGGATGCTCGTCGCGCTCGACCAGCACCTGGCGCCGCACCGCGAGCTCGCGATCGCCGGCGACCCGGACGCTCCGGTCGCGCGCGAGCACGTCGCCGCGGCAGCGCCGACCGACGTCGTCGCCTTCGGCCCGGCCGACGACATCCCCCTGCTCGCAGGCCGGACGGAGGTCGACGGGAAGACGGCTGTCTACGTGTGCGAGCGCTTCGCGTGCGCGCTGCCGGTGACATAAGCTCAAGCCCGTGGCTCTGCTCTCGGTCCGCAACGTCACGCGCCGCTTCGGCGGGATCGTCGCGATCGACGACGTCTCGCTCGAGGTGGAGCAAGGCCGGGTCGTCGGGCTGATCGGCCCGAACGGCGCCGGCAAGACGACGCTCTTCAACGTGGTCACGCGGCTCTACCGGCCGGACGCGGGCGAGCTCGACTTCGACGGCAAGTCGCTGCTGCACACGCCGCCGCACCGGATCGTCCGGCGCGGCATCGCCCGCACGTTCCAGAACGTCGAGCTCTTCCGGACGATGACGGTGTTCGACAACGTGCTGGTCGGCGCGCACACGCGCACGCGGCCCTTCCGCCCGAGCTCGATCGAGAGCCGCGCCCGCGAGGTGATCGACTACGTCGGCCTCTCCGGCCTCGCACACCGTCCCGTCGCCGGGCTTCCGTTCGGGACACTGAAGCGGGTCGAGCTCGCGCGTGCGCTGGTCGCCGAGCCGCGCCTGCTGCTCCTCGACGAGCCTGCAGGCGGGCTGAACCACGAGGAGGTGTCGGAGCTCGGTGCGTTCATCACGAGGCTTCGCGACGACTTCGACCTGACCGTGCTCCTCGTCGAGCACCACATGGGGCTCGTGATGGCGATCGCCGAGCGGATCCACGTGCTCGACTTCGGACGCAAGATCGCCGAGGGGACGCCCGACGAGGTGCAGCGGAACCCCGCCGTGATCGCGGCCTACCTCGGAGCCGAGCCCGCCGCGGCGTGACGCGCGCGCTCCACTGGGACGGCTGCGCGAACGTCAGAGACCTCGGCGGCATCCCGCTCGAGCAGGGCGGAGAGACACGGCGCGGAGTGCTCACCCGCGCGGACAACATCCGAAGGCTGACCGAGGCCGGGTGGGGTGCGGTCGCCGGCCACGGCGTGACGCGCATCGTCGACCTTCGGCTTCCCGAGGAGCGCGCCGCGGACCCGCCGCGCGAGCTCGAGATCGAGGTGATCCACGTCTCGCTCGTCGGCGGCGTCGAGGCCTACCTGCGCCGCGCCGGGCTCTCCGCCGGCCGGCTCGAGCGGCTGCGAGAACGCCTTGCCGCTCCTTGAGCTGAAGGACGTCGGCGCCCGCTACGGCGGCGTGCCGGCGCTCGAGGGCGTCTCGCTGACGCTCGCCGACGCGGAGATCGTCGCGCTGCTCGGCGCGGGCGGTGCCGGGAAGACGACGCTGCTGCGCGCCGTTCTGGGGACGGTCAAGACGACCGGTGAGGTCCACCTCGACGGCGAGCGGCTCTACCACCGGACGCCCGAGGGCATGGCGCGCCGCGGCGTGCACCATGTCGCCGCCCGCGGCGGGATCTTCGGCGAGCTGTCCGTGCTCGACAACCTGCGGCTCGGCGCCTGGACGCAGCGCGGCCTCTCGCCGCGCGACCTCGCGCACGTCTACGAGGCGTTCCCCGTGCTCTACGACCGGCGCAACCGCTCCGCCCGCTCGCTCGACGCGGGCGAGCAGCGGCTGCTCGCGCTCGGCCGCGCGATGATGGCGAAGCCGCGGCTGCTGCTCGCCGACGAGCCGTCGCTCGGCGTCGACCCCACGGTCGTCCGCGACGTGTTCGCGGCGCTCCACACGCTCAACCAGCGCGGCGCCGCGATCCTGCTCGTCGACCAGCACCGAGCGCTCGCAGCCGGGCTGGCCGCGCGCACGCTCGCCCTCGACGCCGGACGGCCGGTCGCGCAGGCGGCACTCGGCTACTGAGCGTGGCCGGGCTCGCGCAGCACCTCGTCACCGGGCTCGCCGCGGGCGGGATCTACGCGCTGCTCGCGCTCGGGATCGTTCTCGTTCACCGCTCGAGCGGTGTCCTCAACGTCGCGCAGGCGGAGCTCGCCACGCTCTCCGCGTTCGTCTGCTTCGCGCTGACCGACCGAGGCTGGTCGTTCTGGACCGCGTTCGGGGCGACGCTCCTGCTCTCGTTCGCCGGCGGCGCCGTGCTGTACCTCGCGCTCGTCCGTCCCGCGGGCGACGCGGGCGTGCTCGTCGCGGCCGGCGTGCTGCTCGCCGTCGGTGGGCTCGACGCGTGGATCTGGGGCGACGCGCCGCGCGCGCTGCCGAAGGCGTTCTCGACGGCGGAGGTGCACGTCGCCGGCGCGTCGTTCGAGCGGCTCGACCTCGGCGTCGTCGCCGTCGCGCTCGCCGCGGCCACCGTCGCGCATTTCCTCTACAGCCGCACGCGCGTCGGGCTCGCATTGCGAGCGGTCGCGGCGAGCACGTCGGAGGCGCGCGCGGCGGGCGTCCCGGTCCGGACGACGGTCGCCACCTCGTTCGGCATCGCCGCGACGCTCGGCGCCGTCGCCGGGATCCTGGCCGCGGAGCTGCAGCCGCTCGACCCGGGCCTGCTGCGGGTCGCGCTCCTCTACGCCGTCGCGGCCGCCGCGATCGGCGCCTTCGCCTCACCGGCGCTCGCCGTCGTGGGCGGGCTCGCGCTGGGAGTCGGCCTCGACCTGCTCGGGGCCTACGCGCACCTGCCGCACGAGCTGAAGCCGGCGGTCGCGCTCGCCGTCGTCGCCGTCGCGCTGCGGGGGCGGCGACCGTGAGGTTCCTCGGATTCCTCGTCGTCGCGGCCGCGCTCGCCGTGCCGCCCTTCGTGCTCCCGGCGCATCGCACCTCCGAGCTCGCAACCGCCGGCGCCTATTTCGTCGCGATCGTCGGGCTCGACGTGCTCGCCCGCGAGAGCCGCCGGGTCTCGCTCGGCCAGAGCGCGTTCATGGCGATCGGCGCCTACACGACGGCGATCCTCGTCGCCCACCGCGGCACCGGCGAGGCGCTCGCGGTCGCGCTCGCCGCCGTCGTCGCGGGCTGCGCCGGGATCGCCGTGTCGCTCGTCGGCGCCCGCGCCCTCGCGCCGGTCACGCTGGCGCTGGCGCTCGCGCTGCCGGGGATCCTGGCGAGGCTCGAGGGCGCGGACGGGATCGCCTTCGCCAAGGTGCCGCAGCCGTACGCGGTCACGTGGACGGTCGCGGGCGCCCTCTTCCTCGTCGCCTGGGCGTTCGTCGCCTCTCCGGCCGGACGCTCGCTGCGCGCGGTGCGCGACAGCGAGCTCGCGGCCGTCGCGTCCGGGCTCAACCGCTCGGTCTGGCGGGCGCTCGCCGTCGCGTTCTCCGCCGCGTACGCAGGCGTCGCGGGCGCGCTGCTCGCGCTCGCCGCGGGGCACGTCGGCCCGGAGACGTTCCCATTCGCGCTCTCACTGACGCTGCTCGCCGGCGCCGCCGTCGGGCTCCTCGGCTCGATCTGGGGCGCGCTCGCCGGGGCGCTTCTCGTCGAGCTGCTCTCGGCGGGCCTCCGGCCCGGGCCTGCGGCATTCGTGCTGGGCGCGGTGCTCGTGGCGGCGGTGCTGGCAGGCCGCTCCGTACGGCGTCTGTAAAACCGGGGAGGAGGGCCGCCGGGAGGGCCGAAACGGACCACTTTCCCGTGACCCGTCTCGCCGTCATCCTCAGCGTGGCGGCGCTGGCCGCGCCGGCGGGAGCGCAGGCAGGCGTCAACCCGCAGGTCGCAGGCCTCCAGGTCGCGCTGCGCGCGCACGGGCTCTACCTGGCGCCGATCGACGGCATCGCCGGACCGAAGACCGCTGCCGCGGTGCACGCGTTCCAGCGCGAGCACGGGCTGCCGGTCGGCGCGGCCGGGACGCGGACGCGGCTCGCGCTCGGCCCGCTCGGCAGCCCGCTCTTCGGCTCGCGCACCCTGCGCCGCGGCGACTTCGGGTTCGACGTCGCCGTGCTGCAGTTCCTGATGACGCGCGACGGCGCCTACACCGGCGCGCTCGACGGCTACCTGGGCGCCGAGACCGCCGCCGCCCTCCGCCGCTACCAGCGGGCCCTGCACGTGACGGCGGACGCGGTCGTCGGGCCGCGCACGCTCGCCGCGATCGTCCGGCACGACGCGGTGCCCGTGCAGGCCCGGTCACAGCCGGTCTCCTACACCTACGCCGTGCATGTCGTGCGCGCCGGCGACACGCTGACCGCCATCGCCGCCGCCGACGGCACGACGATCGCGGCGCTCGCCGCGCTGAACGGGATCGACCCGGCGAAGCCGATCGTGATCGGCCGGCGCCTCCGCCTGCCGGCGCGCGCGGCCGCGCTCGCGCCCGCCCGGGCGGACGTCCGGGCGAAGCTCGACGGCTGGGCGGCGCGGCTCGGCGTCGACCCGCATCTCGTCCAGGCGCTCGCCTGGATGGAGTCCGGCGACCAGACGGGGCTCGTCTCCTCCGCGGGCGCGCGCGGCGTGCTCCAGACGCTGCCCTCGACCCGCGCCTACGTCGAGTCGGACCTCGCCGGCCGCCGGATCCCGCACACGGTCGACGGCGACATCGAGGTCGGCGTCCTCTATCTGCGCCACCTGCTGCAGGTCTTCGGCGGGAACACGAGCCTTGCGCTCGCCGGCTGGTACCAGGGCGAGCTCGCCGTGCGGCAGCACGGCGTCTATGCGGTCACGAAGCCGTTCGTCGCCGACGTGCTCGCCCTCACGGCGCGGATGTAGCTACGCCTCGAGCGCGAGCAGGTCGTTCACCGTCTCGCGGCGGCGGATCAGGCGCGCCTGCCCCTCGCCGACCAGGACCGCGGGCGGGCGGGGGACGGCGTTGTAGGACGACGACATCGACAGCGTGTACGCGCCTGTCACCGGCACGGCGAGCACGTCGCCGCGGCGCGGCTCGGGCAGCTCGACGCGCTCGATCAGCACGTCCCCCGACTCGCAGTGCTTGCCGGCGACCGAGTAGGCGCCGCCGGCGGGGTCGGAGGCACGGTTCGCAAGCAGGGCCGTGTAGCGCGAGCCGTACATGGCGGGGCGCGGGTTGTCCGACATGCCGCCGTCGATGGTGACCCACGTCGTCGAGTCGCCCGCACGCTTCACGTTCCCGACCGTGTAGAGCGTCACGCCGGCGCGGGCGACGAGCGAGCGGCCCGGCTCGAGGATCACCTGCGTCTCCGGCAGCCCGTGCCGCTTCCACCCGCGACGGAGCTCCGTGAGCAGCCCGCCGACGAAGTCGCCGATCGTGAACCTCGGCTCCTCCGGCACGTGCCGGACGCCGAGGCCGCCGCCGAGGTCGACGGTGCGGGGCGTCCAGGAGAGCTCGTCGCGGAGCCGCGCCGAGAACTCCGCCAGCCAGGCGACGGTCTCGAGCGAGGCGCCGAAGTCGGTCAGCTGCGAGCCGACGTGCACGTGCAGGCCCTGGCACTCGGGCGCCCGCCGTACGAGCTCGACCGCGTCCTCCGGCGGCAGGCCGAACTTCGAGCCGCTGTGCGCGGTCTTCACCGCCTCGTGCGTGTCGGCGTCGATTCCGGGCGTGACCCGTACCAGGTACCGGGTGGCGCCGGCCGCCCGCGCGCGCTCGAGCTCCTCGAGCGAATCGAGCACGACGAGCGCGCCTTCCCCGGCCGCGAGCGCGAGCAGCTCGTCCTCCTTGTTGTTCCCGTGCACGACGAGCCGGCCGCCCGCGATCCCGGCGCGCCGTGCGACCGCGAGCTCGCCGATCGTCGAGACGTCGGCGCCGACGCCCTCCTCGGCGAGGACGCGCAGCACGGCCACCGACGGGAAGGCCTTCGTGCCGTACACCACGAGCGCGTCCGGCGCCGCCCGGCGGTAGGCGCGCGCCTGGGCGCGGATCGTCTGCTCGTCGTAGACGACGACGGGCGTCCCGAACTCGGCGGCGAGCTTCGGCGCGGTCACCCCGCCCAGGACGAGCTCGCCGTTGACGACACCTGCGGTATCCGGGAAGAGGTCCGAGAGTTCGAACACGTCAGGCATTGTGACGTGCGCCGATGCTGCGACAGCTTGCAGAGCTCGCCTACCGCCGTCCGCGCACGCTCCTGGGAGCGGCGATCGCGGTCTTCGCGGTCGCCGCGTGGTTCGGGATCTCGACGCCGAAGCACCTGAGCTCGAGCGACAACGACTTCCAGGACAAGCGCTCGCAGAGCTACCGCGCCGAGCAGCTCGTCACGGACGCGACCGGCGTCACGCCGGGCCCCGCGATCTCGGCCGTGGTCACGTCGCCGGCGCAGGCCGCCGTCGCGGCGGCGCGGCTGCGCGCCGATCCCGCGGTCGCGCGCGTCACCCGCCGGCGCTCGCCGGACGGGACGATCATCGTCGTCGACGCGTCGCTGCGCGCCAGCGCCAACGCGGGAGCGGCGGCACGGCGTCTCGACAGGCGTCTGCCCGGCCTCGTCGGGGGCGCCGCCGTCGCCAGCGAGCAGGTGCGGGCGCAGTCGGAGCGCGACCTCTTCCGCGCCGAGCTGATCGCGCTGCCCCTGCTGACGCTGCTCGGCCTCTGGGTCTTCCGCAGCCTCGTCGCGGCGCTGCTTCCGGTCGCGGCGGGCGTCCTCTCGATCGCGACCACGCTCGCGCTGCTCCGGGTGGCGAACGTCTGGGTGCCGATCTCCGTGTTCGCGCTCAACCTCGTCACCGGCGCCGGGCTCGGGCTCGCGATCGACTACAGCCTCCTGCTGGTCTCGCGGTACCGCGAGGAGCTCGACCGCTCGGGGCCCGGGCTCGAGGCGCTCACGAAGACCGTGGCGACGGCGGGCCGCACCGTCGCCTTCAGCGCCGTCACGGTCACCGTCGCCTTTGCATCGCTGCTCGTCTTCCCGCTCGCGTTCCTGCGCTCGATGGCGATCGGCGGGATGATCGTCGCGCCGTTCGCGGGGCTCGTCGCGCTCACGGTGATCCCCGCGCTCTTCGCCGTGCTCGGGAGTCGCATCAACGCGCTCGCGATCCGCTCGGTGGAGCAGGACCGGGACGGAGGCTGGTACCGCTTCGCACACGGCGTCATGCGGCACCCGCTGCCGATCGCGATCGCCTCGACGGCGCTGCTGATCGTGCTCGGGCTGCCGTTCCTGCATGTGCGCTTCACCGCGGTGACCGCCACGGTGCTGCCGCCGAGCGCAAGCGCCCGGAAGGCGGAGGACGCGATCCGCGCCCACTTCCCGGCCGGCTCGGTCTCGCCGCTCGAGGTGCTCGCCGCGCCCGGGGCGCGCACGGCGATCGCGCGGCTGCCCGGCGTGGCCGCGGTGGGCGCGCCGGTCCCGCTCGCCGACGGCCGCGTCGCGTTCGAGGTCGTCCCGCGGGCGGATGCGATGAGCGGCGCGGCCAAGACGCTCGTGCGGAGGATCCGCGCGCTCCCCGGCGTGCAGGTTGCCGGGCTGACCGCGTGGTATCTCGACACCGCCAAGACCCTGAAGAGCCATCTGGCGTTCGCGTTCGGCGTGCTCGCGGTGGCGATCCTGACGCTGCTCTTCCTCGTCACGCGCTCGTTCGTGCTGCCGGTGAAGGCGATCCTGATGAACGCGCTCAGCCTCTGCGCCGCGTTCGGGATCCTCGTCTGGATCTTCCAGGACGGCCGGCTCGAGAGCGTCCTGCGGTACCAGGGCGAGGGCGCCCTCGAGCTGACGCAGCCGGTGCTCCTGTTCGCGATCGCGTTCGGGCTCGCGACGGACTACGGCGTCTTCCTGCTCGCCCGCATCCGCGAGGCGCACGACGACGGCCTCGAGAACCGCGAGGCGGTCGCGCTCGGGCTCGAGCGGACCGGCCGCGTCGTCACGGCGGCCGCGCTCCTCTTCTGCGTCGCCGTCGGCTCGTTCGCGACGTCGTCGATCGTGCTCGTGAAGGTGATGGGGCTCGGCATCGCGCTCGCGGTCGCGATCGACGCCTCGCTCGTCCGGGCGCTGCTCGTCCCGAGCCTGATGGCGCTCCTCGGCGACTGGAACTGGTGGGCGCCCCGCCGCTTCCGGCGCTAGAATCGACGGCGATGCACGAGCTGCTTCCGTAGGGCAGGGAATCGCGCGGCGAGGAGCCGCGACGGCTCCCCACGGCCTCTCTTCACGAGAGGCTTTTTCGTCTCAGGGGACGGTCATGGACGGATACGACGCAAAGACAATCGAGGCCAAGTGGCAGCAGGTGTGGGAGGACGAGCAGGCCTTCCACGTCGACAACCCCGCGCCCGGGGAGGAGCGGCCGCGCTTCTACAACCTCGAGATGCTCCCGTACCCGTCCGGGACGCTGCACATGGGCCACGTCCTCAACTACACGCTCGGCGACGTCGTCACGCACTTCAAGCGGCGCACCGGGTACGAGGTGCTGCGCCCGATGGGCTTCGACTCGTTCGGGCTGCCCGCCGAGAACGCGGCGATCCGCGAAGGCGGCAACCCCCTCGACATCACCGAGCGCAACATCGCCTCGATCCGGAAGCAGATGCGCCGCATGGGCTGGGCGATCGACTGGCAGCGCGAGGTCTCCGCGCACGAGCCGACCTTCTACCACTGGACGCAGTGGCTCTTCCTGAAGTTCTTGGAGGAGGGCCTCGTCTACCGCAAGGAGGCGCCCGTCAACTGGTGCCCGAACGACCAGACCGTGCTTGCGAACGAGCACGTCGTCGACGGGCGCTGCTGGCGCTGCGGCGCCGTCGTCGAGGCGCGGCAGATGGCGCAGTGGTTCTTCAAGATCACCGCATACGCCGACCAGCTGCTCGACGATCTCGAGACGATCGACTGGCCGGAGCGCACGAAGAAGATCCAGACCGCCTGGATCGGCCGCTCCGAAGGCGCGGAGGTCCTGTTCCGGGTCGACGAGCTCGACCTCGACATCCCGGTCTTCACGACGCGGCCGGACACGCTGTTCGGCGCCACGTTCTTCGTCGTCGCGCCCGAGTCGCCGCTCGTCGACCGGCTCGCCGAAGGCACCGAGCGCGCCGACGAGGTGCGCGCCTACGCGCGGGTTGCGGCGGCGCGCCCGACCGAGGAGCGCGAGCAGCGCGAGAAGACCGGCGTCTTCACCGGCCGCTTCGCGACGAACCCTGTCAACGGCGAGCAGATCCCGATCTGGGTCGCCGACTATGTGCTGATGGAGTACGGGACCGGCGCGATCATGGCCGTGCCCGCGCACGACGAGCGCGACGCCGAGTTCGCAGCGGCCTACGGGCTGCCGGTGCTGCAGGTGATCTCCGACGACGGCACCCTCGTCAACTCGGAGCAGTTCGACGGGCAGCCGTTCGAGGACGCGAAGCGCGCGATCGTCGACTGGCTCGGCGAGCAGGGCAAGGGCGCACCGGCCGTCAACTTCCGCCTGCGCGACTGGAGCTTCTCGCGCCAGCGCTACTGGGGCTGCCCGATCCCGGTCGTCCACTGCGAGCGCGACGGCATCGTCCCCGTGCCGGCGGACGAGCTCCCGATCCTGCTGCCGGAGGTCGACGACTACCGGCCGAAGGGGCAGCCGCCGCTCGCCTCGAACGCGGAGTTCATCAACGTCGAGTGCCCGATCTGCGGCGGGCCTGCGAAGCGCGAGGCGGACACGATGGACACGTTCGTCGACTCGTCCTGGTACTTCCTGCGCTACACCGACCCGGAGAACGACCAGGCGCCGTTCGCTCGCGACGTCGTCGACGCCTGGATGCCGATCGACCAGTACATCGGCGGCATCGACCACGCGAAGGGTCATCTGCTCTACTCCCGCTTCTTCGTCAAGGCGATGAACGACTTCGGGATGCTCGACTTCCGCGAGCCGTTCCAGCGCCTCTTCCACCAGGGCTGGGTGCGGCTCGGCGGCAAGCGCATGTCGAAGTCGCAGGGCGGTGTCGGGCCGGACGAGCTGATCGAGATGTTCGGCGCGGACGCGATCCGCATCTACATCCTCTTCCAGGGGCCCGCCGACCAGGACATCGACTGGACGCCGGACGGCATCGAGGCGACCGTCCGCTTCATCCGCAGGCTCTGGCGCGTCGTGCACGAGGCGGCCGGGCGGCCGCCGTCGCCCGCGGGTGTCGACACGCCGCTCGCGCGCAAGGCGCACGAGACCGTTCAGCGCGTCACCGACGACATCGACCGCCGCTTCGTCTTCAACACGCCGATCTCGGCGGTGATGGAGCTCGTCAACGAGCTGTCGAAGGCGCCGGAC
>Ga0335071_10003435_pt1 | contig 16705 bp, 16 predicted proteins | sample Lox_Sample_15_FD_206724 | JGI IMG/M metagenome (GOLD analysis project Ga0335071, IMG submission 206724) | Soil microbial communities from Loxahatchee National Wildlife Refuge, Florida, United States - Lox_Sample_1.5 | ecosystem: Environmental > Terrestrial > Soil > Wetlands | place: USA... | reverse complement strand
ACAAGATCTATGTGATCGACATGGCCGCCAGCCCGCCAAAGCTCGCGGCGACGCTGACCGGCGGCAAGCAGCCCTCGGGGCTGAGTTTCAGCCCGGACGGCAAGATGGCGCTGGTCGCCAACCGCGGCGACAACACAATCAGCGTGCTCTCTGTGAACGGCACCGACGTCAAGATCACCGACACGGTCGCAATGCCCGACAGCGTCTCCCAGGTGGTGTTCACGCCGGACGGCAAGCGGGCGCTGACGACGCGCTTCCCGGCGCACAAGCTGTCCATCCTCGATATCGCCGATGGCAAGGTCACCTACAACAAGCTCGACCTGCCGACCGGACAATGGCCCTACAACGTCGTGGTCTCGCCGGATGGCAAGATCGCGCTGACGGCGGACAATGGCGGCGCGGGCTCCTCCGACGGCAGCGTCGACACCACGAGCGTGGTCGATCTCGAGGCCAATCCGCCGCGTATCATCGACCGCGTCGTGGTCGGCGACGGGCCGGAAGGCATGGCGATGAGTCCAAGGGGCGATGTTGCGGTCGCCGCCATCCTGCGCGGCTCCAACAACAAGAAGGCGTACTTCTACAACAAGAACGGCTCGCTCTCGATCCTGAGGATCGATGGCAAGAAGGTGACCAAGACCCAGGATGTCGAGGTCGGCGGACTGCCCGAGGCGGTGCTGGTCACGCCTGACGGCAAGTACATCCTCGCCGGCAACTTTTTGACCGAGGACTTTTCGATCCTGAAGGTCGAGGACGGCAAGGTCACCGACACCGGCAAGCGCTTCAAGGTGCCGGGCCATCCGGCCTCGGCGCGCATGGGGCATTGAGACCGCTCCGGGCTGCGGCCATGCGCGCGTGCGCATGGCTTTCCCAGGCTGTCATGCCCCGCTTCAAGCGGGGCATCCAGTACGCCGCAGCCTATCGGCTCGAGCACTGCTGTCTCTGGAATACTGGATCACCGCTTTCGCGGGTGATGACAGCGGAAGACGCGATCACACCGTCACTGGAACGTCATGTCCTGGCATTTCGTGACGTCGGAGCCGAGGCCCGAGGCGATGGTGATGCAGCCGCGCAGCTTCTGCTGCGTGGTGTCGGCGACCCAGATCGAATAGCCGCCATTGCCGAAGAACGAATTGGTGTTCGGCGGCTCGGTCTCGGTCGCGTCGAACTCGTAGTTGGAATCATTGTCGAAGACGCGCTGCTTCTTCGAGCAGCTGCCGTCGGTCTGCACGTTCAAGACTTCCTTGTTGTCGCGCGTCAGCGACAGCGAGACCTGGCAGCGGAAATACTCCGAGGTCTTGGCGTTGAACAGATAGGTATAGGACTTGCAGGTCGCAGTGTTGAGCTTGCCGGCGGCAAGCCCCCGGCTGCAGGCGATCCGCTGGTTGTTGCTGAGCTTGAACTCGTCGGCGCGAGCCGAAACCAGCGTCAGGAGCGACAGAGCAAGACCCAAAAACAGTTTTGCGACACGGTTCATTCGAATCATCCCCGTCAGTACTTTTTTATCGACGAACGTTCTAAACCGAAAGCGGACGATAGACGCAAGGCGCGCGCACGGAAATCACAAACTCACTGATACGATGTTGATACTGCCAGCAAGTATTGACGAGGAAACGACGTTCGTGATTTGTTCAAGAAATCGGGGATGGAGGTTGAAAATGAAGGGACATGCAACAAAGGTCTTTCTGGCTCTGGCGGCGCTCGGCGCCTCGACCACGCTGGCATTGGCACAAGCTGCCGAGCCGTGGGACCTGAAGCCGAACGTGGGCTATGCCTATGGCAAGGACGGCAAGCTGCTGACCTACAAGATGGGGACCAGCAACGCCGGCGATCTCCTCAAGGGCGCCAGGAAGGTGCCGAAGGGGACCTTGTTCTTCATCGGCGCCAACGGCCAGCTCTACATGCGGACCGGGCCCTATCTCGAAGGCGACAGTTTCAAGTTCGGCCCGGACCAGTGATGCGGCCAGCCGCTCGCGCCAAAGTCCCCTCCTGCCTTGTCGGAGGGGCGCGCCGAGGGCGTGGCCGGGGCCGATCAGAACGCTGAGGCAAGGTCCTTGGCGCCCGGCTCCCGGCTGTTGGCATCCATGCGGCTGTCGGTGACCGCGAGCAGCCTCGCCACCGTGTTGTGGCGGATCGCGACCGGATTACGCTCGTAGCCTCCGCGCTGAAAAAAGTTCGAGGTCGGAACCTGCTCGCGCATCGAAAGCGGCATGGTCACCATGTCAAAACCGGTGCCGTCGCCGGTCAGGTTCATCATCTCGAGCTCGGCGGCGGTCAGCGGCCTGTCATATCCCTTCATGCGGGCGAAGATCACCGAGGTCAAAAGCTTGTGGGTCTGCAGCATCGGCCCGACATCGATGTCGAGCACCATGGCATGCATCGCCCAGCCCTGATGGGTGTCGCCGATCTTCTCGTGCGCCGACCAGTCGTCCGGCACGGACCGCGCCTCCGCCACCATCTTTTTCAGCACCGCGAGCTTCTGCTCCATGGCCTTGCGCCCCGGACCGGACAGGTTCAGCGCCTTCTGCGACAGGCTCTTGACGAGCTCGGGCCCCTGCTCGGCGAGCAACTCGACGGTGTTGGTGGTGAGCAGCTGGTTGTAACCGATCGCGGTCGAGATCGCGCGGGTGCCGTGAAAACCCGACTGCGACGCATGAGTGCCGTTGCCGCCGGTCTCGAAGGCGTAGACCCGCACCGCCTGCTCGCGCGTCAGCCCGGCGGATAATGCGAAGCGGGCATAGGCGCGCTTGAACTCGATATCGTTGGCGGGCTGCTGCGGCGCCCATTGATAGGCGTCGGCCGCGGCCTTCAACAGATCGGTGACGACGGGAATATATTTCTGCTCGCCGGGCTCCGGCCGTGCCTGCGGCTCGGGATTGATCGGCCGCTTCGGGCCGGTATAGACCGGCGGCTGGGTGAGGACGTAATCATCGAGCGTGATCTGGACATGCTCGCGCCGCTTGGCATTGCGGCCGCGCCGCTTCTCCGCGATCTGACTCCAATAGGCGCCGGCCTCCTGATCGAAGGCAGCACGCGCCTCCTGATACTCCTTCAGCTTGCGCCGGTATTCGGCAATCGCCTCGGGCGACGCGGCTTGTGCCATCGCCCCTGTCACGGCGTCGGCTGGCGGCGGCGCAGCGCTGTTGTCGAGCGCGAGCGCGCGCGGCACCGTCAGCGACAATGCCAGCGCGAGGACGTGCAGGGTGAAGCGAATCGGTCTTAAGTGCATGGCCCGGTTGTACCCGAAACAGCGGCGACTTCCAGGCAGGCACCGGCAGTTCCACTTCACGGCTGCGCGCAATGGCCGGCGGCGCGGCATCGCCTTTCCGTCTCATCGTGCTTGACTAACACCCCGCACGAGCCCGATGAAACGACGGTTAGGGAACCGGAACCAGCGACGATGATCGACAAGGCCGCCGCGCAGCTCAAATCCGACGGCTGGACGATCGTCGAGGCGACCGGATTCATCCAGCTGGTCGGGCCGCTCTGGGAGCGCACAGTCGACGGTGAGCACGAATTTGCGCTCATCACCCAGGACAAGCACCACAACCGGCGCGGCCTCGTGCAGGGCGGCGTGCTGATGACCTTTGCCGACCGTACCTGCGGCATGACCGCGCGCTACGTTTCGGGCAAGCCGACGCTGGCCACCATTCAGCTCGACACCCATTTCGTCGAAGCCGGCAAGATCGGCGAAATCCTGATCTCGCGGCCGCGCCTGGTGCGCTCGACCCGCAGCCTGATCTTCATCACGACCGAGATCACGGTCGAGGCGCGCTGCATCGCGATGGCGAGCGGCGTGTTCAAGATCTTGAGGAACGAGTAGATTATCGCCGTTATTCCGGGGCGATGCGAGCATCGAACCCGGAATCTCGAGAGTCCGGGTTCGCTCGTTTCACTCGCGCTCCGGAACGACGAAAGGGAGAAGTCATCGATGCAATACCGTCATCTCGGCCGCAGCGGCCTAAAGGTGTCGCCGATCTGCCTGGGCACCATGATGTTCGGCGGGCCGACGGACGAGGCGACGTCGTCGCGCATCGTTGCCAGGGCGCGCGAGGCCGGCATCAACTTCATCGACACGGCGGATGCCTATTCGAAAGGCGGTTCCGAGGAAGTCGTCGGCCGCGCGATTTCCAACAACAGGCCGGGCTGGATCCTCGCCACAAAACTCGCCAACCCGATGGGCGACGATCCCAATCGAGGTGGGCTGTCGCGGCGCTGGGTGCTGCAGGCGGCGGAGGAAAGCCTGAAACGGCTCGGCACCGACTACATCGACATCTATTATCTGCACAAGGAAGATCACGCGACGCCGCTGGAGGAGACGGTGCGCGCGATGGGCGAGCTGATCCGGCAGGGCAAGGTGCGTTATTTCGGCGTCTCGAACTACCGCGCCTGGCGGCTCGCCGAGATCTGCAACATCTGCGACACCATCGGCATCGACCGCCCCGTGGCGAGCCAGCCCTACTACAACGCAATGAACCGCATGCCCGAGGTCGAGCATTTTCCGGCCTGCGGTTACTACGGGCTCGGCATCGTGCCCTACAGCCCGCTCGCACGCGGCGTCCTGACCGGGAAATACAAGGTCGATGCGCCGCCCGACAGCGAGACGCGCGCCGGCCGCAACGACACGCGCATGATGCAGACGGAGTGGCGGCCGGAGTCGCTGAAGCTCGCCGAGATCATCAAGCAGCACGCGGAGAGCAAGGGCATAACGGCGGGCCAGTTCGCCGTTTCATGGGTGCTGAACTCGTCATTCGTCACGTCTGTCATCGCCGGCCCTCGCACCGAGGCGCAGTGGGACGACTACATCCGCGCACTCGACTATCGCTTCACGCCCGAGGATGAGGCATTGATCGATCGCCTCGTCGTGTCAGGTCATCCCTCGACGCCGGGATACAACGATCCGGCCTATCCGATCGAAGGGCGGCGCGCGCGGACGGCAAGTTGAGCGATGGCCCGCAGCTGATCGAAATTCAGCCGACCATATAGGCCGCCGCGCCGGTGGCGATCTGCTCATCGGCGTCGTTCACGAGCTCGGAATGAACGACGGCGACACGGCCGCCGAGCCGGACGACGCGCCCGGTCGCGACAAAATACTGGCCTCGCCCGGGCCGCAGATAATCGATCCGCAGATCGATCGTGCCGATGTTCGGAAACGGCGGCGCCGCTGACGAATCATCCGTCCCGATTTCATCCGCCTTGTTGGCAGCCAGGGTCAGCTTGGCAGCCAGGGCCAGCGTGACCGCAAGCCCGCCGACCACGTCGAGGGTCGCCGAGATGACGCCGCCATGCAGGATCTGGCGGACCGGATTGCCGACCAGTTCCGGCCGCATGTCGAAGCGCAGCCGCGGCGCATCGGCGTCAAGCGAGTCGACGGAGAGACCCAGCACCCGGTTGAACGGAATCGTGTGTTCGAAAGCATGCTGGACGGCCGACTTGATCCGCCCAGCCTTCTCGTCATCCATCGTGATCACCCCCTCGGCGATTGTCGCCAAGGGTCTTAGCACAGAATGATCCGTCGCTCTTATCCGGCCACTTCGAGACCGGTCGGCATCGGCACGTTTTCCGGCTCGAGCTTTATGCCGGAGGCCAGCGCCACCGTCTCCAGCAGCGCCGAAAAGTCCTTCTCCAGATAGGCCGCGGCGTCCTTCTGCAAGCTCGCCGCGCCAAAATGGCTCTGCAGCGCCTCGCGCGTCGCCGCGGTCACCGGCATCGGCACGTCGAGATCGTGCGCGGCCTTGAGGCCAAGATCGAGGTCCTTGCGCAGCAGCGCCGGCGTGAAGGTCGTGGTCCAGTCGAGATTGACCAGCGCATTGCTCTTGTACTTGCTGAACGTCGAGCCCATCACGCTGGCATTCATGAAGTCGAGAAAGGCATGCCGCGGCACCCCGGCCTTTTGCGCCAGGATCGTGATCTCGGCGAGATTCTGGATGACCACACCGAGAAAGACATTGTGCGCGATCTTGCAGATGCGCGCGAGCTCGCCTTCGCCGACATAAGAGACGCCGGAGGCGGCGATCACCGAGAGATAGGGTTTTATCTGTTCGAACGCAGCCTTCGGCCCGGAAGCGACCGAGGACAGCTTGCCGGCCTTGACGCATTTGCCGTTGCCGGAGACCGGCGCGCTGACGAACTCGCAGCCGCGTTTTTTCAAGTCCTCGCGGATCGCTTCCGACTGCTCGATGCCGATCGAGGAGCAATCGACCAGAATCTTTGGCCGCGCCCCCGAGCCGCCGGCGACCAGTCCATTGCCGCCGAAATAGACCTGTTCGAGATCCTTCCCCGTGGAGACGATCGAGAACACGATGTCCCGATCCGCAAGATCGCCGGGGCGATCGACGATCACAGCACCTTTTGCCGCGAGCGGCTCGGCCTTGGCGCGGGTCCGGTTCCAGATCGACACGGAATGGCCCGCCTTCAAGAGGCGCTCGGCCATCGGAAAACCCATGCGGCCCATGCCGATCCAGCCCAGCGAATGTTTCGCCGTCATCGTTCCTCTCCTTTTTTGTTTGTTCCTTGTCGGGTTCAGTAACGGTTGGCGATCGGCAGTTCTTCGGCCGGGAACAGCGTGATCACCTGGCAGCCCTTGTCGGTGACGACAACCTCCTCCTCGATGCGCGCGGCCGAAAAACCGTCGGTCGCCGGGCAATAGGTCTCCAGCGCGAACACCATGCCGGTCTTGATCTCCATCGGATGTTCCAGCGAGACGAGGCGCGAGATGATCGGCCGCTCGTGCAGCGCCAGACCCAGACCATGGCCGAACTGCAGGCCGAACGCCGCCATTTCGCTGGGGAAGCCGAAGTCCTCGGCCTTCGGCCAGACGCTGGCGACAGTGTCCGTCGACACGCCCGGCTTGATCAGCGAGATCGCCACGTCCAACCACTCCCGGCATTTCTTGTAGGCGTCGTGCTGCACGGGCGTAGCCCGCCCGATGTTGAAGGTGCGGTAATAACAGGTGCGATAACCCTGATAGGACTGCAGGATGTCGAAGAAGGCCTGATCGCCCGGGCGCAGGATGCGGTCGGTGAAATTATGCGGATGCGGATTGCAGCGCTCGCCGGAGATCGCGTTGATCGCCTCGACGTCGTCGGAGCCCATCTCGTAGAGCAGCTTGTTGGCGAGCGCGACGATCTCATTCTCGCGCACGCCGGGTTTCAGCGCCTCGTACATCGAATGATAGACGCCATCGACCATGGCGGCCGCCTGGTTCAGGAGCATGATCTCGTCGATGTTCTTGATCTCGCGCGCGTCCAGCATGACCTGCTGGCCGTCGACCACTTTCATGCCCGCCTTCTGCAATTCGAAGAACATCGCCGTCTCCGCGATGTCGACGCCGACCGGCATGTCGGCGACACCGGCTGCGCGGAGCAGGCTCATGACCTCCTCGGCATGCGACTTCATCAATCCGACCGCGGGCGGCACGGTGCCGCGCATGCCGAGCATGCCGGCCCGGCAATTGTCCGGCGCGAGCCAGTCGCAATAGATGCGGTGATGGACGGCGGCCGAGCCAAAATCCCAGACGATCGGCTCGCCATCGCCGGCGAGCAGCGCGAAGCGGCAGAGCTTGTCGCGCTCCCATTCGCCGATCTTGGTGCCCGTCACGTAGCGGATATTGTTGACGTCGAAGAGCAGCAGCGCGCCGCAATCGGACGCCTTCAGGGCGGCACGCGCGCGGGCCAGGCGGTAGCGGCGTAAGCGGTCGAAATCGACCCGACGCTCGAAATCAACCGAGATATGACCATGGGAGGGAATTGCGCGATCCCAGCGCCAACGGGGATCCAGATGCTCGGGGCTGACCAGGTTCGGTTTCAGCGCATTCGGCACATTCATGAGGTCTCTACCCTTATCATATTACAGAAATTGATTTCTGCAAACGTTTGCATTTACTTTTATTGCCCGTCCATGAGGCATGTCAAGGCTGACGAATCGAGCTTACAAGATCGCAGGCTGGAAGGACACGCGTTGAGAGAGATCGAATGAACCACAACCACGAGAGCCTGGGCCGACGCCGGAACAAGCCCGCAGCCCCGTCGCGCCCGACGATCAAGGACGTGGCGTCCCGCTGCGGCGTGCATCCCTCGACCGTCTCCCGGGCACTCAGCCCTGCGATGAGCCATCTGGTCGCAGACGACGTGGCGAAGCGGATCCGCGCCACCGCCGCCGCCCTGGGCTACCGGCCCAACATCACCGCGGCCGGTCTGCGCACGGGACGCTCCGGCCTTGTCGGCGTGCTCGCGCCCGATATTGCCGACCCCGGATTTCCGCCCGTGCTTGGCGGTGTGACCGAGGCGCTGCACGAGGCGGGTTATGCGACCATCGTCGTGGATGTGGGGCCGCACGGATCGCCGGTGGAGCTTGCCGATCGCCTGATCGCGCGCGGCGTCGACGGCTTGGTTCTCGCCACCGTGTCGCTGCACGACCCCGTCGTCGAGCATTGCATCGGCGCTGGCATTCCCGTCGTGCTCGTCAACCGCACCGATGCCGAAAAGCTCCTGCCTTCGGTCGCCAGCGATGACGAGACCGGGATCAGGCTCGCAGTCGATCATCTGCTCGCGCTCGGCCATCGCCGGATCGGTCATGTCGCGGGCCCGCAGGACATCTCGACCGGCGCGCTGCGCCGGGCGGGCTTTGAAGCCGGCCTGACGCAGGCGGGGATCCCGGCGCAGGAGATCGCCATCGAAGCCGCGCCAAGCTACACGCGGGAGGCGGGACACGCCGCGGCACTGCGCCTCTTGGAACGAACGCCCGTGCTGACCGCGATCGTTGCCGCCAACGACCTGCTGGCGCTCGGGGTCTATGACGCGCTCGCCGAACGCGCCCTGAACTGTCCGAGCGATGTTTCGGTGGTCGGGCATAACGACATGCCCTATGTCGACATGCTCTCGCCGCCCCTGACCACCATACGCATTGCGCAGCGCGAGATGGGCGACAAGGCGGCACGCCTTCTGCTCGCCCAGATCCGCGATCCCGACGCGCGCCACGACCACATCGTGCTCGCACCTGTCCTGATCGTTCGGGGCTCGACGGCCGCGCCGCGGCGCTGATAGGCTTGGCTGTTGGCGCGCGACGCGTTCACGCGTCGGGAGGACATGCCCATGACCGACATCGTTGCGCTCGAGGCGCTGGTGACGCGGATCAAGCCCGGCGCGTCGCTCGCGATCCCGGTGAACTGTGTCGCGATGGCTGCGACCGCCGCCCTGATCGAGTCTGGCGTGAGCAGCCTTCGGCTGGTCTGCGTGCCGACCAGTGGCCTGCAGGCGGATGTCCTGATCGGCGCGGGCTGCGTCGGCGCGATCGAGACGAGTGCCGTCTCGCTGGGCGAGGCCGGCGGCGCGCCGCGCTTTGCCACGGGCGTTCGCGCCGGTGCATTCAGCTTGCGCGATTCCACCTGCCCCGCGATCCTCGCCGGCCTCCTGGCGGCGCAGAAGGGTGTGCCCTTCATGCCGATCGCCGGGATCATCGGCAGCGACCTCCTGCGCGTCCGCAGCGACTGGAAGGTCATCGACAGTCCCACCGGCGAGCCGGGCAAGGTGGTCGTGGTGCCGGCGATCGCGCCCGACGTGGCGCTGTTCCACGCGCCGGAAGCCGACCGCGCCGGCAATGTCAGGATCGGTCGGCATCGCGAGCTCGCCGGCCTCGCCTATGCCGCGAAACGGACTCTTGTCACCGTCGAACGCATCGTCGCGCGCAACCTGCTGGAGACCGAGGATTCCGCGGCAGGCGTGCTGCCCTCGCTCTATGTCGAGGCAGTCGCGGTGGCCGAACGCGGCGCCTGGCCGCTGCCATTGTGGGACGAATACGAGGGCGACGCCGCCGAGGTCGCGCGCTATGCGGCGATGGCCCGCACCGAGGACGGTTTTCGCGCCTATCTCTCGGCCTTCCTCGCGCGCCGCAAGCACGTGGCGTAGCCTCAAGATGAGCGCCGATCGCGACCGCCGCGAACTTCTCATCACCGTAATCGCCGACCTGCTCGAGGGCATGCATCATGTCGCGGTCGGGGCCGCCTCGCCGATTCCCGCGGCCGGCGCGATGCTGCTTCGCGCCCGCAACGAGGAGAGAGGCAAGCCGCCGGTGCGGATCTCGATCCTGGGCTCGGAACGGCACAACTTCTTCACCAATGGCACCGTCGAATTGTTCGACTGCGCCGCGCAAGGCCGCATCGACGCGTTCTTCCTCGGCGGCGGCCAGATCGACGGCTCTGGCAACATCAACCTGGTCGGCATCGGCGCGTACCCGAAAACCGATGTGCGATGGCCGGGCTCGTTCGGCTCCGCCTATCTCTACCATCTGGTGCCGCGCGTAATCCTGTTTCGCGAGGAGCATTCGCCGCGCGTGTTCGTGCCCAAGGTCGATTTTGTCAGCGCGGCCGCGCCGACGCCGGACGCTCCGCGGCGCGGCGGACCTCACGCGCTGCTCAGCAACATGGCGCTGTTCGATTTCGTGTCCGAACGCGGCGGCTTTCGCCTGCGCTCGGTCCATCCGCCCTACACGCAAGCGGATATCCGCGCCAATACGGGCTTCGCCTATGAAGAGCCGGAGCACGTGCCGGCAACGGCCGGTCCGGACCCGGCGACGCTTGCGCTGATCCGCGGCCGCATCCGGGGCGAGCTTGCCGAAACCTATCCGGCATTTGCGCGATTGATGGCGGAGACGGCGTGAGGGCGCAGCAAACAGCACGCCAATAGCGTTTGGTTAATATCTCCTTGTTATGGATGGCAAACGTTCCCTTAAAGCGGATTGCCCCATGAAGTTCTTTTCCGGCTCGGCCCAGCACAATCGCGACAACATGGTGTGGCAGGCGGCGTTCGAGCGCAGCTGCGACGCGATCCTGGTGCTGTCGGGCGCAAAAATCATCGCGTGCAACGAGGCCGCTGTCCGCTTCGGCGGCTATCGCGCCAAGGCCGATTTGTTGTCGCGGTCGCCGGCCGACATGGCGCCCGAGCTGCAGCCGGACGGCCGCCGCTCCGCCGATGTCGCCAAGGAGAAAGTCGCGCTGGCGATGAAGCAGGGCCAGGCGCGCTTCGAATGGATCACCCGCCGCGCCGACGGCGCCCACATGCCGGTGCAGGTCACGCTGGTGCCCGCCGAGATCGACGGCCAGCCGGTCGTCCTGAGCTACCGGCGCGACATCTCCGACCTCGTCGCCGCGCGCGAGGAAAAGCAGCGCGTGATGGCAAAACTCGCCGGTGAGTTCGAACAGATGATCGGCACCATCGCCGGCGCCGTGCTGTCGGCCGCCAAGGGCGTGGAGACGACGGCGGGGTCGCTGAGCCGGACTGCCGAGCAGAGCGCGCAGCGCGTCACCGCGGTCGCCGCCGCCTCCGGGCAGGCCTCCACCAATGTGCAATCGGTGGCGGGTGCGACCGAGGAACTGTCGAGCTCGGTCGCCGAGATCAATCGCCAGGTCGGAACAAGCTCGGCGATCGCCGCCGAAGCCGTGCAGGCTTCCGCGCGCACCAACGACCTGGTCAACAGCCTCGCGGAGGCCGCGGCCAAGATCGGCGCCGTCACCGACATGATCAACGCGATCGCCAGCCAGACCAACCTGCTCGCGCTCAACGCCACGATCGAGGCGGCCCGCGCCGGCGATGCCGGCCGCGGCTTTGCGGTCGTCGCCTCCGAGGTCAAGAACCTCTCCAGCCAGACCGCCAAGGCGACCGAGGAGATCAGCGCACATATCAGCGCCATGCAGCGCGCGACCGGCGACACCGTCAACGCCATTCAGGGCATCAGCGGCACCATCGGCCAGATCAGCGACATCGCCAAGACGATTGCGATTGCGGTCGAACAGCAGGGCCTTGCCACGAAGGAGATCGCGCGTTCCGTCAGCCAGGCCGCGGCCGGGACCAGCGAGGTCGCCGGCAACATCAACGCGGTGACGCATACCATCGACGCGACCGGCACGGCCGCGAGGGAGATGCTGGGCGCGGCCGGCCAGCTCTCGAAACAGGCCGACATGCTGCGCGACAAGGTCGCGGGTTTCCTCGGCGCCGTGCGCGCCGCCTGAGCGAGCAAGGCGACCGACACGGCTGGTGCAGCGGAACCGACGCCCGATACCGTGCCTGCGATTCTGATCCGCGACGGTCAAGTCCAAAGCTCCACCGGCGTCAATGGCTTATCAGGTCGTCATTCGACGTAAACGCTCGCAGAAGGTGTATCCCGGAGAGGGCGCGATGCCGGCATCGGACAACCCGCGCGCCGGCATCGGCATCGCGCGGGAATATTTCGTCATTCACGGTGTTGTATGCAATCGAGTGCAAAATGCTCGCCAGCGCACCTCGCGATACCGTTTTTCCCCGTAGAATCCCGGTGTCATAAACCGTTTTACCACCGCAGCCTTGATCAATTCTCCATAATCCTGTGATGCTCTTCACAGAAGATGACGCTGACAGGATGGTAGAAAAAGACCGCCATGAAACAGCACCTGATCCTAGGCCGAGACAACGACGACGCCGCGGCTTGCCGCGATCGCTGGCTGTCCGAAAATCCCTCGATCAAGATCCTGCGCGTCCATCATCCGAGGCCCGAACCCGAGACCTGGCTGACGCGGCTCGGCGGGCGCAATGTTCCGCGTGTTTCGATCACCGTCGAATACGAAGAGCTCGCGCTCGAACCCGACGCACGCGCGGCGGTGTTTTGCGAAGACCAGGCTCAAACGATCGGTTGAAGCCGACGTCACGCGAGCGCACCTCACCGTCGCGAGAACCGCTGCACGAACACCGTCACCGCCGCAACGATTAGAATCGCGATGAAGGCGTCCACCCGAATCTCCTCGCGCGGAATCCCACCATAGACATGGAGCACATGGCGAAGAATCGCCGCGATCAGCACCGCGGCGAACACGATCGCCAAAAAATTCCTCAGTCGAAAGCTACGTGGGTCCCACACCGGACTGTCCCCCGGAAGCACGCCCACATTCACTCTTCGCGAAATCACCGGATCGATCAAGGGCTTTTGGTTGCTGCGGTACAACATCGCAGATTTTGGCCATGAAAGCGCCGCATCTGCGGACAGCTGCACGGGAAGGTGCGCAGCCATTTGCGGTCGATGCGGTCTGGAACAAAATGCATCGGTTGCATGGTAAGGTCTGTTGCAGCTTCAGCGAAGCGCTTGCATTGCCCACGCCATCAACCGCACAACGCGAAGGCGGTGCGTCAATCATCGCCTCCGCCCTTGCTCGTCGGATCTCAGCGGGCGGCATCACCCGCTCGCTCGCCGCTTTCCGGCGGGCCGAATTCAGGCGACCATGTCGAGCGGATCGTCACCGAGATATTTCAGCACCTGCTCACTGCGCTGCAGGACCTGTTCGGCACTCTCGCTCGGGCCGGAGACGTAGACAGGCTTGCCTCCGTGGCCGAACTTGAACACGGCATCGCTGTCGTCCGCGTTCACGTCGCCGAAGATCCGCTCGATCCCGGCAAAATCCCGGTGCGGCGCAAAACCAATCGACTGCGACCAGGCGGCGAGATCGCGCAGCAATTTGCGGGCGTAGCTCGGCTCGACGGACACCATGGGCGCCGACTGCATGTAGCGTTCGAGGGCCTCGGCTTCCATCTGGGCGAACATCACATCCTTGATGCCGAGTGACAACGTATCGATCAGAAACACGCTGACCGTGAGATGGTGGGACGAGCCGCCGCGCGCCAGAACCACGGTTCCCATGCCGACTTCGAACAGGCCCTCGTTCACGGTGCAGAGCTGGATCGGCGCCTGCGCCGCCCGGGCCACGCGCGCGGGCAGGCCGTTTTCCTGCGCCTCGACCCGCCGCTTCTGGGCGACCATTTCCTTCCGCCGCTGCGCCTTCTTCGCGCGCTTCTGCGCCATGTTCATTGCCATGAGCCATGCTCCCCTGATTCGCGATGGCACCATGATACATTGCGATGATTCCGATTGGCGCGGCCAGATGCGGCTTTCCCGGGAAAGAAACCGGTCCGGCCGGGAATGCATCGCGCCAGGATGGTCGGTCCCGGCTTTTACGAGATCAGCCCCCGCAGCAGCGCGATCAGGCGGCGGCATTGATCCTCGGTCCCGACCGTGATGCGCAAGAAGTCTTCGATGCGCGGCTTCTTGAAATGCCGCACCAGAACGCCGCGCTCGCGGAGTCTTGCCGCGAGATCCGCGCCGCGGTGGTCTGGATGGCGTGCGAAAACAAAATTCGCTTCGGATGGCAAGACCTCGAAGCCGAGGCCGGCGAGAGCGCGGACCAGCGTTTCGCGGCTTTCCATGATGCGCCGGCGCGTCTCGTCAAACCAGGCCTCGTCCTCGAGCGCCGCGACCGCGCCTGCGATGGCGAGGCAATCGAGCGGGAAGGAATTAAAACTGTCCTTCACCCGTTCCAGCGCCTCGATCAGCGGCCGCGCCCCGATGGCAAAGCCGACGCGCAGTCCAGCCAGGGCACGCGACTTCGACAGCGTCTGCACGATCAGCAGATTGTCGTGGCGCGCGATCAGCGGCACCGCGCTCTCGGCGCCGAAATCGACATAGGCCTCGTCGATCACCACCAGCTGGTCCGGATGCTCGGCCAGGAGTTGTTCGATCGCGTCGCGCGGCAGCGCGACTCCGGTGGGCGCGTTCGGATTGCACAGCAGGATCGCGCTGCACGGCCGCCGGTAGTAGGCGATCTGCACCCGCATGGCGGCATCGAGCGGCACCTGCTCGTAAGCGACGCCATAGAGGCCTGCGTAGACCGGGTAGAAACCGTAGGTGATGTCGGGAAACAGCAGCGGCGCGTCATGCTGCAGCAGCGCCTGAAAAATGTGGGCCAGCACCTCGTCCGAACCGTTGCCTACGAATACCTCGTCAGGCGCAACGTGGTAGCGGACCGCAATCGCCTCGCGCAGCAGTGTTGCGCGCGGATCGGGATAGAGCCGCAGACGATCCGTGGCGGCCGCGATCGCACCCCGGACGCGCGGCGACGGCGGATACGGATTCTCGTTGGTATTGAGCTTGATGATGCCGTCCTCTTTCGGCTGTTCGCCGGGCACGTAAGGCGACAGCTTTTCGACGACCGGACTCCAGAAGCGGCTCATGATGTGTGATCCAAGGGGACGCCATGTCAGACCGACACGCACGATATACAACGCGGGCGCCGCGGCGTCGCGAGGCTGAGCCGGTCAATTGCCGAAGGGCCGAGCTGCACAATCTGCACTTCAAAACCTTGCTCGCGCAGACATCAGAACGGGAGAACGCTCGCGATTTCCGGTTTACACGCGGTGTCCGGCGAACCGATGCGACATTTGGCAGCTGCTTGGCGCAAGCGCTGGACTGTTATGTCCGCCGACGCGCCTCGCTCGCCAGCACGGCGATCGTGCGCTCCGCGATGTCACGCATCAAGCCGATCTCGGTCAGGTCACGCCCATCCGCGAGCGCCTTGGCAACCAGGGTCAGCTCGCGCCAGCAGAGCTCGTCCGCAGGCGGCGCTTCGCGCATCCACAGCGCCGTCCGCAAAAATATGTCAGCCCATTTGTTACGACGGCGCGCAAAAGCGCTCTGCAGCAGATAGCTCACGAGCTTGGCACGCCCACGACCGTGTCCGCCTGCCACGACCTGCGCGATCTCAGGATCGTCCTCGAACCAGGATCGTTCGAGCGGGTAAAGGTCGGTGAGTTCGCCGCTGTTGCGCAGGACGTCGGCAACCGCCATCGGGTCGAACACGGCCTTGGGCAGGTCGGCGACCAGCGCAGCGGCGAAATCGATCCGCGCGGGTTGCCAGTCGGCGCCGCCTATCGTCTCAGCAACCTCCAGCAAGCCAAGCGGCGCTGCCTGGCCCTGCTCGGTCGTGAGCGCCAGGGCATGCGACAGGACGCGATCGAGGTAAGGCCGCGATATGGCAAGCATCGGAAGGTCGATGCCTGCGGACGCGATCGTGGTCTCGATCCGGCGGGCCGTCTCCGGCGGGCCGCACCAGGCATCATCGACGCCGTCCTTGATCAGGATCGACGAGATGCGCTTCTTGCGACCGGCCGGCGAAATCAGCATGAACGACTGCGTTCCGGCCCCGTCGATGGCGGTGCCGAGCGCAGTTTCGATGCTGCCGGCGTCCCAACGTGCGCATTCAATGCCGGCGGTGCGCGCATTGCGAATGATGGTATCGATTTCGGCGCGTTCGCTCTCCGGGCGCCAGTTGCGCATGGCGATCAGCCGCCGGAGGTCAACCGGCGAGAGCGAGGAGGCGGCGCGCGCCAGCGCGCCGGCGACGGCGCGACGAACCTCCGCGCTCGAATCCAAGAGGAACATGGTCGCGGCCGCGCGCGCATCGGATCGGCCGCCGAGCGCGAGGCTGCATGCCAGAGCACAGCGCCCCTCTTCCGGCAAGGCATGGCCGAATTCCGCAAGCGAAGCAGCGAAAGCGAACGGATCTCCGTCGCAGGACTCGAGCAAACCGTCGAGAGCCTGGCTCATGTCAGCGGGAAGGTCCGTCTCCTCGCCGGCCGGTCGAATCGCCATCGCGGCGGAAAGCTCCGGCAAGGCCGGGATCTTCGACTGATGCAGGGCGCCGGCAACGTAGCCGAGCATGTGCCTGCCAACCTCTCCCGCTTCGATCCGCGAAGCGACGTCCGCCTGAAACTGCTGGATCAGATCGGTGGCGCCGGCGTAACCCCGGTCGATGCGGTAACGCAGGTGCTCAAGCAGCCCCTGCAGGAGGAACAGGTATCCAAAGGCAAGGGCCTCGTCCTGGCCTCCCGGCGGCATGTGGCGGGCAGCGCCGTTA
>Ga0335071_10003434_pt1 | contig 16705 bp, 16 predicted proteins | sample Lox_Sample_15_FD_206724 | JGI IMG/M metagenome (GOLD analysis project Ga0335071, IMG submission 206724) | Soil microbial communities from Loxahatchee National Wildlife Refuge, Florida, United States - Lox_Sample_1.5 | ecosystem: Environmental > Terrestrial > Soil > Wetlands | place: USA... | reverse complement strand
TCCGCTGCCCCGACCCGGCCTGCAACCCGTACCTCACCTTCGCGGCGCTCCTCCACGCGGGCCTCGAGGGGATCGAGAAGGGCTACGAGCTCCCGGACCCGATGGAGACGAACCTCTACCACCTCACCGCCGAGCAGCGGCGCGAGCGCGGGATCGTCTCGCTCCCGGAGACGCTCGGCGAGGCGATCGACGAGCTCTCCCGGTCCGAGCTCGTGAAGAGGGCCCTCGGCTCCCACATCTTCGACCGCTACGTCGAGCTGAAGCGGAAGGAGTGGGACGAGTACCGGGTCCAGCTGACGGACTGGGAGATGAAGAAGTACTTGTCAGTTCTGTGAAGACTGGGTAACAATCACGGTGGCCTCGTCCTCTGCGGAGGCGAGGCCCAACTGACGGCCGACTGCGAGTCGCTTTTGGCGGCTCGTGGTCGTTCTGGAGGGATTTTCGGCCGGTGGCCTAGAGGAAGCTGCGGATCGCTTCGCGGTCGACGCGAAGGCCGATCACGCCGCTCGTGCCGTCGATCTGGTCGATCGTGTCGGCCGGCACCAGGCGGCGGCGCCGCGAGAAGAGGCCCGAGCGGACCGAGAGCGCGTCCGGGACGTCCGGCGCCGTGCCGTACATCGGGCACTCGACCTTGCCCACGATCCGTCCCTGCCGGTCGGAGACGGTGAAGCCGGCGGTGCGGCGGAGGTCGATGGCGAGGGCGCTCACGGATGGGAACCTATGCTCGGCCTGCAAGGGTTTTTGCAGGGTCGGGGTAAAAGGTTTGTTAACGCCTCGCATATTCCTGCCTAGGTCGGCCGCCACACCATCAGGACCACGATCGCGAGGATCATCAGCGTGCTCGCCCAGCCGGCCCAGCGGCTCGGGGCGTGGTTCAGGAGGGCGCGGAGCTCCTCGCTCGGCCGGTCGCCGTCTGCGGCGAGCCGCTCGGCGAGCGCGCGGGTGCGGCGGGCGTTCGAGCCGCCGATCCCGCCGACGGCCATCGCCGCGACCCAGAGCCCGAGCGCGGCCTGGATCCACAGCGGCGAGAGCCCGTAGCCGAGGTGCTGCGCGAGCCCGATCCCGAAGACGAGCGTCAGGAACGCCCCGATCCCGACGAGGGCGACGCCGCCGCGCGTGAGGCGGAGCAGGACGAGGATCTCGCTCGGCCGCTCGCTCCGGAGGGCGGCGACCTTCAGCACCGCGGCGACCGCGGCTCCCGCGAAGAGCGCGAACGCCCCGAGCAGGTGGAAGAACAGAAGCCAGTTCGTGGCGCCCACGCGCCTACGATTACATGCATGGACGCAACCGAGCGTCACATGCGGCTGCTCACCGAGACGATCTCGGCCGTCAACTCGACCCTCGACCTCGAGGAGGTGCTGCATCTCGTCGCGACGAAGGTCGCCGACGCGACCGGCGCCGACGCGTGCTTCGTCTACCTCTACGACGACCGCACCCACGAGCTCGTGCTGCGCGCGACGCACGGGACGCACGTCGCGGAGATGACGAAGCGGCCGCGGATGCGCCCCGGCGAGGGGATCACCGGCGTCGCGGCCGCGGACCGCGCGCCCGTGATGATCCCGTCGCAGGCGCACCTCGACCCGCGCTTCAAGGGCTTCCCGAACCTGCCCGAGGAGGAGTACGAGTCGATCCTCGCGGTGCCGATCCTCGTCCACGGCGAGCGGCTGGCCGGCGCGATGAACATCCGCACGCGCGAGCCGCACGCGTACGGCGACGCGGAGATCGCGCTGCTCGAGGCGATCGCCGACCAGGTCGCGCAGTCGATCGTCCACGCGCAGCTCTACGACCAGGCGCAGCGGCGCGTCGCGGAGCTCGAGGCGCTCGCGCGGATCTCCGAGGCGGTGTCCGAGTCGCTGTACCTCGAGGAGTCGCTCGAGGCGATCGTGAAGACGACGATGGACGCGGTCGGCGCGACCGGCGCGGCGCTCGTCCTCGAGGACGGGCGGATCGCGTGGCCCGAGGGGCGCTCCGGCGCGTTCGCGGTGCGGACGCCGCTGCGCTGGAAGCGGCGCACGATCGGCGAGCTCGTCGCGGACCGGGACTCGCCGTTCTCCGACGAGGATCGCGCGCTGCTCGAGGCGATCGCCCACCACGCGGCCGTCGCACTCGAGCACGGGCGCGCGGTGATGCGCGGCGTGCTCGCGCAAGAGATCCACCACCGCGTGAAGAACAACCTCCAGACGGTCGCGTCGCTCCTGCGCCTCCAGTCGCGCGCGGACGACGTCGACCCGCAGGAGGCGCTCGAGCACTCCGTGAACCGGATCCTCGCGATCGCGGCGGTGCACGAGGTGCTGACGGAGCAGCGGGAGGAGGACGTCGAGCTGGCGGAGCTCGTCGACCGGCTGCGCGCGATGCTCGTCCAGGGGCTCGGAGCGGGCCGGAACGTCGAGGCGAGCCTCGAGCCTGTGCAGCTCTCCGGCGACCGCGCGACGGCGCTCGCGCTCGTCTTCGCGGAGCTGCTCCAGAACGCGCTCGAGCACGGCGCCGGGACCGTGCGGATCGAGCTCGCGCGGCGCGACCCGAACGTCGTCCTCGCGATCGCCGACGAGGGGCCGGGCCCCGACGGCGCGCAGCCGGGGACGGGGCTCTCGATCGTCGACGCGCTCGTCCGCGACGAGCTCCAGGGGAGCTTCGACCTTCGCCGCGAGGACGGCACGCGCGCAGAAGTAGTGTTTCCCGTCTGATGCGGATCCTCGTCGCCGAAGACGAGACGATCATCCGTCTCGACCTGCGCGACCTGCTCGAGCGAGCGGGGTTCGACGTGTGCGCGGAGGCGAAGGACGGCGAGGAGGCGGTCGAGCTCGCGCGCTCCGCGCAGCCGGACCTCGCGATCATGGACGTGAAGATGCCGCGGCTCGACGGGATCGAGGCGGCGCGGCGGATCCTCGCCGAGCGGCCGATCCCGATCGTGATGCTGACGGCGTACGGGCAGGATGAGCTCGTGTCGCGCGCGGTCGAGGCGGGCGTGTTCGGCTATCTCGTGAAGCCGTTCCGCGAGCAGGATCTCCTGCCGGCGATCCAGACGGCGCGCGCCCGGTACGAGGAGCTCGCGGCGGTGCGTGAGGAGGCGGAGTCGCTCGCCGAGGCGCTCGCGGCGCGCAAGGTGATCGAGCGCGCGAAGGGACTGATCATGGAGAAGGAGGGCCTGTCGGAGGACGACGCGTTCGCGCGGCTCCGCAAGGCGAGCCAAGTGTCCGGCCGGCCGCTGAAGGTGATCGCCGAGGCGGTCGTCGCGACCCTCGGGGCGGACGAGTGACGGACGAGCATCCGAATGCCGCGCTGACCCGGCGCGTCTTCGCCGCGTTCGGGAAGGACGCGATGGCGATCTCGGCCGCGCTCTCGCGCGACATCGTGTGGCGCGTCCCCGGGAACACGACGATGAGCGGCGAGTACCGCGGCCGGCGCGAGGTCGTCGAGTTCCTCCGGCGCACGGGTCTCGAGACGGACGGGACGTACCGCAGCTCGCTGCATACGGTGTTCGCCGACGACGACTGGGCGGTCGCGATCTACCGCGCCGTCGGCCGGCGCAACGGGATCGACCTCGACGTCGACCAGGCGTTCGTCATCCGCTGCGCGGACGGGATGTGGCAGGAGGTCACCGCGGTGCCGCTGGACGGGGCGTTTGAGCGGTTCTGGGCCTGAGCCCGTCGCGTTCGACGCGCCGGAGGTGACGGCGCTCGTCGAGGCGCAGCAGGAGGAGATGCGCGGGCGCTACGAGGGCGAGGCCGACATCGGCCCGACGCGCGAGGCGTCGATGTTCGTCGAGCCGGACGGCGTGTTCCTCGTCGTGCGCGACGACGCGGGGCGCGCGATCGGCTGCGGCGGCATCGCGCGCTTCGACGCGTCGCGCGGCGAGCTGAAGCGGATGTACGTCGTCCCGGAGTCGCGGGGACTCGGTCTCGGGCGTGAGCTGCTCGTCGCGCTCGAGGCGGAGGCGGCGCGGCTCGGCTACACGTCGCTCGTGCTCGAGACCGGCGACCGCCAGCCGGAGGCGCTCGGGCTCTACGAGGCGTTCGGCTACGAGCGCATCCCGTGCTACGGGATCTACGCCACGCGTGAGCTCAGCATGTGCTTCGAGAAGCCGCTGGTGCCCGGCACCTCGCAACCCTGAGGTGCCTGGCACCTCGCAGGTCGGAAGTGCCTGGCACTTCGCGGGCGCAAGGTGCCAGGCATTCGACGCGATTCGGCTCTACGCCTGGGATTGCTCGAAGAGCGTCTCCCACCGCTCGAGCAGCGCGGTGAGGGCGTCGCGGGCGCGCTTGTGGGCGGCGAGGGTGTCCACGTCGGTCCAGTCGTCGGCGAGCTTCGCCTCGAGGAGCGCGACCTCCGTCTCCTGCGCGGCGATCTCCGACTCGAGGCGGTCGAGCTCGCTCGGACGCTTCGGGCGCGGCTTCGGCTTCGCCGCGGGCTTCGGCTTCGAGATCTTCTCCACCTTCGGCGCCGCTTGAGCCGCGGCGCGTGACGTCCGCTCCTCGCGGCGCCGCAGCATCTCCGCCCAGCCGCCGTCGTACGAGTGCAGCTCGCAGTCCTCGATCGCGAGCGTCCGCTCCGCCACCGCATCCAACAACGCGCGGTCGTGCGACACGAGCAGCACCGTCCCGGGGAACGCCTCGAGCGCCGCCTCGAGCGCCTCGCGCGACTCGAGGTCGAGATGGTTCGTCGGCTCGTCCAGCACGAGGAAGTTCGCGCCCGACGCGACGGTCACCGCGAGCGCGAGTCGCCGCCGCTCGCCGCCCGACAGCACCGTGACCGCCTTCTCGTGCTCGTCCCAGCCGGAAAAGAGGAACCGCCCGAGCAGCGACTGCGAGTCCGGCCGGTTCAGCCCCGTCATCGTCTGCACGCACTGCAGCACCGAGCCGCGCGTGTCGAGCTCCATCTCCTGCTGCGAGAAGTACGCGGGCTCGACGCCGTGGCCGAGCGAGAGCTTCCCCGCCGCCTGCTCGCGCCGGCCGAGCAGCGTCTCGAGCAGCGTCGTCTTCCCCGAGCCGTTCGGCCCGACGAGCGCGACGTGCTCGCCGCGCTCGAGCGCGAACGACGCGTCGCGGATCAGCTCGCGCTCGCCGATGCTCACGCACAGGCCCTCCGCCTCGACGACCGTGCGCCCGCTGCGCGCCGGCTTCAGGAACTCGAAGCCGAGCGTCCGCCGCTTCCGCGTCAGCAGCGCGATCTCCTCGGTCGAGGTCGCGCGCTCCTTCTTCAGCCGCTCGATCTGCGTGACCTTCGCCTGCGCCTGCTTCGCCTTGTCCTTCTTCGCGCGGAACCGCTCGACGAACCGCTCGAGGCGCTCGATGTCGTCCTGCACGCGGTCGGCCTGCTTCTGCGCGTGCACCATCCGCGCCGCCTTCTCGCGCCGCCACGCGTGCCACGGCCCGGGGAAGAACGTCGCCCTCCCCGCGACGAGCTCGAGCGTCGCCGTCGTCACCGCTTCGAGGAACCAGCGGTCGTGCGCGACGAGGACGACCGCCGCGTCGAGCGACTGCAGCTCGCGCTCGAGCCACTCGAGGCTCGCGACATCGAGGTGGTTCGTCGGCTCGTCCAAGAGCAGGAGATCCGGGTCGCCGCCGAGCGCGCGCGCGAGCGACGCGCGCGTCAGCTCGCCGCCGGAGAACGTGCGCAGCGGCCGGTCGAGCTGCTCGTCCGCGAAGCCGAGGCCGCGGACGACGGAGGTCGCGTGGTCGCGCCAGCCGTAGCCGCCGGCGTGCTCGAGCCTCGCCTGCGCCTCCGCGTACCGGTTCAGCGTCGCCTGGTCGTGCGCGCCGCCCGCCATCGCGAGCTCGAGCGACCGCAGCTCCTCCTCGACCCGGACGAGGTCCTGCGCGCCGGAGAGCACGTACTCCCGCAGCGACAGGTCGCGCTCGAGCGGCGGCCGCTGGTCGTGCAGCGCGACGCGCGTCCCCTTCTCGAACGCGAGCTCGCCGCCGTGCTTCTCCGTCTGGCCGGCCAGGATCCGGAGCAGCGTCGTCTTCCCGGCGCCGTTCGGGCCCGAGAGCGCGACGCGGTCGCGCCGCTCGACGCTGAAGGACACGCCGTCGAACAGGAGCGTGCCTGCGAGCTCCTTCCGGAGATTCGATGCGATCACGACCGCCATGCCGCCCCAAGGGTAGATTCGCGGCGTGGTCAGGGTGCTCGCGGTCGACCTCGGGTCGTCCTCCGTCCGCGCGCAGGTCTTCGACGAGCGCGGCGAGCCGGTCGACGAGCTGCGGCAGGCGGCGTACGGCGGCGACGACCCGCACGAGATCGTCCGCCTCGTGCGCGAGGTCGTCGCGGGCCGGGACGCGCGCGTCGACGCCGTCGGCGTCTCGTCGTTCGGGCACAGCCTCGTCGCGCTCGACGCGTCCGGCCGGCCGCTGACGCCGGTGCTCGGCTGGCGCGACATCCGCTCCGCGGGCGCCGCCGAGGAGCTCGCGCGCCGCACCGACGCGGACGCCGTCTTCGCGCGCACCGGCCAGCACCTCCACCCGGCGTTCTGGCCGGCGAAGCTCCTCTGGCTCGCCGAGACGGAGCCGGAGGTCTTCCGCGCCGCGGCGCGGTTCGTCTCGGCTGCGGACGTCGTGTATGCGGAGCTGGCCGGCGCCGAGCCGGTCGAGAGCGTCTCGCTCGCGTCGTCGACCGGCCTGCTCGACATCCACCGCTCGGCGTGGGACGACGCGTTGCTCGATCTGATCGGGGTGCCGGAGCAGAAGCTGCCGCGCATCGGCGACGAGGCGCACGGACGCTGGTTCCCCGCGCTCTTCGACGGCGCGTGCTCGAATCTCGGCGCCGGCTGCACCGGCCGCGGCCGCGCTGCGCTGATGGTCGGGACCTCCGCCGCGCTCCGCGTCCTCTACGAGACGGACGCACCGGATCCGAAGCCCGGCCTCTTCCTCTATCGGCTCGACGACCGGCGCGTCGTCGAGGGCGGAGCGCTCTCCGACGGCGGCAACCTCTACGCGTGGCTCGGGAAGACGCTCGCGGCGGACGCCGGCGACCCGCGTCCCGACCACGGCCTGACGTTCGTCCCGTTCCTCGGCGGCGAGCGCTCGACCGGCTGGGACGCGACCGCGACCGGCACGATCGCCGGCCTCACGTTCGCGACGACGCCGGCCGACCTCCGCCAGGCCGCGCTCGAGGGCGTCGCCTTCCGGATCGCCGCGATCGCCGAGCGGATGCCCGGGCTCGAGGAGGTCGTCGCGACCGGCAGCGGCCTCCTCCGCGACCCGGTCTGGATCCAGGTGATGGCCGACGCGCTCGCCCGGCCCGTCACCGCGTCCGGCGTCGAGGAGGCCTCGCTCCGCGGCGCCGCCGTCGCGGCGCTGCAACGGCTCGGTTACGAACCGGTGGACGCTCCGCTCGGCGAGACGTTTACGCCCCACGAGGAGCGGGTGGGCGCATATCGTTCGGCGCGGGAGCGACAGGAACGACTCATCGAGGTGATGCGTGGCGACGACTGACATCGAGCGGCTCTCGATCGACACGATCCGGACGCTCGCGATGGACTCCGTCCAGAAGGCGAACGCCGGCCATCCGGGGACCGCGATGGCGCTCGCGCCGCTCGCGTACCTGCTCTACGCGGAAGTCATGCGCCACAGCCCGGCGAACCCGGACTGGCCCGACCGCGACCGGTTCGTCCTCTCCGCCGGCCACGCCTGCGTCCTCCAGTACGCCGCGCTGCACCTCGCCGGCTACGACCTGACGCTCGACGACCTGAAGCAGTTCCGGCAGTGGGGCTCGCGGACGCCCGGCCACCCGGAGGTGCACCACACGCCGGGGATCGAGGTCACCACGGGCCCGCTCGGACAGGGCTTCGCGAACGGCGTCGGCTTCGGGATCGCCGAGAGCTTCCTCGCGGAGCGCTACAACCGCCCGTACGACGAGATCGTCGACCATCGCGTCTACTGCATCTGCGGCGACGGCGACATGATGGAGGGCGTCTCGAACGAGGCCGCGTCGATCGCGGGGACGCTCGGGCTCGGGAAGCTCATCTACTTCTACGACGACAACCGGATCACGATCGACGGGACGACGTCGATCTCGTTCTTCGGCGAGGACAAGGGCGCGCGCGTCGCGGCGCAGGGCTGGCACGTGCAGCACGTCGCCGACGTGAACGACCTGGATGCGCTGCGCGAGGCGATCGCGAACGCGCAGGCGGAGACCGAGCGGCCGTCGCTCATCGTCGTCCGCTCGCACATCGCGTATCCCGCGCCGCACGCGATGGACACGGCGAAGGCGCACGGCGCGCCGCTCGGCGAGGTCGAGGTGCGCGCGACGAAGGAGGCGCTCGGCTGGGATCCCGACCAGAGCTTCGTCGTCCCGGACGAGGTGCGCGCGCACATGGACGTCCGCGCGCGCGGCGCCGCGCTCGAGGAGGCGTGGCGCGGGAAGCTCGACGCGTGGTCCGCGAAGTACCCGAAGCTGCGCGAGGACTGGGACCAGGTACAGACGGGCCGGCCGCGTGCAGGCTGGACCGACGCGCTGCCGTCGTTCACGCCGGGCGACGAGGTCGCGACGCGCGACGCGGGCGCGAAGGTGATGGAGGCCTTCAAGCACCACGTGCCGACGATGATCGGCGGCGCAGCGGACCTCGTCGAGTCGACGAAGACGGAGTTCAAGGGCGGCGGCGTCTTCTCCGCGTCGCACGCGGGCCGCAACATCGCGTTCGGGATCCGCGAGCACGCGATGGGCTCGATCGTGAACGCGATCGGCCTCCACGGCGGGACCGTGAAGCCGTACGGCTCGACGTTCCTCATCTTCTCGGACTACATGCGGCCCGCGGTGCGGCTCTCCGCGCTCTCGGGCATCCCCGTCGTCTGGGCATGGACGCACGACTCGGTCGGGCTCGGCGAGGACGGGCCGACGCACCAGCCGGTCGAGCACTACGCGGCGCTGCGCGCGATCCCGAACTTCTGGTTCGTCCGGCCGGCGGACGCGACGGAGACGGTCGGCGCCTGGAAGGTCGCGCTCGAGCGCGAGGACGGCCCGGTCGGGCTCGCGCTCTCGCGCCAGAAGCTGCCGGTGCTCGAGCACACGCACGCCGACGGTGTCGCGCGCGGCGCGTACGTGATCTGGGAGTCGGAGGAGGCGAACGGCGTGCCCGACCTGATCCTCCTCGCGTCCGGCTCGGAGGTGCACGTCGCGCTCGAGGCGGCGCGGCGGCTCGACGGCGAGGGCGTCCACGGGCGTGTCGTCTCGATGCCGTGCTGGGAGCTCTTCGAGGCGCAGACCCAGGGCTACCGCGACCAGGTGCTGCCGCCCGACGTGAAGGCGCGCGTCTCCGTCGAGGCGGGCGTCGAGCTCGGCTGGAGCAAGTGGGTCGGCGACGAGGGCGACTCGATCTCGATCGAGCGGTTCGGCGCGTCGGCGCCCGGCGGGACCGTGCTGGCGGAGCTCGGCGTGAGCGTCGACAACGTCGTGACGCGGGCGCTCGCGCTCCGCGAGCGCGTGTCCGGATGAACGTCGCCGTCGCGTTCGACCATCGCGGCGTGCATCTCCGCGACGCGGTCATCGAGGCGCTCGCGGACGGCGGCCACTCGGTCGTCGACCTCGGCACCGACACCGACGCGGTGCGGATCGACTACCCGGACAAGGCGGTCGAGATCGGCGACGCGGTCCGCGACGGCCGCGCCGAGCGCGGCGTCTTCGTCTGCGGCTCCGGCGTCGGCGCGTCGGTCGCCGCGTGCAAGATCGCCGGCATCCGCGCGGCGATCTGCCACGACGTCTACTCCGCGCACCAGGGCGTCGAGCACGACGACATGAACGTGCTCTGCCTCGGCTCCGAGGTCGTCGGCCCGAGCCTCGCCGCGGACCTCGTCCGTGCGTTCCTCGGCGCCGAGTTCCTCGCCGAAGGGCGCTATCTCGAACGGTTGGAGAAGGTCGAAGCGATGGAAAGGCAGATGCCCCATGGGTGAGTCGCGGCTGGACACGCTGAGCGCACGCGGGCAGTCGGTGTGGATCGACTACCTCTCGCGCGACATGCTCGAGCAGGGCGAGCTCGAGCGGATGACGAAGGAGGACGCGGTCGTCGGCGTCACGTCGAACCCGACGATCTTCCAGAAGGCGATCTCGCACGGCGACGCGTACGACGCGCAGCTGAAGGAGCTGCTCGCCGGCGAGGACGACGCGAAGGAGATCTTCCTCCAGCTCTCCGCGCGCGACGTCGAGGCGGCGATCGACCTCCTCGCGCCGATCCACGAGCGCGCGCCGCAGGACGGATTCGTCTCGTGGGAGGTCGACCCGACGCTCGCGTACGACCGCGAGGGAACCTTCGACGAGGCGATGCGCCTCCACGCGTGGATCGACAGGCCGAACCTCTACGTGAAGATCCCGGCGACGAAGCCGGGCCTCGGCGCGATCGAGGAGTGCGTCGCGCACGGGAAGAACATCAACGTGACGCTGATCTTCTCGCTCCAGCGGTACCGCGAGGTCGTCGAGGCGTACCTCCGCGGGCTCGAGCGGCTCGTCGCCGGCGGCGGCGACCCGACGGGCGTCCACTCCGTCGCGAGCTTCTTCGTCTCGCGCGTCGACACCGAGGCCGACAAGCGGCTCGAGGCGATCGGCGGCGCGGCGCTCGACCTGCGCGGCAAGCTCGCCGTCGCGAACGCGAAGCTCGCGTACGAGCACTATCGCGAGGCGTTCGGGAACGACCGCTGGGCGTTCCTCGCCGGCAAGGGCGCGAACCCGCAGCGGTGCCTCTGGGCGTCGACGTCGACGAAGAACCCGGACTACCGCGACGTGCTCTACGTCGAGGAGCTGATCGGCCCGAACACCGTCAACACGATGCCGGGCGAGACGATCGAGGCGTTCCAGGACCACGGCGAGGTGCGCGGGGACACCGTGATGGAGGACGTCGCCGGCGCGCACGCGCTGCTCGACGCGATCGCGGCGGCCGGCGTCGACTACGACGACGTGACCGAGACGCTCGAGCTCGAGGGCGTGCAGAAGTTCGCCGACTCGTTCGCGGAGCTGCTCGACGGCGTGCGGGAGAAGAAGGGCCAGCTCGCATCGGTGTGATGGACCGCGCCGAGCTCATCGACCGGATCTGGGAGCGGGATCCGACGACGTGGACCGGCGCCGACGAGGCGCGCTGGCTCGGCTGGCTCGACGAGCCGAGCCGGATGAGAGAGCGCGTCCGTGAGTTGAAGGAGTTCGCGGACGGCGTCGCGGCCGACGGGATCGACACGGTCGTGCTCCTCGGGATGGGCGGCTCGAGCCTCGCGCCCGAGGTGCTGCGGCGAACGTTCGGCGCGACGGGCTTTCACGTTCTCGACACGACGCATCCCGCCGCGATCCGCGCGCTCGAGGCGACGCTCGATCTCGACCGCACGCTGTTCGTCTCCGCGTCGAAGTCCGGGTCGACGCTCGAGACGCGCTCGCACACGGACTACTTCTGGGAGCGGAACGGGCACCGCGGCGACCGCTTCGCCGCCGTCACCGATCCCGGCTCGTCGCTCGAGACGCTCGCGCGCGAGCGCGGCTTCCGGCAGGTCTTCTCCGGCGAGCCGACGATCGGCGGCCGCTACTCGGCGCTCTCGCCGTTCGGGATCGTCCCGGCGGCGCTGATGGGGGTCGACGTCGGCCGGCTGCTCGACGCCGCGTCGGCGACCGCGGAGGCGTGCCGGCGCGACGCCGACAACCCGGGCTTCGAGCTCGGCGCCGCGTTCGGCTCGGGCTGGCAGGAGGGCCGCGACAAGATCTGCATCCGCGAGACCCCGGGCGGCTTCGGGCTCTGGGCGGAGCAGCTGATCGCCGAGTCGACCGGGAAGCACGGCAAGGGCCTCGTCCCGGCGCCGGGCGAGTTGCCGGACGCGCCGGACCGCCAGGAGGCGGTGCCGCTGATCGACGACCCGTACGACCTCGGCTCGGAGTTCTTCCGCTGGGAGTTCGCGGTCGCGGTCGCCGGCGCGTATCTCGGGATCAACCCGTTCGACCAGCCCGACGTGCAGGCGGCGAAGGACAAGACGAACGAGGTGCTCGCGACCGGCACCGAGCCGGAGCTCGCGCCGGAAAGCTCGGTCGAGACGCTGCTCATGCAGGCGACGGAGCGCGACTACGTCTGCGTGCAGGCGTTCGTCGAGCCGAGCGCCGCGAACGACGAGCGCATCGGCCGGCTCGTCGACACGTTGCGCACCGCGACGGGCCTCGTCGTCACGCACGGCTACGGCCCGCGGTATCTCCACTCGACCGGGCAGCTGCACAAGGGCGGCCCGAACACGGGGCTCTTCATCCAGGTCGTCGACGACCCGGGCGAGGAGCTGCCGATCCCCGGCCGGCCGTTCGGCTTCCGCCGGCTGATCCGCGCGCAGGCCGCGGGAGACTTCGAGTCGCTGAAGGAGCGCGGCCGTCGCGTCGCGCGCGTGAGTTGGGAGGACATCTGATGCAGCTCGGGATGATCGGCCTCGGCCGGATGGGCAACGGGATGACGGAGCGCCTGCGCGAGCACGGCCACGACGTGATGACGTACGACCCCGCGGTCGAGTCGCGCACCGCGGCGTCGCTCGAGGAGCTCCGCTCGCAACTCGACGCGCCGCGCGCGTTCTGGCTGATGATCCCCGCCGGGAAGATCACCGAGGACGCGTTCCAGGAGCTGCTCACGCTCGCCGACGCAGGCGACACGATCGTCGACGGCGGCAACTCGAACTTCCGCGACTCGATGCGCCGCGGCGTCGACGCGTCCGCGAAGGGCATCCACTTCGTCGACGCCGGCGTCTCCGGCGGGATCTGGGGCCTGAAGGAAGGGTTCTGCCTCATGGTCGGCGGCGAGGACGAGCCGGTGCAGCGGCTCGAGCCGATCTTCGAGGCGCTCGCGCCGCCGGACGGCTACGCGCACACCGGCCCGACCGGTGCGGGCCACTTCGTGAAGATGGTCCACAACGGGATCGAGTACGGGATCATGCAGGCGTACGCCGAGGGCTTCGACGTGATGGAGCACTCCGACTTCGACCTCGACCTCGAGCAGATCGCGGGCATCTGGCGCTACGGCTCGGTCGTCCGGTCGTGGCTGCTCGAGCTCCTGTACCTCGCGTTCCAGCAGCACGGCGCGAAGCTCGACGACATCGCGGCGTACGTCGAGGACTCCGGCGAAGGCCGCTGGACGATCCACGAGGCGATGGCGGAGAACGTCCCCGTGCCGGTGATCACCGCCGCGCTCTTCGCACGGTTCGCGTCGCGCGACGACCTGAACTTCGGCGCGAAGGTGAACGCCGCGCTGCGCAACCAGTTCGGCGGACACGCGGTGAAGCAGGCGTAGGTCGATGGCCGTCGAGACGGAGCAGACGACGAACCCGCTCGAGGAGGGCCTCGTCCTCCGGCGCACGCCGGACCCGTTCGCGCTCGTGATCTTCGGCGCGTCCGGCGACCTCACGCACAAGAAGCTGATGCCGGCGCTCTACGCGCTGATGATGCGGCGCCTCCTGCCGGCGCGGTTCGCGATCATCGGCGTCGCGCGCACCGAGGGCGACGACGACACCTTCCGCGCCGACATGCAGGCCGCGGTGCAGAAGTACGGGCGCGACGAGTTCCGGCAGGACATCTGGGACGAGCTCGCCGCGTCCCTCCACTACGTCTCGACGGACTTCGCCGACGGCGGCGGCGAGGACACGCTCGCCGCGCGCGTGACGGAGCTCGACGCGGAGCGGAGCCTCGGCGGCAACCGCGTCTACTACCTCGCCGTTCCGCCGTCGGCGTTCCCGACGATCGTCGAGGCGATCGGCACGCGGCGCAGCGCGAAGGGCTGGACGCGGCTCATCGTCGAGAAGCCGTTCGGCCACGACCTCGACTCGGCGCGCTCGCTCAACACGATGCTGCTCGAGCACTTCGAGGAGAAGGAGATCTTCCGGATCGACCACTACCTCGGCAAGGAGACCGTCCAGAACATGCTGGCGCTCCGCTTCGCGAACGGCATCTTCGAGCCGATCTGGAACCGCCAGTTCATCGACCACGTGCAGATCACGGTCGCCGAGTCGATCGGGATCGAGGGCCGCTCCGGCTACTACGAGTCGGCGGGCGCGATACGCGACATCTTCCAGAACCACCTGCTGCAGCTGCTCGCGCTGACGGCGATGGAGCCGCCGATCGACTTCACCGCGGAGTCGGTGCGGAACGAGAAGGTGAAGGTGCTGCGGTCGATGCACACGCCGGGCCCGAAGTCCGTCGTGCGCGGACAGTACGGCCGCGGCTTCGTCGAGGGTGTGGAAGTTCCCGCGTATCGAGAGGAGGAGGGCGTCGCGCCCGACTCGCTGACGGAGACGTACGTCGCCGCGAAGCTCTTCGTCGACAACTGGCGCTGGGCCGACACGCCGTTCTACGTGCGGATGGGCAAGCGGCTCGCGCGGCGCGAGACGACGATCGCGATCCAGTTCAAGCGCGCGCCGCATCCGCCGTTCGAGGAGACCGCCGCCGAGGGCCTGCGCCCGAACGTGCTCCTCGTCCACGTGCAGCCGGACGAGGGCGTGTCGCTCGCGATCGGCGCGAAGGTGCCGGGGCAGGGGATGACGATCCGCACCGTGCACATGGACTTCCTCTACGGCGGCGCGTTCCGGACGGCGATGCCGGAGGCGTACGAGCGGCTGATCCTCGACACGCTGCTCGGCGACGGGACGCTGTTCACGCGTGCCGACGAGGTCGAGGAGCAGTGGCTGCTCGTCGACGCGATCGTCGCGGGCTGGCAGCGCGACCGGCCCGGCTTCCCGAACTACGCCGCGGGGACGTGGGGGCCGCCGAGCGCGGACGACCTGCTCCACCGCGACGGGCGCAGCTGGCGGCGCCATTGAGCGCGGCGACCGACGTCGAGCGCTGGATGGGCGAGGACGTCCGGATCTCGGACGTCGAGGCGGCGCTGTCGCGGCTGCGGGCGGCGTCGGCGCGCGAGGGCTCCGCGCCGAACCTCCGCACGAGCGTCATGACGCACATCGCATGGGTGCCGGACCCGTGGCTCGAGCGCGCGCGGAACGCGCTCTCGGGGATGGCGGAGCGGCATCCGTCGCGCACGATCCTGCTCGTCCCGGACGCGGACGCGGGCTACAGCCGCGTCGACGCGACCGTCAGCGTCGAGAGCTACGCGGTGCCCGGCGTCGAGCGCAACGTCTGCACCGAGGTCGTCGAGCTGCGGCTCGCCGGGATGCGCGCGAAGGCGCCGGCGAGCATCGTCCAGCCGCTCCTCGTCTCCGACCTCCCGGTCTTCATCCGCTGGCGCGGCGAGCCGCCGTGGGGCGCGGCGGAGCTCGACCAGCTCGTCGACCTCGTCGACCGGCTCATCGTCGACTCGACGGAGTGGGACGACCTCCCGTTCCCGTACCGGCATCTCGCCGAGCTCTTCCCGCGCACGGCCGTGTCGGACATCGCGTGGGCGCGTACGTCGCGCTGGCGGCCGCTCCTCGCGTCGCTCTGGCCGGGGATCGCCGACGTGCGGACGATCCGGGTCCGCGGCACCGCGGCGCAGGCGTGGCTCATCTGCGGGTGGTTGCGTTCGCGGCTCGGCCGCGACGACATCGAGCTCGAGCACGTCGACGCGGAGCGGCTCGAGGGGATCGACCTCGACGGCGAGCCGGCGCCGTTCCCGCCGGGCGACCCGCCGCTGCCGAGTGACGTCCTTTCGGACGAGCTCGACCGCTTCTCCCGCGACCCGGTCTACGAGGCCGCGGTCCTAGCCGTCGCCGACTAGCGCGAGCACGGCGCCGTGGAGGGCGCCGTTCGACGAGACGAACCGGCCGTCGGGCGCGCGTCCCGTCCGGCCGCCTGCCTCCGTCACGACGACGTCGACCGCCGCCGCGTCCCAGAGCTGGAGGTCCACGTCGACGGCGGCGTCGAGCGCGCCTTCCGCGACGAGGACGTGCTGCCAGAAATCGCCGAGCCCGCGCGCGTGCCAGACGTGCGGCTCGAGGCGGGAGTAGTCGCGCGCGAGCGAGCACGACACCGACGCGTCCCCGAGCGCCGCGACGGCGGAGACGCGGATCGCCTCGCCGTTCGCGAACGCGCCCTCGCCGCGCGCGGCCCACCAGCGCCGCCCGAGCGCGGGCGCCGACACGACGCCGGCGACGAGCGCGCCGTCCCGCTCGAGCGCGACGAGGGTCGCCCACACCGGCACGCCGCGCGAGAAGTTCCGCGTCCCGTCGATCGGGTCGAGGATCCAGCGGACATCTCCTCCGTCGTCGCCCTCCTCCTCGCCGAGCACGCCCTCGCCGGGCCGGTCGCGGGCGATCCGCTCACGCAGCGCGCGCTCGACGGCCTTGTCCGCGTCCGTGACGGGCGTCAGGTCGGGCTTCGTCTCGACGCGGAGATCCGATGCGCGAAACCGCGGCAGCGAGATCGAATCGGCGAGGTCGGCGAGCTCGAGCGCGAACGCGAGGTCGGAGCCGGCCACGCGGCCGATCGTAGCGTGCTACTTGCCCTTGCCGACGATCTTGAACTTCGGCTTCACGGCCTGCACGACCTTGAAGGTCGGGCCCGCGATGACGAGCTTCTCGGTGTCCGACCAGCTGAGCATCTGCGCGCCGGTCGGCAGGTTGTCGTCGAAGCCGCGGATCCGGTAGTACCACGTGCCGGTGCCGACCGGGAGCACGACCGACGTCGACGAGGTCATGAGCTGGCCCGCCGCGGCGAACGGGTACTCCTTCGCGCTCCACTCCACTTCGTAGCGGCTCGCCGCGAGGACGGTCGGCCACGTGACGAGCGGCGCGCCGTAGAAGGACGAGGTCTGCGCCGCGGAGTAGAGATGGCCGCTCGGGGAGAGGCC
>Ga0335071_10003433_pt1 | contig 16707 bp, 14 predicted proteins | sample Lox_Sample_15_FD_206724 | JGI IMG/M metagenome (GOLD analysis project Ga0335071, IMG submission 206724) | Soil microbial communities from Loxahatchee National Wildlife Refuge, Florida, United States - Lox_Sample_1.5 | ecosystem: Environmental > Terrestrial > Soil > Wetlands | place: USA... | reverse complement strand
GGAAAGTGCTGGCGTAATAAGCCGCGACCCCCGGAATCATTTCGCCGGGCCGCCGCGTATAGGGGACGATCAATCCCCGGTCGATTTTGGAGCAGGACGCGCCTGCCGCGAGGGCAGCGGAAGCAGAGAGAAGGCTCAGAAACCTTCGACGCGAAATCGCGTCCATCCCGCCGAACGGATCGCGTTCTGTATGGCTTCCCTGGCGCGATTGGTTCAAAATGCCCTTGTTGCTCACAATACCTCTTTTATGCAATGAAAGCCCCGACGGTACCGCAACTTATCGATGACACGTGTTGCAATGCTCCGGCCCTTTGACGATTTTTGACTCGGGAGGGAGCGCATCCTTTGGACTCCGATGGCACCCCAGACAGTTGCTCATCCGCATGGACATGGATTGGTACAGGACATCCATTGTCTGCACTTCACCGTGACAGGTCTGGCAGAGGATGCCGGCGCCGACATGCGGCCTGTGATCGAAATACACATGGTCCGGCAATGAATGGATCCTTACCCATGGCATCGGCGCTCCGGAGGCAACCACGGCGGCAACGCGCTGGATATCGGGGCTCTGCGTTTTGGTTACTTTGTGGCAGTTCATACATTTTTCAACGGGCGGAATGCCTGCCTGGCGCGATTTCGTTGCGCCGCTGTGACAATAGAGGCAAGGGATCTTCAGGATTCCGGCGTGGATCTTATGCGAATACGGTATCGGTTGCCGAGGTTCGAAGCCTCGTGCCAGGCGGTCCGGTTGCGTAAACCAGCCGACACACAAGGCCGTTGCCAGCACGGCTATAACACCGACAGGCAAAATGACTTTTGAAAAGTTCAGTAAGTCCCGCCCAGATCCGCGCCAAGAGTCCATCCGGAGCATGTCCCTAAATGAAGGCTATCGTTTTCTTTAGCCGCACCCCGATCGCTTGCTTCTGAAACTATTCTTTCACTATAGACGAAACCAAGTCAAGCCGCTACCCGCGACCCAAGCTCCCCAAAGTCTTTCCCGGCAGAAAAATGAAATAATGGAAATAATGGACACCCACCCTGCGGCCTAGCCCGTCTGCGCTGCCTCGCCGCGAATTTTCATGAATGGGGCAGGCTTCGATTGCGCAGTTGTTCCAAATATATTTGTCTCATCCGATTCAGTTCCTGATCGTAGCGGCCATCGCGGAAGTCGGGGTACGTCCATTCAAACGGACTGTACTTGCCGCCGCGATAGCGAGCAACCATGTCCGCCCATACGCCGTTTGTCAGATAGATTTTCTGGCCGGCGCCTTTAAAGCTGGCAAGAACGATCTTGTTGTGGTCCAGATAACCGACGTCCAGGTTTATTGTGCGCCCATTCTCTCGGGACAACCGCTCCTCAATAGCATTGGAAATATGTTTCGCGGAACTCAGACAGTCGGGGGCGGCAAGCCGGCGAAAGGACACCAGGCGGCGCTTCAAGCCTTGCCCCATTTCGGATTCATAGTAGTCCGTCATATCGAAGGGATAGTCCGCACCCTCGAAATCCGTTTCGCCCCAGTGTCCACGGAGCATCTCCAGTGCCTTCTGCAGGGGATCGGGCTCAGCCCAGAGCGCTGCCACGAAGAGCTTTACCGGATCAACGTCTTGTGGTTTTGCCAATTCTTTCGCCTCTCTGTTTCAAAAGAGCGACCGCACGCTCCACCAGGAATGGATGGATTCGAAATTCGGCGGCGATGCCAGTAATCAGCGCGTCGGCCCGGATCTCGCGTTGTTCGACGGAATCCCTGTCGCTGATCTGAAGCCTGGTCCCATTCAAGTAAATCTGTTTGGAATCGGAAGTGCGAGTCAGCAGGGGATATTTCATCATGTCCCAGCCGAAAGAAGCATCCCAGGCTTTAAAGAACTCGCTTTCATCCACGGGAGAAGCCTTGTAAGTCAGCCTGTATGTCTTCACTCCCTTCCGCATTGAGGACAATGAAACCCGATCCCGGTTTTTTTCGGGTTTGAGGATAAGGCGATTGAAAGCAGTATGGATTTCCTGTTCGCCTTCGGCCTCCAGCTGAATCGGGTTCACGATCAGAAATCCGGGATCCAGCAGATGCCAAACTCCATCGATCCGGATCAGCAATGCGCAATGCGTATTGGATCCATAACTCCTGTCGGCGAGGATGTATTCTGCTTCCCATCCGAGTTCGTGCACCAGCTGCGCCAGCGCGGCCGTCAAAGAAAAACAGGTTCCGCCGGCACCCCAGTCAATGTGGTCGCGGATCACCTCGTCCGGATAACGCCGCGCCTTCTCGTCGCTTCCGGTTTCTGCCCGCTTGATAATCTTTGTAAGGTTCTCGTAGGGGATTCCTGCAAACGCCGTTACCACGCGGTCCAGAAGTTGCCGCCTGGATTCGTCGGGCGAAATCCCGAAATACTGCATGAAATCCGACAAAGCCTTCATGGCTATATTATACTTTGAGTCTGGAGAGTCCGTTCGAGTATCACGAGGTATAAAAACGTTGTGTCTGTCCATGGGAATGGATCATCGCGCAGCACAGAGGAGATGAAATGGAGAAGAAGGCATCGACAATTATCTGGACGTGGACAGATGAAGCTCCCGCCTTGGCCACACTGTCCCTCCTGCCGATCGTGCGGGCATTCACAAAAGGGATCGGTGTCGACGTGCAAATGTGGGACATCTCGCTCGCGGGACGAATCCTTGCCAATTTCCCGGAGTTCCTCGAGGAGGAGCAGCGTATCCCGGATTACCTGACACGCCTTGGCGAACTCACGCTGATCCCCGAAGCGAATATCATCAAACTGCCGAATATTTCAGCATCGATCCCGCAGCTCATGGATGCCATTAAGGAGTTGCAGGGCAAGGGATACAATGTCCCCGATTATCCGGAAGCCCCCCAAAACGATGCCGAGAGGACTATCCAGCAAAAATACTCGATCGTTCTGGGCAGCGCGGTCAATCCCGTCATCCGCCAGGGCAATGCAGACCGCCGCTCGCCGGCATCGGTCAAGGAATTTGCCAGGAAGCATCCGATCAAGATGGGTGCGTGGAGCCCGGACTCAAAATCGCATGTCGCGCACATGACAGGCGGGGATTTCTTCGGCAGCGAAAAATCCCTAACCCTGCCGGCACCGGCTGCGGTGCGCTATGAGTTTGTCGCCGATGGCGGGAATGTGTCGGTGCTGAAACGAAACGTATCGCTGCCGGAGAGCTCGATTCTGGATGCCTCCGTGATGAATGTCCGGGCGCTGCGTTCGTTCTACGAACTGCAGATCGAGGATGCGAAGCGGCAGGGAGTGCTTCTTTCGCTGCACCTCAAGGCGACGATGATGAAAATATCGGATCCCGTCTTATTCGGCCACGCCGTCAGCGTCTACTTTGGTCCGGTGTTCGCAAAACATGCCGATACCTTCAAGCAGATCGGTGTGAACCCTGACAACGGCCTTGGCGACTTATACGCAAAGATCCAGAACCTGCCGACCGCGAAGAGAATGGAAATCGAGGACGATATCAAGGCCGTGTATAACGATCGACCGCCTCTCGCAATGGTGGACTCGGATCGCGGCATCACAGGCCTGCATTCCCCCAACCTCATTATCATTGATGCTTCGATGCCGGTGATGATCCGCGACTCGGGAAAGATGTGGGGCCCCGATGGGAAACTGCATGACACAAAGGCCATGCTCCCGGACCGCTGCTACTCGACGATGTACAAAACGATCGTCGACGATTGCAAGCGGCACGGAGCTTTCGACCAGGCAACCATGGGCAGCGTGCCGAATGTCGGCCTGATGGCGCAGGAAGCCGAAGAATACGGCTCTCATGACAAAACTTTCATCGCGGAGGGCCCGGGAATCATCCGCGTGGTGGAAGAGACGACCGGCAGAACGCTGCTCGAGCAAAAGGTGGAAAAAGGGGATGTCTTCAGGTCTTGCCGCACGACGGACGCGGCAATCCGCGACTGGGTGAAGCTCGCGGTGAGCCGGGCCAGGATATCGGGCGCGCCTGCCGTGTTTTGGCTGGACAAAGCCCGCGCACACGACAGAGAGGTCATTCAAAAAGTCGAGCAGTGCCTTCAGGAACAGGACATCCGAGGGCTGGACATCCGCATTATGAATCCGGTGGCAGCGATGGAATTCTCTCTCGAGCGGATCCGGAAAGGCCTGGACACGATCTCGGTGGGAGGCAATGTCATCCGAGACTACCTGACAGACCTCTTTCCCATTCTGGAAATCGGAACGTCCGGCAAAGTGTATTCGATCGTGCCGCTGCTGGCAGGAGGCGGACTTTTTGAAACTGGCGCAGGTGGTTCGGCACCGAAGCATGTGCAGCAGTTCCAGAAGGAAGGATACCTGCGATGGGATTCGCTCGGCGAATTCCTGGGACTGGAGGCGTCTCTGGAACATTTCGGCAACGCATTCCATAACGAACAGGCATCCTTGCTGGCCGAAACGCTCGACCAGGCAATCGGCAAATTTCTCGACAACAATAAATCGCCCGCCCGTAAGGTCGGCGAAATCGACAATCGAGGCAGCCACTATTATCTGGCGACGTACTGGGCTCAGGCGCTCGCGGCGCAGTCAAAGAACCGGGATCTGCAAGCGCGTTTCGCCGGACCGGCGAAGCAGCTGACCGAGAACGAGGCAAAGATCAACGCCGAACTGCTGGGTGCACAACGCAGGCCTGTCGACATGGGAGGCTATTACCAGCCGGACATTAGCAAAGCCTCAAATGCGATGCGCCCGAGCCCAACGCTGAATTCAATCATCGACGCCCTTGCCACTCTCCTCTAAGGCCCCCATGCCGCCTTGAGAGCCAGCTTGCTGCCGCTTTTAAGAACGGCCTGTGAGGACGACTCTCCTGAGTCGTCCGGCTGCTGATTTCGTTGCATCCAACTACGCCCGGGATTTGGACTAGTGCTTCTGCGGATGGTATGATTCGCGGTCTAGAAAGTGGAATCGCACAAGTGGCATATAATGCACGCGGGAGCAGCTTGATGAGCGAGGAGAGAATTATCATTATCGGCGCGGGGATGGCCGGGGCAACCACAGCCTATTTTCTGACGCGCAAAGGGCGGCACAATATTCTGCTGCTGGAGAAAGAAAAAATTGCCGGCACCCAATCGACCGGCCGCAATGCCGCAATCCTGCGCACGATCATCCCCGACCCGCTGGCAAACCGGCTTGCCCACCAATCGGCGGAGTTCTATTTTAATCCTCCGGAAGGATTTACTTCACTGCCGCTGGTCGATTGTGTGGGCATTTTCATGGCCGCCTGCGCGGAACACGTCGGCACCCTGGACGCATGGTGCAGGAAAAATGCCGGCGCCAATATCATTCGAAGCGACGCGACGCCCGTGTATGCGCAGATTCCGATCCTTGCGTCCGGTCTTTCCTCCGCTGCCTATAAGCCGGATGACGGAATTCTGGATGTACACGCGATTCTGCAGAGTTTTCTCCGCGGTGCCAGCCAGTCCGGCGCCCAACTGTGCTTTGGAACGCAATTCAAGAATCTGCGGGTCCGCGATGGCCGTGTCGAGGGAGTGGAGACCAGCAGCGGTTTCATGGAGGCATCCAAGGTCGTGGTAGCAAATGGAGCCTGGGCTTCGGTGCCGGATTCTTTCTGCGGGTACTCCTTGCCCTTTGCCCCGTATCGCCGGCACCTGCTGGTCACAGAGCCGATTCCGCAGGTCAATCCTCGATGGCCGATCCTCTGGGTGGTCGGGGAGGATTACTACTTCCGGCCGGAGAGCGGCGGCCTGTTGATGAGCGCGTGCGATGCCGTGAAGGTGACGCCGGAGCAGGGGGAGATCACCGATCACTCAGAACTGGAGCGCATCGCGGCCAAGGCCGCACGCTGGCTTCCCACATTGACGAATGCCGGCATCGCCCGGGCATGGGCCGGAATGCGAACGTTTGCGCCCGACGAACATTTCGTAATCGGGAAGGATCCGCGGCTTCAGGGACTTTACTGGGTTGCCGGGCTGGGCGGACACGGAATCACGTGCGCACCCGTGGTAGGCACTCTGGCCGCAGACTGGATTGTGGACGGGAAGAGCGATCACCCGGACGCGGCAGCGCTGGCGCCGGACCGGCTTGTCAAATAACAAAATTCGAATCGCGAATCGGACTGAACGGAGTTCATTATAAAAAGGAGATAATATGGCCACAACCGAACAGAATCTTCACGAAGCGTTTGCAGGAGAAAGTCAGGCTTATAGGAAATACGCGGCTTTTGCAAAAAAAGCGGAACAGGAAGGATTTGCGAATGTAGCGCGCCTGTTTCGCACGGCAGCCGAGGCGGAAGCTATTCATGCTTTAGGCCATCTGAGCGCGATGGATGGAGTGAAATCCACGGCGGACAATCTGCGCGCCGCCGTCGCCGGGGAAACTTTCGAATATACCGAGATGTATCCCCCGATGGTAGATACGGCTCAGGCCGACAACCACAAGGCTAAAAGAATGTTCGCTTTTGCCCTCAAGGCGGAGGCGGTCCACGCTGAGCTCTACAAGATGGCCCTTGAAGCCGTGTCTCAGGGCAAAGACCTCGCCGAAACCAAGTTTTACCTTTGCCCTGTTTGTGGACACATCGAATTGGGAAACCCGCCGGCGACGTGCCCGATCTGCAACGTTAAGGGATCGATGTACGTTCAGGTGTAACCAAATGACGAATGACGAATGACGAGTGACGAATTGAACCAAAAGGGAAATGAGTGCTTGCGCTCTTTCCTTGAATTCGTAATTCGTCATTCGTAATTCGTCATTCGAAAATCGTATGGTTTTCGAAAAAGGTAAAGTCCTTATCATCGGTGACGAGGAATTCTTCGGGTCTCTGCAGGCCCTGGAATCCGGCGGCTTTCGCATAGGAACCGCTGCCACCGGCGAGAAGGCACTGGAAAGAGTGCAGAAGGAATCGTTCGATGCGGCCTTGATCCGTTCGGCGATCCCTGAAACCGCGGCGATGGAAACGCTGGCAAGATTGAAGCAAGCGTCGCCGAATACAGCGATTATCGTCCTCACCAGAAACCCCACAATCAGTTCTGCAATTCAATTCATCAAACTCGGAGCCTACGATTACCTGCCGGAACCGTTCGCACCGCACGCCCTGCTAGCTCTGGTGGCGCAGGCCTCCAGTGCCGCTCGAAGAGCCCTCGAAAATGCCTGTATCGGCCAGGAACTGGAAAGGAAAATGCTGTCTGAGGTGCTCATCGGCCGTTCCGAGTCGATGAGCCGCGTTGTCCGCCTCGTCCAGAAAGCCGCCCCCGTGGATTCCACCGTACTCGTGACCGGGGAGACGGGCGTAGGCAAAGAGGTTGTAGCCAGGGCAATCCACCGGCTGAGCCATCGTTCCGAAAAACCATTCGTGACGGTCGATTGCGGCACGCTTGTCGAGACCTTGTTTGAAAGCGAACTGTTCGGACATGTCAAGGGCGCCTTTTCCGGCGCCGTCGAAAATACCGTGGGGAAAATCGAGCTTGCCGACGAAGGAACCCTGTTCCTTGACGAAATAGCCAACATCACCATCCACATGCAGGCGAGATTGCTGCGCGCTGTTCAGGAAAGAGAGATCTCGAGAGTCGGAAGTTCCACCAGGAAGAAAGTCAATGTACGCATTATCTCGGCCACGAACCGCGATCTTCAACAGGCTGTGCGCGAAGGCAAATTCCGCGAGGACCTTTTCTACAGGCTGAACGTCATCCATATTCCTGTGCCGCCGCTGCGCGAACGGCTCGAGGATATACCCGCGCTGACCGAGTATTTCCTCAAGAAATTGGCGGCTGAAAAAGGAAGGCCGGCGACGGCTCTATCCGATGACGCGCTGCGTTTTCTAAAAAAATGCGAATGGCCCGGCAATGTGCGTGAACTGATCAACGCCCTGGAGTATGCGGTCGTAACCTGCGAAGGAAATATGATCAACCCGAGGGATCTGCCGCATGGGTTGTCGGATTCTTCCGAGATAGAAACCCAGATTGGCGGCAGCCTCGCCAGGATCGAGCAGAATGAGATTCTGAATGCCCTGAACCGATTTCAGGGAAATAGAACCAAAGCCGCGGAGTATCTCGGGATCAACCGCAAGACTCTTCGTGAGAAAATTCAGAAATACAACCTGGTCTTCCCGAGAAAGCAGTAGGCAGTGGGCAGTCGGCAGTTTTTAAACTGCAGGAGTACTGTTCTTCACTGTCGACTGCCTTTCTCATTCGGTGGTATCGCCATTTCGCAGCTGACTCGGACTCTTCCCGGTTGACTGTTGCACGAAACGCGAGAAGGACGACGCAGAAGAATAGCCGAGCATTATCCCGATTTCCTTAACCGACAAGTGAGGCTGGTCGAGCATCTTCCTGGCAGCCAGCAACATGTGGTTCCGCCTGTATTCGCGGAAAGTCACTTTCCTGCGGGAAAGCATCGCGTTCTCGAGAGTGTGCCGGTCTACACCGAGGGCGCTCGCAATTTCGGAGAGCCGCATGCGCGGGGTTTCATTTACCAGCGCATCCACCTGGCTCAGGAGTCCGTCACGGTTATAGGTCACGTCAGTTAAACTCTAGATTATGTGTGTTTTGCGATGATGAAGCATTTGTCTGCCACGTTTGCCGGGAAACCCTCCAACCTTCGGGGAAAATAATGTATCTTCCAAGTCGCATATTCCCTGACCATTACCACGATTTTTCTATCGATACTCTACCGTGTCAAGCAAAAAGACCCCCATTGAGAATGCCTGACGTCGCCTTCTTTGCAGTGCCATATGCTCGAATTTCCTGTGCGGACTGTAGTTTGAGATATATAGAGCGCAACTTTGAAATCCTCGGCGCATCTTTAGCTTTGTTGACAAATAGCGCAAGACGGCCATAGAATTGAGCTTCATTCATTAGGCAATTGTCAGGAGGCAGTATGCACATTCAGGCCCGCAAGTTTTTTTTACCTTTGGTTTTAACGGTAGGATGGTTGTTAGTCATGGCCGTAGCCGGATCGGCTCAAACGCGATCCGTCAAGGGCAAGGTAATCGATGATAAAGGCCAGCCTGTCGAAAGCGCGCAAATCACCATTATGGGTACGGATATAACCCGGAGTTTCACCTGCAAGACCAATAAGAAGGGCGAGTATTTATATCTTCTCGGTCAGCAGGTTGGGACTTACCGCATCGTTGTTCGCAAAGAAGGATTCAAGCCGGATGTTAAGGAAAACGTAAGGCCTGAATTGGGAGAGGCTGCGGTCGTCGATTTTACGATCAGTCCGGGAGCGGACTACAAGCTACCCTTCGAAATGGACCAGAAGGATCTGGCCGATTACAAGAAAAAGTACGAGGAACAGCAGAAGAAAAAGCAGTTCTCCGGCGAAGTCCAGGCCGCATTCAAGCAGGGAGTTCAGCTGACCAACGAAGGCAAGTACGATGAGGCGCTGGCGGAATTCAATAAGGCCCTCGAAAAGGAACCCGAACAGCCCGCGATTCATGCGGCCATCGGGAATGCATACGCGAAAGCCGGAAAGAACGATCAGGCATTAGCCTCGTATCAGAAAGCGATCAGCCTGAGTCCGAACGATCCCGATCTGTATACGACTGCCGGTATCACCATGAACGCAATGGGGAAAACGGCCGAAGCCCAGGATGCTTTCAAGAAGGCTGCGGCGCTGAATCCGCAGGCGGCCGCGCAAAACTATTACAATCTGGGCGTCATTTTTATGAACAGCGGTAAGACGGACGAGGCTGCCGATGCGTTCAAGCAATCTGTGGCCGCCGATCCCAACTTTGCCGAATCTTATTACCAGCTGGGAATGGCGCTTTCCGGCAAGCAGATTTCTGCGGCGATCGATGCCCTGAAAAAATACATCGCGATCGGGAAAAAACCGGACCAGGTGGAAGTAGCGAAGCAGATTATTCAGGCCTTGAGTACGAAATAATCCAGGGAACGGAATTGAAGCCGTTTTGATTTGGAAAGCAAAAACTGATCGGTAAGATTTATTGGGCTGCGCATCTGAGCTTGTATAGCAAAGTTCAGAGGTGCAGCCCAATTTTATTTGCGAATCATTCCATCCTTTAAGACGTTCCCCAAAAGAGGACGGCTAATATATCAGCCCGCCGTTGAGTATCATCTTCTTTACTTTAAACTCTGCGTAGCCTCTGCCAGTGCCCATTTTCCAGGCATCATCGGCCGGATAGGGAAATTCAAGGATCAGGCTCTTGTCTTGATCGGTTGCGATGGGTTTGCCCCCTACCTGACGCGGAAAGATGAACTGGAAGCTGCGCTGTGCTCCTTGCCCTACGTTAAAGTCCAGGAGATGCGCCTTTTCTCCTTTGCTTGCATAAAGGAAAACAGAGTTCGAAAGCACTCCTAATGTCTTGGATTGCCACGTCCGCGCCAGTTCCATGTCCATATTCTGAATTTCATTCAGCTTCTGAATATTGGTCGAATATGTGACGCTCACGACAACCTTATCGCTGTAGTCGGCGTTTAGAAATGCTTCCGTGCTCTTGTCAAATGCCTGCTTCTGCTCCTTGGAAAGAGTGTCGTATTTGTTTTGGAGCTGCGCCTGCCGGACTTTTGCTTGCCGGATTGGGAGGGCCGACTGAAATTGGATGAGGTAACTGACGAATTGTTGCCCTTGGGAGGAATCGCTGCTACCCAGGGCAGTTTCGCGTAACACTTTGAGTTCCCACGCCCACGGGGAGTTGGTTAGCATTGTGGCGCATTCTTTATCGGTCCATTCATAGTAAGTTTTCTTTTCCCAAAATTCTGCCGCAAATAGAGAAGATAGGCTAAGTAAAAGCAGCACCGGAACAAGTAGGATCTTCCCGAGTGCAGCCCTGGACAGCATCATTGAGTTAGGTATTCGTAGCGATTTCATCAGTTCACTCCCTCAAAAAAGGCATGCCATAACAACATGCAATGGCTTCATATTGTTTGAATAATTCTGCTGCTTTTTAGCTAAGGGACTTATAGGACTTTCGCTCCGCCAATACAAGAAAAAAGTTGCTTCCCAGCAAGCGCCTTCAGCACTGCCGCCGTCAATCCGATAGGGGTCGGGATCGGAATCGGGGTCGCTATCGGGAATCGGTTTTTGGCGCAACAAGGGAAGCACCCAATTCCGATTGCGATATCCGATACCGATAGCGATTCCGACCACGATTGCACTGTTCTGGCCGTTTTGAGCGGCTCATGGGATAAAGCCCCCGGCTCTCCGTGCCGGAGCATATTTGCGGTGACGCTTTGAGGTCAGATGAGTTTCGCGGTCGCGTAGTTTTTTATGCGGCTTCTGGAGTTTTTGGCGCTCGAATAAATTCGATGCGATTCAGCGTGTTGAACTGTTTTGTATCAATTATATGTGCCGCTGGTACAAAAAGTATCATATTGATGGAGGTTGTGTTGCAGCGATGCATAGGCCCTAGATCGTCGTATGTGATAGAAAATACAAGGCTGAATGGCATTGTCGTGATATCCTTTAATGGGACCTGTAGCGTTGGCATGAGTCTTGCTGTAGCGAAATGGGGGGAATTTCATGTCCGGCCGTGGGCCGGCTGGTACTTTTTCCCCCAGAGGTCATAATTTAAATTTGTTGCGAAAAACAGGGGTTGCCTATGAGCGCTGAAAAACAAGCTGCCGGAGATAAACCGGCGAAGATCCCGGTCGACGTATTGATTGTTGATGACGATCAGGTTTTCACGGAAACCTGTGGCAGGGTTCTGGACAAGGGTGGGTATCGTACTGCTGTTGCGAAAAGCGGTTCACAATGCCTTCAAATGACCGGTACCGAGCATCCGAGCGTTGTGATGCTCGATTTGGCTCTTCCGGGAATGAGCGGTATGGAATTGCTGGCGCGGCTCGCGAAGATCGAGCCTTCGGCCGTGCCCATCGTGGTCACCGGGCAGGCCACAGTCGATTCGGCCGTAGAGGCGATGAAACTGGGGGCTTTCGATGTCCTGACGAAACCGTGTGAGCCCGAAAAACTGCTGGAGACTGTACGACGCGGCTTAAGCCTCAATATGCTGCGCCGCGAAACAAAAACCTCGAAAACTCCTGGCGGTGAGCAACCCCATTCGTCGAACAAATACGACTTGCTGCTTCAGGGCCTGGACGTTCTGGGTGAAGCCTACTCGATCGGCATCGATAAAAGGCAGCTCGTCAATGAACTGACGTACCTCGAAAACGAGGCGAAATATCACGCGGAGAGCCTGGGACAGATTAAAAAGAAAGAACGGGCGATTCTGGACATCCGGGATGAGCTGATGAAGGCGGATGCCATTATGCAGAAGTACGATTTCCAGAAAAACTCGCTCATTCAGGTGCTTCTGGATGTGCAGGAGACATTTCGCTGGCTGCCGCGGCACATTTTGAACTGGATCTCCGGCCGTTTGAACATTCCCCTCAGAGAAATCTATGTTGTCGCAAATTTCTATGAAGCCTTCAGCCTCGAGCCGCGCGGACGCCACATCATCCAGGTATGCACCGGAACTGCATGCCATGTACGCGGTGCATCGGAAATGCTGATGCGCGTTTCGGCGCTCCTGGGAATTCAGCCGGGGCAGACCGACAGCAGTCAGGCATTTACGCTGGAAACGGTGCACTGCATCGGCTGTTGCGCACTGGCTCCCGTCGTTCAGATCGATGATCAGTACTATCGCGATCCCGCACGGAGCAAGCTCGAAAAAATCATCAAATCACTGGAGAAAGAGGAGGCGCAAGAATGTCTCGCCTAGAAACCCCTGCAGATCTTAACAAACTGAGAGAACAAATCGTCGCGCAGCGCAATTCCAAGCAGACCTGGCTGGCGGTCTGCGCCGGAACAGGTTGCCGGGCTTATGGAGCAGCGGCGCTGGCCGATGCCCTCGATGAAGAGGTAACAAAGCGAGGCATAGGAGACAAGGTGGGAGTGCGGCGGACGGGTTGCCACGGTTTTTGCGAGCGCGGCCCACTGGTTGTGATTCAGCCGTCCGATGTCTGCTATCTCGGCGCGCAGATTAAAAACGTGCCGGCCATCATCGATTCGCTCGGCTCCGGCGACGGAGCTACCGATAAACTCCTGTTTTTGGACGAAGCGAGTGGAAAACGGCTCGCTCACCTGGACGAAATTCCGTTCTATAAGTACCAGAAGCGCGTGCTGCTGGAAAACAACGTGCGGATCGACGCGTCCAATATTCTCGACTATATTGCCGTCGGAGGATACTCGGCGCTGGCCAAGGCGCTTTCCGGGATGACGCCCGAAGCGGTGTTGAGCGAGGTGAAAGTGGCGGGCCTGCGCGGCCGCGGCGGCGGCGGTTTCCCGGCGGGAAGGAAGTGGGAAACCACGCGCAATGCACACGGAACCCCCAAATACGTCATCGTCAACGCCGACGAAGGCGATCCGGGCGCCTACATGGACCGCAGCCTTCTGGAAGGAAATCCGCACGGTGTCCTGGAAGGCCTGATCCTGGGGGCCTATGCGATCGGCTCCTCGGAAGGTTTCATTTATGTACGGCAGGAATACCCGCTTGCGCGCAAACACGCGCAGACAGCCCTGGAAGAGGCCAGGGAATACGGCCTGCTGGGGGACAACATTCTCGGCTCAGGGTTTTCCTTCGACGTGAAAATCCACCGCGGTGCGGGAGCGTTCGTCTCGGGCGAATCCAGCGCGCTGATGTGCGCAATCGAGGGCCATGTGGGTGAGCCCAGGCCGAAGTACATCCACACCTCCGAAAAAGGCATCTGGGGCAAGCCTTCCTGTTTGAACAACGTCGAAACCTGGGCGAACGTCCCTCACATCATCAACAAAGGCTCCGAATGGTTCCGAAGTATGGGAACCGAGGGAAGCAAAGGGACGAAAATATTTTCTCTTGTGGGAAAAGTCTGTAACACGGGGCTGGTCGAAGTTCCCATGGGTATTTCGCTGCGCGACATCATCTTCAAGATCGGTGGCGGCGTGCCGAAAGGCAAGAAGTTTAAGGCCGTGCAGACCGGCGGACCTTCCGGCGGAGTCATTCCTGAATCCCTGCTCGATCTTCCGGTGGATTTCGACGAGCTCACCAAGGTCGGTTCCATGATGGGATCGGGCGGCATGATCGTCATGGACGAGAATACCTGCATGGTGGACACGGCGCGTTACTACACGAATTTCCTCGCGCACGAGTCCTGCGGGAAGTGCGTTCCCTGTCGCGAGGGCACGAGGCAAATGCTGAATCTGCTCAACAACATTACATCGGGACTGGGTAAAGAAGGCGACCTGGATCTCCTGGAGGAACTGGCGGAATTCATGGAATCCGCGTCGCTCTGCGCCCTCGGCCAGTCGGCTCCCTTCCCGGTAGCCAGTACTCTTAAGTATTTCCGCGATGAATACGAGGAGCACATCAAGGAGAAGCGCTGCCGCGCCGCAGTTTGCACGGCGCTGATCGCATATGACATCGACCAGCAGAAATGCGAAGCATGCGGTGCATGTTTGCGGAATTGCCCCGTGAATGCCGTGAATAAATCGGAAGACAAGGTTTTCACGATCATTCAGGAAAAGTGCATCAAGTGCGGCGCTTGTTTCACGGCATGCCCCGAGAAGTTTGCGGCCGTTATCAAGGTGCCTGCATACACGATTCAGAAACAACCGGCCGGAGCAGGGACTCTGCCCGGAACCAAGGCATAGTGAGGTGGTTATGGGAATAGTAAATTTGGAAATGGATGGCAGGGCCATCGAGGCTGAAGAAGGGACGACGGTCCTGCAGGCCGCGAGGTCCATTGGAATAAAAATACCGACACTGTGCCATGACGACAGGCTCGAAGACTACGGCGGATGCCGCATGTGCATGGTCGAGATCGAAACGAAGTGGGGTCGCAAAAGACTGGTGGCCTCCTGCGTATATCCCGTGGAAGAAGGCCTCAAGGTGCAAACCAATACCGAAAAGGTCCGGAAAATCCGCCGCATGATCATCGAGCTCCTCTACCCCGCATGGCAGCCTTATGCCGAGGAGTACGGAGTCACATCTTCGCGTTTTAATACGGGCATGACCGATTGCAGCCTCTGCGGGCTTTGCCTCCGCTATTGTTCGGAAATCAAAAAGGCGAACAAAATCTATTTCCAGGGACGCGGAATCGAGCGCAGACCGGCGCTGGTCGAAGGCGCCGAGCTTTCCTGCCGGGCGTGCGGCGAATGTTTCACGCTGTGCGGCAGCGGCTGGATCGCCTCGCGATGTTAGGAGCAGTTCAAAATTGATAGTCGATAGTCGGCAGTGGCGGACAAATCATGGCCGCCGACTGGCGACGACCGGCTTCAAAGGGAGATGGAAATATGGGAAGAGCGCGCTGGATTTGCCTCGTTTCAATGACCACGCTGTTTCTGTGTTTTTTCTCTGTGAGTGTTCTGGCTCAGGAGTATGAGCCGAGCGTAGGGCAGGAAGGCAAGGACGTCATCTGGGTCCCGACGCCGGAAAGCCTTGTCCAGGCTATGCTGGATGTAGCCAAGGTGACGCCGAAAGACTTCGTCATGGATCTTGGTTCGGGCGACGGGCGCATCGTCATCGCGGCCGCCAGAAGGGGCGCGAACGCCGTCGGCTTTGAGTACAATCCGGATATGGTGGCGCTGTCCAAACGCAACGCGGAGAAAGCGGGCGTCTCTGACAAGGCAACCTTTCTGAAAGCCGATATCTTTGAAAGCGATTTCAGCAAAGCCACCGTGATCACGATGTACCTTCTGCCGCAGCTCAATCTCAAGTTGCGGCCGATCATCCTTGCATTGAAACCCGGGACTCGAGTGGTCTCTCATTCTTTTACCATGGGCGAATGGATAGCGGATCAGACCGTCGAGCAGGAAGGGCGCGTGGCCTACCTGTGGATCGTTCCCGCCAATGTCGACGGCAAGTGGATGTGCAAACTGCCGGAAGGCACCGCCGAACTGCAATTGGCCCAGCAGTTCCAGAACGCCCAGGGAACGATGAAATTGAATGGAAAAGTATTCACGCTCAGCGAGGTGAAACTCGAGGGCGGAAAGATCCGCTTTGTCGCCGACAATAAGGCCTATTCCGGCTCCGTGAATGGCAACTTGATGGAAGGCACCGTAGCGTCCGGCGCACGTGAAGAAAAGTGGTCGGCGGAACGCACTCAATAATCTCATGAACACACCAAGGCCTGCGGCCCTGATCACCGGCGCTTCCAGCGGAATAGGCGAAGCCTTCGCCCGCAAACTGGCGGGGAGTGGATATCGAGTCATTCTGGTTGCCCGTCGCAAAGAGCGGCTGGAAAAGCTGGCGGCGGAATTGCCCGGCGCTGAAATCGTTGCGGCGGATTTGACGGCCGACTCCGACCTGCGCAGCGTGGAACAGCTCATCGCCTCACAACCTGACCTGGAAATTCTCGTCAACAACGCCGGTTTCGGCGTGACCGGCCCGTATTACGCCTCGGCGATCGATGCGCTGGACCGCATGCATCGACTCCACGTGGTGGCCGTGGGCCGCTTGACGCATGCCGCGCTTCAAGGCATGGTCGGGCGTTCCAAAGGAAATATCATCAATGTTTCCTCCGTGGCGGGCTTTCTCCAGATGCCTTTCAGCGTCAGCTATAATGCCACCAAGGCATGGATGAACAGCTTTACCTCGGGACTGGCGATAGAGCTCAAAAGAATGCATTCCCCGGTCCGCGTGCAGTCGCTGTGCCCTGGATTTACCATCACGGAATTCCACGATACGCTGGATATGGACCGTGGATCGGTTCCACGAAGCCTGTGGCTCACTGCGGATGAAGTGGTGGACGCTTCTCTGCGCGGCCTGCAGCGCGGCAAATTGTTCGTCGTCCCCGG
>Ga0335071_10003432_pt1 | contig 16710 bp, 12 predicted proteins | sample Lox_Sample_15_FD_206724 | JGI IMG/M metagenome (GOLD analysis project Ga0335071, IMG submission 206724) | Soil microbial communities from Loxahatchee National Wildlife Refuge, Florida, United States - Lox_Sample_1.5 | ecosystem: Environmental > Terrestrial > Soil > Wetlands | place: USA... | reverse complement strand
CGGATCCTGAACTTCCCCTATTGCCGGAACCATCGGACAGTTCAGGTTGGCCAGGAGAGTCAGCTTGTTCGCTTCAGGAAGGTTTGCGCCTCGATCCGCGAGGACAGCGGATTCCCGGCTGTTTAAGTAGTCGATCGGCCGATCCAGGGAATACTGAAGCTTCTGCCGGATTCCGTCAAGATTCCTGCCACTGCGCTTGTTGTAAAGCACGCGCCATGCTACCGAGCGGTTGGGCGCCCTTAAAATCAAATTATCGGGCTCGGGCGTTAAATAGTCGGGCGTAACAGATCGGAACGGTGCATCCGGTCCCTGTTGCCTTATCAAATCTGCTAATTCGGGAACATAATCGACATCCGCATCGGAAATCAGCGGTGAGAGCCCGATGTTTTGAGGCATCAGCTCCCCGGCGAGGAGGAGCAACAGCAGGACGCCGAGTATTTCGGCACTGCGTCGAATCCTTTGCCAGGCTAGCGGGATGAACGCTCCCAGCATCAGGAATGCGCCCGTGGCAACGAACGAGCGGGCCAGACCGGCGGCAATCGCCGGATAATTTTTGGCGTCGGCGAGCTTTGATGGAGTTGCATCCCTGACCATCGCCGCCAGCCCATCCGATTTCGCAGTCCACATTAATCCGAGACACAGGAATACGCCCCCGGCCGCAAGTCCGGCAACAAGCGCTCCTTTCATGCTCCATCGCATGCGCTGCGCGGCAAGCCGATCGATGATCGCTTCCAGTCCCATCGCCGCCAGCATCGAAACCAGAAGAGCAGTCAGAAGGAAATATTTGCAGGGATAACGGCCGAGGTCGAACAGCGGCAGATGCCGGTACAGCAGGGGATAGAGGGGGGCAAATTTACCCAGGGCCAGGAGCAGCGAGAGAGCGGCAAAGGAGCCAAGAACGGTTCGCAACCTGGATCGCGCTGAGAAGAATGCCATCGCCGCCAGGAGAAGGGTTACGGAACCCATGAAAAAGGAAACCAGGTATGCTTCCCTGAATTCGTGAAAGGCTTCGCCCCAGGAAGCCGTGGAATCGATCGTATAGAGAACGCCGTAGAAGTTCGGAACGAAAAGATTCATCAGGTCCACGGGGTGCATGGACCAGCCGGAGGCCATGGAATAGCCGAGGCCCGAACCGCGGGCAGACAGCGGAAGCAGCTCAAGCGTCGGCACGATCTGAACGGCGGCAAGGCCGGCAGCGAACGCCAAAGCGGGGCAGAGTACGAAGACCAGAATGCGCAGGGCGCCCTTTCTGTTTTCCTGTTCAAGCAGATAGAAGATGGACAGAGCCAGAATCAAAAAGATGCAACACTGGAACAGGATCGGTTCAAAGGCAATCACCTGCAGAGCGAGCAGAAACCCGAACAGCATCGTTCGGCGCACACGATGCCCGCGCAGCGCACCCTGGAACGTCCAGCCGATCCAGGGGATCAAGGCGGTGGCGGGAAGCAGGTTGTACAAATTTAAAAAGGACAAGACAGGACCGGAGAACTGATAGGCAATCGCTCCTGCCAGCGCCGGAATGCTTCGAAGCGCAAGCCGGCGCAGGAAAAAGTACGTACCCAAACCGCCAAGGATAGGATGAATCAGGAAGTGGAGCTTAAACGCGTAATTGAAGGACAACACCAGGTGAAACAGGTTCGTCGGATAAAAGGCCATGTAGTTGGGATTGGCCAGCATCGGTTGTCCGAGATAAATGAACGGATTCCAGAGCGGCAGCCGGCCGTTCGCATAGGAATCGATCAGAATCTTGCGCAGGGGATAATGGAAATTCAGGATGTCCCGGTAATAAAAGTTCTTGGATGAAAACAGGATGTCGGCGAAGAAGAGGAACCCCAGCGTGATCAATATCACGGATGCCAGGACATCCGGCCGCAGCCGTTCAACATACGATCGTTTGCGTTGCGCAGTTTTTTTCATGCAACATGTATCGGCAATTAGTGAAGATGTCCGCGCCGGTTCCCGGCTCATTTCTCCCATTCGACGGGAAAATATTTTCCCGCCGTCGCGTCGCTTATTTGGAAACCGACCAATTGTGCCGCCCTGGCCAGGACAGGATCCTGGGTATCGGCCAGATTTTGAGGCGTGGGCAGGAGCAGTTCATCGGGCATCACTCCGACGTGCTCGAGACTTTTGCCGTCGTTCATGACGATATCTGCATTGGTAATGCTGGCGCCGTAGGGAATTACCTGGGATTCAGTGCCCAGCTCATGCGTATACATGCGGCTCTGCATGACAGCCCCGGAAGATCGATCGCCGATGACGACGGCTTTTTGAGTCAACTGCAACATTTTTGCCAGCAATTCGGCGGCCGAGGCGGATTTGCTGTTGATGAGAATCACGGTTTTCCCCGTAAATATCCGGTCATTGTGGGGCTTGATTTTTACGGCCTCTTTCCCATCGCGCTTGGTCAGATTAAAGGCGATTGTCTCGCTATCAAAGAAATAGCCCGCAAGCTCCAAAAGACAATCCACCGTTCCGCCGGGATTATCTCTGAGATCGAGAATGAGCGCTTTTTTATCCCTGGCCTTCTTCATCACGGTGCTGATTTGGTCCTTTTCCAGATCGAATTCGGGCAACTTCCAGATCAAGAGATCTTTGGCTTCCCCGACTTCAACCCAGCGATGTCTCTGCAATTGCGCTTCGTTCTCAGCTTTGCGAAATTCAGCCCAGTAGTCACTGTCATTGGTCAGGTCGATCACCCTCTTCTCCGTTTTGATGTCGGCCTTCACGCTGACTTGCCTGGTTTGCCCGTCGGGCGTTTTTAAAAGGAATTGAGCTTGCGAGCGGGGATTGATTTGATAATAGGAATACATCATTTTCCATAAAATCTCCCGCGTGGGACGGAATCCGTCGAGTTTTTGAACCTCGTCGCCCGGTTTCATTCCCTGCTTGTCGGCATCACTGCCCGGCTTTACCGCCACCACCAGACATTTATCGCCCACCATTTCTAATTTCCAGCCGTATTTCACCGTGAGTGGGCGAGAGGGGGGCAAAAAATATGTATGCGAATCGTCGAATTCAATCAAACATTGAGCGATAATGGCCAGAATCTGGCTGAGGCTCTCTGCTTGAGAAATTTTATCTTCGGCCTTTTTGAACTGGGCCTCCAGGTCATGACCGCCAAAGTTCGGATCAAAGTAATATTTCTTGATGTCGCTTTTTATCCCCTTTAGCATCCCGTTGCCATACGATCGATTAAATCTGGCATTTTGCGAATAAGAGGGTTTCAATCCGAACATCGCTACCGAAGAGATCAGCAGCGAAAGGAGAAGAAACTTTCCTGTACAGGAGAGTTGCATGGGACGAGCGTTCCGCATAAGAACTTTCCCTTTAGAAATGATGTTTTCTGGGCACTGTTGCCTGTCAGTGAGTTCAAACGAGCATCTTATTTTTCCATGATTGTGGACCGGAACACAATACATTTCGGAGTGTTCGTCGGAGGGCATTTCCGGGCGAAACGGACAGGTCTTACGGGATATATGAAAGACCGCTATCCCTCACTGCCAAAAACTCTATAGTTTCGCGATAATCCAAACGATAGAACTTGCGAGGAGATTCAACATGCCGGTGGATGCTGCGGAGCTAGTCAAAAGGATCGGAGATCTTCCTCCCTTTCCGGCGGTGGCCATGAAGGCCATTCGATTGTCGGAAGACCCGAACTCTTCTGCACGAGAGCTTCAAAGCGTCATTGCGAAGGACCAGGCCCTTACAGCCCGTGTGCTGAGAATCGTGAACTCCGCAATGTTCTCCTTTCAGAGGGAAATATCGACCCTATCGCATGCCGTATCGATTCTCGGCATCAAGACGGTCCGATCTATCATCGTGGCAGCCTCGATTGAAGATATGTTCTCCTCCGGCGGGCAACAATCTTCAGGATTAGCGCACCAGGTTCTCTGGCAGCACGCCTGGGGCGCTGCCCAGGCAGCCAGAGTTCTATCCAATGCGATCCGCTATCACAATCCGGAAGAAGCATTTACGGCGGGATTGCTGCATGACATCGGGAAAATGGTCTTGCTGCAAAATTTTCCGCGCCCTTACGCGGAAATCATCAACCGGGTCAGCAGAAAGGAAACGACCTTCGCGGGAGCGGAGATGGAGATGTTCGGTTTCACGCACGCTCAGGTTGGCTCGTTAGCCACAGCCAAGTGGACCTTTCCGAAACAAATCGTCGAAGCGATCCTCTATCACCACGATTCGCCCAAGGCTACCGCTTATGCGAAGCTTGCGGCTGTAGTCTCTCTGGCGAACAGCATGATGATTTATCTCGGAATAGGCTTCGAAAGGGATTCGAGCGTCAAGCTGGACGAAGCGCCTTCCACCCAATTCCTGCTTCTGAACGGAAACCTTCTGCGACCCCTCGTGGAAGAAATACGCCTCACGATATCGAAAAATCAAAACAAAACCAGCGTGTAATCCTCCGGAGCCCGCGCCCGCCGGTTTTGGGGCAACTCCTGCGGGCTATTCCGGACCGCAAAGCGGTGATTATCGGCAAGGCGCTCGAGAAATGGTGTATCGCCTGGGTCCGACGACCTGTCAGGCGCGCTGCGCGATGGACCGGGCAAGCTCTTCTGCCTGCTGCAGGAACTGATCGGGAACACCGACGGCTCCGCCTCCGCCAACTCCTACTCCCCGGATCAAATAGGTTTCGCCGAATCCCATGGAACGCTTCAGGAAGCCCATATACCTCTGCGGTACGTCTGCGAACAGAGTATCCATAGGCGCTCCCTGCGTAAGGATGAAAACGAGCTTTTTCCCGGCAGGGACGCGGGATGGATTCGCATCGCTCAAATAGTTTGGCTTCATATAGGAGTATGTGCGGTCAATGAAGCATTTAAACTGTCCCGGAACGTCCGAGCAGTACACAGGCAGCGCCATCACAACGATGTCCGCCTGTTTCAGCGATTCCAGTACTCCCGCGAGGTCATCTTCGAGGACGCATTTTTCCGAAACCGTTTTGCACCCCATGCATCCCTGACAACCGCGGTACGATAAATTGTTAAGGATGACGGTTTCAACCTGGGCCCCCAGGCTTGCCGCTGTTTGCGTGAATCTGGCGGCGATTGCGGTACTGTTGCTGTTTTTGCGCGGACTTCCAATCAAGCAGCTGATCTTCATATGTGTAACTCCTAAGACATTAAATGAACCATGATCGTGAGGCTGATTATAGGCGGTCGGCGGGAAGAGTGCAAAAGGATAGATGCGAGGGTAATTCATGGACACCCACTTGCGGCTCCTAGAGAGTGCCGCAAGTGGGTGTCCAATTTTCCAATTTGGTGATTTGGAGGTCCTTTACGGTTTCTTTGGTGTCGTCGTGCCGTCAACTGGTGGACGAATCAGGGTTGCGCCGGCCGGTTTTGGAGCCGTCGGCGCAGCCGCGGGGGACTCAGCATTGTAGGCATCAACCAATTCCCTGGTGACGTTCGCCTCCTGGCTCGCCCACAGTACCGGAGTCTGTGGATTGGAAACATCCATGATGATGGTGAAGTTGTTGGCCCTGGCGTATTTGTCCAGAGCGTTAAGCATTTTCCCACCAATGCGGTTTACTACTTCCTGTTCCGCCTGTTGAAACTCATTCTGGGCATCTTCGTAGTTTCGCTGCAGCGTCTTCTGCTTGGCTTCGAGGTTTTTCACCATCTTGGCGCGCTCGTCTTCACTGAGCTTATCCTGCCTGGCCTGGAGATCCTTCTTCATGTTCTCCACTTCATCGTTCTGGCCTTTCAGGTCATTCTGTTTGGGCGCAAAGCGCTGTTGCAGCCCATCAAACTCCTTCTTGCCTTCATTGGAAGCGATGATTGCGTCCTGGATATTGACGATGCCGATTTTGGCACTGGCAAGCGAAGATGTACTGCCGGCATGGGCTGTTGTGCCCTGAGTCGTTGTGCCGCCTGTCTGTCCAAACGCGGCGGCGGAAAGTATTGTGCTCAGCGTCAGGCTGAGGGAAAAGATACATAGCTTTGACTTGACTAATCTGGGCATAGTGAACTCCTTTAGTTCTTTCGCTGACACATGTGGCGCGCTGTATTTTGCCGGCCAATTGCTATATTCGATGCCGAAATCGCCTGCTTGCGGCCTATTGGGAAATCTCCGGCATGGCATCCGATGTTTTTCGGCCGCTATTCCGCTGCAGAAATTCCTCCAGTTTTCCCCACTTGGGCTGGAACAGGGCGCTGTCCATCGGTTTGAGATCGGGGGAGACGCTCGGTTCGAATTCCATCATTTTGAGAATGTCCCGCTCGATGTCGACGCCGGGGGCAACTTCTGTGAGGATCAGCTGCTGGTTTTCAAGTTTGAAGACGCCGCGTTCCGTGATGAAGAGGACGGGGTATTTTTTATCCGCGGCAAAGGCTCCGCTGAAGGTGACCTGCTCCACACGCTCGACGAACTTCATCCCATCGCCCTGTTTGGTGATGCGCAGCTTGCCGTTCTCAACCACTTCTTCGGAGCCGATGGCGAACATGCCGCAGAAAACCACCTTCTTTGAATTCTGGGTGATGTTAATGAACCCGCCGGGCCCCGCAACTCTGTTGCCAAACCTGCTGACATTCACGTCGCCGTTTCTGTCCGCCTGGGCTAATCCGACGAATGTCGCATCCAAACCCCCGCCGTCGTAATAGTCGAACATGGAAGCATGCTCGATCATCGCTTCCGCGTTGATGGCGCCGCCGAAATCCAGTCCAAGCGTTGGCACACCGCCAAATACGCCGAGTTCTGTGGTGATAGTGATCCTGTTGCTAAGACCCTCTTCCGCGACGGTACTTGCAATTACGGCTGGGATACCCACGCCCAGATTAATCACGTCCCCGGAGGAAAGCTCCATGGCAGCTCTTCTGCCGATGATTTTGCGGGCATCCAATGGAATCGGCGGAATCCCGCCCAGCGGGATTTTGATATGACCCGCCAGCGCCGGATTGTAATAGGTCTGCTGAGTCTGCCAATGGTTTTCCGGCTTGGCGATCACCACATAATCAACCAGGGTTCCGGGGACTTTTACGTTCTTGGGATGCAGCACGTTTGCCATGGCCAAGTTATGGACTTGGGCAATGACGATGCCGCCGCTATTCTTGGCCGCCATGGCAAGGGGAAGAGCTTCCATAATGACCGATTCGTTATCCATCGTCAGGTTACCATTCTCATCGGCGATGGTGCCGCGGATGAGGGCCACGTCAACTGGAAACGGCTTATATAGCAGAAACTCCTGCCCCTCGATATCGATCACTTTTACGAGATCTTCGTGGGTGACAGATGTGATCTTGGCTCCGTCGAGCCTGGGATCGACGAATGTTCCGAGTCCCACAGAAGTGATGACGCCGATCTTCTTGCCAGCGATTGCCCGCCACAGTTGGCAGATCACGCCCTGCGGCAGCAGATAACACTCGATTTTGTTTTGTTCGATCAGGTTGATCATGTTGGGGGATGTCAGCGTGTGCCCGCAGATCAGCCGTTTGGTCAGGCCTTCATGGCCCAGGTGTGTTGTACCTCGCTTTTTGTAATCTCCGCATGTGCAGCTATGCACAAGGGTAATGTCCTTCGGATGCCCGGATTCCAAAAATCGATCCTCGATGGCGATGGCGATTTCTTCTGCCCACCCAGCCAATCCTTGCGTGCTGGCTCCGATCGTCGCGCCGTCCTGGATCAACATAGCCGCTTGTTGGGCAGTGATGACTTTTGACATTTTGCTACATCTCCTCTATGCCGCGCAGAATACGTCCTGCGGAACAATCAATCACCGGCTGCTTGTGTCAGTTAAAATTCAACCCACAGGAGAGCAAAGGGCGGAAAATAAACCAAGTACCTAAAACGCAGCGTGTAGAAGCACTAAAATTATGGCAGCATCCACTCCAAGTATAAAAGTTCCAACGCAATAGAACGGTAAAGCATAGTCTTTTATATCGAGTCTCTCAACTGGATTTTCCAGCTTCTTTTCGCGAAAATTTTGCCGGCGATTTACAGGTTGCAGATTACAGGTTTCAGGTTGCAAGTTTCACGTTACAGGTTTGGCACTTCTATCCTGTAACACACCGTCTATAGCAAAGAGATGTGTGCGCGGATTTACACTGCTACAGCCGGGAGCTGGCGATCATACGGGTTGTCCCGCCGGGCAGACTTATAGATATGAATCAGTAATCGGGCAATCAGCGATGATGCGTCGAGGGCCGGACTCTAACCGGCGTCTTCTTCGTCCGAATCCTTCGTCATGTATTCTAAATCCGCATCATCATTGTAGTCATCGTCGTCGTCGCCGAAGAACTGGCCTCCGACACGTTCACGGAGGGGGCCTTTTTTCCAGCCCATTTCGCCGGCGTTCTTATTCCCGTAGTTGGTTCGGCGCTTCCGGGCAGGCTTCGCATCGGGGCCAAAACTGCGGTTGCGTCTATCCGCACGTGTGGCCCGTCCATTTTCCATGGGATTTGGCGCAAAGTCGGTACTGCCGAAAGACGGTCTCGGGGTAAACGAAGGACGCGATGTACTCCCGATGCCTGCGGGCCGCATGGAAAATCCCGGTCTCGATCCCGGTCCGGAATCCGGCCGGCTTTCCCGTGCGCGGGCCTCGTTAATTGTGATACTGCGCCCTTTGAACTGCTGGTTGTTTAATTTGCGGCTCGCTTCCTCGGCTTGTGCCTGGTCGCTGAATTCGACAAAAGCGAATCCTCTTCGCTTCCCCGTTTCACGATCCACGGGGATGATCACGTTCGTAAGTGTTCCGACGGACGAGAAAAACTCCCTCAGTTCCGTTTCAGTCGTCTCGTAGGGCAGGTTCCCTACAAACAAACGTACAGCCATTGCTCTCCCTTTTAAAACCCCCGAATACGCACACAGCGCACGCACCTCACCTCACGGGTCGGTTAGATTTTCGTGCGTATTGTCCTGGAGTCATGTTGTTAGTTGGCGCTGTTGTTTTCATCCACGCTAGCAGCTTATCGGAAACTCCTTTGAGGTACTTAACAGCTGCATGCACTTTATTTTACACCAAAATTATTTTAAAAAGCAGCCCAAATTCCTTAAATTATCATTTTAAATGGTTTTGGGGGATTGACATCCTGGTCTGCCGGCTATTCCTCTGCCGAGTCGAAGAAATGATTATAGTAGATCTTCTGTGCGGGATTTCGGATCTCACCGGAACGCAGCTTTTCGAAGATCGTGCGAGCCTCATATTCGATGGTTTGCGCCGGCGAGAAGCCAATTGTCCGGTTCAGCTTAACGAATGAAACGCGATAGTCTCGGGCATCCAGGTTGGAATTGTCCCTTGAGATCGGTATGCCTCCCAGCGAAGTCCCGATAATCTCGGCAACTTCGTCGATCTGATAATTTTGTGCGTCCGATCCGACGTTAAATATCTGATTCCCAACATCCTGAAGGTTTGCCTCGAGGCAGCGGACATAAACCTCGGCAGCATCTTCCACACCCAGAAGGGGGCGCCATTGCCGGCCGCCGAATACCCGGATTTTGCCGTCGACAAAAGATTTCATGCTCATTGTATTGACAACCAGGTCAAAGCGCATTCTGTGGGAGTAGCCGTAGAGCGTTCCCATGCGCAGGATGGTCGGGCTGAAATATTCGTCTCCCATGCCGAGGATGATTTTTTCGGATGCGATCTTCGTACGCGCGTAAAGAGAGACGGGATTCAGCGGTGCGTTTTCGTCGAGCAGGTCAGCGCCTATGCCGTACACGCTGCAGGTGGATGCGTAGACGAACCGGTTGATGTGGTGCAGCTTGCTGGCAGAGGCCAGCGCCTGGGCGGCCAGTACATTGGTTTCGATCGTTTCCGTCGGGCGGGCTTTCGAAGCCGGATCGCCTACAATTGCAGCCAACAGAATAACCGCGTCTATTTCAGACAGCGAACTCACACAGGTGTGGATGTGGCGAAAATCTCCCTCGATCACTTCCAGGTTCTCATCGCCTGCAAAAGCATCCAGCGACCGGCGGCCGTAGATAAAGCTGTCCAGGATCCTCACCCGGAATCCGCGGCTCAGCAGCTTTTGCGTCAGGATACTGCCCAGGTATCCGGCACCGCCGACGACGAGGACCCTTCGCGCAGGCTCAGTCGGCAGTGAATCCATTCCGGAAAAGCCGTGCAGGGCCATGAGGTCTTCAATCGATTCGACCTCCACGACGCGCCCGTCTTTTCCGACAACCGGAAGGAAGCGCACGCTGTTCAATTGCATGTCGGAAATCAAGCTGGCGGCCAGCTTGCGGTTTCGCAGAGACTCTTCGGTGAGCTTGTACGCGTGTTTCATCGGGTAGGCATCGACCGGTTCTTCACCATGGCCTCCGCTGATCAGCAGGCGGCGAAGATCCGCGATAAAGACGCTGCCCAGGTACACGCCGTTTTCGTCCAGAACAAACGCGCTATCGAACGGGCTGTGCTCGATAAGCAGTATTGCGTCCTGGATCAGAGTGCCTCTCTCGATACAAACAACGGGATATTTCATGCCTCCGCTGCCACGCCTCTCCGATATCTGATTCCGAATTCCAGGTTGTTTATACACCCTGGACCTGCAATTTGTAACATGAAACCTGCAACCACCGTCGCCTTGCCGACGCGAGATCCGGCAAGGGGAATCCACTAACTGTCCTATGATGTCGGGAATTGAGCCACATACATCCGCATGGCGTCTTCATAATCCAACGCTGCTTCCCAATCGAGCAGGCGGCGCGCCTTTTCCGAGGAGATGAATCGTCCCTTAAAATTGCCCTTCCGGTCTTCGACAAAAGTCACCGAAGCTTTTTTGCCCAGAATTTCCTCAATCGTTTTCACGATCTGGATGACGCTGATTTTTTTCTTTCCATTGAGATTAAAAATCTGGTTTTCCGCTGCAGAATTCAGGCACGCGGCATTGCCGCGCGCAAGGTCCTTCACATAAATAAACTGCCGCGACTGGCTGCCGTCCCCATGGATAGTGATTGGCTCCCCGCGGGCGATCCGCCGGATGAAAATGGGAGTGACGGTTTCCGGACGCGCTCGTTCGCCAAACGGGATACCGTAGCGCATAATGGTGTAGTTCACGCCATAGAGGCTCCGGTAGTTTTTACAGAACAGCTCTGCGGCAATCTTGGAAGACGTGTAAATGTGGTCCGGATTATCCGTATAGGGCGTGTCTTCGGTGATATATTCTTCTCCCGCTTCGGGCAGCGATCCGTAGACCCATTCGGTAGACGCCAGGATCACGCGCGCAACGCCCGTCCGGCGCGCCGCTTCCAGGACCGACAGCGTCGCATTTGCCGTGATGTCGTTGGAAAACAGGGGGCTTTCGTAAAAGCGGTTTACGTTGGCTTCTGCGGCGATCAGGTACACGATGTCTCCGGTTTTGCAGACTTGCACAAGCCTGTCGATATCCCTCGTATCGCCGCGGACATATCCGCATTTCTGTTCGTAATGCGGGGCCTCGAGATCGTATATCAATACCTCATGTCCCTTATCGAGCAATGCATCGACCACGTGAGATCCGATAAATCCGGACCCTCCAGCCACCACGATTTTCATAGCGAATCCTCTGGTTCCCTTTTACTTTCCGCTGATGCAATACAGCCGGTTCTGGCTTCGCAGAAAGATCTCTCCTCCGTAAATGGCCGGCGTGGCAATAAACATCTGGTCGGCCATGGTGTTGGTCGCAAGGACCTCGAACTTTTCACCCATTTTCACGACAACGACGTCCTCGTTTTCGCTTGCCATGTAGAGTTTGCCATTGGCTCCCACGGGAGACGATTTAAAACTGTATGTTTTGGGTAACCGGGTCTGCTGATAATAGGGTTCGCCAGTGCGGGCATTGTAGCAACTCAGCATGCCGGTGTCGGCCAGAACGTAAAGCTTATTGTCATAGATGACCGGGGACGGCGTATAGGAATTGCCCTTCGTCTGGCTCCAGACAATGGCATCGGTGCCGGTCAGATCGCCTTTCCGGCCAAGTCGGATGGCCATGAGGTTGGGTTTGATGTACCCGCTCATGGCGAAAATCAGGTCATCCTGGCGAACGGGGTGAGGGATGGTATTGACTCCGAGACCGGCGCATTCCCAGATGACTTTCCCGGTTTTAAGGTCGTAGCTGCGCACCTTGTTGGTGGCGTTGACCACGATTTGTTCCTGGCCTTTGTAATTCACCACAAGGGGGGCTGCCCAGTTGGACTTTTCGTCCCGCTTCACGCGCCAGATTTCTTTCCCGGTATTCTTGTCCAATACGACCATGAAGGAATCTCCCTCATGATCAAATATGAGAATGAGCCTGTTTCCTGAGATTACCGGGGCCATCCCTTCGCCAAAGGCCATGCGCATGCGCATCTGGACGCCGAAGTCCTTTTTCCAGACGAGCTTGCCATTCACCGTGTAGCAGTACATGCCGCGCGAACCAAAAAACGCATACACATTCTTGCCGTCCGTGACAGGCGAATTGGAGGCGAAGCTGCCGTAAGTGGGGTGGAATCCTTCGTGAGGGACGGCGGTGGTCGCTGTCTGCTGCCACAGGATTCTCCCGGTTTTCCGGTCGAGGCAGAGAACTTCGAACTTGTGTTCTGCCTGCGGACCGGGTGTTGTCAATTGAGGCTTTGCTGCGGGAGTTGCGGGAGCTGCAGGAGGCGCAGCGGAGGGCTGCGGCTCGCCGGAAGGTCCGGTTTTGACGGCTGTCGTGATGAAGATTTTGTCGCCCCAGATGACGGGACTGGAGCTGCCGCGCCCCGGGATGTCCGTTTTCCATTTTACATTTTGTGTATCGCTCCAGTGCAGCGGAGCGTCCCCCACAGCCATTCCATTCACTGCCGGTCCGCGCCAATATGGCCAGTCACCTTTCCCTGCCGCAAAACACAACGCACATGTCAAAAACAACAGAACAAACAAAATCTTTCTCATACAGCCACCCTCCAAACACTGCTAGCTTTATCGTTCCTGCCAAACAGGTCAAGTAAAACTTAAGGTCAGCAAAAGGAAAACGTGCAAAACATGGAGCTGGGAATCATGGACACCCAATTCTCCATTCTCAATTTCCAATTCTCAATTCTCAATTTCAATTCATCAATTCATGGACACCCACTGTTTTCAGAATTGGTGAAGAAATGGTGGACACCCACTCTTCTCCAGAGGTGTTCAGGGCAAACGATAATTTTGGACAATAATTGTGGACACCCATTGTTTTTCAGAAAACTTTGTTGTTGTTGAAAGCTTTTGAAAGCCTGGACATCCACCGAATTTCGGAAAATGGCTTCGGGTTTTGCGTTTCCCCCTTTTCGATATAGAATCCCTTTCCACGGGAGAAGACCGGAATTACGGACCTCAAAGAAGGAAGATAGGAGAAAAAGGAATGATTCGAGTTTCAGTAATGTATGCGAAAGGCGGGAAATTTGATTTTGGGTATTATGCGGACAAGCACATGGCGCTGGTCCATAAACTGCTCGACTCATACGGGCTGATTAAATCCGAGGTTGACAAAGGGATCGGCGATTCACCGTATGTTGCGATCGGGCACTTGGTTTTCGAAAGTGCGGAAAAAATGCAAAAAGGGCTTGAAGCACACGATCCCACCCTGGGCGCCGACCTTGTCAATTTTTCTGATATAAAGCCGGAGTTCCAGGTCAGCGAGATTATTGCATAGCAGCGAAGGCAGAAGAGATGCCCGGGGACGATCATTCGTCCCCGGTTTGAGAGTTGACCTTTACTTTCTGTAGACGCCGTATTCTCTAACGGCTTCCATCATTGCCCGCAGGTTATCGAGCTTCGGATCGTCGGCGACGCAGCCGGCTCCAAGAATATAACCTCCACCCTTGCCGCAGGTTTCGATCAACTTAGCGCAGCGCTCTTTCACGGCGCCAGGTGTGCCCGTGACAATCAGCGACGAAGGCACGTTCCCCTGGATGCAGCAGTTATCACCCAGGATTTTTTTCGCTCTCGGCATGTCACTCTGGTCGAACCACCACACCACGCTTCCCTTGGGGAAATCGATTGCCTTTTCGATGCGCGTGTCATAGCTACCCTCGGCGAACAGCACGCAGATGAGCCCTTCCGCGATGAAGGCATCGAGCACCTTCTTTAATGACGGCCAGTAGAACTTGTCGAATTGATTTCCGGACATCCACCCGTCTGCGCCCTTGTGCAAGGGGAAGGTAACCGTGAGCATTTGCGCGAAGTTGGGAGCGTTCAGGATGGAATGAATAATCAGCTCGGTCATAGTTTCGACGGCTTTCAGAAGCTTGTCGCCATGGCGGAACATATCCATCATGATACCCTTGGTCCCGCGAAGCGTATCGCCGACGGCATCGAACGGAGCGAATGTGAGTGCGCCCATCGTCGAGGGAAATCCGTGCGCTAGCGGGCCGGATGCCATGAACTTGCCACTGATCTCATTTCTCTTCTGGATCTCCTTCCCGGCGTCGATCATCCGCTGCAGAGTTTCCTGAACCTGGGGAAATGCCAGGGGCATGAGCTGCATGGTGGGTATTTCGAGAATGTCCGGAAGAGGATACAGCATCCGGAAGCTTTCGAATGCTCCGAAAACTCTGGGCAGATAAGTCCGAAGCCAGAAATCGGATGGGTCTCGAACGAGATCGGGATATTCTTCGACCTTCATGTACTCGCCCTCGACAAACTGATAGTTGGGGGCGTTGACGGAAAGGCCGTGTCCCGGCCAGGAATAGAGCTTGTAGTCAAGAAGCTCCAGGGCCTTCCCCGGTACTGCGAAGGGAACGGCGAAGTATTCAAGTTCTTCGGAATATTTTTCGTTGAATGCCTCGCAAGCCTTTATTCCCTTTTCGATGTCGTACATCACATCGTGCATACTGACGCCGGCCATAATAAAAGGAAGGTTCCCCACGGGCAAAGATACAGGTACTCGGTCGGGTTCCCTGACATTCAAAGCGTCCACCAGTCTCTGGGCTCTGATTTTGTAGCCCTTGGCCGCTTCCGGGCTGACAAATTGGACACCCACAGGATTAAGAAACTGATTAAGCCGATATTCCCGCTTTTGGGCGGGCGTAAGTTGTCCCCAGTTCTGGGGCAAGCCGCTGTAATTGGCCATCTTCATTAGCTCCTAAAGAAATATTTCAAAAGATTATCAAAACCCGGTGATCGACCCAGGATTTATTGGACTTTGGGGCGACACAAGCATGCCGTGCCGCCCCAAGCGGGATGAGATGTGTGCTCAGATTAATACTTGCCGTACTCTCGGACGGCTTCCATCATAGCCTGCAGGTTCTCCAGCTTTGGATCGTCGGCGACACAGCCTGCGCCCAGAATATATCCGCCTCCTTTACCGCAATCCTCAATCAGCCTGCGGCATCGCTCTTTAACGTCTTTTGGGGATCCGGTTACGATCAGCGACGAAGGCACATTTCCCGTGATACAGAATTTGTCTCCGAGGATTTTCTTTGCCCGTACCATATCGGACTGATCGAACCACCAGACCACGCTCCCCTTGGGGAAGTCGGTGGCTCCTTCCAGGCGCGTATTGTAGCTCCCTTCCGCAAACAGTGTGCAAATGAGCCCCTCGTCGATGAAGGCGTCCATCACCCTCTTCAAAGTCGGCCAGTAGAAGGTGTTAAACTGTTTTGCGGACATCCATCCATCGGCGCCCTTGTGCAGAGGGAAGAAAACAGCAAGCAACTTCGAGAAGTTGGGGGCGTTCAATATCGAGTGAATAATCAGCTCTGCCATTACGTCGACAGCTTTCAGGAGTTTGTCGCCGTGGCGGAACATGTCCATCATAATCCCCTTGGTTCCCCGGAGCGTGTCTCCGATCGCATCGAACGGGGCGACGGTGATGGTTCCCATCGTCGAAGGGAATCCGTGCGCAGCGGGACCCGAAGCCATTAGCTTGAAAGTCAATTCATTCCTTTTTTGAATTTCCTTTCCGGCATCGATCATTCGCTGAAGCGTATCCTGCACCTGAGGAAATGCCAGGGGCATGAGCTGCATGGTGGGAATTTCAATGATGTCCGGCAGGGGCGCCAGCATCCGGAAGCTTTCAAATGCGCCAAAAACGCGGGGCAGGTAAGTCCGCAGCCAGTAGTCGGAGGGGTCCCTCACAAGGTCGGGATACTCCTCCACTTTCATGTATTCGCCTTCGACGAACTGATAATTGGGCGCACTGACAGAAAGGCCATGCCCCGGCCACGCGTAAAGCTTGTAGTCCAGGAGTTCCAGCGCTTTTCCCGGTGCGGCGAAGGGAACCGCCCAGTATTCCAGTTCTTCGGAATATTTTTCGTTGAATGCGCTGCACGCCTCGATTCCTTTTTCGATGTCGTACATTACCTCATGCATACTGACGCCGAACAGGTTGAGGGGCAAATTACCTACAGGCAGGCTGATGGGCACGCAGTCAGGTTCCTTCACATTATACGCATCCACGATCCGCTGAGCTCTCGTCTTGTAGCCCTGCGCGGCCTTCTCGCTTACAAATTGGATATTCGCCGGATTAAGAAATTGATTAAGCCGGTAATCCCGTTTCTGAGCGGGAGTCATTTGTTTCCAGTTTTCTGGCAATCCGTTGTAGTTCGGCATTTGATCAGCTCCTAAATGAAGTGCCATCGAATATTTCCACCTGTGAGGACAACTCTCCAGAGTCGTCCGGCTGCTGAATTTCTCGCATCGGACGGCTCTGGAGAGTCTGTCTCAAAACCCGGCGCCATCCCAAAATCGGAATCATTGAGGCGCGAAGCGCCGGCAGAGAATAGGCCCGACCGTAAGGTCGGGATTAGGTTATCGCAATGACGGAGCGCCGAGGGCGCGGCACT
>Ga0335071_10003431_pt1 | contig 16717 bp, 15 predicted proteins | sample Lox_Sample_15_FD_206724 | JGI IMG/M metagenome (GOLD analysis project Ga0335071, IMG submission 206724) | Soil microbial communities from Loxahatchee National Wildlife Refuge, Florida, United States - Lox_Sample_1.5 | ecosystem: Environmental > Terrestrial > Soil > Wetlands | place: USA... | reverse complement strand
TGTAATTGCCGCGGCACGGAAGGTTTTCGCTTCGCCGACATGAACTCCCTGGCTGCGGAAATCGAGTCGGAATTCGACGCCGCCTACGCGCTGATTCACCCCCAACTCTGCGCCGAATCGGGAAAACAGCTTATGGAAGAGGTGTTGCACTCCGCCGAAGATGATCCGGATACCTACGTGATGGTCTGTGCCTGCGCCGAAGACAAGCAGTTAAAGGAGTTCAAGGAGACGCTGCGCGAAACCGGCTTCGACTCCAACCGCTTCGTGCCGGTGGATATTGCGAATGCGACGAATGACGGCATCCTAGAGCGCATTCGCGAGCGCCTGAACAAGGTGGCCGAGCGCGGACGCCGGCATTGAGGGCCGTCGGGGAATAACCGGTCCGGTTATTCATGCGATGTGTAACAGGCTGACTTATGGCGATACTGAGAAAGTCGAAACTCCCGTGGTTCCCGGCCATCGATCCGGACGCTTGCCGCGCCGATCTGCGCTGCATGAGCTTCTGCCCACAGGAGGTGTTCGTCTGGAACCGGGAGACCGGCCGGCCGACCGTAGCTCATCCGCAGCGCTGCCTGCCAGGTTGCCAAATTTGCGTGGATGTGTGCCAAACCGGGGCACTAACTTTGCCCGAGCGTGACGAATTCCAGTCGGCCATGGAAAGGCTGCGCCAGCCGGTAGACAAACGGCACCTCTACATCGCCTATCGCCGGCCCGAAACTCCCTCAGCCGCAGCGCCCAACCGCCCCGGTGCTCGCGGCAAGGAAACCAGCAATTAGCTCAATGTAATAGCCACGATTTCGGGATGATTCCCGGTCCGCATGGTGGGCCCCCATAGCCCCGTGCCGCTGGTGGTGTAAACCGTGAAGTCTTCCTCCACATTCAGGCCGTGGTGATACTTGCCGAAAATCAGGCGGGTGATGAACTGGAGCGGGAAAAGCTGGGCCTGGTGAACGTGCCCGGATAGCTGGAGGCCAATGCCCGAGGCTTTGGCCTCCGCAATCTGGCTGGGACTGTGATAGAGCAAGACCGATGGCTGGGAGGAATCGAAGCCGGATACGCTCGCCAGCGTTTCCGTGAAGCTCCCGGCGCTCCCGCGGCGGAGATAACTGATGCCCACCAATTGCAGGCCTTCAACGTTGACACACTCGTTATCGAGAATGCGCACCCCCGTGCCTGACAGGGCAGCGAAGGCGCGTTCCACTCCCAGGTAGGTCTCGTGATTACCGGTTACGAAGTAAACACCCTGCTCCGCGGTCAGGCCCTGGAGCGGCGCGACCAACGCTTCCAGGTTGCCGTCATTGCCGTCGAACAGGTCGCCCGTGATCAGCACCGCCGCGGGTCGGAGCGCGTTCACCCGCTCCACCACGCGTGCCAAGAAACGCGTGCCGATCACCTGCCCAAGATGAATGTCCGAGAGCTGGACAAGGGTCCTGCCCCTCCAACTTGGAGGCAGGTGCTTGAGGCGAATCGAGTGGCGCACCACCCGAGGGTAGTAAGCGTTAGCGACTCCGTATGCGGAATATAGCAACGCCGCGGTCACCGCGATCGAGCCGACCTCGAAGCGGCTCGGATCCCGCGCCAGCAAGGCGGCCGCACCCCACGCCGTCCAGGCGAAGGAGAAAGTGGTAAGCAGGGTCAGGCCCACGCCAAGCCATAGCGTCGAACCAAAGTAGAAGGCGCGAACCGACCTCCCTTCGTACCGGTGCGCGACGAACATCGCGACGATAAAGCTCAGGACGAGAAAGAAGAAGGTCGCCGCCAGAACCGCTTGTTCCCACGGTGCAGTGATGGCAAAGAAATAGACGAAGGAAGCGTAGACAAAATAGTGGCCTGCGAACAGAATGCCAAGAGCAATGAGGATGAAGACGGGAATGGCAATGACGCTGGGAATCTCGGCGCAACCTCGCGGCCGCACCGTTTAATGCGAAGGAACGGCCATATCTTTATTCTACCCAGAAGGAGGCGGGATGCCAAGTTGGGCACCGGCGCGGCGAGACGCAAGCCTGCGCTCAGGCGCGTTAAGGCTCAGCTCTTGGGCTATCAGTGGTCTCGGTCACCGGCTCAGGGGCCGGCATATGGCAGGCGCCATCGAAGAACGCGCCGGGATCAACCAGCAGACAGGGCGTATAGATATCGCCCAGCACTACACCGTGACCCTTGATTTCCAGGCGTTCGTCCGCGTGCACCGCTCCCTTCAGCTTGCCGGTCACGCTGACAATCCGTGCATGAACCTCGCCCTCCACCTCACCCTGATCGTGAATCACCACCGCGCTATCGGACGCAATGTTGCCGGTGACCCGCGCATTCAGGCGGATCAGACCACCCGTGACCTTGATGTTCCCCTCCACTTCCGCACCCGGTTCAAGCCAGCCCACCCAGTCGTCGGGTAAGTTTCCGAGTTCGTGACCGCGTGCCGGTTTCTTGAGACCGAATGCCATATCGCCTCCTTGAGAGCGGCTGGGGCGTGGCCGAACGGTAACCCCGGCATCCCGAACGCCGCTACCAGGCCATTTTTAAGGCTATTCTTAGCCACGGGCACTAGTACCAACGGACTATTTACTATAGCGTCACGGAGAATTCAAGAGCGTCTTACAATCCACTCATAGATCCGATTGAGGTCTTCGGGGGAGAAATAGCTGATTTCGAGCTTGCCGCGATTCTCGTCACCCTGGACCTTGACGCGAGTGCCCAGCGCGCGTTCGATCTCCAGCACCGCCGCCCGCACATTGGGGTCGAGCTTGGGGGCGGCTGGCGCGTCACTCTTGGCAGGCCGCGGTTCCTGCACCGCCACCATCCGCTCGACTTGCCGCACGGACAATCCCTGTTTGACGATCAATTGAGCAAGCTTAAGCTGCGCCGCGGCGGAGTCCAGGCCCAGCAACGCGCGCGCATGACCGGCCGAGATGGCGCCTTCTCCAATCAGTCGCTGCACTTCGGGCGGAAGACGCAGCAAACGCAAGGTGTTAGTGACGGTCGAGCGGTCCAGCCCCAGGCATTCCGCAATCTCTTCGTGGCTGAATCCATGCTGTTGTTGCAGCGCCGCGTAGCCTTCCGCCGCTTCCACCGGATTCAAATCCTCGCGCAGCAGGTTCTCCGTCAGCGCCATGATCAGCGCGTCGCGGTCGCCGATCTCGCGCACCACGGCGGGAATGGCCGTAAGCCCGGCTTGCCGCGCCGCCCGCCAACGCCGCTCACCCGCAATCAACTGGTAACGCCCGTCCGCCCGGCGCAACAACACCGGCTGCACCACGCCGGTCGAGCGGATGGATTCCGCCAGCTCGTTCAGCCTCTCGGGCGAAAAGAGGCGGCGGGGCTGAAAGGGGTTCGCGTCAATCTGGTCCACCGCCACTTCCACCGATTCGCTGGTGCTGGCGGTGGAGTCGGCCGTGCGCAAGAGCGCGTTAAGCCCCCGGCCCAATGCCTTTCTGGTCATGACTGATGACCTCCTTGGCCAAATCCAAATAGCTGGTGGCGCCCTTGCACTCTGGGTCGTATTGTAGTATCGGCTTCCCGAAACTGGGCGCTTCTGCCAGGCGGACATTGCGCGGGATCACCGTGGCGAACACCTGTTCGCCGAAGAAATCGCGCAAGTCGTCGCGCACTTGATGCGAGAGGTTGGTGCGCTCGTCATACATGGTCAGCAGGATTCCCTCCACCGCCAGCCGGGGATTATGCGAGCGCCGAATGCGAATCAGCGTATCCAACAGCTCGGAAACACCTTCCAGGGCGAAGTACTCACACTGTACTGGAACGATAACGGTATCCGCCGCCACCAGAGCATTCAGGGTAAGCAAGTCGAGCGCGGGCGGGCAATCGAGCAGAATAAAGTTGAAACTGTCGCGCAGCGTGTCGATCTTCTTGCGCAGCACGTGCTCACGTTCCGGCTGCTCCACCAGTTCGACGCCGGCGCCCACCAGGTTCTTTTCCGAAGGGACAAGGTGCAGCCCTTCCACCCCGCAGGTGAGGACCAATTCCTTGAGCGGAACGTCTTGCATTAAGCCGTGATAGAGGGAGCGGCGCGCCGGATCGCGGGGAAACCCGAGTCCCCCGGTGGTGTTCGCCTGAGGGTCGCAATCCACCACGAGAGTCCACATCTCCCGCTTGGCGAGGGCCGCGCCAAGATTGATTGCCGTCGTGGTCTTGCCGACTCCGCCTTTCTGATTAGCAATGGCTATAACTTTTCCCAAAATCCTTCCCCGGCGTCCTGGAGTTGCGCCTGAATCTAACAGAGCCTGCTGTTTTCCGCAAGGTGGAGCAGGTGGAGGCAGGTAGGTGGGGCGCGTAGCCAGGGCGATGAGGTGGGAAACAATACCATCGACAACAGGAAGCGCGTGGGGTGCGAGGGCCAGCCCTCAGTGCGTAAGGGCCGCCTCGGACCACCCCACGCGGAACGGACGGTTATTCGCCCTCTAGCGGAGGTGGGGGAGGCTCGACGGCAGCCGCCTCCGGGGCGTCCTCAGGACCATCCACCTCATTGGTGGCGTGTGGCTGTCCTGCTCCGGGTCCTCTCATCCCAGGGCCGCGATTCTCTCGAAAGGTTTTCATCTTCTCCCGTTGCTCCGGAGTGAGCACATCGCGAGCGGAGAGCAGGGCTTCCACGCGGGTCCTATGCATTTTCCCTTCCAGCGTAATCACTTGATCGAGCTTTTGCAGGATCGTATCCCGGTTGGTATTATCCGCGCGCATCAGTTCGCGCAGTTCGAGATGGCGCAATTCGAGATCCGCCCGGTCCTGAATGCGGGCCTTCTCCACGCCTAAAGCAATACTGTGCAACCGCGACACCTGGTCGTCCGTGAGGCCGAGGTACTGGCGCAACCGCGGATTCTCGCCCAAACCCAGAAACGGCTCGGGGCCGCCAAAGCGGTGCATTCCGTCCCGAGGCCCCCCCATGTGCCGCTCGCCCGGACCGGATTGCCAGTTTCGGTGCTCGAACTGGTGCGGAGCATCCCCCGCCGGACCGCCCTGGTCGCCGCCTGCCTGCGGACCTTCCTGGCCACGACTAACGAACGCGGATCCCAACAAAAACATCAGTCCCAATATCCCAATCGCCATTTTCCGTCGCATGATACGAATTCCTCCTACCCGTTTCGACGGCCCCAGCCGGTGATTTGTTACCATGCAGGGCTCTGATTTAACAATAGTTAACAAAGCCAAGACAGATTTAGCTGGGTTGTAACCAAAGGGAGAGCACGTGGCCGAGCTCGCCGCAATGTCCGCGAGCGGTGCAGGATCACTTAGCGTCATGCAATGCTTCGTCAATGAGCTTGTAAAAAGCGTCCGGACCCGGCGCACCGACAAGCAGGCGGCCGTTGACGAAGCTGGTGGGCGTCTGTGACACACCGAGCGCAAATCCTTCTTCCATACTCGCTTGGACGCGCGGCAGAGTGGCTTTCGCATCGAGGCAGGCGGCCAGTTTGACGTTATCCACCCCGGCCTCCGCTCCGAAGTGCAGCAACATGTCGCGGGCGTGGTCGCTAGTCATACTTGCCTGACTCTTGTACACCGCAGTGCGGAAATCGGCATAGCGGGAAGGATCGATCTGGTAGACGCATTGCGCAGCAATCGCTGCGGGGAGCGCCCATTCATGAATATTGACGAGAGGGAGTTCCTTGAATACGACCCGCAGCTTGTCCCCGTATTTCGGGATGATCTTGTCTTCCAAATCCTGGTGCAAGGTGGCGCAAACCGGACACTCGAGGTCAGAGTACTCCACCAAAGTCACGGGTGCGGTCGGCGGTCCCTGCGCCGCTTGGTCGTGAAGCGACATCAGGCGAAGTATCAGCTCGCGCGGGTTGCCGCCCAGGTTGTAGAGCCCCCCTTCGACCACGTAGCGCAGGTTCTTGGAAACATAGAAGGGTTGCGTCCGCTTGTCCTTGCCGTCGTCGAGCGTCACCGTGGTTTCCCAAAAATCCGGGTAGGCCGTCTCGCGCAGATCCGTGCTGGTGATCTTTACCGAATCCGGAATGCTGAAGCGCTCGCGGATGAAGTGGTTGACCTTTTCGCGGGCGGCGGCCTGATCCGTCGCCTGCCCCAATAGGGACGGAACCGCAGCCAAAACCACCGTCACCAGCACCACTGATATTAGCCATCCAACCGCTATTCGGCGCATGAACCAAGCACTCCTCTCGCAGCTTCTTGAGACACACGAAAGCGCTGATTCTACCCAGCGCGGACGGCAAAAGCAATTGTACGAATTCAGGCAAGTGGAATGCCGGCGATTCACCGCAGGGCGGGAGGTTCCCGTCTGGTCCCTGCCGCGACGCGGAAAGCCCAGTCCTTGCGGATCTCCCGCTCCAAACGCTCGGCCAGTAACATCTTCAGCAGCAATGGATAGAACACATCGCGCTAGCTAGCAAGCGGGAGCCTTCTCTTGAGCTTCGCGAGCCTTATCCAGTTTCTAGTAGTCTTCTTTTCCGGCTTCGGCCCTCACCTTTCCCGCGAAGCTGCGATAGACATGAATGTGGTAGATCGTTACCAAAATCACGCCGACCAGCCACCACGCCAAGCCGATCTTCAAGCCGTAATCGCCGGCCTTGGCATTATCTATCGTGAGCGAATAAGCAGGGTCAGTGCTGGCAGGCAGTACCAGCGGGTAGACTCCGAAAACAACGCTGGTGAGCATACCGACAATGTAGGCGCAGGAGGAGAGGAAGCTTTTCAGGTCATCGTGCTTCTGCATGAACCAAGCCGTGCCCCCGAGTCCCGCAATCGCCAGCGCGGGGAAGATAAACTGCCAGGGGTTATGGGCGAAACGGTCGGGCACGTGCGGCTGAATGGCAAAGGTGACCACCGTTACCAGAAGTGTCATCGCCAGCAGCGCCCACCAGAGCCCGCGCGCCCAGCCCACGGCGCGATCGTGCACGGCGCCCTCCGTCTTGAGGGCAAGCCATAACGCCCCGTGCACCATCAGCGTCACCAGCGCTGCCACTCCCACCAGGATCGTGTACCAATCGAGAACGCCGGGGTTAGGTCCGATGCGGAAGTTGGTCCAGAGAGCTTCGAAGAAGTAGCCCTGCTGATTAAGCGGAACGCCGCGCACGACGTTGCCCAGGGCCGCGCCGAAAAACACTGCGAGCAACAGACTGGCCGCGGCAAATACCACGTCCCAAAAGTGAATCCACACGGTCGTGGTGAGGTGCGAACGAAACTCAACGGAGACACCACGCAGAATGAGCAGCCAGAGCACGACCATCAGCGGTAGATAGAAACCGCTGAACCCCGCCGCGTAGAGCGCGGGGAAAGCGAAGTACAGAGTCCCGCCTCCGGCGAGCAGCCACACCTCATTGCCATCCCACACCGGACCAATCGCGCGAATCACTTGCTGCCGCTCACGCTCATCCTTTGCTACCAGGAAGTGAAGGGCGCCTGCACCCAGGTCAAAGCCGTCCAGCACCACGTACATCGCCACCATGACAGCAACGATACAAAACCAAATAGTCTGCATGAGGGTTCTCCCGAACTGAGCCATTGAATCAGTGGTTCCTTGACTCATTACCGCATTACGTCATTAATGCCGATGTGCAACAGCTCGCTCCGCAGTTCAATCATTCAATGACTCAATGAATCAGTGGTTCACCTTCTCCACGGCTTCCGGCCCTGCGTCAAGCACGCGGTAGACCAGGAACAAGAACAGGATGCTCAAGACCGTGTACATGCCCATGAAACCTATGAGCGTAAACCAGACGTTGCCCGAGGACACCTGGGGAGAAACTCCGGCGGGTGTCCGCATCAAGCCATAGATCAGCCAGGGTTGGCGTCCTATTTCCGCCGTCATCCATCCGGCGGTATTGGCGATATAAGGGAACGGCAGCATGAGCATGATCACCCACAGCATGCCCCGCGATTCATAGAGCGTTCCCTTGTGCAGCTTCCATGCCGCGAGAAGCATCACGGCGATGAAGATCGTCCCCAATCCCACCATGATGTGGTAGCAGAAATAAAGCAGCGGAACATTGTCCGGCCAGTCCTGCTGGGCGAAATCGTCCAAGCCTTTCACTTCCGACATCCACCGCCGGTAGGTCAGAAAGCTGAGCACTCGGGGCACTTCCAGAGGATTGTCCAGGCGGCGGTTGGGAACGTCCGGCTGGCCGATGATGGCGATGGGCGCGCCCTTCTGCGTGGCGAACAGCCCCTCCATCGCCGCCAGCGTCACCGGTTGGTGCTCAGCCAACATGCGGCCTTGCGCGTCGCCGGTGGGCACGACCTGAAGTAACGCGGCGGCGAGTCCGGCAATCACTCCGATGCGCACGAACGCCTTGGCATGCGTTTCAAACTTGTGGCTCAGCAGATAGAAGGCGCCGATGGAGGCCATGACGAACGATCCCGTGATCACCGCACCGCTCATGTTATGTGCGTATTGCCAGATCGCCCAAGGGTTCAGCAGCAGCCCCCAGAAGCTCGCCAGCGAGATCTCTCCGTTCTGACCGAGACTATAAGCTACCGGATGCTGCATCCACGCGTCCGTGGCGACGATCAGGTAACCGGACATCCACGCCCCCAGGAACACCAGGAACGCCGCCCACCAATGGCCACGCGGCCCCAGGCGCTTTTCGCCAAACAGGAACAGACCGAGGAAACTCGATTCCAGAAAGAAGGAGAAAACGCCCTCCATGCCCAGCGTCTGGCCTATCACCCCTCCGGCCGCACGCGAAAACTGCGCCCAGTTGGTGCCGAATTGGAATTCCATCGGGATTCCCGTCACCACGCCAAAGGCGAAAGAGATGCCAAAAACCTTGGCCCAAAAGCGCGCCGCCTGATTATAGTGTTCGTCGCCCGTGCGCAACGCCAGCGTCTTCAAAATGACAATCAGCGGCGCCAAGCCCATGGTGAGTTGCGGAAACAGATAATGAAACGTGACGGTGAAGGCAAAATGCAAGCGGTGTACCAGCAACGCATCGAACATGAGGGGCCTCGAATTCAGTGTCGCCCGCTCCCGGTCGCTATTGAGTCAAAGATCGAACGAGACCCGACAACGGGACACACGAGCTTCACAGAAAAATTCGGAAATACTGAAGTTGGGGGACACAGACAGCCCTGAGTGACCACCCACGTAACGAAGCCTTAAATTGTCCCCACAACCTATCCAGCGCTGCATGGATATCACTAGAGTGGAAAAGAGTCAAGTGTCTCTTAGGGTTACTATTGCGGCTGCGGCTATTGGGCATGTCGGTTCGAAGGGGGCAGCCCGGCTGTACGATTCACAATCGCTTGCCCCGCTTTCACCAGGGGGAACTGCGCAGAGCACTCCACGTCAAGTTGTTCGGTTTCTTGCCAGGACACCGCCCCAGCCGCTTCCGGTTAGAGCGCGCGCTTGAGCTGCTGGCGATACCCCTTCCATGCGGCGCGGCCCGCGGGCGTCAGCTTCAGCGCAGTGGCCGGGATCTTGCCACGGAAAAACTTCCGAACTTCCACATACCCGGCTTGTTCCAGCTTGGCGATATGGCCGGAGAGGTTCCCCTTCGTAAGGCCAGAAACGTTTTCCAAAAAGCGAAACTCCACCTCTTCCGCCTCCGCCAGGATAGTTAGGATCGCCAATCGAGCGGGTTCGTGGATCACCCGATCGAGTGTCAAGAGGTGCTCCACGTCCGCTCTCATGCTGCCCCCGTCAGAACGCGCATTCTTCGCCGGAGCTTCAGAAAGCTCGCATGCTCTGTCACACCCACCAACACCATCACCAGCGCTACCACCTTAGCCATTGCCATGAAGCCACGCACCAACCCGGACGGCGCAGTTCCGATGAGCGGGCTTCCACTGAGAAGTAATCCCGACAGGGCAAATAGAGCGGTACCAACCACGAACTCATAAGGAGCGCGCAGGTGCCGCCAGACGAGGAAGGGCATTGCCAGCAACAAGAGGAGACAAACTACGCTGCCCGGTACGGACCACCAGGAGAAACTCCGCCATAGGCCGTAACTAAGGAAGCCCGCTGCCGCCAAGCTGACCAGCGCCACGATTCCCGTGAGCAGCGACTGAACGACTTGCTCCCATCGTTTCTGGCGCTCGACCACTCTGCCACTGGCCTGGTAGTAGTGATCGCGCAACCAGCTACGGCAGTAGATCCAGGCGAACGGCGCAGCTCCCAGCCCCAAGCGGCCAAACACGCCCAGTCGAACGTGATCTACCAGATAGAGGGAAAAAAGCAACAGCCCACCGCCCAATACGTGTCCCAGTCCACGCGCGTCTTGCCAGAATCGCGCGTACGCTCGCGTGAGCCTTTGAATTTCCGGAAGGTCGTTTTCACCACACACCTGATTCATAGCTCCAGCTCCTTTCGACGCCTTAGCACATCACGGACTAGTTTACATAACAGATCTGTTTGTGTCAAGTACTTTCTTTTCGCGTCTCCAGCCTATTGCGCCGGAGAGACTCCGGCCCGGCACGCTTGTGTGACTTGTTGCATCTTGAAGCTTGAATTCGCGTTTGGATATTCCGATCAACGCCACGCACGGCTGGCGGCAGGTTCCGTGTGGCCGCAGAAAGCGTTACGATAGATGGTAAATATGCGCACACACCTTTTCGGTTCGACTGGTCACAAGGTGTCCGTCATCGGTCAGGGAAGTTGGTATCTCGACCGCGGCGGCCGTGCCTCCGCTATCGCCGCTCTGCGCCGGGGGCTCGATCTCGGCATGACGCACATCGACACGGCCGAGTATTACGGCGTGGCGGAAGACGTCGTGGGCGAGGCCATTTCCGGGCGGCGCGACGAGGTCTTTCTGGTTTCCAAGGTGATGCCCGGAAACGCATCGCGCACCGGCACCGTATCCGCCTGCGAGCGCTCCCTCGCCCGGCTGCGCACCGACAGGCTGGATTGTTATCTGCTCCACTGGCGCGGTCAATACCCGCTGGAGGACACCATCGCGGCGTTCGCGCGGCTCGAGCGCGATGGGAAGATTCGCTCCTGGGGTGTGAGTAACTTCGACGTGCCAGACCTGGAAGAAGCGTGGAAGATCGCCGGGGAAAGCCGCCTGGCCTGCAACCAGGTTCTTTATCATCTGAAGGAACGCGCCATCGAGCACGGCGTACTGCCGTGGTGTGAGAAACACAACGTCGCTCTGGTTGGCTACAGCCCGTTCGGCCACGACGACTTCCCCGCCCCGCACTCAACGGGCGGGCGCGTGCTTCAGGAAATCGCCGCGGCCCACTCTGCGACTCCACGCCAGGTCGCGCTCTCGTTCCTGGTCCGGCATCCCGGGTCCTATGTCATACCGAAGGCTTCGACGCTCGATCACGCCGCCGAGAATGCGGGCGCTGGGGATCTTCGCTTAACCGAACCGGAACTCGCGCGCCTCGACCACGCCTTTCCGCTCGGCCCCCGCCCGCGCCGCCTTCCGATGCTCTAGTCGGCAGGTCACCACAGGGAATCAGCTTACCGTCATCGTCAGGGTCGCGCTGTGGCTCAGAGATCCGGAGGTGCCGGTGATCGTTAACGTATAGGTCCCCGCCGGTGTCCCTGGAATGTGCTGGCCCACTCCTCCGCCGCCACCACCGCCGCCACCGCAGGCTGCCAGGCCAAGCGCCAGCAATAAGGCAGCGCCCACTAGGACCAGGCGGAGCCACCCACGCGCGCCAGCCCATTGCCGGCGACTCAGCAGTGCCCCGACCATCCCCGCCAGCAGGATCGCGAGCAGAATCGGTATGCGCGGGCCGGCTGGGAAGTGACGTGGTGGAGGCAGGCGGCGCGACTCCGGCGCGGTCAAGGAAGCTGCCGTCGTCGTTACCGTCACCGTCACCGCCGTGCCCGAACTGCTCGGTGTCATCGATGACGTCGAGACCTGGCAAGTCGCTTTGGACGGCGCTCCCGAGCACACCAAACTGACGCTTTGGTTGAATCCTCCCACGCCCGTGACCACGACGGTGTTGGTGTAAGTCGCCGTCCCGCCGGGTGCTACCGTTTGCGACGACGAGGCCCCGGAAGCTACCCCAACGGTGAAGTCCTGGCCGACGGCGCTCAGAGGCAGGCTTTGCGGACTATTGCCGGCATTGTCGGTGAAGGCGAGCGTGCCGGAGGTTACTCCTCCCGCCGTCAGGGTAAACGTCACCGCCACATTGCAGGTACCTGAAGGGACCACGGCGTTCGCCGTGGAGCAAGTGGTCCCGGAAGCTACCACCGCGAAGGGTCCAGTAACCGTGGGCGCGGCTGTGAACGTAAGGTTCGCGTTCCCCGTGTTCGTGACCTTCACGGTTTGGGCAGGACTGGTGGTCCCGATCGGTTCCGCCGGGAACTGGGGCGATGCCGGAAATCCGAGCCCCGCGCCATTTCCACTTCCCGCCAGCGTGATTACTTGAGGGGTCTGGAAAGCGTCATCGGTAATGGAAATGGTCCCGGTTTGTGCCCCGGCGGATTGCGGGGTAAAGCCGACATTGATGGCGCAGTTCGAGCCTGAGGCAACCGCGTTGCCGCAGTTGTCCGTCTCCACAAATCCGGTGCTGGCGGAGATGCTCGCAATGTGCAGGGTTACCGTGCCCGTGTTCGTCAGGGTCACCTTTTGTTTAGTGCTGGCGGTACCGACGGCCTGGGTAGCAAAGGTAAGTGTCGCCGGCGCCACGACGGTAAAAGCAGGCAACGCGACCTTCCGCAAGCGGTGACTCCCTCCGTCGGCAATCAACAGGTTTCCCGAAGCGTCGATGGCGATTCCATTTGGACTTACTTTCGCGCTGGTTGCCGGACCGCCGTCGCCACCAAATCCGCCCGTGTCATCGCCCGCGATGGTGTCAATAATATGGGTCAGCGTGGCGACACGGCGCACGCGGAAATTCTCGCCGATGAAGAGATTTCCAACGCTATCGACCGCCAGGCCCCAGGGAGTCGTCTGAGCACTGGTGGCCGGTCCGCCATCTCCACACGTCGCCGGTGCGATACAGGGTGTGCCGTCTCCCGCTACTGTCGTGATGATCTGGGTGGCGGCATCCACCCGGCGAACGTTGTCGGCAAGGTCATCGCTGATGAAAAGATTGCCCGCCGTATCGACCGCCAGAGGACCCGCATTGAGCTGGGCGCTGGTGGCCGGCCCACGGTCGCCGCACGCGGGCTGAACCTGACAATTAGTGCCAATCCCCGCCACGGTGGTAATGATCTGGGTCACGGCGTCCATCCGACGAACTTCGTCGCCTTCCGCTATAAACAAGTTGCCGGACCGGTCTGTAGCCACTCCCAGCGGGTAGCTCAGCAGAGCGCTCGCTGCGGGTCTGCCATCGCCGCTGATACCATTACCGGTGAACGCACAAATGCCGGTGCCCGCTACCGTGGTAATGGTCTTGCTCGGGGCGTCGATGCGCCGCACCCGGCAGCTATCCGAGTTCTCCATAAACAGGTTTCCCGCGGCGTCCGCCGCCACCGTGCCTGTTCCTCCTAATTCTGCGCTGGTGGCCGGTCTACCGTCACCGCCGGTGCCTCCTCCCGCCACCGTGTTAATGAATTGGTTCGCGGCGTCGACTTTGCGCACGCGATTGTTTCCCCAATCGGCAACGAACACGTTCCCCGCAGCGTCGACAGTTATCCCCCCTGACCTGAGGTATAGCTCTGCGGCTTTCGCGGAACCCCCATCGCCGCTGAAACCGGGAGTGCCACTACCCACCACGGTAGTAATGGTTTGGGTTGCGGCGAATGTTGTCAGCAGACGCATCCTCGATAAAGAGGTCACCGGCGGGGTCCACGGCGAGGGCCGACGGGTAAACAGAGGCGCTGGCAGCCGGTCCGCCGTCCCCTCCACTACCGCCTCCCGCGAAGGTCGTTATGACTTGAGTCGCAGCGTCCACCCGGCGAACGTGCCAAATATCGGAGATGAAGAGATTGCCGGAATTGTCCACCACCAACCCGTTTACGTTTATCTGCGCGCTGGTGGCCGGCCCGCCGTCCCCGCACGTGCCCATAAAAGAGGGACATTCCGTGCCGTTCCCCGCCACGGTGGCGATGATGTGCGTCGCTGCGTCCACCCGCCGGACGCTGTAGGACTCTCGATATAGAGGTTGCCAACATGATCCGCCGCGAGACCGTCGGCGTATTCTAACTGCGCGCTTGTGGCCGGCCCGCCGTCCCCGCATCCGGTTTGAGAGTCTGAACACCAACTGCCATTCCCCGCTACAGTGGTGATTGTCTGGGTGGCCGCATCCACCCGCCGAATGACCCCGAATAGCCAATCCGAAACAAACAGGTTGCCGGCTCCGTCCATGGCGATGAACTCAGGCCAGCACAGATCGGCCTTGGTCGCCGGCCCACCGTCTCCATTGAGTGCGCCCCAATTACACACCCCCGATCCGGCGACCGCGAACAACTGCCCGGAAGGCGTGAGCTTGAATATCTCGTTGAGATCAGGGGAAGCAACATAGATGTTCCCGCTCTTGTCCGCTACCAGTCCCCACGGGGCTGGAAGAAAGGCTTGGGCGCCGGGGACGTTATTCTGGATTCCTCCGCCCGCCACCGTAGTGATGATGTCCGTCTGCGCCCGTGCGCCTTGACTTAAAATCGCAATCGCCGCCAAAACCGTGAAGACTGCCGTTGCTAACGCCCGCCTGCGCCTGTGTTCCGAGATCCCTTCCCGATGCCCACACCTCTCCCCTACGACCTCGCCTGCACGCTGTCGCGTCTTCAAGCCGGCCTCCCGTGCTGAATAATTGTGAACAGAAATGTGGAGCGCTTCTGGCTAATGCCTAAGCTGAAAACTACATTACTGGTACTGAAATAGGTGCCTTTATATAACGTCCATTTCATCACTGTCAAGGGACATAATGTCGGCACCAAGATATATATCTTGGAAGGCTCTGCCATCAAAAAAAGGGGGCGAGCGCACCGCCCAGAAGCAAGCATGGCGCCAAATACCCACGAGTGGCTCGACAACGCTGAGGGCCCGTGGCGCTCGGCGACCGTGCGGGCGGCGCCCGACAGTCTGGCCGCCAACTTGCTAGCCTATTAAATCACCATGCATTATCCGGAATTTCTCGCACTCCGGCAGGTGCGGGGCTTCGGGCGTCTGCCGGGCAGTCTGGAGTGCGGAGCCGGGGGACAGGGACGGGGGGGGGCTGGCGGCGGGCAGTCTCGCAGGAAACTGCCGGTTGGTAGTGCGCGCCGAGAATCATGGCGGGGGAGGGCATCCGACCGAAACCCACGGGCAAAGCGCGTCTTCGGCTACATCGTAGCCTCCGTCTAGTGGTGCAGGCCGGCAGCGGGTAATTGGGGGCCTGCCGTGAATGCACATCGGTAACCCACGATGTAACACAAAAGAAAGGGAGTTAAGCTGGAATTGGACACATGGCCATGGAAGCGAACCGTTTTAAATTAAATGACTTACATTTTTTGGAAGCGGAACAACATAGAAAAGGGATCCTAAACGATGCGGATGGACCCACGATGTCATTGAAAACAAATCGCTTAATAATGGGCATTTTGCCCGATGCCACGATATCGGTGAAAATACACGACTTCACCCTAGCCTAACCCACGATGTTATTGAACCACCGAGAGTTAACCGAAATCGAACCGAGGATTGGGCTACACGCTCGAAACCGGGAACGGCGCAAAACAAGTGGAGCGCTACTGCGGCTAGGGCCGGTGCTGGCATTGGACGAAGCCGGAAACGGTCATTTCCGTTTGCGAACAGGAATAGGTCAGCCAATTGGCGGGACTCATCAGCATACTCACCCCCACCCCATAGAACTGCGCATACTGCTTGCCCAACCCCTCATGGGGATTGCCGGCGCGCAGGGTGCGAGCCAACCGGTCGAGGCTCGCAAGGTCGGGCCGTTCGCCTCCGTAGGCGCGCGAGAACACGTACTCGGTAGCCCATTCTGGCGCGATATTCCGCAGGTCCAGAAACTGCGTCGCGTAGTCGCGCAGTTCGCCCGTGCTCTTGTCGTACCAGCCGATCTCGAACGCGGGATTATCGAGATAAATAGGGCTGACCGCGGGAAGTATGTGGATCGCCACCATCGGGTTGCCCTCGGGATCGGGTAGCAGGCGAAAGTCATCGCGATGGATATGCCCCGCGTAGATTTGCCGGACGCTGCCGGGAAACTCTGCGAGCACGCTGACGAACCGTTCGGTGCAGGCCTCGTTCCACAGGGTTTTGGGCGGGCCCATGGTGGAGGGCAGCGCGTTGATGCCGGGGGGGATGTGCATCACCAGCGTGGCCGTGTCCCCTGCTCCCTTGCTTTCCGCCAACCTGTCATGCAGCCACTGGAATTGTCCGCCTGGGTCCGGATCGGCCGGGGTACAAGCGCGAGCGTTGTGGGCCGACCAATAATTGCTGTTCAAAACGACGAACGCGTGCTTTGGGACAACAGGGTCGGGCGCGACATAGTTCCCACCCGCAGCAAACGACGGGCGCATCGCCGTACGCTTGGTGGGCGGCAGTATCTCCCAGCCGCCGCTCCACGCCTCTCCCACCTTTTCAAGAAAAGCCGGCGAGGGAGTGGCGTAGTCGCCATGATCGGAATCATTGTTCCCCAAGGCCGCGAAGACCGGCGCTCCGGGCAATTCCTGGGCAATCAGGCGGGAGACCAGCGCAACGGTATCCGCGGCGAATTTGCCGTAAAGCTGGCTCGGTGCGGCTACGCATTTCCGGTAGCGTGCGTCGAAGCCGTGCGCCAGGAAGTCGCCGGTCACGATGACGTAGTCGTAATGAAAGTGGTTCTCGGCCGCGACGGCCGCAGCCTGATGAAGGGTCGATTGAAGCAGAAAGCGGTTCGTGTCGCTGCCAAAGCGCGGGGACGCAGCGACCCCGGC
>Ga0335071_10003430_pt1 | contig 16721 bp, 18 predicted proteins | sample Lox_Sample_15_FD_206724 | JGI IMG/M metagenome (GOLD analysis project Ga0335071, IMG submission 206724) | Soil microbial communities from Loxahatchee National Wildlife Refuge, Florida, United States - Lox_Sample_1.5 | ecosystem: Environmental > Terrestrial > Soil > Wetlands | place: USA... | reverse complement strand
TTGAATTCCTTCGCACGGCGCGCGAGGACGTCGCGCAGGCCCTCGAGATCTGTGAGGAGGAGCTCGCCGGACTGCTTCATCTGCACTGCAAGCGCGGTGTCAAGAACATCCGACGAAGTCATGCCGAGATGGATGAACCGCGACTCGGGCCCGACATACTCGCCGACATTCGTGAGGAAGGCGATGACGTCGTGCTTCACCTCCTCCTCGATCGCTTCGATCCGCGTAATATCGAATCTGGCCTTCTCGCGGATAACCGTCACCGCCTCCCGGGGGATTACGCCGAGGTCCGCCTGCGCTTCGCACGCGAGAATCTCAATCCTTAGCCAGATCGAGAATTTGTTCTGGTCCTCCCAGATCGCCCCCATCGCCCGCCGGGTGTATCGAGGGATCACAACGTCACCTTCTGCTATATCCGTTTTTCAAGCGTCATTTTCACGTCAAACGTTTTCCGGTCCCGATAGACCTTGAGATCCAGCACGTCTCCGGCCCGCGCATCGTTGATGATCGCGACGATTGACTCTTCATTCTGAATCTTTTCCCCGTTGATCTCAAGAATAATGTCGCCGACCTTCAACAAGGCCTTTTCCGCCGGACTGTTCTTCTTGATATCGCTAATGATCACGCCTTCGGCGCTCTTCAACCCGAAGTACTTCGCTATCCGCTGGTCGACGACATTCACTTCCATTCCCGTCCAGAAGTTGCGGTCGACTTTCCCCTTCTTCTGAAGCTCATCGACAATCTCTTTGACACGGTTGATCGGGATGGCAAACCCATACCCGATGTACGCCTGGCTGACCCCCGCAGTATAGATCAGCGTGTTGATCCCGATGACTTCCCCCGCGCTGTTCACGAGGGGACCTCCGCTGTTCCCCGCATTGATGACGGCGTCGGTCTGAATGAGCCCCCGGTACGACCGGTTGTCGTCCACGCTGAGGTTCATCCCCTTCGCGCTCACGACTCCGACCGTGACGATCGGCTTATCGATGTTCTCGAAAAGGCCGAAGGGATTCCCGAAGGCGACGACCCACTCGCCGATCATGACGTCGTCGGAGTTACCGAGCTTGACGGAGGGAAAGTTCTTTCCCTTGATTTTCAGGAGAGCGACATCCGAAACCATGTCGGTACCCACCAGCTCTGCCGGATATTTCTCGCCGTTCGTCATCGTCACGACAATTTCCTTCGCATTTCCCGCGACATGGTCATTCGTCACGATGTATCCTTCGGGGGAGATGATGAATCCCGATCCGAGTCCCTTGACTTCCTGCTTCAGGCTCCGGTTGCCGAAGAACTGACGGAAGAAGGGGTCGTCCCCAAAGAAGTTCGAGAACGGGTCCTGGTACTCCCGGACCTCTGTCACGGTGATGCCGACGACCGCGGGGCTCACAAGCTGAACGGTCGTGGTGATCGCATTCTTCCGCGAGTTGGAGATGTCGTCGTTCCCCCCTTTTTGTTCGTCCGACGAGGCGAAGAGGCTGCCGAGCTGAGCCGTCTCCGATGCAGAGGATGACGACGCCAGTCTTCTCGCCCCAAACGAATATCCTGCGGCAACTCCCCCGCAGAGAAGCACTACAATGACCAACAGCGCTTTGCGTGACATATTACCTTTCGGCATTTGAGGATGAATGAATCAACTCCATGAGCGGCTTCGTGTGCCGGAAAAGGAGAACTACGGACACAATGGTGTACGCGACCAGGAGCTCCGACGACGAAAAAGCTCCGGGGAGGAGGAGCGCAAGAAACTTGTGCGGCAGAGACCACGCAAGGAGCGGTGTCGCGACGATGGCGAACGCATTCCCTGCATGGATGTTCTTCATGATCAAATATCCCATTCCCCAGAGCGCCAGCCAAACGACCACGATGGGCCACGCGCCGACGAGCATTCCTCCCGCCGTTGTTGCAAGTCCTCTTCCTCCTTTGAACTTCAGCCAGACGGGGAAACAGTGGCCACAGACCACTCCAAAAAGCGAGGTGCCGAAGACCATGACGCTTCCGTGACCCAGCCATTCCCCAAGTAGCGCGGCCACGGCTCCTTTTGCCACATCAACCACCAGCACTGCTATTCCGAGCAATCTCGAGCCCGTCACCTCGTACGCGTTCATCGTCCCGACGTTGCCGCTTCCGGCGAGTCGAATGTCGATACGTGCTTTGATTCGGACGGCGATGTAAGCAGTGGGAATGGAGCCGATGAGATAACTAACGAGAAAAACCACCAGGACCTGGAGCACGATGGGGCATTCTATCGTTTGAAGATGCTCTCGGGAAAAAGTTACCAAAAAATGCTCCGAGAGTCAAGGAAGCTGCGGCTCAGGTTCGCGACCTAAGTGCATGACATCTCGAGAGTTGTGGAGAAGGCCGCCTTGATTCTTCCTGCCGAAACAGGTATATTTTCCCTGTAGAAAATCACCTTCGTATGAATCAATCCTACCTGAAAAAACTCCTTGGCGACGTCCGGAAGGGAGCGATCTCTGAAGAACGTGCGCTCGGGATGCTGAAGAACTTATCGTATGAATCGATCGGGTTCGCCACGATCGACCACCACCGGGGCATTCGACAGGGATTCCCGGAGGTGATCCTTTGCGAGGGAAAGACGAACGAACAGATCGCGGCCATTGCGGCCAAGATCGCCGCGCGGAAGGGCGCTCTCCTTGCCACGCGGGCCACGAAAGAGAACTATCGCGCAGTGAGGAAGAAGGTCAGCAACGCGCGGTTTCATGAATCGGCGCATGCCATCACCGCCAACGAGCCGCGACTCTCGCTACGTCCGGAACGAAAGATTCTCGTCATCACTGCGGGTACGTCGGATATACCGGTCGCCGAGGAGGCCGTCGTGACGGCCCGGATGCTCGGCCAGAATGTCGATACCCTCTATGACGTTGGAGTCGCCGGAATCCACCGGCTGCTCAGCCAGACCGAGAAACTTCACACCGCGAGCGTCATCGTAGTTGTCGCCGGGATGGACGGGGCGCTCGCGAGCGTCGTCGGCGGCCTCGTGGATGTTCCGGTCATCGCGGTGCCGACCTCGACCGGGTACGGGGCGTCGTTCGGCGGGATCGCCCCCATGCTGACGATGCTGAACTCGTGCGCGGCGGGGATCACCGTCGTGAACATCGACAACGGGTTCGGAGCAGCCTTCGCCGCGAGCCTTATCACCAAACTGAAATAAGAGCGCTATGCTCACATCTCCCGAAAAGATCCGGTATCATGAGACGATCCTCGATGCGATCGGTCACACGCCTCTGGTTCGTCTTCACAAGATCGTCAAGGGCTACAAGGCCCAAATCTTTGCGAAGGTGGAAAGCTTCAATCCCGGAGGATCGGTCAAAGACCGGATCGGGGTCGAGATCATTGAAGAGGCAGAACGAAGCGGCAAATTGAAACCGGGGGGTACCATCGTCGAATCGACCTCTGGAAATACGGGGATGGGGCTCGCTATCGCCGCGGCGATCAAGGGGTACAAGACGGTCTTTACGATGCCAGACAAGATGAGCGGAGAAAAGATCCAGCTCCTCCGGGCCTTCGGCGCCGAAGTGATTGTTACTCCGACGGCGGTCCCGCACGATTCGCCCGAAAGCTACACTGAAGTGGCGAAGCGGATCGTTCGCGAAACACCGAATTCGATCCTCGCGGATCAATATTACAACCCAAAGAACGACGAGGCGCACTACCGGACGACGGGACCGGAGATCTGGGAACAAACGGGGGGCCAGGTCGATTATTTTGTCTGCGCAATCGGCACTGGGGGAACCATCAGCGGCGCCGGAAAGTACCTGAAGGAAAAGAATCCCTCGATCAAAGTCATCGGCATCGACCCGAAAGGTTCGATTCTCAGGGACTATTTCTACACAAAGAAGTTTTCGCCGATCTTCAAGACCTACAAGGTGGAGGGAATCGGACAGGACTTTATCCCCGGCACGCTCCATTTCCAGTATGTTGATGAGGTCATCGAGGTGACGGACAAAGAGTCGTTCCTTGCCGCACGGAAGCTTACGCGGGAGGAGGGGATCTTCTCCGGCGGATCATCCGGCACCGCCATGGCCGGAGCGCTGAAGCTTGCCGAGACGCTGACCGAAAAGGATGTCGTCGTGGTTCTACTTCCCGACGGAGGGTCGAAGTATCTCAGCAAGATCTACAACGATGATTGGATGAAGGAAAACGGCTTCCTCGCCCCCGAGCGTATCACCCTTCGCTATGTCCTTGAAGCCAAGCCGTCGAAACTTCCGGCGCTCATCACCGCCGACGGTTCATCGACCGTACGGAGCGCTCTCGAGCTCATGACCGGCAAAAACATCTCCCAGCTCCCTGTCTTCGAAGGAACGAAGAACATTGGAAGTCTCTCCGAGGGAGCCCTCATCTCCGCGATCCTCAAAGGATCGATAAAATTCGACGATCTCGTGCGGGCCGTCATGGACCCCCCATTCCCCGAGCTTCATGTAAACGAAGAAGTGGGCAGAGCGATCGAATTGTTCGCCAAGAAGGAACCTGCCGTGATCGTCGTGAACGATTCAGGACCGACCGGGATCGTCACGCGGTACGACGTTCTCGGGTACCTCTCCCGGTAGCAGCGTATGCAATGGGAACAGACCGCGATTGAAAAGCTGGACCAGCTCGTCAGTGTCGTCCGCGAGCCGTTCAGGGAAATCATCAGGAACTCGGCGCAGTCTCACGCCGAGCGCTTTGCCGCCGCACGAAAGCATCCTCACGTCACGGTGAAAGACGCCGTCCTCGGATTTCTCCGGGCCCGGTCTCACAAGCTCAATGCAGAAGGATCGCTTCTTTTGAAGGAACACGGCATCGACGAAAGCGAGTTCACGGAATTCAACAGGATCGAGCCAAAATGAAGTTTTCGACGAAGGCGATTCATGCGGGGCAGGAACCCGACCCCACCACCGGCGCGGTGATGACTCCGGTGTACCTCACCTCGACCTATGTGCAGGAGGGGTTCGGACGGAATAAAGGGTTTGAGTACTCGCGCGTTTCGAATCCGACACGCACCGCGCTGGAAAAGAATATCGCATCCCTCGAAGGAGGTAACGAAGGGATGGCCTTCGCTTCCGGGATGGCGGCAATCGATTCGGTTTTCAGGCTTCTCCTCCCAGGGGACCACACGATCGTCACCAACAATGTCTACGGGGGGACATTTCGGATCGCCAAGACGGTCCTCGAGCCGTACGGCCTCCGCTTCGACTTTGTCGACACGAGCGATCTTACGGCGGTCGCGAAGGCCCGCAAACCCAACACGAAGATGATCTTCGTCGAAACCCCGACGAACCCGACGATGGACATCACCGACCTTTCGGCGATCGCCCGGTTCGCGCGTGCCCATCACCTTCTCTCGGTCGTCGACAACACGTTCGCAACCCCGTTCCTCCAACGGCCGATGGAATTCGGCATCGACATCGTCCTTCATAGCGTCACGAAGTACCTTAACGGCCACAGCGATATGCTCGGGGGAATCGTGGTGACGAACCTCAGGGAGATTTCGGAAAAGCTCCGGTTCTCGCAAAAGGCCGTGGGGGCGGTGATGAGTCCGTTCGACGCGTGGCTTTGTCTGAGGGGAACGAAGACTCTCTCGGTCCGGATGAAGCAGCATTGCGAAAACGCGACGATCGTTGCCCAGTGGCTCTCAACACAAAAGAAGATCCAGAAGGTGAATTACCCCGGCCTCCGGAGCCACCCGCATTACGCTCTCGCCCGCCGGCAGATGAGCGGCTTCGGGGGGATGATCTCGTTCGATCTCGGAAGCCTGAAGAACGCGAAACAATTCCTCCGTCGCCTTCATGTCTGTTCCCTTGCGGAGAGTCTGGGAGGAGTCGAGACGCTCATCTCCCATCCTGCGACGATGACGCACGCATCGGTCCCTCACGCAGAACGGACACGGAACGGCGTTACGGACGGGCTTGTGAGGATTTCGGTGGGAATCGAGGATGTCGAAGACATCATCGATGATCTGAAGCAGGCGCTAAAAGGAGTTTAGTGCACTTACCAGAAGGTGATGTTCTGCACTGAAATAACAACTGCGCGGCTTGAAGCGGCGCTGAGCGCGTTTGGCGGCAAGATCATTCAAGAGTAGGGGCACGGAGATCGCACCGTCACCCGGCCATCCTGAGTAGGGGGCGCGCAAGAGTCCACGCCGCAAGCGACATGCCGTCCCAGATTCTCCCGTCTCCGATCATCGCGTCGACGTCCGATGGAAGCTCCGTCAGGATTTCGAACTCCTCCGTTGCCTCGGGTCTGGGCGGCACGGGTAACAGCCGGCGGGCGATGAAGACCCGGCACATCTCGTCGGTCGCTCCGTTGAACGGATTGAATTCTCCCACAACCTCCCAGGATTGCGCCGCGAACCCCGCCTCTTCCTCCAACTCGGCCTTCGCCGTGATCTCGTACGAAGAGCCCGCCTTCACCCCTCCGCAGGGAAACTCTATGCTCTCGCGATCCCTCAGATAACGGTACTGATTCACGAGGACGACGCGACCGTCCTCACGCACCGGAATGACGAGGCTTGACCCTTCCGTATGCACGTAGTGATACTCCCCCTTCACACCGCCGGGAATCTGGAACGAATCCAGAATGTACGACCACCAGGGATTTCTGTGGACGACGGACGAGGTGAGTTTTTTCCAATGGAGCAACATGCGATAGGCCCTGCTTCAGATTGCCTCTTCGGATGGGAAAGCGGAGAGAGAATGGATCGGGGAACATCGCGCGCCGGGCGAAGACTCTGTTCGGGAGCTCAGATCAATTCACTCTCGGCGAAAAAGAACGCCACCTCCATCAGGCCGTTCTCCGGAGAATCCGAGCCATGGACGATATTCTCCCTTTTACTATCCGCAAACAGTTTCCGGATCGTCCCAGGCTCCGCCTCTTTGGGGTCGGTGGCGCCGATGAGCTCCCGATAGTCGGCAACCGCGTTGACCTTTTCGAGTGCGACCGCCACGCACGGACCCGAGGTCATGAATTCGACAAGCCCATCGTAGAAAGGGCGACCTCTGTGGACGGCGTAGAATTCTCCCGCCTCTTCCCTGCTCATCCGGAGCTGCCTTATCCCAAGGACTCTGAATCCGGCTTTCTGAATACGTCCCAGCACTTCGCCCTGAAGGTTCTTCCTGACGCAGTCGGGCTTCAGCACACACAAAGTACGTTCGATCACCCTTCCATCCCTTCCTGTTGATTTACGCCTTGCGCCTTCGTAATTTCGCGCGTTTCCGCGAAGGAGCCCGCTTCGGTCTCCGGGCAATTGCCGGAGATCGGGTACCGTGTCGTTTCTTCCCGAGAGCCAGACGCATCGTTTCGCCGAGCATTGCAGGACTGTCGCACACGATGATCCCCGCGTCCCGCATCGCCTCCATCTTTTCCGCAGCTGTTCCTTTCCCTCCGGAAATGATCGCTCCGGCGTGTCCCATCCGTCGCCCCGGAGGAGCAGTCCTCCCCGCGATGAACCCGACAACCGGTTTCTTGACGTGCTTCGCGATATACTCCGCCGCCTCCTCTTCGGCGCTGCCGCCGATCTCGCCGATCATAACGATCGCATCGGTCCGCTCATCGGCATTGAAGAGCTTCACGGCATCGATAAACCGCGTTCCGATGATCGGATCGCCTCCGATCCCGATGCACGTCGATTGACCGATCCCCCGCTCCGTCAACTGCCACACCGCCTCGTACGTCAATGTTCCACTTCTCGAAACGACGCCGACACGCCCGGACTTATGGATGAAGCCGGGCATGATGCCGACTTTGCATTCCCCTGGCGTGATGATACCGGGGCAGTTCGGTCCGATAAGGCGCGATCCCCTTCGTGAAACGTACGGGTAGACGTCGACCATATCCTTCGTCGGGATCCCTTCGGTGATACAGACGACGAGAGAAATCCCCGCGTCCGCCGCTTCCAGAACCGCATCCGCCGCGAATGCCGCCGGGACGAAGATGACGGAGACATTTGCCCCCTCGGATGCTACGGCTTCCGCAACTGTATTGAACACCGGCACCCCCCGGCTAAACTGATCCTTCTCGTTCCCCTTATAGATGGTGCCTCCTTTTCCGGGAGTCACGCCGCCAACAACGTTGGTACCGTAGGCGATCATTTGCGAAGTGTGAAACGTTCCTTCGCCCCCGGTAATTCCCTGGACGACAAGCCGGGTCTTTTTGTCAACGAGGATGCTCATAAGCGATTTAACCTACAGTGAGTGCCTGGAGAGATCGATGTCGCGTGACTGGGGGCGGAAGGAGGCGCGTTCTGTCCTTCACCCCTTTGCTTCAAGAAAGTCGGCCACCTTCAGGAGCGTCATCTCATCGAAATGTTTTCCGAGAATCTGAATGCCGACGGGAAGTCCCTGGCGGTCCACTCCCGCAGGGACGCTGATGCCAGGGATCCCTGCGAGGTTGGCTGAAACCGTGTAAATGTCGCTGAGGTACATTTGCAGCGGATCGTCCATCTTCTCGCCGAATCTGAAGGCCGTCGTGGGCGAGATGGGAGTGACAAGGCAATCGACATTCTGAAACGCGTCGAGAAAATCTTTCTGGATCAGCCTACGCACCCTCTGGGCTTTCCGGTAGTATGCATCGTAGTATCCGGCGGAGAGAACGTAGGTCCCCAGCATGATCCTTCGCTTCACTTCCGCGCCAAAGCCTTCGCTTCTCGACTTCGTGTACATCTCGACGAGGTCGTTCGCCTTCTCGCTCCGGTAGCCGTATCTCGCCCCGTCGTACCGCGCGAGGTTTGACGAAGCCTCGGCGGTTGCGAGAACATAATAGGCGGCGATGGTATATTCGGCGTGCGGCAGGCCGACCTCGATGAACCGAACGCCGGCATCCTTCAATTGTGCGATCCTCCGTTCGAGCGGATCCCGGATATCCGCGGGAAGAGCTTCGTTGAAGTATTCGCGCGGAAGACCGATTTTCAATCCGTGAAGATCGCGATCCATCCCGGAGAGATAGTCGGGAACGGGAATGTTTGCTGAAGTAGAATCGCGCTCATCGTATCCGGCGATCGTGCCGAGAAGATGAGCAATATCGCGGGCAGAGTTTGCGAAGGGGCCGATCTGATCGAACGACGATGCGAACGCCACCAGCCCGTAGCGCGAAACCCTCCCGTACGTCGGCTTGAGCCCGAATACGCCGCAAAGCCCTGCCGGCTGCCTGATGGAGCCACCGGTATCGCTCCCGAGTGCCGTCGCCGCCATTCCCGCCGCCACTGCCACGGCCGATCCGCCGCTCGATCCTCCGGGGACGCGAGTCTCGTCGATGGGATTCTTCACCGGGCCATAGGCGGAGTTCTCAGTGGAAGACCCCATCGCGAATTCATCCATGTTGGTTTTGCCGATAATAATCGCGTCGGCCGCTTTCAACCGTTCGATGACGGTCGCGTCATAGATCGCCTCAAATTTCCCGAGGATCTTCGAGCCGCAGGTCGTCCTCGTTCCTTTCATGGAAAGAACATCTTTCACCGCAACGACCATTCCCGCAAGGGGTCCCGCAGTACCCGCGGCGATCTTCTTATCGACGGCGCGGGAGTCCGCGAGGGCCTCTTCTTTGAGGACGGTGAGAAACGCGTTCAGATGATTCTTGGCGGCAATCGACGATAGGTACTCCCCAACCCGATCCTCGCACGATTCACCTCCCGGAGAGAGCCGGCGGCGGTACGAATCAAAAGGCTCGAGGAGGTTCAGCCTTGCTGCTTCCCGGGACACGAGCACTCCTTATGATTGTTTCGGCAGTGCGGGAGGCGGCTCAGGCGGTTTCTGCGGCGGTTCCGGCTTCGTCAGCTCTGATTGGACGTCCCGCATCGCCTTGCGGAATTCCGCGATACCTTTCCCAAGGCTCTTGGCGAAATCGGGAATCTTCTTCGGGCCGAAGAAGATCATAATGACAACGACGATGAGCAGAAGCTCGCCGAATCCTATGTTCTCAAACATCTTCCTTCTCCTTCACACGGATGTCGCCGTGCACGATGATCGAATTGATTGTATTCCAATCTCCGGGTCCTCCGGCGCTCTACGTGAGAACGAGGCTCCCGATGACTGATTGAAAAACTTTCCGGCCGTCGGCGGACCCAAGCTCCGATTCCATCGCCCGTTCCGGATGTGGCATCATCCCCATGACGTTCCCCTCGCTGTTCATAATGCCGGCGATGTTTTCCATTGAGCCGTTCGGGTTCGATTCCGCATCGACAACTCCCGAGCTGCTGCAATACCTGAAGAGAATCTGGTCCCTCTCCTTCAGCGACTCGACGGTCGCTTCATCCGCGATGTAGTTCCCCTCTCCGTGCGCCACCGGGATTTTCAAAACATCGCCCGCGGAGCATTCGGAGGTGAATCGCGTCTCCGCATTCTCCACCCGGAGAAAGACATGCCTGCACACAAACTTCAGGTTGCCGTTCCGAAGCATTGCTCCTGGAAGGAGCCCCGCCTCAAGAAGAATCTGGAAGCCGTTGCATATGCCGATAACGGTTCCCCCCTTCTTCGCAAACCGCACGACTTCTTTCATCACCGGAGAAAACCGCGCGATCGCTCCCGTACGCAGATAGTCGCCGTAGGAAAATCCGCCGGGCAGGATGACGACGTCAACATCCCCCAACGATCCTTCCTTGTGCCAGATATACCGCGCCTCCTGTTCCATGACACGGCTCGCGGCGGCAAAGGCATCGTGATCGCAGTTCGAACCGGGGAATACGACGACTCCGAATTTCGTCTTCGACATCAGCGCCGCACCTCCACCTTCGTTACCTGAAAGGAATAGTCTTCCATGACCGGATTTGCAAGAAGCTTCCGGCAGACCTGTTCTGTCACACGCTCGGCCTCCTCTTGTGAAGCAGAGTCGACCGAGAATTCCACATGCTTGCCGATCCGCAGGCCGTGGACGACCTCAAACCCGAGCGAATGGACTGCTTGTTCGACGGCCTTCCCCTGCGGGTCAAGGATCGACTTCCTGAGCGTGACGGTAACGTGCGACTGGTACACGGGCTCTCCTAGATATCGATGCTGGTCGCCTCTTCGGCCTGTTCCTCTTCCGCCTTTGCATCGACAACGCCAAGGAGCTTCCGCACGGCATGGAAAAGGTAACGCACGATTCCGAAAAGGATGAAAACGGCGAAGACATAGAACAACGCGCGGCCCCTCGTGAAGAGGAGGATGATTCCCGCCGCAACAAACGAGATTGCCTTTACCGGATGCCGCCGGAGCTCCCTCTTGGAGAATTTCGGAAGCGTGTCATATTTCACCTTGCTCACCATGAGCAGGGACAGGACGACAACCATCGGAGCGAGGGCGTCCGCCGCAAATCCACGGAGTCCGAAGACCTCGTCGCGGAAGCTGAGAACAAAGGCAACAACCGTAATCGCACTGGCGGGAATCGGGAGCCCGGTGAAGTATTCCTTCTCGAACCCGACCAGTTGAACGTTGAACCGCGCCAGCCGGATGCCGCCGAAAATAAGGAGCAACGAGCTGATGATGAGTCCGATTCCCTCCATCTGACTCAGTTGCAGCTGGTACACAAGGAACGCCGGGGCGGCTCCGAAGGTGACGACGTCCGAGAGGGAGTCGAACTCTACTCCGAACTCGCTCGACGATTTCGTGATCCTCGCCATCACGCCGTCCAGAGAGTCGAACACCCCGCCGAGGATGATGAACCATGCCGCAACGTCGATCTGTCCTGCTCCCGAGTTGACGATCGAGAGAAATCCACAAAACATGTTGAGGACAGTGAACAGACTCGGGACGACTGCCCTTGTAATTTTCATTCTGATCTCTGGGACTGTTCTGCGGTCATGACCGTACCACGGCAAGAATTGACTCTCCTGCCACAGTCTTCTCTCCTACAGTCACCTTAATATCGGAGTTTTTGGGGACAAATACATCCACCCGCGAACCGAACTTGATCATGCCAAATCTCTTTCCAGCCGTCACCTCGTCGCCGACTTTCACGGTGCAGACAATTCGACGGGCAACAAAGCCGGCGATCTGCTTGAAGAAGACCTTGAACGACCCGTTATCGATGCCGATGTGGGTCTGCTCGTTGTCGAGGGAGGCCTTGTCTTCGAACGCCGCGAAATATCTCCCTTGCACATGTTTGAAGTACTCCACCCTCCCGCTGATCGGAATCCTGTTCACGTGGACGTTGAGAGGAGACATGAATATGCTGATCTGATACGTGTCCTCCCGCAGATAGTTCACCTCGTCGGACTCCTTGATGCTTATCACCGTCCCGTCCGCGGGGGAGATCACGACAGAATTCCCAAGCGGCGTGGAGCGCTCGGGGTCACGGAAAAAATTCAGGGCAAAGAGAAAAATCAGAAGGGCAAGGACTGCAAGGGAATCAGCGAGCGCGGGAATCGGGACGAAGAGGAGGGAACCTGCAAAGACGACAACACAGACTATCGCAATACTCAGGAAGACATCATACCCATATTCCGTGATCAAACGCCAGGCTCCGGATCGTGCAAGAGATAGGAACGGAAGCGCGGGAACCGCCCGACTGCCACCACTAAAAATTACCAAAAATGCGCAGGAAAGTCAAGGCAACCGCCTCGGGTCGAAGGTCCCGGGATGCGCGTTTGAATCTGTGTGAGTGACGAACGCTTCGACAGCGACATCCGCGAATGTTTCCATCGGCCGCGAAGGAATCCACCCGGAGAAATTCGGTGTCGTGGTGATCCGAAAGCAAGCGAATTCTCAGAGAACGCGTCTTGCATTTTTCCGGCAAAATTCGTACGTTTATTGCATATCGTAGCGTCGCACGAATGATCAGAATGAAGGAAAAACTATTGAGGGTGGATGTCTGTCTTTCCACCAAGTTCTTGAGCGACAAAACTCAGATCTAGGCTCTCAACCACGTCCCGTCCAACCAACGGGACTTTTTTTTGACACTAGGGCGAGTGAGACTCGGAGAAATTCAGCAGCTTATCGAGGCGTGGCTTCCCCCCGCAACAGCCTGGAGCGGTGACAACGTCGGAGTTCAGATTGGAAGAGCCGATGCGCAGGTGAGGAATATACTTCTGGCACTCGACGTCACACTGGAAGTCGGGCAGGAAGCGCTGAGGAAAAACGCAAACCTCATCATCACACACCATCCACTCTTCTTCCACCCTCTCCGTGCTCTGACAGACGATTCCCGGGCCGGCAAGATTGCACTTTATCTGGCTGAGCGGAAGATCAATCTTTACGCGGCGCATACCAACCTCGACCACGCAAGGGTCGGGGTGAGCGCCGCGATGGCAGATCTTCTAGGGCTCATGAATTGCAGGCCGCTCTCCCCTCTCCAGGGCAAGCTCCTCAAGGTGACGGTCAACGTCCCCGAGAGCCATCTGGACACCGTCGCCGACGGAATGCACCGGGCGGGTGCCGGGAAATTCCTGAACTACGAGGAATGCAGTTTCCGGTCCCGCGGAACGGGTACCTTTCGTGGCACTATCGATGCGACACCATTTATCGGGAAGAAAGGGATCCTCGAAAAGACACCCGAAATAAAGCTCGAGGTTTTGGTTGAAAGATGGAAACTGCGGAAGGTGCTGGCGGCGATGAGGGAACGCCACCCCTACGAGGAAATCGCGTACGATATTATTCCACTCGAGAACGCATCTCTTGAGCAGGGCCTGGGGGTCATCGGCGAGTTCAAGGAGCCGCTCTCGAAGACCGGATTCCTTGCCCTGGTGAAGCGGGCATTCCGGGTTCCCGCGATTCGGTATGCCGGAACCCCGACCGGCAGGATAACAAGGGTGGCGGTTTGCGGCGGGGCCGGGCTGGAAACGGCGGAAGAGGCTTTGCGACAGCATGCCGACGCCCTCGTCACGGCCGACGTCAAATACCATGGGTTCCAGGAACATGGAGATGCGCTTCTCCTCATCGATGCAGGACACTTCGAAACCGAGGCCCCCGTCCTTCCTGTTGTTGCATCGCGATTGAGGGAGATCCTGAGAGCGCATCGGAGCTCATCCAAAGTTTTTGTTACACGGAAAAATACAAATCCCATATGTTACTTTTAGGCACACGATTGCTGTAAAGGAGTTCGCATTGGAAGACACGCTCACGCTGTTGTACAAGCTCCAGAAAGTGGATAGTTCACTTGACGACCTCGAAGAGATGAAGGGCGATTTGCCGCAGGCGGTGGCCGCCCTGCAGACCGAGGTTCAACGACTTGAAGGAATCATCAAAGGACAGCAGGACATTATCACCTCGTCCGTCGTGGCACGAGACAAGGCGGACGTCGACATACTCGAATTCAAGGAGAAGCTCGAAAAATATAAGAAACAGCAGTACGAGGTGCGGAGCAACAAAGAATACGATGCGCTGACCAAGGAGATCGATTTCGCGACAGAGTCGATCAAGACCCTGGAGAAGCAGTTCGAGACGCTCGAGGCCGCCATGACGGCGGCAAAGACGGAGATCGAAAACGTTACGAAACAGCTTGAAGAACAGAAAGGCGCCCTCAAGGAACGCGAAGCGGAACTTGCGGAAGTCTCGAAGGCAAACGAGGACGAGGAACTTGAGTTGAGGCACCGTCGGGAAAAACTCGTCGTCCGGTTGAAATCGGAGACGCTCTCCCGTTACGACCGGATCAGGAAGGCGCGCAACGGCAAAGCCGTTGTCGCAGTCCGACGTAGTTCTTGCGGCGGTTGCCACAACAAGATTCCCCCGCAAAGACTCCTCGAGCTCCGCGCGCAGGACAAGATGTACACCTGCGAGCATTGCGGCCGTATTCTCGTGTCGGCCGAGCTTGCTCAGGCAAGCGAAGCCGCCGCATGAAAGTTTTGGGATACACGGACGGCGCGGCGAGAGGCAATCCCGGCCCGGGCGGCGTCGGGATTCTCCTCAAGGACGAGGCGGGAGGCGTGCTCCTACGGGAGAAAAAATATCTGGGGAAGGTGACAAACAACGTGGCCGAATACACGGCGCTCATTGAGTGTTTGCGGCACGTCCGCCGCCTCGGCGAAGGAAATGGAATCCGGTGCACGTCGCTTCTCGTCCATTCTGACAGCGAGCTGCTCGTCCGGCAACTGAAAGGCGAATACAAAGTCAAGGATGCGGTGCTGAAGGAACTCCACCAGGAGGTCCGCACTCTCCTCGACTCATCGACGTTCGAATTTGCGATCACCCATGTGCCGCGCGAGCTGAACCGAGAAGCCGACGCGCTGGCGAACGAGAGCATCGACGAGCATGCCTCCGGGTGAGGCGATCCCCGTCGATCCACCAAGAGTTTATTAATTCATTCATCTATCTCTCATGCTGACTCGTTCAACTGTAGTGCGTGCATGTTTCGCTGAGCGTACGTCAGGCAATCGCTTAAATACCGCTGTTCATTATTTAGGAGGAAAGTCCGAACTCCATCCTACGTCCTCCCAACGGGACGACGCGGGAAGGGCACGGTGCTGGATAACATCCAGGAAGAGCAATCTTACGGATAGTGTCACAGAAAACATACCGCCGTTCCTCGTCCGCAAGGGCTTGAAGCGGCAAGGGTGAAAAGGTGCGGGCCGCGAGGCCTTAATGTAAGAGCGCACCGCGGCGTCAGTGATGATGCCGGCACGACAAACCCCACCGGGAGCAAGACCGAGTAAGTTCCGCATCCGGGATGCGTTTTTCTCATTCCGGAGAAGAGACGCCCACTCAACATTGCGTACGCAAAAACGGAACGGGTAGGTCGCTTCAGCCCGTTTGCAAAAACGAGGCGAGAGAAATGATTGCCTCCCCTCAGCTCACCTCGAGCTGAGGGAAGACAGAATTCGGCTTATCGGCGCACCTCAGAAATAATGCACGCAGCACGATTCCGCATGTGATGTAGATGCTTTTTCAAATCAGAAGTCGGACGTCCCTGGTTCCGACCGCTCTAGAGGAGAAAAGCATTGACACCAATCAAAGACTACCGGTGGGTCATTTCCGATCCGCCGGATCCCTCGGTCGTCAAGAAGCTGTCCGATGAGCTCTCGATCTCGCCCTCCCTCGCCACAATTCTCGTCAACCGCGGCATCGACGATTTCGAGAAGGCCCGACGGTATTTCCGTCCCTCGGAGGACCAGCTCCACGATCCATTCCTCATGGAAGGGATGTACCAGGCCGTGGACCGCATTCTCTCCGCGCGCTCGAAAGGGGAAAAAATCTCCGTCCATGGCGACTACGACGTCGACGGGACGAACGGCGCCAGCATGCTCTACCTTTTCTTCCGGGAACTCGGGTGCAACGTGTCGTACTACATCCCGGACAGGATCAAGGAGGGATACGGAATCTCCCGGTTGGGGATCGATCACGCCAAGTCGATCGGGACGACGCTCCTCGTTTCCATAGACTGCGGGATCACCGCAGTAGATCAGGTCGAGTACGCCCGTTCGCTCGGCATGGACGTCATCATTTGCGATCATCATGAGCCGAACGACGAGCTGCCGAAAGCCGTTGCTGTGCTCGATCCGCTGAAGGCCACGTGCGCGTATCCGTTTAAGAGCCTTTGCGGCACCGGGGTGGGATTCAAGCTCATCCAGGCGCTCGCAAGAACCGTGGGAACTGAGGCTTCAGTCCGCAAGTACCTCGATTACGTCGCGCTTGCGACGACAGCGGACATTGTTCCCCTGATGGACGAGAACCGCGTCTTCGTGAGGCTCGGCCTTGAGATCATCGCCTCGAACCCCAGGGCAGGAATCAGGGCGCTCCTCGACACTGCCGGTCTCAAGCCGGAGGGAATGACAACCTCGCAGATCGTCTTTGTCATTGCGCCGAGAATCAATGCCGTCGGTCGCCTTA